>Ga0208315_1000027_pt1 | contig 325745 bp, 316 predicted proteins | sample MalvireepMed_215_FD_184239 | JGI IMG/M metagenome (GOLD analysis project Ga0208315, IMG submission 184239) | Marine viral communities from the Global Malaspina Expedition - Malaspina viral metaG DeepMed_215 (SPAdes) (version 2) | ecosystem: Environmental > Aquatic > Marine > Oceanic | place...
CCCCCTGATCTGTCCGGTAGCCATCGGTGGTCGCGTACGCGTGCCGCCGCTGATTGCTGGCCCTTGCTGCAGGCCTACGTCCCGGCCGGCAGCGCGAAAAATACGGTCCCGCCTTTGTAGGAGCGAGCTTGCTCGCGATCCTGATCCACTGCAGCACCATTGATCGCCAGCAAGCTGGCTCCTACAGAGAAGCTGCAGCAATTTCGATCGAGTAAGTAGTCATGACTTTAAGTACCGCTGGCGCCCGCCTCGAGGCGCCACCCATGGTTTCCCGCACGCAGCACCCGCTGCTGGCGTTGTTGATTCGTCTGCATCTCTACGTCGGGCTACTGGTCGGCCCGTTCATTTTCATTGCTGCGCTGAGCGGCCTGGTTTATGCGCTGACACCGCAACTGGAAGACCGGCTCTACGCCGAGCAGCTGTACACCGGCAGCACCGGCACGCCGCAGTCCCTGGCTCGGCAGATCGAGGTGGCCCAGGCCCATGTCGGCGAAGCGGCGACGCTCTCGGCGGTTCGCCCGGCATCAGGGCCCGGAAGCACTACACGTGTGATGTTCAGGACACCGGCGCCCGGCGAGTCGGAGAGCCGAGCGGTGTTCATCGATCCGGTCACTGCCGAGGTCCGCGGTGATCTGTTGGTCTATGGCACCAGCGGTGTTTTGCCGCTGCGCACCTGGCTCGATCAATTCCACCGCAGCCTGCTGCTCGGCGAACCGGGACGGATATACAGCGAACTGGCCGCTTCCTGGCTGTGGGTCGCGGCGGTGGGTGGCTTTGCGTTGTGGTACATCCGGAGTCAACGCACGCCGGGTGCGGCGCTCTCGAAGGGGTTGAGGCGCTGGCACGCCACGCTGGGGCTGTTCCTGCTGATCGGGCTGCTGTTCTTCTCTGCGACCGGCCTGACCTGGTCGCGCTGGGCCGGTGACAACATCGGCGTCGCGCGGGCGGCGTTGGGCATGTCGACGCCGAGCGTGTCCACTGCGCTGGATGGAGAGGTGGCTGCGCCGGCAGGCGAGCATGACCATCACACCGGTATGGCAATGCCGCATGCCGGGTCGGCTGATCCAATGATGTTCGATGCGGTGCTCAGCGCCGCGCGAGAGAGCGGGATAGACGCCAGCAAGGTCGAAATCATGCCCGCCGCCGGGCCGAATCGTGCCTGGACGGTGACCGAGATCGACCGCAGCTGGCCCACTCAGGTCGATGCCGTGGCCGTCGACCCGCGCACGCTGAGCATCACCGATCGCACCGATTTCGCGACCTTCCCGATTGCAGCGAAGCTGACGCGCTGGGGCATCGATGCGCATATGGGCTCGCTGTTCGGGCTGGCCAATCAGCTGCTGCTGGCAGTGACCGCGCTTGGCCTGGCGACCCTGGTGGCCTTGGGTTACCTGATGTGGTGGCGACGACGCGCAGCGGCGCGGCGAGTCAGCGTGTTACAGGCATTGGGCGCGTTGTCGCCACGGGCCTTGGGTACAACGCTGGTGGTTGCGCTGCTGTTTGGCATCTGCCTGCCGGTTCTGGGTGCCAGTCTGTTGATATTCCTTATTGTCGAAGCGCTGCTCGATGCGCTGGCGAGGGCGCGTCATGGCCGTGTACGTCAGCCGGGGTGAGCCGGAACAGTCCGCTGCCACCCACCCCCAAGCACCTGATACAGGCTGATCAGCGCATTGAGCCGGCTCTCGCGCAGCTGTACGGCCGCCAGTTCGGTATTGAACAGGTTGCGCTGGGCATCGAGGGTCTCCAGGTAGGACGAATAGCCCGCGCGGTAGCGGTCCTCAGCGTAGGTCAGGGAGCGCTCGAGTACGGCGCGGCGAGCCGCGACGCGCGCGAGCTGCTGGCGCAGATTACTGACCGCCGAAAGGCTGTTTTCCACTTCCCTGAAGGCGTCCAGCGCCGCGGCGCGGTAGGCGAAGGCCGCCTGGTTGCGCTGGGCGACCGCGATGTTCACGCCTGCCTCCAGGCGGCCAGCATCGAATATCGGGGCGAGCACGCTGGCGCCGAGATCCCAGACACGCACCGGGTCGTAATCGAGTGAGTTGACGAATAGCCGACCGAGACTGGCAGACAGCTGTACCTGCGGCAGGAATCGGTCACGCTGGGCCTGCAGATTCAGGCTGCTGGCCGCGAGCAGCAGCTCGGCCTGCTGGATGTCCGGGCGGCGGCGCAGCAGCTCCGAAGCCAGCACGCCCGGCACCTGAGGCGGCTCGATGGCCAGCAGCCCGGCGCCGCGCTCCACGTCCCCTGGGAAGCGGCCGGTGAGCAGGCGCAGGGCATTTTCCTGCTCCCGGATGGCCTGCTGCAGCTGCGGCAGTAATTCGGCGGCGGCTTCGTATTCCGATTGCGCCTGGGTCAGCTCAAGCTGCGAGGTGTAGCCGAGGGCTGCGCGGTCCTCAGCGACGCGCAGCGCCTCTCGGCGTGAATCGACGGTTTCACGTGTGACGTACAACTGGCGGTCCAACGACAGCAGCGACACATACGCTCGGGCGGTGGTGCTTGCCACTGCCAACCTGACGGCGTCGCGCTCGGCTTCGGTCGCGCGATATTCAAGTTGCGCCGCTTCTTTCAAGCGCCGTAGCCGTCCCCAGAGGTCGACCTCATAGGACACCTGCAACGCCGGCTGCACGGCCGTGGTATGGGTCATGCCCAGTACGCTGAGTTCGCGGGTGCGTTGCGCTCCCAGCGCCGCGTCGAGCGATGGCAGCAGCGCGGCCCGCGACAGCTGGATCTGTTCACGTGCCTGTTCCACGCGAGAGGCGGCGCTCAGCACCTCGGTGTTATGCGCCAATGCCGCCTCGACCAGCGCCGTCAGCTGACGATCACCGAACGCCTGCCACCAGATCGCGGACACGTCGGCCGTGTTCAATCCCGGTTCCCGCCAGTCTGCCGGTAGGGTGAACGCGGCTTCAGGCGGAAGCGGCTGCCGAGGCGGCATGCAGCCGGCCAGCGTAACCAGCAGCAGACCTGGCATCAGCCGGCGCAGGGCGTGGACCAGGCCGCTCATTGCGTACTGTCCGCGGTGGATCGCTCCGCTGCCGCTGTGGCGCCGGTATCCACATGAGTCACCACCGACAGACCGGGGCGCAGCCGCTTGGCAAGCGGCTGATCCGGGGCGATGGAGATGCGTACTGGCACGCGCTGAACCACTTTGGTGAAGTTGCCGGTGGCGTTGTCCGGGCGTAGCACACTGAATTCCGAACCGGTGGCAGGGGCCAGGCGCTGGACATGGCCGCGGAGCCGCGCGCCGTCCAATGCATCGACTTCAATCTCGACCGGCTGGCCGGGACGCATGGCGAACGTCTGGGTCTCCTTGTAGTTGGCGATTACCCAGAGCTGCTCCGGCACCAGGTACAGCAGCTGCGAGCCGGCCGTCACGTATTGGCCCTGGCGCACCGTGACCTCGCTGACCTGCCCGTCGCGCGGTGCGTCGATTACCGTATTGTCCAGATCGATCTGCGCGCGCTTGAGCGCCGATTCTGCGATTTCTACCTGTGCCTGCAACCCGCCGCGTGAGACTTCGCTGGCCTTCAGCGTTTGTTCGGCGATGTCGATAGCCGCCCGCGCCTGTTGCACCTGGGCCGAGTCGGCGCGTGCGGTTGCACGGATCTGATCGCGCTCGCGGATCGAGACCGAACCCCGTTCGGCCAGCTCGTTGACACGTTTCTCATCCGCCAGGCCCCGTTTCAGCTCCGCTTCGGCAGCGGCCAGTTCGGCGCGGCGGGCGGCCAGCGTCGCCCGGTTGGAGGCCAGGGTCTGCGCCAGGTTCTCAAGCTCGAAGCGGCGCGCTGCAAGCTCGGCCCTGCGCTGTTCAACCAGCTGGCGATACTGACGATCATCGATGCGCACCAATGGCTGGCCTTGCTCGACCTCTTCGAAGTCCTGCACCAGCACCTCGGTGACATAGCCGCTGACCTGCGGGGCCAGCACGGTGATCTGCCCGCGCACATAGGCATTCTCGGTGACCGCCACGCGGCCGATGAACGGCCACAGCTGCCAGGCATAAAGGATCGCCAGGACGCCGATGAGCGCTACCAGCACCATCAGGATCACCGAACGGCGGCTCGGTTTGATGGTTTTCGGCGGATCGTCCGGGGTCGGTCCCGCGTCGGTGGCCGCCGCAGAGGGCTGCGTGGGTTGGGCTGGCTGCAGGGTTTGCTGTTCCTCGGGTTGGGTGCGTTCGCTCATGGAGAGGCGGAATTCCTGTTCTGCTGCGCAATGCGCAGGGTGCGATAGAGCGTCCAGCCGAACACGCCGATGGAAAGCATGCCGATCAGCCGGAATACATCATTGAAGGCCAGCACGTTGGCTTCTCGCGTGGCCGCTTGACTCAGCTGCGCTGCGCTCAGTGCCTGGCGAAGTCGAGGGTCGTTCTGGCGCGGTATCAGCGCCTGGCTCTGGGCCTGCAAACGTCCGGCAACCCGCGGGTCGCCGGCCACCACCTGTTCGGTGAGGTGGCTGGAATGGTACTTCTCACGCATCACCTGATAGGTACCGAACAGCGCTGGCGCGGCCAGGCCGCCGAGGCTCTGGGTCATGGTGAACAAGACGATGAACGTCACCAGATAGTTCGGCCCGTTACGCAGCGCCCGGCCGATACCGGTGATCAGCAGCGGGCCGAGGAACATGCCACTGGCGAAGGCCAGCAGGCCCTGGCTGAGAAACATGTCATGGGGACGGGTCATGTTGGTGGCATCGATGTCGAGAAAGCTGGCGATGGCAATCAGCACGATCGACAACAGAATCTGCGGAAAGGCCCGGGTCGGGCTGAAGGTCATCGCGCTGCCGGCAATGCCCATGACCAGGCCCAGCAGGATCACCGCGTACAACGGCTGCAGCTGTTCGGTGCCCATGCCGAGGGTTTGCAGCAGGCCCACCGCGCCGTAGGTCTGTTCGGAGAGCAGCAGCCGCAACGCCAGCGCGCCGAAGGCGAAGCGCAGCATCTCGGCAGTGCCCAGCCAGCGTGTGTGCAGCAACGGGTTGCGCCGGTGATGCTCGATCATGAAGGCAGCGCAGAACAGCAGCAGCGCGGCAATCAGGGCGTAGCCCAACCAGGGCTCCTCCGTCCACCAGAGGATGCGACCCTGGGCCAGCACCGCCGCGATCAACGCCAGCGCGGGAGCCAACAGGGCGAAGGTGAGGAAATCCAGCGGTTCGAACACCTTGATGCGCTCGCCCAGCGGTAGCTTGAGCACCACCACGGCGGCCAGCGAGCAGAGCGCCAGGCCGCTTTCGAACACATACAGGCGATGCCATTCGCCCATCACCAGCAGCGCAGGGGACATCAGCCAGGCCAGGGGTGTGCCCAGCTGGGAAATGCCGAAGCCGAGGATCACCGCCTTGGGCAGATCGACCTTGCGAAACGCCTGCAGCATGTAGAACAGGCCCAGGGAGGAGGTGGTCGCAGCGGCCAGGCCACTGGCTGCGCGGACGAACACGGCCATCTCAAAGCCTTCGACGAAAACATGCGCGATGCTCAGCAATGCGTAGAGCGTCAGGCCAATTTCGGCAAAGCGGCGCAGGCCGTATTGCTGGCGAAATTTGATCATCAGCAGGTTGGCCGACACGCTGACCATGAAATACGCTGCCGGAAGCCAGGCCGCCTGCGACGGCGTCAGGCCCAGATCGCCCTGAATGCTCGGCAGGTTGGCGATGAACAGGGCGTTGCCCAGCCCGCCGGTGATGCCGACCAGTACGGCAACACAGGCATAGGCGATGCGCAGCGGCATGGGATGCAGCAGGATCGCCGGCGAGCCCGGCATTGAGGGGCGTTCTTCGGGTTCCCAGCGAGGAACGGGGGCGAGGTATTGCGGCATCGTAGGCAAGGCTCGAAGGGCGGTTTCAACTGATCGGAGCGCCGCATCGGGGCGGCGGCTACTCCGTTGGGACAACCATTAGCGTGAAATGATTGGTCACACTTGGCAAAGCATGGTGCCGCTGCTCTCGGCGACGGCCGTGCAGCTGGTCCGTTACATGAACGAACGGGGACGGCAACTTGGCTATGTTTGTGGGTTTCTTCGAGTTTGGCGGCTGCGGGCTGCTAAGGCGTGGCTGCCTGTGATCAACAGCTATTCAGCCAATCGATGGAGCCGCCAGGATGCAGCCCAGACCGGTTCAGGACGTTCAGCACCAGGCTAATCGACGTTTGAGGCACGCAGCGGGGCACCGATCATCCGGAAAACTCAGGCGAGTCGCCAGAAACCAACAACACTGAACTAAAGGTTCCAACGATTCAGCTGGGCGCATTTGTGCTCGCCGCTGGATAAGGACCGTCAACCCGAGCCGTCGAAACGAAACGGCTATTTCACCGGAGGTGTGAATGCTGCAGAACGTTCGGTTGGGACCCGAGGCCTTCGAGCGAGGCGGCGACCCGGCAGCGATGCTGCGGGACCTGGAAACAGCGGGCCATACGGTAGGCGACATGCTCTGCGAAGCGTTGCGCTCAGTGCGTTCGCACTTGGGCATGGATGTCGCGTTCGTCGCCGAGATGGTGCAGGGCTTTCGCGTGTTCCGCCATGTAAGCGGCTGTAGCGATCCGCCGCCGATATGTGTGGGCGGCTCCGATCCCCTTTCAGACAGCTACTGCCAGCGGGTGGTGGACGGCCGGCTGCCGCAGCTGATCCCCGACACCAGCAAACTGCCCGAAGCGGTGGCGCTGCCCATCACCGAGATATTGTCGATCGGCGCCTATATCAGCGTGCCGATCCGTTTCAGCGATGGTCGCTTGTACGGCACCTTCTGCTGCTTCAGTTCCAAGCCTGACGGCACCTTGAACGAACGTGATCTGGATACCCTGCGGTTGTTCGCCGATTTCGCCGGCCGGTTGCTCGAGACCCAGGCCAAGGAGCAGCGCGAACAGGAGGAGCGGCTCGCGCGCATCAATAGCGTGCTGAGTGAACAGGCGTACAACGTCGTGTATCAGCCGATCGTGGATGTGAGGCAGAACGACGTGGTGGGCTACGAAGCGCTGGCGCGATTCTCCGGCGAACCACAACGTACCCCGGATCTCTGGTTCGGTGAGGCCGAGCAGGTCGGTCTGCAATGCGAACTGGAAATGGCGCTCGTCCAGGAAGCCCTGAAAGGCCTGAGTGGCATTCGCCAGGACCGCTACCTGTCGTTGAACGTCTCGCCGGAAACCATCCTCGCCGGGGCACTCGGAACCCTGTTGGACGGCCAGCCGCTGGATAGGCTGATGCTCGAGGTCACCGAGCACGCGTCAGTACGCGACTATGACCTGATCGCCGAAGCGCTCGAACCCATGCGCGCGCAGGGCCTGCTGCTGGCGGTGGATGATGCAGGTGCCGGCTATGCGAGTTTTCGCCACATCCTCAAACTCAAGCCAGACGTGATCAAACTCGACGGTAGCCTGATCCGCAACATCGACAGCAACCGCGACTGCCGGGCGCTGGCGTCGGCATTGATCCGCTTCGGTCAGGAGACCGACTGCAAGATCGTCGCCGAATGCGTCGAGACAGAGGCCGAACTGGAGATCCTCCGTGAGCTTCAGGTGACCAAGGCGCAGGGCTATTTGCTGGGCCGCCCTGGGCCGCTGGGTGGCAGCCAGCAGACCTAGACGAGGCCGCGACTGACAGGTGCAACCCGTCGGGTTACCTGTCAGTCGGCCCTTGCTGATGGCTCAGTTGCCTCGATAGGTCGAGAAGCCGTATGGGCTGAGTAGCAGCGGGATGTGGTAGTGCGGCACAGTGCCGTCCACTTCGAAAATCACCGGAACCTCCGGGAAGAAACTCGCCGTGTCGTGCGCCTCGAACCAGTCGCCGGTCTTGAAGGTGACGCGGTAGGTGCCTTTTTCCAGTGCCTTGTCTTGCGGATACAGCGCGGTGATGCGGCCTTGCTGGTTGGTCACGCCGTCGTTCAAGGCAGTCCACTGCTTACCGTTCTGCTTTTCCAGGGTGACTTTCACATCAGGCGAGGGCAGGCCATCGTTGAGGTTCAGCACGTGCACGCTGAGCGGGTTGTCGGCGGCCATGGCAAGGCTGGAAAGGCTGGCAAAGACAAGGCTGGCGCAAAGGGTTTTCAGGTTGGTCATGGATTGATCTCCGGTTAACGGTTGGAAGGAAGCAGTTTTGCGATTGCCTGAGTGGCGCAGGCCTCGTCGGTCTCGGCGCCGCCGGCACCGGCCACGCCAATGGCGCCGATTACCTCGTCGCCGACCCGTAGCGGAACGCCGCCGCCGAGCAGCAACAATTCATCGAGGGTGTTGAGGTTGGCTGCGTCCGGGTTGCTGCGGGCGCGCTCGCCGAACAGGCGGGTCGGCGTCTTGCTGGACAACGCGGTGTAGGCCTTGCGCTGTGCAGCGATGGTGTTGTGCGGGCCGACGTTGTCGTCACGCTGCAGTGCGATCAGGTTGCCGCCGCGATCGACCACTGCCATCGCGGCGGTACGGCCCTCGGCATGGCAGGCAGCCATGGCCGAGTCGAGCAGGGCGTTGGCCAGTTGCAGCGAGACGTTCTGCTGGCTGACAGGTTGCGGCGTGGCGGCCATGGCCTGGGCACCGGCAAGCGCCAGGCCGAGCAGCGACAGGGGAACAATGCGCATCGGTATCTCCTCAATGGGCTCCGTGGAGCAGGTGGGGCCATCCTGTGCTGGTGGCCCCGTCAAACCCATTGCCTGCGCATTACGTATTTGTAATGGGATAAACGCTCGCGGGCGCCTAGCCTATGCGCCTCGCCCGGAGGAAGCAGATGCGCATACTGGTAGTGGAAGACGAATTCAAGACGGCCGATTACCTGCGCAAGGGGTTGAGCGAGTCGGGCTATCTGGTGGAGGTCGCGGTCAACGGCCTGGACGGCCAGCACCTGATTCAGGAAAGCGAGTTCGACCTGATCATCCTTGACGTTATGTTGCCGGGCATCGACGGCTGGCAGCTGCTGCAGATCGTGCGGCGCAAGGCGCAGACGCCGGTGCTTTTTCTTACCGCGCGTGATGCGGTGGAGGACCGGGTCAAAGGCCTTGAGCTGGGCGCTGACGATTATCTGGTCAAGCCGTTTTCCTACGCCGAGCTGCTGGCGCGGGTTCGCACCTTGCTGCGCCGCGGGCCGCCGCGCGAAGTCGAGCAGTTCAAGGTCGCCGATCTGGAGCTGGACCTGCTGCGCCGTCGGGTGACGCGTCAGGGGGAGCGGCTGACGCTGACCAACAAGGAATTCGCCCTGCTGCATCTGCTGCTGAGCCGTGAAGGCGAAGTGCTGTCGCGGGCGCAGATCGCCTCGCAGGTCTGGCAGATGAATTTCGACAGCGACACCAATGTCGTCGACGTCGCGATACGCCGGCTGCGGGCGAAGGTGGACGACCCGTATCAGCCCAAGCTGATTCACACCGTGCGCGGCATGGGCTACCTGTTGGAAGTGCCGGAATGAAGCTGCTGCCACGCTCGCTGAGCCTGCGTCTGGCCCTGATGTTTGCGCTGGTCAGCACGGCGCTGCTGGGTGCGATTGGCTTCTATCTCTATCAATCACTGGAGCGCGAGATCGCCTGGCGCGACGACCAGGCGCTGCTCGGGCGGCTGGAGCGCATGGCGGCCTTGCTCGATGACAGTGACAGCATCGAGGTGCTGCGCGAGCGACCTCAGCTCTACGCCAACATGCTCGGCAATCGCGACAGTCTGCTTTGGGTGCTGGGGGAGAGTGGGGCGCCGCTGATCGAGATCAATCCCGTTCAGTTTGCGATCCCGCAATTGCCGCCGGCGGATAACCCGCGGCTGGAGGATCTGGGTGATCAGGCGCGGTTGGCCTGGATACAGATCGAACGACCACGTGGCGGCCTGACGCTGATCGCCGGCAAATTGTTGGGCGAGCGTGAGCAGATGCTTGCCGCGTACCGTCTGAAACTCTGGCTGGCCCTGGCCACCGGTGCGCTACTGGCGTTTCTGCTGGGCTGGCTGGTGAGCGAACGAGGACTGCGGCCGGTTCGTCAGCTGACCCGCCGTGCGCTGGCGATCGACGTCCAGCATCTGCATCTGCGCATCGAGGACAGTGCCGAGCTGAGCGAGTTGCGGGCCTTGAGCGAGGCACTGAACCAGATGCTCGCGCGACTGGAGGCCGGTTTTGCCCAGCTGTCGCGGTTTTCCGAAGACCTGGCGCACGAGATGCGCACTCCGCTCAGCAACCTGATGGGCCAGACCCAGCAAACCTTGCGGCGGGTGCGTTCGCTGGAGGATTACCAGAGCCTGCTGGCTTCCAATCAGGAGGAATACGAGCGTCTGGCCAGAATGATCAACAACATGTTGTTTTTAGCCCGCACCGAGCAGGTCGACGCTGCAATTCACCGGCAGGACATCGACCTGACCGAAACGGTGGAACAGCTCGGTGATTATTTCGAGGGCGTTGCCGAAGAGCACCAGATGCGGGTAGTGAACGAGGCGAGCGGCAGCCTGCACGCCGATCCGGATCTGCTGCGCAGGGCGCTGGCTAACCTCATCGCCAATGCGCTGCGCTATGGCGCGACGGGAACGGAGGTCCGCGTGGGCTGCGAGCATACCGCTGACAACGTGGTGATCACTGTCGAAAACAGCGGCGAGCCGATTGCAGCCGAACACCTGCCGCGGCTGTTCGACCGCTTCTATCGCTGCGATCCGTCACGTGCCCAACCGGGCGACTCTGGCGGGCTGGGGCTGGCAATCGTGCGCTCGATCATGCAGCTGCATGGCGGTGAAGTGCGGGTGACCAGTGACGCATCGGTTACCTGCTTCAGCCTGTCCTTTCCTCGCTGAACGTTGCGGTCCCACCGGGCAGACGAGCTGAACCTTTATCGAAACGGCACAGTCGACTTAACAGGTTGGCCGTGTTCTTTCCGGCCGTTCATCCAAGCCCGTAGGAGACTTTCTCAATGGATAACAAAGACACCATTTCCGTACTCAACGATCTCATCGAAACCAGCAAAGACGGTGAGAAGGGCTTCCGCGAATGCGCTGATGACCTGAAGAATCCGCAGCTGAAGACCACCATGAATCAACGTGCCCAGGATTGCGCCACGGCAGCCGCTGAGCTGCAGCAATTAGTACGCACCATGGGTGGCGATCCGGAAACCTCCACCAGCACTGCCGGTGATATGCACCGTCGCTGGGTCGACCTGAAGACCAAGGTCACCGGCAAGGATGACGAGTCCATCCTCAACGAGTGCGAGCGTGGCGAAGACGTTGCCCTCAAGAGCTACCGCAAAGCGCTCGAGAAGGACCTGCCAATGGATGTCCGTTCAGTAGTCGAGCGTCAGCTGCAGGGCGTGCAGCGCAACCATGATGAGGTCAAGGCACTGCGCGACGCCGAGCGCGCCCGTAGCTGATCGATCGATGTTGCGAAAACGCCGGCCTCAGGGCCGGCGTTTTTTTGTCAATGCTGGACCCGTGATGCGGGCTGCTGCGTCATCCACAGACGGGTTCCGCCGTTCTGGTGAACGGAGCGTATTGATAGAGCTGTTCGGCTGACATGGGGCGGCTGAAATGATAGCCCTGCGCGATGTCGCAGCCCGCCAGCTTCAGGTAGACGAGCTGATCCCGCGTTTCCACGCCCTCGGCCACCACCGTCAAACCCAGGCGCTTCGCCAGCGTGATGGTGGACGAGACGATGGGGTTGTCGTCATAGCTGTTCGACAGTGGGGCGATCAACGCCCGGTCTATCTTCAGCGTATTGAGCGGCATCGAGTGCAGGTGGGCGAAGCCCGCATAGCCTCTGCCGAAGTCATCGAGACTGATGTTCAGCCCTGCCACACGCAGCCGTTCGAGATGCTCGACGGCCATGCCTTCATCATCGAGTACGACCGTTTCGGTAATCTCCAGCTCGAACTGCCAGGCTTCGATGCCGCGCTGCGCCAGCTCGCTGAGCAAACGTTCGCTGAAATCGGCTTGACGCAGCTGTATGGCCGATACGTTGACGGCGAGTCGCGAGGATCGGCCTTGAGCGCTCCAACCTTTCAGTTCCTCCAGCGCGAGACGTATCACTTCCCAGCCGAGCGCGACGATGAACCCACTGCGCTCTGCCAGCGAAATGAAGCGATCCGGGTAGAGCAGGCCGAATTGCGGGTGCTCCCAGCGCACCAGTGCTTCATAACCAGAGACCTGCATCGAATCCAACCGGATTTGTGGCTGGTAGTGCAGGATGAATTGCCGCTCGCTCAACGCGGCAACCAGCGACTGCTCCAGCGAGAATTCATTGATATCCGTGAGGTTCAGGGAGGGGTCGAAGAACCGATACTGGCCGCGACCGGACTGCTTGGCCGAATACATTGCCGCGTCAGCGCAGCGAATCAAACCGTCGACCTCCTGACCATCACGGGGACAGATGCTGACACCGATGCTCGGGCTGGTGTTGACCTCATGTTCATCGAGGGCATAGACGGCGGTGAGCTTGTTCACCAGATCGCGGACCCAGGTGTCGATCTGCTCTTCACTTCGGTCGCCCGCAAGCAGCACGACGAATTCATCACCGCCGAAGCGCGCCGCTTGATCGCCGGGTTCCAGCGCGCGGCTGATCCGTCCCGCCACGGCCTGCAGTAGCAAATCCCCGACCTTGTGCCCCAGCGAATCGTTGATCGATTTGAAGCGATCCATGTCGATGAAGAGTATTGCCATCAAACGACGCAGGTTGCGCTGGCGAGCCAGGGTTTCGGCGCAGGTATCCAGGAACTGCCGGCGATTGTGCAGGCCGCTCAGGTGGTCGGTAGCGGCTGCATGGGTGCTGCGCCGATGTTCGTCCTCCAGACGACTGATCCGCTCTTGGTCGATCCGATGGGCCTGCTCCAGCGCGCAGAATGCCTCGTGGCGCCTCTGCAACAGCCGCATCGCCCAGATCATTCCGCCGAGGATGAGCAACGTCATGCCCAGATTCATCCACAACTGACGGCTGAAACTGCGCTGGTGGGCCGCGAGGATTTCGCCAACCTGCTGGCTGACGACCACGCTGAAGCCGCTGTCGCGAGCGCGGCTGTAAAGGCTCTGATATTCCTGATCGGTGCTGTATTGGGTGGTCATGCCGGCATCCGCAGCCGTTGGCAGACCGGGTCTGAGGCGTTTGCCTGCGGCAGTCATCCCACCGTTTGTGAAGTGGAGCCGTCCCTCGTCAGCCCTGTCCAGCAATCGCACCAGCCCGGTAGCGCCCAGGTCGGCGTGATTGAGCAGAACGGTGAGTGGGCTGACGTCCAGCTGAACCAACAGGATGCGCTTCAACTCAATCGAGTCGGGGCTGGTCAGCGGTATCAGAAAAGGTAACTGCCAGCTTGCAGGCTCTGCGGCCTGCAGCGACGCCATGGGTCGTGGCAGGAAGGGCTTGTTACCCTGTTGCGCAATATGGGCGTGGAATTCCGCGAGCCATTGTTCTGGCAGTGGCTGAGTGTCAGGCGTGGTGGCCTTGAGCAGTCGCCCGTCCAGATCGTAGAGGCTCAAGCGTTTGAGGGTAGGGTCCTCGGCAAGCATGCGAGCGAGGCTTTGATCGTCGGAGCTGAAGCCGTCGCTCAACATCAGGTGACCGATGACCCGCACCCGGTCGACGCGTTGTTGCAGGTTCTCCACGGCACTACGGGCCAGGCTGAGATGCTCGGCGGCCTTGGCTTGCAACGCCGCCCTTCGCGACGTCTGTCCGTGGTGCCAATACGATCCCCACAGGAATGCCAGCGTGGCGATACAGAGCGATAGCAACAGCGCCTGAGGAAACGTGGGGGAGGACAGGAACCGTCGAATCACGGCGGGGCACTCAATGCGTAGTGATGGCAAAGTATCATCACGTTATGTCATAGCGATGACAGCATTCGAGGCGCACATTGGCTGGCTGCGGGTGCTTCGCCGCGAATCGCCGGCACTCGAACGGTTCTGCACACAAAGGTCCCATCACTCAGGCAAAATCAAACGAACTGCTAAGCTGTTTCATCCGTTTTCCGGAACCCGCTGCTCATGAATTCCTTCATCTCCCCATCGAGTGACGAGACCAGCGCACAGCGCGCCGAGCTGGCGCGGCTGGTCGAAGGCGCCGTCAGCGGCGACGGCATGCACCCGACCGCCATCGAGCCGCTGCATCTGATCCGCTGCGCAACGCCTGGCGAGATGACTTATGGCCTGCACAAGCCGGCGTTGTGCGTCATCGTTCAGGGCGGCAAAGAAGTGCGCCTGGCTGATGAGCTGTATCGCTACGACCCGCTACATTATTTGGTGGTGTCGGTGACGCTGCCTGTTGCCGGCTGCGTGATCCGGGCGTCCAGCGATGAGCCTTACATCTGCATTCGGCTGGACATCGACCCATCACTGATTGCCGGGCTGGTTGCCGACGCCAACCCGGCGCCAGCGCCGGAAGATACCGCGGGGCGTGGCCTCTATCTGGACCGTATCGACGCGCCGCTGCTGGACGCCACCCTGCGGCTGGTGCGCCTGCTAAACAACCCAAAGGACATCCCGGTCCTCGCACCATTGGCAGTGCGGGAGATTTTCTACCGACTGCTCTGCGGGCCGCAGGGACACCACCTTCAGGCGGTGGCGCTGCAAGGCAGTCAGTCGCACCGGGTCAACGATGCGATCGAGTGGCTCAATCGCAACTACGTCGAGCCGCTGCGCATCGATGAGTTAGCGCGACGGGTCAATCTCAGCAGCTCCAGCCTGCATCATCGATTCAAGGCACTGACGGCCATGAGTCCGTTGCAGTATCAGAAGCAGCTTCGCCTGCAGGAAGCCCGCCGGTTGTTGGTGGCCGAAGGGTTGGAAGTGTCGGCGGCGGGTTACCGGGTGGGCTATGAAAGCCCCTCGCAATTCAGCCGGGAATACAGCCGCTTGTTCGGCGCCTCCCCGGTCAAGGACCTGGCCCGCCTGCGCAGCATGGCCTGATCTCGCTCAGGGGACCGATGCAGTGCCTGTATAGCGCCGGTGGGGTCGCCTGCCGTCAGCCGTGGTTCTGAGTCGCTGCGAGACGCAGCGCGTCGAGCACCAGGGTGAATGCGGGCGAGGGTTGCTTGCGGCTCGGGTAGTACAGGTAGTAGCCATCGAACGGCGCGCACCAGTCGTCCAGCACCCGCACCAAGCGGCCTTCCTCAATATGCGGGGCGAACTCGTCTTCCGGCAGGAAGGCGATGCCCAGCCCGTCCAGAGCCGCAAGCACGATATGCGGCGTGCTGTTCAGCACGACCTGGCCCTCAACGCGCACGTTAAGAGCCTGCTCGCCTTGTTCGAACTCCCAGGCGTATAGCCCACCATGGGTCGGAAAGCGCATGTTGATGCAGCGGTGTCCGGTCAGGTCCTGCGGTGTGGTCGGCTTGGTGTGCTGCGCAAAGTATGTCGGCGATGCCACCGCGGCCATCCGCAGCGCCGGGCCGATCGGCATGGCAATCATGTCTTTGTCGATGGTATCGCCCAGGCGCACACCGGCATCGAAGCGATCGGCCACGATGTCGCGAAAGCCGTAGTTGACGTCGAACTCGACGTTGATGTCGGGGAAGGCTTTGAGCAGTGGCGTGATTTTTGGCAGCAACAGGGTTCGCAGCACGTGGTCGCCACAGGTGATGCGCACCGTGCCCGCCGGTTTCTCGCGCAGGTCCGTCAGCACGTCCAGCTCGGCCTCAATTTCATCGAAGCGGTGTCCGATGGCGCGCAGCAGCCTTTCACCGGCCGGGGTGGGCGAGACGCTGCGTGTCGTCCGAGTGAGCAAGCGGATTTCGAGGCGCTTCTCCAACCCGCTGACCGCCTGGCTTAGCGCCGATTGCGAAACGCCCAGTTGCGCCGCTGCGCGGGTGAAGCTGCCTTCACGTGCGACGGTGACGAATGAGAGGAGATCGTTGAGGTTGCGTCTGACCATGGGCCTAGCTTGGCATAGATAACTGATTAGCGGCGCTTATAGCGGCTTTAAGCATTCATTAGCTAATCAGGAAAGCCATACCCCAGGAGAATGCTCGATACGAAAAGACGCGGCGCTGTCGCTCGCAACCGATTCTTGGGTGTGCAGCTCGCCGCGCCGGCCAAGCATTGCGGTCAGTGAGGCCGCTTCAGGGGTATCGCCACTCATGACCAGCTACACAACCGATGCCACATTAGACAACCACGAGACTGCCCATTGGGGCGGGGTGTTCGCCATGTCGATGTGCGTATTTGCGCTGATCGCCTCCGAGTTTATGCCTGTCAGTCTGCTCACGCCCATCGCCGCTGACCTCAACATCAGCGAGGGGAGCGTCGGTCAGGGCATTGCGATTTCCGGCGCCTTCGCCGTGGTGACCAGCCTGTTCATTTCCTCGCTCGCTGGGCACATGAACCGCAAGGCGCTGTTGCTGCTGCTGACGGGAGTCATGGGGTTGTCTGGCGCGGTCGTTGCGCTGGCGCCGAACTACGTCACCTACATGCTTGGCCGCGCGCTAATCGGCGTGGTGGTTGGTGGATTCTGGTCGATGTCCGCGGCGACGGCCATGCGCCTGGTTCCGGAAGATCAGGTCCCGCGGGCACTGGCAGTGTTCAACGGCGGCAATGCGCTGGCCACGGTCGTCGCGGCTCCTCTGGGCAGTTATCTGGGCTCAATCATCGGCTGGCGCGGCGCCTTCCTGTGCCTGGTCCCGGTGGCCCTCGCCGCGCTCATTTGGCAGTGGATCAGCCTGCCTTCGATGCCGACCGAGGCTCGCAAGGCCCAACCGTTTCATGTCTTCAGCCTGCTCAAACACCGGGTGGTGGCCTTGGGCATGCTGGCTGTCGGGGCGTTCTTCATGGGCCAGTTCACGCTGTTTACCTACTTGCGGCCATTTCTCGAGACGGTGACAGGGGTCGACGTGTCCACGCTCTCGCTGATGCTGCTCGTGATCGGGGTGATGGGCTTTATCGGCACGCTGCTGATCAGTTCGGTCCTCAAACGCGGCCTCTATCCGACGCTGATCGGCATCCCCGTGCTGATGGCCGTCATCGCACTGTCGCTGACCCAATTCGGTCACGCGATGGGCGTTGTCGTCGTGCTTCTTGGGGCCTGGGGACTCATTGCCACTGCCGCTCCGGTCGGCTGGTGGAGCTGGGTGCCGAGGACCTTTCCACAAAACGCCGAGGCCGGTGGCGGACTAATGGTGGCGGTGATTCAACTGTCGATCGCCGTGGGCTCGATGCTGGGCGGGTTGCTGTTCGACACCAGCGGCTACCGCAGCACCTTTCTCAGCGGCATGGCCCTGCTACTAATTGCGGCATTTCTGACTTTCCTGACATCGCGCTCACATACCGGACAAAGGGTGGTGACTACGCCGGGTGCTGAACAGCCACCAGGCCAGCTGGCCGCCCATTCCCGATCACTGCATGAAGAAGGATAGACCGATGAAAAAGCTGCTTCTGGCGGTAGGACTAATAACCAGCGCCTACGCATTCAACGCAATGGGACAAGACATGTCTGACGGTGCCAATAATTTCTACACGAGCGATAGTTTGAGCCTGGAAAAGGTCCGGTTCGATAACCAATACAACATGGAGGTCGTGGGCAACCTGTTCATGCCTAAAGATGCTGACCGGAACACGCGCTACCCCGCGATCATCGTGGGCCACCCCATGGGCGCAGTGAAGGAGCAGAGTTCGAATCTCTACGCACAGAAGCTCGCCGAGCAGGGCTTCGTCACGCTCGCCATCGACCAGTCGTTCTGGGGCGAGAGCGAAGGCCAGCCGCGCAATGTGGTGGCGCCGGACGTTTATGCAGAGGCGTTCAGCGCCGCGGTGGATTACCTCGGCACGCGGCCGTTCGTGGACCGGGAGCGGATCGGCGTATTGGGGATCTGCGGCAGCGGCAGCTTTGTCATCAGCGCGGCCAAGATCGACCCCCGCATGAAGGCCATCGCGACGGTTAGCATGTACGACATGGGCGCGGCCAACCGCGACGCCCTGAACAAGTCGCAGACGCTCGAGCAGCGTAAGCAGATCCTCGCCGAGGCCGCGGAGCAGCGCTACGCCGAATTCACCGGCGGCGAGACTCGCTACACCGGCGGCACGGTGCACCAGTTGGACGAGGACACTCACCCCATCCAACGCGAGTTCTTCGACTTCTACCGTACGGCCCGCGGCGAGTTCACGCCGGCCAGCTCAACGCCTGATCTGACCACGCACCCAACACTGACCAGCAACGTGAAGTTCATGAACTTCTATCCGTTCAATGACATCGAGACGATTTCCCCGCGCCCGATGCTGTTCATTTCCGGCGACGAGGCGCACTCGAAGGAGTTCAGCGAAGCGGCCTACCGTCAGGCGGGCGAGCCGAAGGAGCTGCTGTGGATCAAAGGTGCCGGGCACGTCGATCTCTATGACCGCGTCGACCTGATCCCCTTCGACAAGCTCGCTGCTTTCTTCAGGAACAACCTGAGCGAGTAATCCGGCAAGCCGTGGCCGGCCCCGCTATTCCATTCGGCCATGAAACGGCGCCCGACCCAACCATTTAACGCGGAGAGACCCATGCGCACGCTACTGTTGACCCTGTTTATCTCGACCCTGGTGCCGATGGCATTCGCCGATGAAGGCAACGCCGAAGACCAACGCATTGCCGCCGCCGGCAGCCAGGCATCCATTGCCGGCCCCGATGCATGGTTTACCGGGCGCACCCGCATTGACCCGCTCTACAGCGCGACCAAACACATGAATGCCTCTGGCGCCTACGTCACTTTCGAGCCTGGCGCCCGCTCGGCCTGGCACACCCATCCCAAGGGCCAATACCTGATCGTCACCGCTGGCGTGGGTCGCGTCCAGCAGTGGGGCGAACCTATTCAGGTGATCAAGCCGGGCGACGTGGTCTGGTGCCCGCCGGGCGTTAAGCACTGGCATGGCGCTGCGCCCGAGACCGCTATGACACACATCGCCGTGACCGGGACTGACGAGCAAGGCCAGAACGTCGAATGGCTCGAAAAGGTCAGCGACACGCAATACCAGCGGAACTCCTCCAGGCGATAGAGGCGCTGCGTGATGCGGTAAACCCCCAAGCTGACGAGTGTGCCGGCTCAGCAACGGAACCTGCGGTTCGCTAGCGCGGCTCGTTCTACTACCGAAGCCGCGATGCGGGATTCATCAATGTCGCGCTGATCGTCGCGCCTCGGTGGGTGGGGATGGCTGCTCTTTGGCGTCGCCTAAAGTCAGCGCGCCGAATCATGCCCTTGGCTGGGCTTGAGTTCGAAGGCAATGGACCAGTTGTAGAGCGGGTAGGGCTTGCCGACCAGCGCCTCGATGTTTGCCTCTTCCGGCATGCCTTCGTCGGGCAGGTATTCGTAGTGGGCGTCCGCGACGGTCGGGTCACTGTCATGCAGCTCACCGGCGCCGCCTGTTGCATGGCTGGCGTAGCGGATGGTCGGGATGCCCGCCAGATCGCGGCCGACGACCAGCCGCAACACGGTATCAGCAGCGGCTTCGATGTTTTCCACCGGCACCTTGCCCTTGTCATCGGTGATGACGAAACCATAGTTCTCGATCATCTGCGCCTTGTGCCCGAGATAGGGCTCGCTGAACGCCAGCGGGGGATGTGGCACGTGGAAGTCCATCAGGATTTCACGTCCTTCGACCGTCGCGTGCAGCGGTGATAGCGGTTGCCAACCACGTTGCTCGACCACCACTTGATGAAACACCTTGCCGAGCATCTGGCCGAACCAGCGATAGCCATTGGCGGATAGATGCGTGCCTTTGTCGACGTAAGGATAGACCGGGCCGGCGAGGTACCAGTTGGGTTCTTCCTGCGCCAGTTCCCACTGCGCAAGGCCGATGTCCAGGCTGCCATCGACGACCGACGTCTTGGCGTCGGTCTGGTAGCTGATGAATGCAGGCATCCGCTTCTGGCCGATGGCCTTGGCGGTGTCCTCGTTCAGGTCGTTGCGTAACTGACGCAGCATCTTCTTGTAGGTGGCCTTGTCGTTGATGCCGCCCTGGACTTCGGCATAGTCGTATTCGCCCTGCAACCAGAACAGCGCGCTGAGGGTGTAGCTGGCGTCATCGGCTTGCGCGACCTGCCGGGCCTGATCCACAGCCTGGAGCACGCGCTTGTATTCGTGGGTGCCGCCGACTTTGGATAGTTGTGCGATGGAACGGCCGGAGGTGGCGGCGTTGCTGGCGACGAGCAAATGCTCTGGGTCGGCCTCGATGCCTTTGCTGTCGAGATAGAGCCGTCGGGCCATGTTCAATGCGCCCACCTCGACCGACTCGCCTTCTTCCTGCGCCTGTGCTTCCAACTGCGCGACGGCCTCGGCATCGAGCAGAACCTTGGGGTCGCGCTTGAGCTGCACCACCGCCTGCAGCGGCTTGAACGCGGCACCACCGACCGGCACGAAACGATCACCACTGAAGGTCGCCGAGCGCGTCGCGTCGCCCAACATCAGGTTGTCGTAGCCCGGTTTTTTCGACAGTGCAGGCCAGCCCTCGGCAGCGGAGGCCAGCGACTGGCCGAAGGTGATGATGTGGTTGTACTTCGCGTCGAGCGCCGGCGGCTGATGCTTGGGCTGCTCGATCATCTGTTGGCTCCAGCGCTTGTTCTGCGCGTCGCGCGCCGCGATAGCCTGTTCATCGGCATGGGCGAGCAGTGCGGCGCCTGATAACAGCAGGCCGCTGAAGGCATAAGCAATCGGGGTGCGAGGGGCCAGGAAGGTTCGGCGGGACTGGTTGTCAGCAGTGAGCATCGATCGGTTCCTTGTGATTGAGGCGCAGACGAGCGCGATGCAAGGGGAGGCGGCCGGATGCGGCGTACCGCAAGCGTAGGGCAGGCGTTTCGACGGCCTGGGATGCGCTTAGTTCTGGTGGAGTGCGCGACGGGCCCTAGCCATCAAGGCGATGCACATCGCGAGCGGCAAGGCTGTGGGGGGCCAAGATGGTTTCGACCACGCCCTTGAGGGCCGCTGCCAACTCTTCCAGCCGGTAGGGTTTGGCCAGCACCTGTACGCCTTCGGCTTCGGCCGTTTGCTTGATTGCCTCGGCGTAGCCACTGGTGAGCAGAACCGGCACACCAAACTGGCGTGCCCGGATTTCCCGTGCCAGCTCCAGGCCGTTCATGCCGCCGGGCATCATCACGTCGGAGAACACGACATCGACTTCCCGCTCATTGGCGAGCGCACCCAGCGCTGCCGCGGCGCTGGCGGCATAGGTCACCTCATAGCCGAGGTGTTCGAGCATCTCGCCCACCAGTGCGGCCACTTCGTCATCGTCATCAACCAGCAATACGTTGCCAACCGAGCGCCGGGCCGGCTCGTTCACCAGCGGTTGGTCTTTCGCCGGGCTCGGCAAGTTGACCGAGCGCGGCAGCAACATCACCACGCTGGTGCCCTGGCCGCATTCGGTATCGATCCACACCGTGCCGCCGGATTGCCGCGCGAAGCCGTACACCTGAGCGAGGCCGAGCCCCGATCCCTTGCCGATCTCCTTGGTCGTGAAGAAGGGATCGAAAACCCGATTGCGAACGTCAGCTGGGATGCCGACGCCGGAATCGATGACCGCCAGGCGAACAAAATCGCCCCGGCGACCCAGCACTTTTTCGTTGGGTGCGTTGCAGGCCTGCAGAAGAATCGAACCACCTTCAGGCATGGCATCGCGCGCATTGACGGCGAGGTTGAGGATGACCAGCTCGAGTTCGCCTGGATCCACCTCGACGGGCCACAGGTCTGCTGCAAATTCTTCTTTCACGTGCACATCGCCGCGCAAGCTGCGGTCGAGCAGTTCGCGCATCTGGCTGATCCGCTGAGCCAGGTCGACGGCTTCCGGCGCCAATGACTGCCTCCGGGAAAACGCGAGCAGCTGTCGGGTCAGTGCCGAGCCGCGCTGGGCGGCTTGTCGCATGCCGTCCATGAGGCGCTTGCGGCGCTCTGGATCGGCGCGGCGATCAAGCATGTCGAGCCCGCCAGAGATCACCATTAGCAGGTTGTTGAAGTCGTGGGCGATGCCACCGGTGAGCTGGCCGATGGCTTCGATCTTCTGCGTTTGCCGCAGGGTTTCTTCGATGTGCGCACGCTCGGCCATCTGCGTGCGCAATTCGAGGTTGGTGCGTTCCAGTTCGCTGGTGCGCTCTACCACCAGTGCTTCGAGCTCTTGTGAGGCCCGTTCGCGCGCATCGATCAGTGCGCGCACTTCGTACTGGCGCAGACGACCCCGTACGGCGGCCTGAATGGCGCTGGTCAGGGTGATGCTCTGCACGGGCCGCTCCAGCAACGAGACGTTGCGCAGCGCCGCCACCATGCGCTGACGCCAGGCGGCAACGGCGGGCTGTTGGTGCTTGCTGGTGAGGACCACAAACGGAAAGTCCGACCAGGGCGGTTGCTGATCGACCCAGTCGGACAAGGCCTGTAGATCATGGCCAAAAAGGCCTTCTTCGGCGATGAACACCGCCGAGGCATCGGTTTCGGCGCGTCGCAGCACTTCATCGACGCCGTGACAGACCACCGCATCCATGCCGCTGCGGCGCAGCAGTTCGGCTGTGGCCGGGCCATCCCGGCCGATGGGGGCGTAGACGACGATCAGCGGATGCTCTGGTTTAGTGGGCGTCGTCATGCTCGTCTGTCAGTAGCTGAGTCGCATCACCGGTGTATTCCGGTGTGCCCGATAGAATCCCGCTGAAGTGACTCAGCGGTGGCCCGACCTCGACGCCGGTAGTGCTGAGCCGGTATTCGCGAACGGTGTTCTCGTGCCGCCCGCTGCGCTTCTTGACCACGGACAAGGCCCTGCGGACGATACCGGCGTGCTCGAAGTAGCGCAGCATGATAACCGCATCGCTGAGGTAGCTGATATCGATTGGCGTATCCATTGGTCCCACCAGCCCATGCTGGGCCAGCACCATGATGCTGATGACGCCTTTTTGTCCCAGGTAGCTCAGCAGCTCGTGCATCTGCAGGATCAGGAAGCGGCCATCCGGCATCGCATGCAGATAGCCGTTGAGGCTGTCCAGGATTACCAACTTCGAGCCTTGCTCTTCAACGCTGCGACGCACGGCTGCGGTGAATTCACCGGGCGACAACTCAGCCGGGTCAACCTGTTGCAGATGCAGCAGGCCCTGTTCGATCCAGGGCTCCATGGCAAGCCCTAGCGACCGTCCACGCGCCAGCAGCGTGCCGATGTTTTCGTCGAAGACGAAGAAGGAGACCTGCTCGCCGCGCTTGCATGCGGCGACCGCAAAACTCAATGCCAAGGACGACTTGCCAACGCCTGCTGCCCCGACGAACAGCGCGTTGGTGCCACGCTCCAGACCGCCGCCGAGCATGGTGTCCAGTGCGGCATTGCCGGATGAGGCCGCCTCGCCAATGTAGCGGGAGTGATGCTCGGCCGCGATCAGACGAGGGAAGATCTGCAACCCGCCTTTGCGGATGACGAAGTCGTGATAGCCGCCGCGAAACTGGATGCCGCGCATCTTCACCACGCGCAAACGCCGGCGCTCGGCGCCGTAGTCGATGGCCAGCTGCTCCAGCATGACCACGCCGTGGGAGATCGAGTGAAGCTGCAGGTCGCCCAGTTCCGAGGTCTGGTCGTCCAGCAGGATCACGGTGCAGCGGCGGGTGGTGAAGAAGTGCTTGAGTGCCAAAACCTGACGCCGATAGCGCAGCGGGCTTTGCGCCAGCAATCGCATTTCCGAGAGGCTGTCGAAGATCACCCGGGTCGGGTTGGTTTGTGTCACGCGGTCGAAGACTTGCTGAGTGGTTTCGCTCAGCTCCATCTCTGCCGGATGCAGGACGGTCAGTTCGAGCTCAGGGTCGAGGCTGGCCTCAGGGGTTACCAGCTCGAACACGTCGATGCCTTCGAGCGACCAGCCGTGCCGCTTGGCGACCAGTTCCAGTTCTTGCTTGGTTTCCGACAGGGTCACATAAAGGACCTGTTCGCCCTGACGAACTCCCTCCAGCAGGAATTGCATGGCGATGGTGGTTTTACCGGCGCCCGGGCTGCCTTCGTAGAGGTACATCCGGTTCGGGTCCAGGCCGCCGCCGAGGATGTCGTCCAGGCCTTCGCTGCCTGTGGAAATACGAGGGAAGTCTTCGTCCGGGTTGAAGGAAGGATCAATGTGATCGGTCATTCCGTACTCCTTACGCAGGCTTTTGTATGAATGAAGCCGCGTTTGTTGTTCCTGCCGGCCGAGTCCATGAATTCAGGGCAAGGGCCATGCGGAACACGCCCGTAAAGTGCCTAATCGGCGGGTCGGGCTAAAACCCTCTCGAGCAATCGCCAGGGGCATACCGAGCGAGCGTGTTGCAGGCGTGCGGCGGACGATAGCCGAGGGGCGCAGTCAGATAATCCGACCCGTTTTCCCCTGGCCCGTTCCGTGTCAGCCTGTTTACCAGGCGCGCTCAGCCGGTTCTATTGCGGGCTTGATAGCCCGCCAGACCGGGCTTGCAGACGTTTCGCTTGCTGTGTCGAACAGGCTACTGACGAGATGACGACGCAACAGGTTGCAACCATTGACCCTTGGTTCATCTGGTCAGCTGCCCCATGATCAGGCTTTGCCTGCCGCGGGTAACCTGCATGTCTCGTTTCTCTCGCCCATCGGCGTCTGCACTGGGGCGCTTTCTGAATCTCGGCGGCACCGGCGCACGAATCGCCGGGAACCTGCTGGTGCAGCGCATCACCCCCGGCAAGGCACGTATCGACTGGGCGCCGATCGGGGCCTTGCTGGGGGATACGCTGGGGCAGATGAAAGGCCCGGTGCTCAAGCTCGGCCAGCAAGCCTCGCAATGGCAGGACGTCCTGCCCCCACCGGTCAGCGCGGCGTTGTCTCGTCTGCAGAATCAGGTGCCATCGCTGCCGTTCGCCTCGCTCGAATCACATCTCCAGCGTCGCTATGACGGGCGCTTGTACGAACTGTTCGACACCATCGAAGCGCAACCCGCCGCGGCGGCGTCCCTGGGGCAGGTGCACCGGGCGCGTGACCAGCAGGGGCGGGCGTTGATCATGAAAATCCAGTACCCGGGCATCCGCGCCATCTGCGACGCCGACCTGCGTCAGCTGCGCCGGCTGATGCCGCTGGGGCGATTGTTCGGCACGCCCTCGGCGCGCCTCGAGTCCGTCTACCGTGAGTTGCAACGCGGCATCGACCAGGAACTCGACTACGACGCCGAGCGCCAAAACCTGGAGTGCTTCCGGCAGCACTTTGCGGATTGGCCAGGTGTGCATATTCCCTTTGCCGCAACGGAGCTGTGCCGCCCAGGTGTGCTGGTGCTGGAGGAGCGGCCGGGGCGCTCAATGAACGAGGTTGAACAGGCGTCCGCCGAAATTCGCCAGCGCCTGGCCGAAGCGCTGTGCGATTGGCTTGCCGAGCAGGCGTTCGGCCTCGGGCAGCTGCACGCCGATCCGCACCCGGGCAACCTGGCCTGGACCGAGACGGGGGAGCTGGTGGTCTACGATTTCGGCAGTGTCGTGCCACTGCCGGAGCGTTTGCTACGCGCTTATGTGCAGATCTTCGATGCCCTGCGCGGCCCCTCCAGCGAGGCGCTGGAGCCGGGCTTCCAGGCACTCGGCGGTCGCCAGCCCGGCAGCGCGCCGCCGCATAGTCTGTATCGCCGCATCCATCTGCTGCTGCACCCGTTGCTGCAACCGGGTGCGCAATGGGATTTTCGCGGCGCATCGCTGCATCAGCAACTGATCGAGCTTTCGCCGCTGTTGATGTCGGCGCTCGGCAGTCTGCAGCCGGCGTCCGGTACGCTGCTGGTCAACCGCACGCTAGAGGGGCATTACTGGAACCTCTACCGACTCGGCGCTCGCCTGCCGGTGGCTGACCTGCTCGCAAACCATATCGAGCAATGGCGCGCCGGCCTGCAAACCAACAAACCGGGCTGAGCGCTCGATCTGAACTGAGCCCGACCCACCCAACCAGGCCGGATCTCGGCCAGAGGCAACCATGATGCAGATGGAATCGTTTCCCGAGGGCTATCGCGCGCTGGTCATTGGTGCCTCCGGTGGCATCGGGGCTGCGCTGGTAGACGCGTTGCGCACGGACCCACGCTGCGCATCAGTAACGGAACTGGGGCGCTCGACTTCGCCGCCGCTGGACTTGTCTGATCCGGTCAGCATCGAGCAGGCCGCGGCGGAGCTAGCCGGACATGGGCCTTTCCACCTGATCATCAACGCCGCCGGCGTGCTGCACAGCGATGCTTTCATACCGGAAAAACGCCTCGCTGACCTCGACCATCAACAGCTACTCGAAACCTTTCAGGTCAACACCTTCGGCCCGGCGCTGCTGCTGCGGTATTTCTCCGGATTGCTCGACCGTCAGCGGGGCGTGCTGGCGATGCTCTCCGCCAAGGTCGGCAGCATCGGCGACAACCGCCTCGGTGGCTGGTACAGCTATCGCGCCTCCAAGGCCGCGCTGAATATGCTGATCAAGACCGCCTCCATCGAAATCAAGCGCAGCCAGCCGAATGCCGTACTGCTGGCGTTGCATCCAGGCACGGTCAGCTCGAATCTATCCCAGCCCTTCCGCGGCGCCGAGATTGGCCGGCCTGCCGCCGATGCAGCGCATGATCTGCTGCGCGTTATCGACGGGTTGGGACCTGAGGCGAGCGGAGGGTTTTACGCCTATAACGGTGAAGCGTTGCCCTGGTAGAAGCAGGCGATGAAGTAGGGAGGGCAGGGACTGCTGATTTTCAGCTACATAGGGTGTGTCGTTTCTAATTGCTGGTGGCGCGGCAGCTTGAGGTAACGCGGTTCGACTGATCCTGAACTAAATAGCCTTCAGGAAACGGTTCCACAACCGAGCGCAACGGGACTTACGTCGAGCCTTCCGCGAGGGGAAAGTATGCTCGAATAGTCTTCCCTGCCACTGGCCCCTAGCATCTGTCAGGCGCGCTCCCTCTGTTCATGATTTCACAATGGGAGTGATGGTCCGTTATGCGTATATTCCATTAAAGAACCGCAGCGCTACGTATGACCCGTGCACACGCGAACATAAAACAGGCTTTGGCAGATGGATCTATATAAGCAGGTGTTGTTCGCGTTTATTGTGCTGCTGGCAGCGGCGCAGGCACGGGCAGCACCAGAGGTAGTAATTGGCGAGCACCCAATCAAACAGACCGATTTTCGGATGGGCTATTTTGTCGATGCCTCGCACAACCTGACGTTTGACCAGGCCAGAGCCCAGCCATTTAACGAAACTGGCAACCGGACCTCTCTTGGCGCTGATGCAAGGGTAGCCTGGTACCGGCTTATTCTGCGCAACGCATCGGATACGGATCAGAAGCTGTTTATTCACCTTCCGCATGCATACCATCTACGCTCAGTTGAAATTTATGAAGAACGGGACGGCAAGCTGCGGCAACGCGAACAGCTTAATATGAACCAAGCTGCTGATTCCGACTTGATGTTTCGCGGAACTTTAGTTTTCCCGCTGGCGCTTCCCGCGCAGCAGTCCACCACGCTTTACTTGCGCAGCGTATCTTATTCTCACCAATGGTTCGCGATCGATATTTATAACGAAAGAGCGTCGCGTCTGGCATTGGTAAGTGTTAATACCGACATCGCTCTTATGGTCGGCATGCTGCTCGCTCTAGTGTTCTACAATGCGCTGCTGTATTTCGCCACCAGTAACAGAGAGAACATCTACTATTCGCTTTATCTTATCTCTGGGCTGGTCTGGATCGCGCTCTCCTACGGCCTGATTGCCAGCGTGTTTGATGGGTATGGCGACGCAGTTTTCCAGCTGAACATGTCGCTGATTACGATGCCCATCTTCTTGCTGCTGTTCATGATGTCAATCTTCGAGACGAAGTTGTTCTACCCCACCGAGCACCGCTTTCTGCAAGCGCTGATTGCGCTCCTGGCGGTCACCTTCATATGGTCCCTTTTTGATATTTCTGCTGCGCTCAAACCGGCAAGCAGTCTGGCAGCGCTGATGATGCTGGTCACCTTTTCGGTCAGCATCTCGCTGTATCGCAAAGGTCATCCGCTCGTAAAGTATTTCCTGGTTGGCCACAGCTTCTTCGTGCTATTCAATATTCTTGCCGTGCTTACTTATAAAGGCATCCTTTCACCGACCTATGTAAGCAGTCATGGGGTTGGCATCGGTATCGTGCTCGAAGCGCTGACGCTGGCATTCATCATCTCGCACCGGATCAAGCTGCTAGAGGATATGCGTGCCTCTCAAGAGGATTTGAAAAAGCAGGCGGACACTGACCCTCTGACCAAGCTGTATAACCGACGGTACTTCTTTCCAGAATCAGATTACTTACTCAATCTGGCCAGAAGCTCCCGCACTTCGATATCGATCGTGACGCTCGATATTGATCATTTCAAACGCATTAACGACTCCCACGGCCACGCCAGTGGCGACCAGGTCATCAGGCACTTGGCGAAAACGCTGAAAGAAGAAAGTCGCACTATTGACCTGGTTGCTCGTTTGGGCGGCGAGGAGTTTGTCGTTCTGCTGCCAGCGGCTAACCTCATGGAGGCTGGCCAATTTGCCGAGCGAATCCGTTGCGCCGTGCAGGCGCTGGAAGTTACGTCCAACATAGGCGAGAACATTCAGGTCACCGTAAGTATCGGTGTCGCAGAGATCGATACCACCCAAGAGAGCATCGAGTCCGCACTAGCGCGCGCCGACGGGGCGTTGTACGAGGCTAAGGAAAGCGGTCGCAACCGCGTGTGCCAAGCAGAGCCCGCTATGGTTTTCAGCATCGAAGCGTTGGCTGATCGCGTAAGCGATTGAACCGATTGGTGTGCCCGTTGTGACCCAACCGCCTGACCATCGGCGGGACGGATTGGGCAGCTCTCTATATAGCCATATGGATGGGTCTTGCCTGCCGCGCATCGCTGCTGATGCGCTGCGGCATCGCATAGGATCCCGTGACGACCTGATGCGGTTGTTTCTTTGCGACCAACTCTCCCCCACGCCAAGGGCATTGCCCAGGTGCTCGATTCCACACGGCGTTGCGTTGCGAGCTGGCCGAGCACTGTCCCCATCCTCAGTGATCCGACAGCTGCCGAAGCGACCGCAAATGCGTGTCAGACGGCAGCGCTGCAGGTTGATCGCCACGGACGCGTCAAAGCCAGCTGTTCGCCGTCCGGTTCCTCGCCGCTTGGCTCGAACCTCTGCGTTCGATCGGGTTCAGTTTAAGAACCATGCAAGCTTCAGCGGCGTTTAATGCTGGCTGAGCTTGAACGCACCCGTATGCGATGCCCTATGTCTGACGAGGAGACAACGTTTTGCAAAAGCTTTTGGGACCCAAGGAGCCCCATGCAGACGAGCGACCGTCCAGTTGCAACAGACAAAGCACAGTAAGAGGGTTCGATATCGAGTTCTATGACGGATCGAATGCTGAGCTCATCGCCCACATCATCGAGGCGAGCAACCGCGAGTTCAGCTATATCGTCACCCCTAACGTCAACCATGTGGTCCGGCTCGAAGACGATCCCGAACTGCGCCGCGCCTATGCAAACGCCAGTCACAGGATTTGCGATAGCCAGGTGTTGAAAGGCTTGATGACACTGCTGCGCATCCCTGTCCCGGACGTTATCCCTGGCAGCGACCTGACCGCGGAACTGATGTATGTCGCCGAGGCGAAAAGGTGGCGGGTAACGGTGGTTGGCAGCGACGCATCGGACATACGAACGATGCGTCGGCTATACCCGAATGTGACCTTTTTCCATCACAACCCGCCCATGGGGTTCGACGACAACCCGCAGGACGTTCAGACGTGCATGGACTTCGTCATCGGTCATCCTGCCGAGCTCGTGGTGCTTGCCGTAGGTTGCCCACGTCAGGAAGTTCTGGGGCGACTGATTCGAGCAGATGGTCGAGCACGAGGGGTTGGACTTTGCGTCGGGGCGTCAATCGACTTCCTCTCCGGCAAGGTTAAGCGAGCGCCGAGATGGATGCAGCGCATGTCGCTCGAATGGTTGCACCGTATGTGCACCGAACCGCGACGCCTGGCAAAGCGCTACGCCAAAGATGCGGTTCGCATCATGCCTATCGTGTACCGGCAATTTCGGTGATGGCCGGAGCGTGACGGCCGTCGTTCCCTTTTACGACTGCCGTCCGACCCGACGCTGTCGTTGATCTGGTTGTAATCGAAAGAATTTCGCCAGCCCAACCCATGGCGGCGCAGCCGCCGCCCACCCTCGATCGGGATAGGTCTACTGAGTGACGCACGTCCCGACGAGCGGCAAGATATTGACGTTACTAAATTGACTTGCGTCAGGGATGGCTGAGGCTCAAACCGAAAAAATACCCCCCGTCAAAAACGGATTCCACGCAGCCTGTTCGGCATGCGTCGGCCTCTGTATTGGGCATCCACGAAAAGCTTCTGAGCATCTACTAAAAGCTTCGACCGCCCAAACAGACATAAAAACCGCTCTCACGCATCGGATGCACTGCATCCCGGTGCAGCGGAGCGAGAAATGCCCATGCCTGCGCCGCTCCGTGAAAACGGAGCATGAGGTTCCTATGCTGAAAAATATTCCCCTGAGCGCGAAGCTCGTTCTCATTCTTGCGTGCCCGGTACTCGGTTTCCTTTGGCTCGCCAGCCTGTACATCGCTAACAGCTACAGCACGCTGAAACAGATGGAGGACACTGTAGAGGCCAGCGTGGCCGCGCAGACCGTCAGCCGTCTGATCACCGCATTGCAGCGTGAGCGTGGCGCCAGTGGCGTCTACCTGGGGAGCCAGGGACGCACCATGGCGAATCGCCTGCCAGGCATGCGTCAAGCTACCAATGAAGCGTTGAGCGCCGTGAGGGAACTTGCCGCACGTGATAGCTCGCACATAGGCAGTGTTCTAAAGGGCCTTGATGAACTTCCGGCAACACGTTCACAGGTCGACACGTTTGCGATCACCAATGTGGAGTCGGGTGCGCGCTTCACCGGACACATCAGATCCCTGATCGGTTTCACACATGCGGTGGAACGCGGGGTGCAGGACGCCACGCTCGCACGAGCGCTAGGCGGCCTCAATCAGTTCATCGAAATGAAGGAGCGTGCAGGCCGCGAGCGCGCAATGCTGGGTGTTGTCTTCGCTCAGGATCGCTTCGACGCGCCTTTGCTTGCCTCTTTCAGCCGAAACCTCGGTGAATTCTCTGCCTATATGGAAGGCTTTCGTCGTGCGGCGGCGGAGGGTTTTACCCGTGCGCTGGACGAAAAACTGCAGCAGCCGAGCGCGCTCGAAGTGGCGCGGCTGCAACGCTTGGCTTTTGAGGTGCCGATTGGCCAAAGCCTGGGCGTTGACAGTGAAAAGTGGTTCGAGACAGCCACCAACCGAATCGATCTTATGGGTGAGCTGGAGCAGACACTGGCTCAGGACGTCGGGACCTTGGCCGCTCAAGCGCGCGACGAGGCACAGAGCGCCTTGTGGATGACCGTCTCCGCAGTGGTCATCGCGCTGTTGGTGGTGGTTGGCCTGTCCTTGCTGATCATTCGCAACATCAAACTGGCCGTTCGGGAGGTCAATCAGGCGCTGCTGGCACTGTCGGCGCGGGATCTGACGGCCAAGTCGCGCTACGAGGGCAAGGACGAGTTCGGCGAAATCTCACGCAACCTCAACCTCATGGCGATGGAGCTGCAGCAGGTCGTTCAAGAGATCAGTACCGCAACGGCGCAGGTGGCGACCGCCGCCGAGGAGTCATCCGCAGTCACCGTACAAACGAGCGAGAGCATCGATCGGCAGCGTCAGGGAACCGAGCTGGTGGTGACCGCCATCAACGAAATGAGCGCGACCGTGCGCGATGTGGCCAGAAGCACAAACGATGCCGCCGAACTGTCGCAGCAGCTCAACGCCAATACCGCTCAAGGGCGAGCCGAGGTCGAAAGCACCATCGGCCTCATTCGTGAGCTTTCTGACCAAGCTGAGCAAACGGCTAGCATCATCGCGGACCTGAAGCGCGAGAGCGATTCCATCTCGTCTGTGCTGGATGTGATCCGTGGGATTGCTGACCAGACGAACCTGCTGGCGCTCAACGCGGCCATCGAAGCTGCCCGAGCAGGGGAGCATGGGCGTGGGTTTGCGGTCGTCGCGTCTGAGGTACGGACGCTTGCCCAGAAGACCCAGGAGTCCACCGGAAATATCCAAAGCATGATCGCCAACCTCCAGGGCGGGGCTGACCGGGCGGCTCGCTCGATGCAGGAAACATTGGTCAAAGCGCAGAGCGGCTCCAGCAACATTGGCCGGGCGGGTGAGTTGCTCGCAGAGATAGCTGAAGGTGTTTCGGCGATCAGTGATCGCAACCTGCAAATCGCAACGGCGGCAGAGCAGCAGAGTGCAGTGGCCGAAGACATCAACCGCAACATCGTCGAAATCAACGATGTTGCGATTCAGGTGAGCGCTGGCGCAGAACAGACGGCCACGACCAGCCTGGAGCTCGCCCGCCTGGCTGAACAACAGCAACAGCTGGTGGGACGGTTCAAGGTTGCTTGAGCCGCGAGCTGTCGGGTTGGTTTTGTACTGTCCCAAACTAGCCGCGCGCGATTGGCAGAATCGTACCTAGAACAGTGCTGCTACTGCTTCACAGCTGACCTCAGTCGCCCATCACAGCAGTTCGATGCCGAAGCGGCGCATTGCTAGAGCAAACAGGGCGAAACATAGGCACGTGGCCAATGCGTAACCCGCCAGTGCCAGCCAGAAGCCGAAGCGAGACATTAGGAGCGGGAACATCAACAGCGCCGGTAGCGTGGGGATCACATACCAGAAGGTGTACCAGGCATGATTGGCGATCTTTTGTTCCGGCTGATGCTCGATGTGCAGCCAGATCAAGGTCAGCACCGTGACTATGGGCAGGGCGGCGATTACCCCGCCAATACGGTCGCCATGCTTGGCTGCTTCGGATACCAGAACCACCATCAGTGCAGTGATCAGGTACTTGGTCACTATCCAGGTCATGGCGTGCTCCGCTGGGCGGCGAAAGAAGCTCAGAGGTACTTGGTGATCTGCTTGAAGTCGCTCAGCGCGGTGGTGTCACCCTGCTCGGTGGCCGCGAGCGCATGCTCCAGACAGTGATCGATGTGGTCTTGGATCAAGGTGCGCTTGGCCTGGCAAACCGCTTTTTCTACCGCGTGTAGCTGCTGGGCAAGGTCCACACAGGGGCGACCGGCCTCGATCATGCCCACGATGCTGCGCAGATGACCTTCGGCACGCTTCAACCTTTTGATGATATCGCTATGACTTTGGTGCTGATGGGCGTGTTCTTGATCGCTCATGCCTTGAGTCCCATGCCTCGATGACTTACGCTCTGATCCTATCCCCCTGGGGGGGATATGGCAAACCTGTCGTTGTCGTCGGGCGGCCAGCCGAATCTGTAATCGAAGACACATCATGCTCAGTAAACAGGTCAGCGCTCAGTTAACGTTTGTCCTTGCTCTCGTCATGCTAATGGCATGGGCCGGACATAGCGCCGCGCTTGGCCCTGGGGTGAGCCAAGGTGCGTGGAACGGCGAGGACCGTGCTCATGCGCATTCCCACAGCACGGGTATTTCGGTCTGTGCCGAATGCGTGGATCACTACCACTCCACGCTTACCGCCGATCACGTGCACGAAACGCCATACCTGACCACGCTCCTCACCGTCAGTACGCTGCCAGAGCGTCCGCAGCCGATAGAAGCCACGCGCTACGCTATCCCTCCCAGTCCGATCTTCCTGATCGAGCGGCCACCACGCCCAAGATTCGCGCTCTGACACCGGTCGCTATGCGGCCAATACCACTGTCACTTAGGACTCAACCATGCATTCGCTATCCATGTGCGGTATGGGCGCATTTTCCGCGCGCCCAAACCGCTCGCTAATACTGCTGCTCTTGTTCACCGCATTGCTGTTTCTCGGCATGCCTGACGCGCTGGCCCACGCTGTTGCCGAGGGCGACAAGGGCTTTATCCAGGAAAGCTCCGGGGTGATGGTGCTGCCGTTCATTTACATGGGCGCCAAGCACATGATCACCGGCTACGACCACCTGCTGTTCCTGTTCGGGGTGATCTTCTTTCTCTACCGCCTGAAGGACGTGGGGCTCTACGTCACTCTGTTCGCCGTGGGTCACACCGTGACGCTGCTGCTCGGTGTATTGGCGGAAATCACCATCAGCTCCTATGTGATCGACGCCATCATCGGTTTCTCGGTGGTGTACAAGGCTTTGGACAACCTGGGCGCCTTCCAGCGCTGGTTCGGCCACCAGCCGAACACTAAAGCGGCCACGTTGATTTTCGGTTTGCTGCATGGCTTCGGCCTGGCAACCAAAATCCAGGAGTACGAGATCTCCGCGGATGGCCTGGTCGCCAACCTGATCGCCTTCAACGTCGGGGTCGAAATTGGCCAGCTACTGGCGCTGAGCGCCATTCTGATCGTCATGGGCTACTGGCGACGAACCGCCAGCTTCTGGCGCCATGCCTACACCGCCAACGTCGCCATGATGAGCGCCGGTTTCCTCTTGATGGGTTACCAGCTCACCGGCCTGATCGTCTCTCAGTAAGGAATTTGCAGAATGTTCAATACCAAGCTTCCAACCCAGAGTGAATTGCCGACTAGCCGCCAGCTGCTGCGCTCCACTGTGATCGCAATGGGTGTTGCGGCTGCGTTGCTCGTCGCCGTGGTGATGCCTTCTGAGTACGCCATCGACCCAACGGGCGTCGGCCGCGTACTTGGCCTGACCCAGATGGGTGAAATGAAGGAGGTACTGGCCGAAGAAGCGGCTGCGGATGCAGCTGTTCAGCCAGCGGCGACCCTGGTCGTAAAAGCCCCCGCGCCTGGTCAGGTGGCACCCCACGAGCAGGTTGCGACAGCACCTGTGGCTGAGCCGGTAGCAGAGCCACAGCAAGCCCTAAAGACTGATGAAATGACTGTCACGCTGAAGCCGGGCGAGGCCAGTGAAATCAAGCTGGAGATGGTGGACAAGGCCACGGTTAGCTACGAATGGGCAACCGATGGCGTTCCGGTCAATCACGACACCCATGGCGAGCCCTACAACGGCCCCAAGGGCTATTACCACAGCTACAGCAAGGCCAAGCAGGTCAAAGGTGATAAAGGCGAATTCACTGCCATCTTCGATGGCACCCATGGCTGGTTCTGGCGCAACCGAAGCAACAGCGACGTGACGATTACGCTGAAGACCAAGGGTGAGTACCTGAGCGTCAAACGCGTTATCTAGGACAAATAGCCCCAGCGTCTAGGCGCTGGGGCTTTTACATCCAAGATCAAGATTGAAGGAATGCATGATGAACAGCTTTTTTACGCAGAGCCGCTCCCTGCTGCTGGTTTGTCTGTTAGGTCTGCTGTCGGCATGTGGCGACAGCGAGCCGGAGAACCAATCTGAGATAGAAAGTCACGGTCATTCTCACGCCTAAGAAATGGCAAGTTGTCTTGTTACGTGCAATGACTCCCTAATCGCTTGCACGTAAACAATTGGCAAGCTCTACCTCTCATAGGCCTTGCTAGCATCCCTGAGAACTGTTGAGTGGCTGTTGCTAGCTGAAAGAAGATCTTTGTCGTTCCATCCACACTGGATTTCACCGCTATCATCATCCTTGGCCTGTATATTCATACAGATAAATCTTGCCTGCCGCGTTGTCGCTGCGCATGCTAGTCAGCATGGCAAACGACCCAGTGAAAACGTGATGCGGCTGTTTCTCTGCGAAAAACCTTCTCAAGCCAAAGATATCGCTCAGGTGCTCGGCGCCTCTCGGCGGGGCGATGGTTGCTGGCTTGGTGCTGGCGTCACCGTCACCTGGTGTATCGGCCATTTGCTGGAAACCGCACCGCCGGACAGTTATGACGCGCGTTACAAGCGCTGGGTGCTGGCTGATCTGCCGATCGTGCCCGAGCGCTGGAAGATGCTGGTCAAGCCCAAGACCGCCAGCCAGTACAAGGCCGTGAAACGGCTGCTGGGCGAAGCCAGTGAACTGGTGATCGCCACCGACGCCGATCGCGAAGGCGAGATGATAGCCCGCGAACTGGTGGAGCATTGCCGTTACCGAGGGCCGATCCAGCGACTGTGGCTATCGGCGCTGGATGACGCTTCGATTCGCAAGGCCCTTGACGGTCTGCGCGCGGGTGCCGAGACCTTCAACCTCTATCAGTCGGCTTTGGGTCGCTCCCGCGCCGATTGGCTGATCGGCATGAACATGAGTCGACTGTTCACCCTGCTTGGGCGGCAGTCCGGCTACCAGGGAGTGCTGCCGGTTGGTCGGGTGCAGACGCCGACGCTGCGGCTGGTGGTCGACCGTGACCGCAGCATTGCGGACTTCGTACCGCAGCCATTCTGGGCCATCGAGGTGCAGCTTTTGGGTGACGATCCGGTGCCCTTTACCGCGCAGTGGCGCGCGCCGGAGGCGCACAGCGATGACCAGGGGCGTTGTCTTGACCAGGCGTTGGCGCAGCGAGCGGCCGAGGCCATGCGCGCGGCGGGCAGCGCTCGGTTGCAACGACTCAAGACCGAACGCATGCGCGAAGCGGCACCGTTGCCGTTCGATCTGGGCACCCTGCAGGAAGTCTGCTCGAAGAAGCTCGGCCTGGGTGCTCAGGAAACGCTGGATATCGCCCAGGCGCTCTACGAAACCCACAAGCTCATCACCTATCCGCGCAGCGATTGTGGCTACCTGCCGTTGAGTCAGCACAGCGAAGCACCGGGCATTTTGGCCGCATTGGCGCAGGCCGATCCATCGCTCGGCGAGCTCGCGCCGCGCCTCGAGCCCCGGCGTAAGTCGCGCGCCTGGAATGACGCCAAGGTCGGCGCGCACCACGGCATCATCCCCACGGCGGCGGCTCGCGCCTTCGAGCGGCTGTCGGGCAAACCGCGGGCGGTGTATACGCTGATCCGGGCGCGTTATCTGGCGCAGTTTCTGCCCGCGCATGAATACGATCGCACCCAGGCTGACTTCGACTGTGCTGGCGAGGCACTGCGGGCCGTCGGCAAACAGATCGTCGAGCCGGGTTGGAAGCGCGCCTTGCCCGAGGCGCTGGCGGCCAATCGCGGCCGTGAGGCGCCAGGGCCACAGACACTTCCGTCGTTGCGTGAAGGGCAGATATGCCCGATCCACGACCTGACCTTCAAGGACCTCTGGACGCAGCCGCCCAAGCCCTTCACCGAAGGTGATCTGATCAAGGCGATGAAGAACGTGGCCAAGCTGGTGGACGATCCCAAGCTGAAGCAGAAGCTCAAGGACACCACGGGCATCGGCACCGAGGCGACGCGTGCGGGGATCATTCAGGGGTTGCTCGATCGTGGCTACCTGACCAAGCAGGGCAAGGCTCTGGCGGCGACGCCGGCGGCTTTCAGCCTGATCGACGCAGTCCCGCGTGCCATCGCCGACCCAGGCACCACGGCGATCTGGGAGCAGGCGCTAGACATGGTGCAAAGCGGGGAGATGAGCCTGGATGAATTCGTCAGCAAGCAATCGGCGTGGATGAGCAAGCAGGTCGAGCGCTGTAAGGGCGTTCGCCTAACTATCAGCGGGCCCGCCGCGCCAGCCGGTCGCGGCGCACCCTGGAAAAAGCGCAAGGGCGCGGGCCGCAAAGCCGCACCCAAGGCGCGCCGCGCTGCAAAGTCACCCAGCCCCGCATGACGGTCTGCTATCCGGCAAACCAGGTCTGCAAGAGGTAATAGCAGGCGCTACCCAGCGCAGCCGTGACGATCAGCCCCAGCCGTGTCGCCACAGTGATGCCCGCTACCAGCGCCAATGCAACGGTGGCGGCGAGCGGTGCCTTGGCGGCCTCGCTGTAGAGGATGTACACCGCGAAGTTAATGAACACGGCGGTCGGCAGCACGCGCTCAAGAATGCGCCGGGTCGCGTCACTCAGGTCGAGCGTGACGAACACCGGCAGGATGCGCACCAGGCAACTGGTGGCGAACAGCGCCGCAATGGCCAGCAGCACGGACGTGTTCATGAGCGCACCCGCGCCAGTACGCAGGTGGCGAGCAGCACGCTGGGAATCCAGAAATACAGCGGCCCGAGCAGCATGATCAGCGCCACGGCGATCAGCGTGCAGAGCGCGACGGCCAGCAACAAACGAACCTTGCTGACGCTGAGTTGGGGCAGGCGCGAGCGAAGCTGGCTGGCAGAGAGGAACATCAACACGACGCTTGCCGGGAAGCCCAGGTTCAGGTCGGCGGCGAGCCAGTTCGCCGGGATCAGTTTGCCGATGACCGCACCTGCCACGCCGGCAACCACCCAGGTGAGGAACAGCGTGGCGCGGATCACTGCCAGCGATGCCCAGCTGTCCTGTTCACTTTCGGTGGCATAGGCCTCGTCACCCAGCATATGAGCGAGGAGCGCGCGCAGCCCCCAGGTCCGCGGCAGCCGTGAGGCCGATACATAGGCGATTGGCAGGTAGCGACTGTTGATCGAGGCGGTGAGCAGCAGCATGGTGATGAACCCGGCGCCAGAATCGGCCAGCGGCAGCACGGCAAACTGACCGCTGCCGGTGAACCCCAGCAGGCCTATCAGGGCGACTTCCAGCGGGCTCCAGTCCGAGCGGCCGGCCAGCACGCCAAACAACAGGCTGACCGGGATGATCGCCAGCGCGGCGGGTGCGACCCGGCGCAGGGCGTCGACGGGTCGGTATGCGGAGGCTTCCATCTGTCGCTGTCCTTGATGGCTCGACGGGTGCGCTCATCGCACCGGGCCGAACAGTCTAGACGGGGCGCTTCGTTGCTGTCTCGGCTGCGGTAGCCAGCAAGCGAGGTCCGCCTGGTTGTCCATCGCCCCAGCAGGTGTGCCCATTCGCGTTTAGAATGCGCGCGCCTTTTTCGAGACGATTGAACATGCAGCCAGATGCCCTCGCGACCCTCCAGCAGCACCTCAGCCAAGCCTTGTCCCAGGTGCCGGACGAAACCCGCCGGCTCTTTCATGGGCGCGGGCGCTGCTGGGCTGGGCTCGAGCACGTCACGGTGGATTGGCTGCAGGGCGTGGTGCTGGTTTCGTTGTTTCGCGAGCCAGCTGCCGAAGAACTGGAGGCGCTGATCGGGATGCTGTCGGCGCTGACCGAGGCACAGCCTTGGCAATCGAGCGGGGCGCATACCCTACTGCTGCAGCACCGCTACCTGCCCGACAGTCATATGCAGCCGCTGCTTGGAGAGCCGCCCGAGGAGTGGGTGATCACCGAGGATGGCCTTCGCTACAAGCTCGACCTGGGCATCAAACAGAACAATGGGCTGTTTCTCGACATGCGCTACGGCCGGCGCTGGGTCCGCCAGCAGACGGGCGGCAAGCGTGTGCTCAATCTGTTCGCTTATACCTGCGGTTTTTCGGTGGCAGCCATTGCCGGCGGCGCGGAACACGTGGTGAACCTGGATATGGCGCGCGCGGCGCTCAGCCGTGGACGGGACAACCATCGGCTCAACGAGCATGACCTCAGTCGGGTCAGTTTCCTCGGCCACGAGCTGTTCAAGTCCTGGGGTAAGGTCAAGAAGACCGGCCCTTACGATCTGGTCATCATCGACCCACCGTCCTTTCAAAAGGGCAGCTTTGCGCTGAGCCGCGATTACCAAAAGATTCTCAGGCGTCTGCCCGAGTTGCTCACCGAAAGCGGGACGGTGCTGGCCTGCATCAATGACCCGGATACCGGTCCAGATTTTCTTATCCAGGGGATGGCGACCGAAACGCCGGAATTGGTGTTTCAGGAGCGCCTGGAAAACCCGCCAGAGTTCCCCGACATCAGCCCCGACAGTGGCCTCAAGGCTTTGGTTTTCACTCGTCGCTCGTCATAGACGCAGCGATCCGAGTCTAGGGCTGAAACAACGCCAACAGACAGGCCCTGGCGCTGGCGTATGGTTTGGCGAATAGCTCCGGTGGCGCCTATAGCCGGATTAGGCGATGTGAGATGGAAACGAAACTGCCGGCACACGGCCGGCAGTTTTGGCTGCTGCGATGTCAGTGTTGGCTGACGATAGCCATGTTTTTGAGGCCTGCCTGGCTGATCAACGCGGTGTTGCCGATACCGCTCTGCATGACGTCTGCGGTGTGGTTGCTACCGCTCTGCATGACCGTAGCGGCATGGCTCTGGCCGTTCTGGACCAGGTCTGCCTCGTTGAAGAAACCGTTCTGGCTGACGCTGGCCATGTTGAAATCGCCGTCCTGGTCGATGTCGACGTTGTTGTTGACACCCGTGCTAGAGCCAGTAATGCGGTTGCTGTCACCTTCCTGATGCGCCACCAGGATGTTGCCGACGTCCGACTGGGTGAAGTTCAGCTCGTTGTATTTGCCTTGCTGCTCGACTTCGGCTTGGTTGTAGCCGCCGCGCTGGTCGACCTTGGCGATCTGTCCGCGTCCGTTCTGGTCGATCGCGGCTGCGTTATCGAGGCCAGTTTGGTTGGCAGTAGCCGTGTTGCCATTGCCGCGCTGATCGAGGGTTGCCTTGTTCAGGTTGCCCTGCTGATACACGAAGCCGTTCTGATTGCTGCCGCGTTGGTCGACATTCACTCTGTTGTAGTCGCCACTTGAGTAGGTGTAGGCCTCTTGATGGCGTCCGGTTTGATACACATCGGCATTGTTCGCCGTGCCGATTTGCTCAACCTCGGCTACCGAGCCATTGCTCCAGGTCTGCATCACGTCAGCCATGTTCTGGTCGCCCAGCTGATCGATCAGGGCGCGATCACCGGCGCTCAAAGTCTGGCTAACGGTACCCTCGTTGAGGTTGCCGTCCTGATACAGCGAACTTTTGCTGCCATTGACTGCGTACTGGTAGCTGGTCGCTGAGTTGCCGTTGCCTTCCTGCTTGGTGAACGCTTCGGCGCCATAGCTGGCGCCCTGCTCAGTATTGGCAGTGTTGTCCTGGCCGCGCTGGCGCTGTTCGGCGCTGCTGCCCCAGGTGCCGCTCTGGCTGACGCTGGCTTCATTCGAGTGGCCATACTGCCATTGCACGGAGCGGCTGTTGATCGCCAGGGTCTGGTTGACGTTTGCCTCATTGAAATTGGCGGTCTGGGTCTGCAGGGCAGAGGAAGACAAGGAGCCGGTCTGCTCGACCATCGCGTCGTTGCCCCAACCGCTCTGCACTTGTTTGGCTGCGTTGGAGCTGCCGTAGCTCTGGATGACCTCGGCGACATTGTTGACGCCGTTCTGGCGTTGTTCGGACGTGTGATCGGCCGCCATAGCCTGAGCGGCGGCAACGGTCAGCAGGGCAGCTACTAGGGGTTTGATCTTGAACATTGTTGTCTCTCCATGAAATGTTTTCAGCGGTACTTCCTGGTGGTGCTTTTTTAGCGGTACTGGCGGACCAGCACGCTCAGACCCCGGCCATGCTGCGTGACGCTGCTGCTATGCCCAGTGCCGGTCTGTTCGATCTGCGCGTCGTTGTACGCGCCGTACTGTTCAATTCGGGCCTGGTTGTAGCTGCCCGACTGAACAATCAATCCCTGGTTATGGCTGCCGTGCTGCTCGATGGATGCTTCGAGCGCATAGCCGCTCTGGAGAATGAAGGCTTCCAGTGCATTGCCTGTCTGGCTGATATTTCCGCTCAGTCTGTCCCCAGCCTGGGCGAGGAACGCCAGGTTGCGGGTTGGGGAGCCGGTTTCGGTTTGTGTCGGTGCGTTTGCGTTAGGCCGACTGGAGGCGATTTCGTCAGGCGCGAGATCGAGCGAGTCCGGAAGGCTGGCGGCGAGCAGGGTGGGGCTGACTAGTGCTGCGAAGAGCAGCGGTAACAGCACTGCTCTGCAAGCAATCCTTTGCGCGTCGATCATCAGTCATCCCTGGTTAAGTCGCGGTAGGTCATCCTGACCTAAACCGCGATCTGGCAAATCCATCGAACGGCTGAAACCGCTTCGTTTGCTATGGATTGGTTGACGTGCTGAGGTATTTCGCCAATTGAGCGTCGACCGCCGGAGAGCTGTCTGCGGTCTGCCACAGGCGCCGATCGACGCCTTGGGCGATGAGGTGTGCAACCGCCGCCTCGATGGCGGACAGCACACAAAGCTGCGCCGGCTCGTTGGTGGTGTAGCCGGCCTCGGCTTCGAGCAGCTCCTTGAATTCGATGAACTTGTAGACGTTGGCGCTGCGTCCGATGGAATAGATCGTCTTGGTGGTCATCACGTTGGATAGCACCTGGCCGCTGCGAACGTCGATGGCGCGCAGGTTGACCGTGACCTGATCGACCCGATATTCCTGCGATATGCCGATGCCCAGATAACGAGCACCTTGCCCACCACTGCGCACGTTGGTTTCGTAGGCGACGATGGCGCCCTCCATGATGATGTTGGCGGCCAGCAGCGACGGCAGCTCGGATTGGATGTTCGGCGCTACGTCCGGTTTGGCTTGTGATGCACGAATGATCTTGCGCTCGGTCAGCACGTTCTGCAGACCTTCACGCTCGAGCACGATGAACCAGCCGCTCGCCTGCATGGCGTCGACCAGCATGCTCGCTGCGCCCTGGGTTACCGCCGTGGAAAAGGAGCTGGCGGGGCTGGGCTTGTATTGCCCGGTCTGGTCACGAAAGCCATAGACTGCTGCTACCAGCGGGCCTCGAGGGCGAGGCAGCTCGAGCAGGTCCTGATAGGTCGAAGTGCGTGGTGTCAGTGTTGGGGTTTCCTGGTCCGCCGACATTGGCTCGCGTACCGCGCAGCCCTGTAGAACGGCCATCATCCCGATGGCTACGAATAGGCTTCTCATGGCCTTTGCTCTCCCTGCGAGTTAGTTGATGGCTGCGGCGCCGTAGCCATTGACGACAATTTCGGAAACTTCGCCGGTCAACCTATCGGTGATTTGCACTGTCAGGTTGCCATCGAGGTTTACGACGTTTATCAGGAAATCATCGGTTTCCAGCGAGCCACCGTTCGGATCGTCTAGCGTGTTGAGCAGGTTGGACAGGAGTCGCGATTCGAGCTGACTGGTGAAACGGTCAAGCGCCGAGGTGCCGGTCAGTGACCCGCGATCGAAGGCATCCGGATCCTTCTTGTCGTTCTGTGCCTGGGCACTGCCCAGTAGCCATGCACCGTTGAGGGGGCTGCCGCCAAATGATGGATTCACTGGGGTGTACACCAGTTCGGTGGCACTGAGGCCGGAGCTAAGCAGCAATCCGGCCAGGAAGACGCCGGTGATTTTTTGTTGTGGCCGGTTCATAACTCATCCTTCGCGAGGTCAATGGTGTCTTCGAATAGTGCTTCGACTTTCCTACGGTTTATCTCCTGCAGCACGAAATCCGCCGCTTCATAGGCGGTCTGTTCCATGTCGCTGACGTTCGGTTGCAGAAAGCGGCGATACAGCGGCTGGTTGTTCTGCTCCACCCAGACCAGAATCCCCCAGCGCGCCGAGGGGCGCTCTTTGACGGCCAGGTTGAAATCCAATGCGCTGGTGTCGTTGAGACGTTCACAAAACTTGCGGTAGAACTCCTGGCCGGAGCGTGAAACCGTGTTGTTGGTGATGAACCCCTTGAGCTCGGCCTCGTCGGCATAGGCCTGGATGCTGAGCAGCAGCATCAGACCCAGGCAGGCCATCTTCATATCCCGGCCTCGCCGACATGCCCCAACACGAGCGATGCGCCCTGTGCGCGGTTGGAGGCACCCAACTTGCCCAAGGCGTTATGGATATGACTTTTGATGGTATGGGTGCTCAGATGCAGGGACTCGGCGATTTCGGAATTGGAAAGACCTTTGCCGGCAAGTGCCAGGATCTGTTTTTCCCGTACCGACAGGTCGTCGATGGCACGCGAGGCATGGGTGATTTGGCGGTAGCGGCCCAGCAGCTTTTCCATCAGCGCACGTGGCAGCCAATCGCCGCCGTCGAGCATGACGCTGATGCCGCGGCTAAAATTAGCGCGGCTGGTGTTCGGGTAGAACACGCCCTTGATCCACGGGTGCTGTACCAGCAGACCGCGCGCCTGGTCAGCTTGGGCATTGATCAACGCGGTTGGGGTGTCGCGCAGCTGCCGGAGCAGGCGCAAACAATCAGCTTCCGTGAAGCTGCCAACGTCGAGCAGAACCAGGTCCGCGTCGTTTACGCCTGGACGAAATGTGCTACTGCGCGTCAGACGCAACTGTGGTCCACCGTGGAGATGTTGATGGAGCAAGCCGTCCAGCAATTCGCTATTGGACAGCAGGACAAGACGAGAAGAAGCGACGACCGCAGGGGATTCATCGAGCATATGCATATCCTTTGCAGAAGTGACTGGGGAGTAGCGCCCGTGATCCTTGCCGGGACTGGCGCTTTGACATTGCTCGGGAAAAGATAGTTCAGAGCGGTGACAATAAAAAGTCATTGTTGCGAAATGGTGACTGTTTTCCGACGAGCCACATCGCTCTAGCGAACGCGGGTGGTGGCAGACAGATGCATGCTGGACTATATTTATTGGTCTTTTTTCGCGGGCAATGGGAGCAGGCGATGTCCGATCCAACGTTCTGGCTGGTGTTTTTCTCGGCCGCACTGGCACTGAATCTCTCGCCAGGGCCAGATCTGTTGTTCGTGCTGTCGCGCACACTGTCCGGCGGGCGCCGGGTCGGTGTGGCCTCAGTGTGCGGCGTCTGCAGCGGTGCCTTGGTTCACGTCGCGGCGGCTGCGCTGGGGATATCCGCCATTCTCGCCACCTCGGCGCTGGCCTTCGCTGTGGTCAAGTATGTGGGTGCGGTCTATTTGCTGTATCTCGGCGTTCAGGCATTGCGCTCTGCCGGGTCGGCCGCAGCGCTCAACCTCAAAGCGGCTCCGAAGGTCACCCTTTGGCAAGCTTATCGCCAAGGCATCCTCGTCGACGTGCTCAATCCGAAAGCGGCCATTTTCTTTATGGCGTTTCTGCCACAGTTCGTACGGCCCGACCAAGGCGCGATAGCTCTGCAGCTTCTGGTACTAGGCGTGCTGGTTGTGCTGGTGGCGGTGATTGTGGAATGCGCCATGGTTTTCCTGGCGGCTCGGGCTAGCTCGGCGTTGCGTGGTAACCGTCGCTTGAGTCAGTGGATCGACCGCGTGCTCGGCTCGGTCTTGATCGGTCTGGGGATTCGCCTCGGCTTGGCTGAGCGTACATAAGCGTCCGGACCCATGTATGGGAACGTCAGCCCCGGTTTCGGTCTGAAGGGTATGCGGTACGCTTTTATAGGCGCAGCCGCGGCAACCGAAAGGAGCGCTCATGTCTCTGTACAGCAAGAACACCACCTCCAATCTCATTCCCTGTCTGCGCTATCGGGATGTGCCCGCAGCGCTGAAATGGCTTTGCCAGGTTTTTGATTTCGAGCAGCAGCGCGTAGTCGAAGACGCGCAAGTCGGGGTCATTCACGCGCAGCTCAGTTTTGGCAGCGGCATGCTGATGCTGGGGCCGGTGGCCGATTCGGACTACGGCCGCCAGGTCAGGCAGCCGGACGAAGTCGGTGGCGTCTCTACCCAAAGCAACTATGTGATCGTCAACAGTGCCGATGCCCTCTATACCAAGGCCAAGGCCGCCGGCGCGGAGATCGTTGTCGAGCTAAAGGACGAGGACTATGGCGGTCGTGGTTTCAGTTGTCGCGACCTTGAGGGGCATCTGTGGAACTTCGGCACCTACGATCCGTGGGCCGAGCCGGTTGCCGAGCAGAACGCACCGCGGGGGGACTGCTGATGCGTAACCTCAAATTCGCCGACGGCGCTAGCGTTCCCGTAGTGGGGCAAGGCACCTGGCACATGGGTGAAAACCCGGCCGAGCGCAGCAATGAGGTAGCCGCCCTGCAACTGGGCATCGAGCTGGGCATGACGCTGATCGACACCGCAGAGATGTATGGCGAAGGCGGTGCTGAAGAGGTGGTCGGCGAGGCGATCCGCAATCGCCGCGATCAGGTCTTTCTGGTCAGCAAGGTATATCCGCACAACGCCAGCCGCAAAGGCGTGCCCGAAGCCTGTGAGCGCAGCCTGCGGCGGCTGGGCACCGAGTGCCTCGACCTGTATCTGCTGCATTGGCGCGGGCAGTATCCACTGGCGGAAACGGTCGAAGCGTTCGAGCGATTGAAGGACGCGGGCAAGATTCGCCGTTGGGGTGTGTCCAACCTGGATCTGGACGACATGCGCGAGCTGGATGCGCCGGAATGTGCTGTCAATCAGGTGCTCTACAACCCGCAGGAGCGGGGCATCGAATTCGATCTGCTGCCTTGGTGTCAGGCGCAGGGGATGCCCGTCATGGCCTACTGCCCGATAGGACAGGGCGGGGATCTGTTGCGCCACCCGACGATGCTGGAAGTGGCCCAACGGCATAACGCACAGCCTGCCCAGATAGCACTGGCATGGGCGCTGCGTCAGCCCAACGTGCTGGTGATTCCAAAGTCATCAAACCCGACCCATCTTCGAGCAAACGCCAGCGCGGCGGAGCTGACGTTGCACGCCGATGACCTGGCCCTGCTCGACAAGGCCTTTCCGCCCCCGTCGCGCCCACGCCCATTGCAGATGGTCTGAAACTCCGCTTGCTGGACGAGGCGGGGGAATGTTTGTCTCGCGGTAGCTGTCAGCTTATGACTGACAGCAAACCGGAGAAGCGAACATGAGCGAGTCCAGACTCGACGGCGTGGTGGTGGTCATCACTGGCGCCTCCAGCGGTATCGGCCGCGCAGCAGCACAGGCGTTTGCGCGTGAGCAGGCCCGGGTGGTCCTGGCAGCGCGCGACGAGGAAGCGCTGCACGAAGTGGCCAATGAATGCCGCGCTTTGGGAGCCGAGGCGCTGGTGGTGCCCACCGACGTGACGCTCAGCGATTCGGTCGAGCAACTGGCCAGCGCGGCGGCCGAGTTTGGCCGCGGGCGTATCGATATCTGGATCAATAACGCCGGGGTCGGTGCTGTCGGGGCCTTCGACGAGACGCCAATGGATGCGCACGAGCAGGTCGTGCAGACGGATCTGATAGGTTATCTGCGCGGGGCACATGTCGTCCTGCCGTATTTCAAACAGCAGCACGGCGGCGTGCTGATCAATACGCAGTCGGTGGGTAGCTGGGTACCGCAGCCTTACGCGGTGGCGTACTCGGCGAGCAAATTCGGGCTGCGCGGGTTTTCCCATGCGCTGCGTGGCGAGCTGGCGCAGTGGCCGGGCATTCATGTCTGCGATGTGTATCCCTCGATGGTGGATACCCCCGGTTTCCGGGACGGCGGCAATTTCGCCGGTCGCTCGCTGCAGCCGCCACCGCCACTGTGCGATCCCCGTCAGGTGGCCGATGCGATGGTCAGTCTCGCCCTGCATCCGCGGCATACGACATCCGTTGGGCTGACGGCGACGCTGCTTCGTTTCGCCCATTTCATTACGCCAGGCTTTGACCGCTTGTCCGGCCTGCTGACCGGTGCTGCCTTGGGCCGTGCCGACCGTGTCGCGCCGTCCTCGGGCAACCTGTTCCATCCGGCGTTGGGCGAGCGTCGAATCGATGGTGGCTGGCGCAGTGATGAAAAGCCGCAGCGCAGTTTGTTACTAGCCGGGGGTATTGCCGCAGCGGGCGTAGTCGGGCTGCTACTGGCTCGCCGGCGCCGTTAGCGTTTCATATGCCGGCGGCGGCTGGTCAGCGAGTCGCCGGCAGGCAATCCAACGAGCTGAGGTCGCGCCTCATATCCTGCAGACGCTCATCAAGATGACGACGCTGGGTCGCGTCGGCCATGTCGTACAGGTCGATCACCAAGTCGATTGTGGCCTGTTCGACGGCCGGGAAGGCGGCGCGATAGGGCGCTGTCCAATAGACCTCACGGTCTTGAAGCAGCCGGGCGATGCGCTCGTCAAAATTTGCCTGTTCCCGGTTGCGAACGGCGTCGACCAGTGATCGCTGCCACTGGGCGCGGTTATCGAGCCAGAGCTGATTCTGCTCGCTAAGCGCTCTAGCCCACTCCTGGATGCGTTGGCGTTGAGCTGCGCTGGCTTTGCCTAACCATTGCTCGACGCGTTCTTGCATACGGTCGGCTCGCTTACGGATTTGCTGGTCCACCGGTGGTTCCAAGTATTTCTTCTCGCGCTCCTGGAGGTCTTTCTCAAACTGATCGTCCAGCTCACGCACCTGCCTGTCTTCAAGGTCGCGGAGCAGTTGAACGGTAGTTGGGGTGATTTCTAGCGCGATCGTCTGAATCGCCTCTTGGGCGTTCACATAATGTGCTCGTAGCGCGGACTCATTCAGCGAGCCCCGGCGGACCTGAGCCTGCACGCGCTCGATGAGATCCAGATAGCCGGGTAGCTGAGTGCGGCAGTGCCAGCTGATGTGCTCCCGCAGCTGCGTACGAAAGCGCGTCTGCTGGTCATGATTCATGTCCAGGTAATCGTTGAGCGACCAGGGGATCAGCAGATCCAGGTTTCGGTAGGCCAAATTCATGCGGCTGCAGCCGGTCAGCACAACGGCACACGCCAGCAGGACCAGAATCGATTTACGCCCAAGCACCTGCCTGATCTGCATTGCAGTCCTCGTCGGGATGTCGGAACGGGTTTCGGTTGCGTTGTTCTGTAGAGCCGCAAGTACCTCGTCAGTTCGAGGCGAAACAGCAACGGCTTGTTTCTGCGAGAAAACGCCGGCGGTTGTGGTCCTAATTCAAGAGAGCGCCGCAAGCGCGACGCTCGGAAGCTGACAGCAAATAGCGGAGGTGAATATGCAACGCACGATCAAGCATCTGACCGGAGATGAAGTACCTCAGGGTTGGCGGCCAACCTGGGTCACCTGTTGGGTGGTCGAGATCGATGGGCAAACGATTGCCGGCCCGTACGCCACCGAAGCGGAAGCGCAGGCAGTGCTGGATGGGGAGCAAGACCCCAAGATCTCGCAAACACCTACGCCACAGTGATAGCTGTCAGAGGCATTGAGTAGCGCAGGGATCGTTTCTTTCGGGGAGCGGGGGAGGCGGCTCGACGAGCTGGGAAACCAGCTCCAAAGCTTTCTCGAACGATGGATAGCCGCTCTGCGCAACGTCCAGCCCGGCATAGGCCTGGCGATATTCTTCGGCCTTGACCGCGTTGCGCTCATCCAGCAGGTAGGGTTCCTGGTAGATTTTGTATAGCAGCGCTACGGCGTGCGGGTGGCCCTTGGCGCTGGCCTGTTCGAGCAGGCGCAGGACCTGTTCCGGTTGTGGGCCCTGGCGGATCAACAGCAGCGCCTGGTAGAACTCGGTCTCGCCTCGTTCATCAAGGCGAGCGCTACGCTCGAGCAGCGCATCGGCGAGTTCATAGCCGTTTTCGTCGCCGATGGAAATGAGGATCTTGGCCTGCAGCAAATCGTTCTGATAGAGCAGCCGCTCCGCGCGGCAACTGCCGTCGCTGCCATCTTGGTCACATGGCTGAGAGGCGCAGCCGCCCAGCACAACGAGCAGTCCGATCACCAGTGCGTTCTTCATTGCTGCCTTGTTCTCTCTATTATTTAGTGTGTCAGCGCGTGTTCTGACCCGCGTATGGCATAACTGTTCAGCCTGTTTTACTGCGCAGTGGCAATGGGCTGCAGTCCGTAATGAAACAGGAGGATCTGCCACTCGGGGTTCTCTGGCAAGTTCTCCACGAATCGGGCGAGATACTGGGTGGCAGCTTGACCAAGCGCATCGGCGACCCACAGATGCCGAGTGAACTGGTACAGCGGCGTATTCGAGACGTACAAATCCTGGAGCTTTTTCTCTTTCCGGTAGTAGAGCAGGGTAGAGCGGGGGATCAGCAAAGTGCCGATGCGACCTGACAGCAGCTTCTCGATGTTTTGCAGGTCGCCTTGGGCGTTCTGGCGCTTGATTGCACCGCTGGCGATATCCGCTTCGAGCCCTTCGTATCGGTGCCCGAGCACGCCTCCCAAGACAAGGTTGTGTAGCGATTCGGGGTTTTCATACTCGAAGGGGGCATCGGGCAGCGAAACAAAGTCCTGTTGATCGATCAGTAGCGGCCCCGACCATTTGCCGTTGGCTGCTTGCTCGGCAGTGAAGAAGTTCGGAGTGGCCCAGAGCAAAACGCCAGGCCGCTCTCGTGCTAACCGTATATCGACGCGCTTGCGCGGCAATTTGACCAGCTCGAAGCGAAAACGCTGGTTGTTAGCGGCGTCGTTGTTGAGCAGGTCGACGAAGGCACGCGAAAGACCCTCGCCGTCTTCGAGAATGAATGGTGGTGAAAAATGATACGTCCACACCTCGACTCGTTGTTGAGCCCCGCAGATCGAGGGCAACAGAACGAACGTCAGCAACAGGACGAATCTGTGCATGGTGATCCTGTATCTCGGAATGGCGAAATGCAGCAATCAGGGCCTGGCGCGACGGCCGGCGGCTGATTTTGTATCCCGTTTCATTGGCACCAGCATAGTCCAGCGATCGCCAGGTGCGAGCCGTCAGGGGTTATGCAAGAGACGTCGCCAAGCTAGAAGCGTTCATGCTCGCCGAGAAAGCGCCACTCTCCGACCGGCAGCTTAGCCATCGACAGGCGGCCGATCCGTATCCGCTTGCAGTTGAGCATCTCCAAGCCGATGGCTTCGCAGAGCTGACGTAGATCGCCGGCCTGCGGATTCTTAAGCACGACGCGCAGGCGGGTCTCGTTCTGCCAACTGGCCTTCGCCTTGGGCAGAACCCTGCCACGATGGCCGATCCCTTTGCCCAGCAACGCCAGGCCGCCTTCCTCCGGTTCGCCAGCGACTTCGACGATGTATTCCTGCTCTAGCATGTCGCGTGGATCGGCCAGTTTGCGGATCACCTCGCGTTGCTGGCTGAATATCACCAGCCCGCTGATGTCCTGCTCCAGCGGCAGCAGGGCGGTTTGGCGTGCGTAATGGCGTTCGCGGGGTGCCTGGCGAGAGCTGTCGCCGCTCCAATGGCCGGCCTCAGCAAGTTGCTTCAGCACGTCAGCAGGTTCTGCAGCGGTGGGCTGGCCGGCGGGTTTGTGCAACAGCAGCGTGACCGGCGGCTGTTCAGTCGCGGTGGCGCCGGGCAGCAGTTCAATGTGCTGCTCGCCGACCTTGAAATAGGGCGCTTCGATGATATGCCCGTCGACGCTGACCCAGCCTCCCTCGATATACAGTTCGGCCTCGCGCCGGGAACAGCCGATCTGCTCGGCGAGGCGTTTGGACAAGCGTATCGGGTCGGTCATGGCAGGCTCGGGTGCTTCGGAAGGAGAAACCTGGCGAGCCACTGCAAACGGCTAAAAGCAGTGGGGACTCGCTTACTAGGTTAGGTGTTGCGGAGATTACTTCTTGCTGATGGTGATCTGGCGCGAAGGGCCTTGGGTCTGGCCGCTGACCCCGTTAGGGATCTTTTGAACTTCGCCGCCGGCCTTGAGAAAGGCTGCCATCTGGTTGGCTAGCGACTCGCTGGTTTCACTGGCGGGTTCGGGTTTGCGCTTGGCGGTGGTGGTCTTGGAGGCCATCGTCATCTGGTTCCTTTGGTCAGTCGAACCGGACATTATACAGATCTGGCTAATTTTTGTTCGATTTTTCGCCGGCCTTGAATACTGCGTGCGTTCCTGCTTTGCGCCTGTTCACCCGGCTCGTTGCCATTGCCGTTGCCTGGGACTCAAAAGATGGGCAGCGGGTGCGGTAGCAGGCGTAGGCCGTCAATGGAACGCGTCTGCGATTTTTCACCTAAACGGGGGAGCATTCTCGCCCACTGCCGGTCCACTCAATATCGGGTCTGGCGAAGCGATCGTCTGCCCCGGCACGAATACAGGCAGGGGACGCTCGCGGCAAAGTTATTTGTTTCGTCATCTCCAGCCCCGGACAAAATGGAAAAGGAGCGGAGAGTGGCGGTCGTCATTAGTGCAATCCTGTGCATCATCCTGGGCCTGGCGCTTGCTGTCGGGGGTTGGAAAGTTATCGCGCTCGGCGGTACTTGGTATTTCGCAATCCTCGCAGTCGGCTTTCTGCTCACGGGCGCTTTGCTGTTAGCTCGGCGCCGTGCGGCGCTTTGGGTCTACGCGCTGGTAATGCTTGGCGCGCTGGGCTGGGCAATTTACGAGGTCGGCTTCGACTGGTGGCAACTGGCACCGCGCGCCAGCATTATTGGCCCGCTTGGGCTGTGGTTCCTGACGCCCTGGATTGCCCAGCGACTGGGTTGGCAACACTTCGGTGCGCGCGCCTGGGGCGGTAGCGCAATCCCGCTGATGATCGCCGTGGCGCTATGGGGCGCGACGGCTCTGCACGCGTTGACCTCCGACAGCAGTGACATCAAAGGCATGCTGCCGCCGCCTTTGGCTGCTGCCCCAGCGGCCGAGGTGAATACCGCTGATAACGTGCCGGCCAGCGATTGGCATGCGTACGGTCGCACCCAGCACGGCATGCGCTACTCACCGCTCGCGCAAATTACGCCAAGCAACGTCGAGCGGCTGGAAAAGGTCTGGCATTACCACACCGGCGATATGCGACGTCCAAGCGATCCCAACGAGACCACCTACGAGGTCACGCCGCTGAAGATCGATGACAGCCTATTCATCTGCACGCCGCACAACTTCGTGATCGCGTTGGATGCCGAGACCGGGGAAGAGCGCTGGCGCTTCGATCCGGAGGTTCCGGATTCGACCAATCGTCAGCATCTGACGTGTCGCGGTCTGTCCTATCACACCAGCGAGACCCCCGTGGAGGGACAGGCCTGTCAGCAGCGCCTGTTCATGCCCACAGCGGATGCGCGCCTGATCGCATTGGACCCAGAGACCGGCAAGGTCTGCGAATCATTTGGCGAGAACGGCGCGGTGAATTTGTGGAAGAACATGCCGAACGTCACGGAGGGTTTCTACTACTCCACCTCGCCACCGGTTGTGGCTAATGACCTGGTCATCGTCGGCGGGGCGGTCAACGACAATGTTTCGACCACCGAGCCATCTGGCGTCATCCGCGCGTATGACGCAATCACTGGCGAACTGAAGTGGAACTGGGACCCGGGCAATCCGGAGCAGACCGCACCCATCGCGCCGGGCGAAACCTACAGCGAGAGCACGCCGAATAGCTGGAGCATTTCCAGCGCTGACGAGGAACTGGGGCTGGTGTTCGTGCCGATGGGCAATCAGGTGCCGGATCAATGGGGCGGCAACCGCAGCGAGAACAGTGAGCGCTTCTCGTCTTCCATCGTCGCGCTGGATCTGGAAACAGGGCAGCTGCGCTGGGTGTTTCAGACGGTACACCATGATCTCTGGGACATGGATGTGCCGGCGCAGCCGAGTCTTGTCGACATCCAGACCGAGTCGGGCATGGTCCCCGCACTCGTTCAGCCGACCAAGCAGGGCGACATCTATGTACTGGATCGCCGCACGGGCGAGCCAGTGTTGCCGGTGCGCGAGGTGCCCGCGCCGCAAGGTGCCGCGAAGGGCGATTATGCCGCGGCTACGCAACCTGTGTCGGCACTGTCATACGAGCCGCCGAAGCTACAGGATTCCGATTTGTGGGGCGCGACCTTCATTGATCAGATGATGTGTCACATCCAGTTCAATTCGTTGCGTTACAAAGGGCGTTACACGCCGCCTTCGACCCAGGGTTCGCTGGTCTACCCTGGCAATTTCGGAGTGTTCAACTGGGGTGGGGTAGCTGTCGATCCGGTCCGGCAGATGGTGTTTAGCGCACCGTCCTATTTGGCTTTCACCTCAACGTTGATTCCGCGCGAGAACGATGAGAAGGCTTACGTCTCCGACAGCGAACCGCACCTGAACGAAAACTTCGGCGCGCCGTTTGCGGTGGACCTGAAGCCGTTCGTGTCGCCGATCGGTCTGCCTTGCACTGCGCCGCCATGGGGTTACGTGGCGGGCGCCGACCTGCGCACGGGTAAAACCCATTGGCTGCGCAAGAACGGTACGGTGCGTGACCGGGCACCGGTGCCGCTGCCTTTCGAAATGGGTGTGCCGAGTCTGGGCGGGCCGGTGATCACTGCGGGCGGGGTGGCGTTCCTCTCCAGTACGCTGGATTACTACGTGCGCGCCTATGACGTCACCACCGGTAAGCAGCTTTGGCGGGCACGGTTGCCTGCGGGTGGCCAGGCGACGCCGATGACCTATCAGAGCCGTTCGGGGCGCCAGATGGTCGTGGTCGTTGCCGGCGGTCACGGGTCGCTTGGCACCAAGGCCGGAGATTCAGTCATCGCCTACGCACTGCCGCGATAACGGTGTTGCCGCGCGCGCGCCGCAGCGGTGCGCACGCGGCAAGCGGGTGGCCTGCTAGAATCGCCGCCTTCGACCCAGAGGAATCGCTACATGGCCGCAATCGGGCGCTTCAACAGCCTGCAAATCGTCAAGCACACCGGTTTCGGCCTTTATCTGGATGGCGGTCCGGATGGCGAAATCCTGCTGCCCAACCGCTACATTCCGAAAAACACGCCGACGGAGGTCGATGACTGGCTGAACGTCTTCATTTACCTCGACAGTGAAGACAAGCTCATCGCGACCACCGAGAAACCCAAGGTGCAAGTCGGCGAATTCGCTAGCCTCAAGGTCGCCGAGATCAACCGGATCGGGCTGTTTCTCGACTGGGGGCTGCCCAAGGATCTGCTGCTGCCTCACTCTGAAGAAAAGCGGCCGCTCAACGAGGGCGATTATTGTGTCGTTCACGTCTACCTCGACAAGCACACCCGTCGCATCACCGCCACCGCGCGGTTGGACCGTTACCTGGACAAGACGCCCGCGCGCTACAAGGTTGGCGAAGCCGTTGACCTGTTGGTGGTGGAGCCCACCGACCTCGGGCACAAGGCGATCATCAACGGCAAACACTGGGGCCTGATCCACAAGAACGAGGCCTTCAAGTTCCTGCGTGGCGGCATCCGCGAGAAGGGCTACATCAAGGAAGTTCGCGCGGACGGCAAGATCAGCCTGAGCCTTCAGCCGGTGGGCAGCGAGGCGGCTGATGCATTGCAGGCGCTGATTCTGCAGAAGCTGCAGGAAAACCAGGGCAGCCTGCCCGTCAGCGACAAGACCGCCGCAGACGAAATCGCACGCCTGTTCGGCGTCAGCAAGGGCAACTTCAAGAAAGCCATCGGCGGCCTGTACAAGCAGGGGCGCATCGCTATCCATCCTGATCGTATCGAGCTCGCCTGAGCAGGCCGGGCGATCCCGTCGCCCGCCCTTGGCATCGCTGCAGTTAGCAGTGTGTCTGTTCGACGCCGGATGGCGAGTTGATGCATTGGCTCGCTGCCCCTAGCGAGAAAGGTTGTAGCGTCTCGTCCATCTGATCGAGGTCGTTGCGGCCCTGTCTCGTCCCATCAAGCGGCAGCTGCTGACCGCTGATCCTCGGCTGGTCTTATTCAGGCTCACGACACGGAACTCGCTGCTCTCACGCCGGGTCCAGAGTGGGTCCCTGATGTTTCGAGGCGTCTCGGAGCCTAGCGGAAAGGCCGCTCTGGATGCTGACAGGGATGTGTTTCGCATTGTCTTGCAGGTTCAGAGCTTAGCCATCTGTTCTGCTCTGGGTGCCTGTTTGTTCGTCTGGGCCCATCAGCGCTGCCCCGTGCCGCGCGGCACGACGATACCGCGCTAATAACAAGACCTAAGCCAACGTTACGTTTCGCCATCGCTCGATCCAGTGATCGAGCGCTGAGCGCGGCTTGCTTGTGGGCGAGTGGTCAGCGGAAGTTCCGTTACAGGCGCCGTGCCTGGGGCGGTAGCGTGTTTGAAATGGCTGTATCGAGCTGCTGCAAGAGAAAACGGTTGACGATCGAAAAAGAGGCCCGCTGATCGAATGTGCAACTGTCGGGGATATTTGCGGTCTGTTGCGTGTCTATGCCTCCTCACAGCAGCCAGGCGACGCGGCCAGAGGGCGGGTATGTACAACTATTTATCTCCGAGAAGGGATTCCATATGAGGAAGATCACGCTTCCATGCTTAACGCTGCTGTGCCTTGCAGCTACCCAGAGTTGGGCGCAGAGCGAGCGAGAGCCCCGTTACATTCAGCTGGGTGGGTTCGAATTCACCCCGACGCTGGTGGTGCGAGAAAGTTATGACGACAACTATCGCGGCCTGTCGGACAACGAACAGGCGTCGTGGGTCACCGGCATTAATCCAACGTTCGTGCTGGGGACAGGTAATCGCAACAGCGAATACGAACTCGAATACTCGTTCAACAGCGATATCTTCCATTCGGATTCCGAAGCCAGCAACACCGACCACCATTTGCGGCTCAGAAGCGCCATGGAATTCACCTCCCGGCATCGCCTGACCTGGGGACTCGCCTATCACCGTGTGGAAGAGACCGCCGACACGGAGGTCAACACCGAGAACGACAAGTACAGCACGGCCGTTGCCCAGGCAGCTTATCGTTTCGGTGCCCGCACTGCTCGCAACCAGCTGGAGTTCGGTACGCACTACGAGCAGCGTCGTTACCACAACAGCGGCAACATCAATGCGTCGGAAGAACGCGACAGCCTGATGTTCAACTCCATCTGGTTCCATCGGCTGGGCTCCAAGACCCGCTCGCTGGTTGAAGTTCGCCATACGGACCACGACTACAAGCTCTCCAGCGCGTTGCGCGACAGCACCAACGTGGCATTGCTTGGCGGTGCTACCTGGGACGCGACCTCGAAGACCTCCGGCACGTTCAAGCTGGGTGCCGAGCGCAAGGACTTCGACAGCGATCAGCGTGAAGACTTCACCAGCCCCATGTGGGAGGTCGGTGTCACCTACAAGCCGCGTAGCTATTCGGCGTTCACCATTAATTCTCGCCGCGCCTTCGACGAGGGTGACAACGGTGCCAGCACCATTAATGACTGGACGACGCTCGCCACCTGGGATCACGAGTGGACCTCGCGTGTATCGACCGAGCTGCTCTACCGCTTTTCCGATCGCGAGTACAAAGGTATCAATCGAGACGATGAGCGCAGCGGCTACGGTGCCGGCGTGACCTGGTCGCCAGACCGCTGGGCCGACGTGACCCTGTCATATCTCAGAACGGAAAACGACTCCAGCCTGAGCTCGAGGACCTTCGACCGAAACGTTTACTTGCTGAGTTTCGACCTGAGCCTTTGAGGCCGGGTAGGACGTTAACCAGTGCCTAAGGAGGAGCCGACCATGCGCATCCCGAACATTTTCAAATTCTTTTCCGTGCTGCTGTTGCTGGCGCTAAGTGCCGGCGCCAGTGCTGCGCAATACCAGCTGGGCTCGGGCGATGTCATTCGCATCAATGTGCATGGCGAGCCGGACCTGACCTTCGAAGAGCTACGTCTGACCGATGCCGGCACGTTCACCTTCCCCTTCATTGGCGAGGTAGATGCCAATGGCAAAACACCGGGCGAAGTTCGCAATCTACTGGTCGAGAAGCTGAAGGATGGCTATCTGATCGACCCCCGCGTGTCGGTGTCGGTTGCCAACTATCGCGAGTTCTACATCGCGGGTGAGGTAAAGCTTCCAGGCGGTTATCCATTCCAGCCCGGCCTGACGCTCGATCGCGCCATCGCGCTGGCGGGCGGTCTGACCGAGCGTGCCTCGACCAAACGCATGACTATCGTGCGCGGCTCGCAAGGCAGCCGCGAGGAAGAGAAAGCCACCATGAATACCCTGGTTCGCCCTGGCGATACGATCAACATCGATGAAGGATTCTTCTGATGAACAGCCCAGTTCGCCCGGATCGACCATGGCAGCGCCCCGCTGGGCCCGCGGCTGATAGCGACTTCATAGATCTGAAAAAGATCTGGCATGCAATCTGGTCGCGCAAGTGGGGAATCGTCCTGCTCGTTGCGGTCGTTGCGGTATTAACGCTGTTTCTGCTGTCGCGCATGACGCCGATCTACAAGGCTGTCGCTACAGTGCTCATCGAGTCCAAGGGGACACCGGTTCTATCGTTCCAGCCGGCAGCCGATACCCCCGTCGAGCTCAGCGAGTATCTGCAGACGCAGCTCAGCCTGATGCAAAGCCGGGGCGTTGCCGAGCGTGTCGTGCGCGACCTGAATCTGACCGAGCACCCCGAGTTCGATCTGCGTCAGCAGCCGGGCCCGCTGGTTGATATTGGTGGTCTCATCGATACGCTGACGGGCGAAGAACCCGAGCCGATCACTGAAGCGGAGGTCATGGATTACGCCACGCAGAAGTTCATGGAGCGCACTTCAGTCTGGGTTGAAGGCAAAAGCCAGCTGGTCTACCTCGCAGTGTCCATGGCCGACAACCTGACTGCTGCACAGGCCACCAACCAGTTGGCGCAGGCCTATATCGAAGCGCAGCTGGAAGCCAAGGTCGACATGTCGATGACGGCGGCCAGCTGGATGAATGAGCGCCTGGTTTCCCTGCGTGAGAACTTGCAAGCCTCGGAAGATCGCCTGCAGGCATATCTCGACGCGGAAGGGCTGGTCGACCTCAATGGCGTCGGCACCATCAGCGCCAACGAGCTGTCGCTCACCGGTGATCGCATGATTGATGCACGTCGCCAGCGTGCCGAGGCTGAAAGCCAGTACCGCCAGGTCCAGTCCATGCGCAGCCAAGGCTGGGAGCGTCTGGCCAGCGTACCGGCTGTTCTGGGTCACCCGCTGATCCAGCAGTTCAAGGCTGACCAGGCCCATGCCCGTTCGCGCGTCGAAGATCTTTCGCGTCGCTACGGCAATCGTCACCCGGCGATGGTTTCGGCTCGGTCGGATTTGAACGCCGCTACTGCCAGCTTGAAGCAGCAGGTCGAGCAAGTCGTCGCGAGCATCGAGCGCAACTATCAGTTGGCCGTCGCCAACGAAAGCTCGTTGAAGGCGTCTTTCGACGAGAACAAAGACCGGATCCAGGACATCTCCCGCAAAGAGTTCAAAGTGCGTGATCTTCAGCGAGAGGTCGAAAGCGACCGTGCGCTTTACGACACCTTCATGACTCGCCTGCAGGAAACCACCGCGACCTCCGACCTGAGTTCGACCAATGCACGCGTGGTCGATGCGGCCATCCCGCCAACCGAACCCAGCGCGCCGAACAAGAAGCTAATTCTGGTGGTGGCGTTGTTCCTGGCGCTGGTGCTGGGTATTGCTCAGGCGATCATCCGCGAAATTCTCGACAACACCTTCAAGAGCTCCGAAGAGGTCGAGTCCAAGCTGGGTCTGCCTGTCATGGGTATCGTCCCGCAGGTGCCGCGCAAGCTGCGTAAAGAAGTCAGTCATCTGTTCGAGCGCAGCGGCGACAAGCGTTTCTGCGAAGCGGTACGGACCATCCGTACCAACCTGCTGCTGACCGAGGCCAGCCAGCCTCGTCAGGTCCTGGTCATCACCTCGACCGCTCCGGGGGAAGGTAAGAGTTCGGTCTCCGCCAACCTCGCGTTTGCCATGGGGCAGCTGCATCGCGTTCTGCTGATCGACGCCGACCTGCGCCGCGCAACCCTCGACAAAGCGTTCGATTTCAAGCCGGGCACGCCTGGCCTGGTCAACCTGATCGGTGGCAATGCCAAGCTCGAAGACTGCATCCATACGGTCGGCAATGTGGACATGATCGCCGCCGGTGCGGTGCCATCCAATCCGCTGGAACTGCTGTCTTCGCCGCGCTTCGCCAAACTGCTTGAAGTGGTCAAAGGCCGTTACGACCGCATCATTATCGATTCGCCGCCGAGCCAGGCGGTCAGCGATGCCGCCGTTCTGTCGACGCTCGCCGACGCGGTGATCTATGTCGTCAAGTCCGACAGCACGCTGATACCTCACGTGCAGAAAGGCGTGAGCCAGCTGCAGAACAGCAACGCGCCGGTCACTGGCGTGGTGCTCAACCACGTCGATATCGAGAAAGCCAAGAAGAACGGTCAGTTCCGTGGCTACTACGACCATTACGGATACAGCGAGCCACAAACGGTGTGATCCGGCTCGTTTAATCCTTTACCGGGGCGTGTCCAGCCATGCAATTGGCCCGCCCCGGATTGACTGTCTGCCCAAGCAAGAAAATTGCGCCAACGGCCACCGAAAAGGGTCGCGCCGAGGCACGCCTGTATCAATGTCTGAATCGAGGATCCTGCTATGAATATCACCGTCGTTGGAAGCGGCTACGTCGGGTTGGTTACCGGAGCCTGTATCGCGGAGATGGGTAACACGGTCTACTGCGTCGACGTCGACAAGACCAAGATCGATAACCTGAAGCAGGGCATTCTGCCGATCTACGAGCCGGGCCTCGAAGAGATCGTCACCGAAAACCATCAGTCTGGCCGTTTGCATTTCACCACCTCGCTGTCCGAGGCGGTCGAGCAATCCGAGGTGTTCTTCATTGCGGTAGGCACTCCGCCGGGCGAGGATGGTTCCGCCGATTTGCGCTACGTGCTGGAAGTCGCCAAGCAGATTGGTGACATGTTGACTGGCCCGGCGATCGTGGTGAACAAATCGACCGTCCCGGTGGGCACGGCGGACCTGGTGCGTGCAGCGATCACCGAGCGGCTTGAGGCGCGTGGCGTCGAGATCGAATTTTCAGTCGTCTCGAATCCTGAGTTCCTCAAGGAAGGTGCCGCGGTCAATGACTTCATGCACCCGGACCGCATCGTTATCGGTGCTGACAACGAGCACGCTCGCCAGGTTATGAGCGCGCTCTATGCACCCTTTATCCGCAATCGTCCGCGCACCATGTTCATGGGGATTCGCGACGCGGAGATGACCAAATACGCCGCTAACGCAATGCTCGCCACCAAGATCTCCTTCATGAACGAGATCGCCAGCCTGTGCGAGCGTCTCGACGTGGACGTCGAGAACGTGCGCCTGGGCATCGGCTCGGATGAGCGCATCGGCTACCACTTTATTTATGCCGGCTGCGGCTATGGCGGCTCCTGCTTCCCGAAAGACGTCAAGGCGCTGATCAACATTGCCCATCAGAACGACTTCGAGCCCAAGCTGCTGCAGGCGGTTGAATCGCGCAACGACCAGCAGAAACATTCGCTGTTCAACAAGCTGTCCAGCCACTTCAAAGGCGACCTGAGCGGCCGCACCATCGCGGTCTGGGGACTGGCGTTCAAACCTGGTACCGACGACATGCGCGAGGCGCCAAGCGTCGTACTGATCAACAGCCTGATCAATGCCGGCGCCAAGGTCCGCGCGTTCGACCCGGTCGCCCGCGAAACGGCCCGTCGCGAATTCCCCGAGAGCTGGTTCACCGACGGCCTTTTGCAGATCGTCGAAGGCCAATACGAAGCGGCCATCGATGCTGACGCGCTGTGCCTGGTCACCGAATGGAAGCCGTTCCGCCGCCCCGATTTCCGTGCGCTCAAGAAGCTGTTGAAGACGCCGCTGATCATCGACGGGCGTAACCAGTACGACCGCGAGCAGGTCAAGCGTGAAGGCTTCAGCTATTACGGCATTGGCCGTCAGCCGGTTCACGCCTGAGCGAGGGGCTGCGAGTGAGCGCCATCGATCAGTCCAGCATGCGGCGCGGTTCGTCTCCGGTGAGAGAACGTCTGGCCGCACTGCTGCACACGAGCATGCGCAGCAAGCTGCTGCGCAATATCTTGACCGTGGTGACCGGCACTGCCGGTGCGCAGGCGATCACCCTGGCCTTCATGCCGGTGATCACGCGCATTTACGGTCCGGAAGCGTACGGGGTTCTCGGCACCTTTCTCAGCGTCACGATGATGTTGATCCCGGTCGCTGCGCTTACCTATCCCATCGCGATCGTGCTGCCCAAGCGCGATGGCGATGCGCGGGGGTTGGTGCGATTGGCGCTGGCGATAGCTTTGTCGCTGGCGACGGTGGTTGCGCTGGCGTTGCAGTTCTTTGGCGATCAGCTTGCTCGGACACTCGAGATCGAGATCATCCAGCCGTACCTGATGCTCATCCCGTTCGTGATGTTCTGTGGCGCTGCGCTCGAGATCTGTCAGCAGTGGCTTTTTCGCACCCAGCGGTTCCGTATCACGGCGAGCGTGGCGGTGGGGCACTCGTTGCTGTTCAATTCGATGCGGACCGTGGCTGGTCTGGTGCAGTCGTCTGCGCTGGTGCTGGTCTGCACCACTGCTCTGCAACAAGCGCTGCACGCAGCGATGTTGGGGCTGGCGATGCTGCGGGCCAAGCCTCATACGGACAATCATGCAGATGAAGTCGAGCAGGGCGGCCCCGGCATGCTCGAACTGGCTCGCAGGCACAGCGATTTCCCCCGGTTTCGCGCGCCGGTGATGTTGATCAATGCCGTGTCGCAGCATTTGCCGACGTTGGTGCTCGCCGCCTACTTCGGTCCGGCGGCTGCCGGTTTCTTCGCCCTGTGCAAGCAGGCGCTGACGATGCCGACCAACTTGATTGGCAAATCAGTGGCCGACGTCTATTACCCACGCATCAGCCGCGCCATCCATGACCGCGAGCCGGTCGCGGCGATGCTGCTGAAGGCGACCGCCGCACTGGGGCTGGTCGGCTTGGTGCCGTTTTCCCTGGTGGCCGTGTTCGGCCCATGGCTGTTTGCACTGGTATTCGGTGAACAGTGGCATGTGGCCGGCGAATACGCCCGCTGGCTGGCCCTGGCCGAGTACGTGATCTTCGTCTCGCGCCCTTGCGTGGTCGCGGTTCCGGCACTGTCGCTGCAAGCCCGTTTCCTGCTGTTCGAGATCTTCAGCACCAGCTTGCGTGTGCTCTCGCTGTTTGGCGGTGCGCTGTTGATCGGCACCGCGCTGGCCACCGTTCAGGCCTTCGCCGTTGCCAGCATCGTCATCTATTCGTCGCTGATGGTGATCGTGTTGATTGCGTCGCGCAGGTGGTATGCGGCTCAGCAGAACGCGCAGCATCCAGAAGAGAGTTTCGATTGATATGAAAGTAATACATTTGGTCGCTGGCGAATTGACCGGTGGCGCCGCGCGTGGTGCGTACTGGCTGCATCAGGGATTGCGATCGCTGGGTGTGGATTCCCTCGTCTACACCAATAGTCAGGAAACCCACGGCGACACCTCTGTGGTATCCGTCAGCCGCAGCAAAAAAGACAAAATCATCAGCATCGCCAGAAGCCAGGCCGATCAAGCGTTCGCCAGCGTCTATCGCAAGCGCCAGTCGGGCATGTTCAGCGCAGGCGTCATGGGCGCCGATTTCACTGACAGCGCCGAGTGTCGCGAGGCCGACGTAGTGCATTTGCACTGGGTCAATGGTGGCTTCGTCGACATGAAGCATCTCGCCAAACTGCGTAAGCCGATTGTCTGGACCATGCGTGACATGTGGCCAATGACCGGCGGCTGCCATTACGCCATGGGCTGCGAAAAATTCACCACGGGTTGCGGCAGTTGCGATCAGCTGGGTAGCCAATCCGACAGAGACCTGTCGCGCTTCGTACTCAACCGCAAGCGCAAGTACCTGCCCGAATCGATGAAGATGATTGGCATCAGCGACTGGGTGTCCGAACAGGCCAGGCAGAGCCTGCTGTTCCGCGACTTCGACGTTCGCACCATCCACAACAATGTGGATGCCAGCGAATTCTTCCCGCTGGACAAGGCCCTTGCCCGGCAATTGCTGGGACTGACCACCGAGAAAAAGATCATCCTCACCGGCTGCACCAGCGCCAAAGACACCTACAAAGGCTTCGGCAAGTATCTGGAGATGCTTACGCACCTGGATCCAGCCAAGTACCACCTGTGTTTTTTTGGCAAGTTGGACCAGTCCATCGCCGACGCCTTGGGCTTCGACTACACCTCGTTCGGCTACCTGCACGACAGCATCTCGCTGCGCCTGCTGTATTCGGCGGCGGATGTGTTCATCGCTCCGAGCCTGATGGAAGCGTTCGGCAAAACCTTGGCCGAAGCCATGGGCTGCGGTACGCCCGTGGTGTGCTTCGACGCCACCGGTCCCAAAGACATCGTGACCCACAAGCAAGATGGCTATAAGGCCGCGCCCTTCGATGCCCAGGGTTTAGCCGAGGGAGTCGAGTGGGTCACCGGCGAGGCGGACTATCAGCAGCTCGTGCTCAATGCGCGGGACAAGATCACCAGCACCTTCGACAGTCCTGTAATTGCCCGCCAATACCAGGCGCTGTACCAGGAAATGCTCGCATGAACGGTCCGTTCGTCCGCGCCGGGCAGGGCGGTAACGCCCCGTTAACGTCAACGGCCAACTATCGACTCAATCAGCTGCAAGGCGAGGCAGAGCGCTTGGTCGCCTCTGCGCTGTCTGCCCAGCATCAACTCAATACCCCTCTCGTCATCTGGAACCTACAGGTACTCTGAAATGGAAAAGAAACGCGCGCTGATCACCGGAATTACTGGCCAGGACGGTTCCTATCTCGCTGAGTTTCTGCTGGAAAAGGGCTACGAGGTACACGGCATCAAACGCCGTGCGTCGTCGTTCAATACGCAGCGGGTCGACCACATCTATCAGGACCGTCACGTTGAAGACCAGAACTTCGTGCTGCACTACGGCGACCTGACCGATTCGTCGAACCTGACCCGCATCATCCAGGAGGTCCAGCCGGACGAGGTCTACAACCTCGGCGCTCAATCCCACGTCGCGGTCAGCTTCGAGTCGCCTGAATACACTGCCGATGTCGATGGTATGGGCGCCTTGCGCATCCTTGAAGCTATTCGTCTGCTGGGCCTGGAAAAGAAGACACGCTTCTACCAGGCCTCGACTTCCGAACTCTATGGCCTGGTCCAGGAGATCCCGCAGAAGGAAACCACGCCGTTCTACCCGCGTTCTCCTTATGCGGTGGCCAAGCTCTATGCCTACTGGATCACCGTGAACTACCGCGAAGCCTACGGTATGTACGCCTGCAACGGGATTCTCTTCAACCACGAGTCGCCACGCCGTGGCGAGACCTTCGTGACGCGCAAGATCACCCGGGGCCTGGCGAACATCGCCCAGGGGCTCGAGACGTGCTTGCACATGGGCAACCTCGATGCGCTACGCGATTGGGGACATGCCAAAGACTACGTGCGCATGCAGTGGATGATGCTGCAGCAGGATCAGGCCGAAGACTTCGTCATCGCTACTGGTGTGCAGTACTCGGTGCGTGAGTTCATCAAGTGGTCGGCTGCCGAGCTGGGCGTTGAGTTGCGCTTCGAGGGGAGCGGCATCGAAGAACGCGCCATCGTTGCCGGTATCGAAGGGGACAAGGCGCCGGCACTGAAGGTCGGTGACGTCGTTGTCCGTATCGATCCGCGCTACTTCCGTCCCGCGGAAGTGGAAACCCTGCTCGGCGATCCGAGCAATGCCAAGAACAAGCTGGGCTGGACGCCTGAGATCAGCGTGCAGGAAATGTGCGCCGAAATGGTTCGTGAGGACCTCAAGGTCGCCCAGCGCCATGCCCTGCTCAAAGAGCACGGTTTCGAAATTCCAGTGAGTGTGGAGAACTGAATATGAATCGTGACGCACGTATTTTCGTTGCGGGACATCGTGGCATGGTGGGTTCTGCGATCGTCCGCCGCTTGCAAGCGCTGGGATACACCAACCTCATCACGCGCGGTCGTGAAGAGCTGGATCTGGTCGATCAGGCGGCGGTCAATGCCTTCTTTGCTGAAAACAAAATCGATCAGGTGTACATGGCCTCGGCCAAGGTCGGCGGTATCCATGCCAACAACACCTATCCGGCCGAGTTCATCTACCAGAACCTGATGGTCGAGGCGAACATCATCCACGCGGCGCACGTCAACGATGTGAACAAGCTGTTGTTCCTCGGCTCGTCCTGCATCTATCCAAAGCATGCCGAGCAGCCGATGAAAGAAGAGGCGCTGGTGACCGGCGTGCTGGAACCGACGAATGAGCCTTACGCGGTTGCGAAAATCGCCGGCATCAAGCTCTGTGAAAGCTACAACCGCCAGTATGGGCGGGACTATCGCAGCGTCATGCCGACCAATCTCTACGGTCCCAACGACAACTTCCATCCGGAAAACAGCCACGTGGTGCCAGCGCTGCTCAAGCGTTTTCACGAAGCGACCCAGCGTGGCGACAACGAAGTGGTGATCTGGGGCAGTGGCAAGCCTCAGCGTGAATTTCTCCACGTCGACGACATGGCCGCCGCCAGCGTGCACGTGATGGAACTGGACGACGAAACGTACCAGGCCCACACCCAGCCGATGCTTTCGCACATCAACGTCGGTACTGGCGTGGACTGCAGCATTCGCGAACTGGCGGAAACCATTGCGCGGGTCACTGAATACCAGGGTGAGTTGAAGTTCGACAGCAGCAAGCCGGATGGCACGCCGCGCAAGCTGATGGATGTCTCGCGCCTCAAGGCACTGGGCTGGCAGTCGAGCATCAGCCTGGAAGACGGTCTGCGCGACGCCTATCGCTGGTTCGTCGAAAACCAGCACCAGGCGCGTCACTGACCGAAAAGAGTAGCCGCCAGGGATGCATCTTGCGGCAGCGGACCTTTCTTCCGCTGCTGTTGTCCATCCATGGCGCACGTTTTCCTCGCCGCAGTGGGCCGCCACATCCCAGTCATCAGGATGGGCTGCTCGGTTCTATGTTTCGCCACGTCAATCGGATACTGGAGAGAGCGCTTGTTAAGGAAAGTTCTGGCGTACAAGAATCTGTTGTTCATCCTGTTACTGCTGAACTCGACCTGCTTCTTCCTGACGGATGACAAACGGGCCGGGATCGCGTACTTCCAAGAGCTGTTCCTGCTGCTTGTGGTGGCGGCAACGGCCTGTCTGTTCGTGGCGTGGAAATGGGTCTATCAGTCCAAGACGAGCCTGTGGATCATTTTCATGGGCTGCCTGTTACCGGTGATCTCGGCGGTACTCGCCAACCTGAACTTCGGTCAGCCGCTGGCGTATGGCTTGCTGGAAGAACGTCGTTTCTTCCAGTACCTGGTGTTCTTCCCGACGCTGTTCTTGTTGGTCAAGGCATCTCCCACCCAGGAAGAGCTGGCGAAGTACTTTCTGTATGTCGCACTGTTTTGCGCGACGTTGGGCTTTGCCTACTACTTCGGGATCATCCCCCAAAACCAGGTTGCCTCGTTCACCGTCGATGACTGGACGCAATATGAAGACCTGCTGCGCCCGAACCGCTTTCGTATCGGCTCGCCGTTCGTGACCGTTGCCGTGTTCATGGTGATGTACAGCATGAAGGACCGCGTCACTCTTGGGCGGCTGGCCATTCTTCTCTATTTCGTCGCCTACCTTTGGTTGGTCATGCAAACACGCCAGACCATGCTGGTCTGGGCGCTGGCCGGGGTATGGATTTTCCGCAAGCGTATCGACTCGTTAATGAAGCTGAGTGCGCTGGGTGTGATGGTTCTGGTGGTGTCGTACCTGCTGGTTCCGGAGTTTTATCATGAGCAGTTCGCACGCTTCGACGCCTTGCTGTTCGATGCGACATCCGGACCTGGGGTGCGTGACACGACTGTTTCGGTGATTCTCGACGCCATTAGCGCCAACAATTATTTCGGTATGGGCGCGCTGTCCCTGCAATGGAATGGCGGGTTCTCAAGGATCTATAACTCGCACTTCTATCTGGCCGATGTCGGAATATTCGGCGTCTATCACCGCTACGGTTTCCTAACGCCAGTCGTAGTCCTGATGTTCTATGGCGGCTTTATCTGGGTCATGCGCCAGTGTTCGGACAAGGGCAATCTTCTTGCCGCATTACAGCTTTCGTTCGTGGTGAGCATGCTGAATATTACGCTGTCCAACGCGCTGACGTTCTCGGGCGACGTGTATGGAATGGCGGCTGCGTTCTTCCTCTATTACGCCAAGTTACAGATGGCGGATGCTCCTCTCAATGCAAATCTAGAACAGGTGAATTATGGTCAATTTCAGTATCGTAACTATAAACTGGAATAATTTTGATGGCCTGAAGGAAACCTATCGGAGCCTGGCCAGCCAGACTTACCGGAACTTTCGCTGGATCGTGATTGACGGTGCGTCAAAAGATGGTAGTGGCGAGTGGCTGCGAAGCCTGGATGACAGTCAGGCAGAAATCACAATAGAGCCGGACAAAGGCATCTACGATGCAATGGAAAAAGGTCGCCAAAGAGCTGTTGAGACCCCCGGCTATACCCTGTTTCTAAACAGTGGCGATTCCTTTGCTGACCCGAATGTACTTGAGCGGATCAATGAAGAATTAACGACAGCCACCGTCGAACCAAAATTCATTTACGGCGATTTTTATCGCAAAGAAGCTAGCGGCGAGTTGAAGCGTACCGCCGCTCGGTCCATTGATCGCGCACCGCTTGGTTTGCCGGCTAGCCATCAAACGATGTACTTCGAGAACGAGCGGCTGCAGCGGTTCACGTTCCGGTTGGATTACAAGTTGTCGGCCGATTACTGCTTGCTGCTCGAATTTCTCCAAGGACTGGACCTACAGGCTGAAGTTCTTCAGTTGCCTTTCCCGCTGTGCATTTTCGATACAACCGGTGTTTCACATAAACGACGCTTCGAGGCGATTCGTGAAGACATGGATATCAGGCAGCGCTTTCTGAAGTTTTCCAAACCCAATGCGTTAGCGCTCTATGCGCTGCATTACGTGCATACGCACTCCAAGCAATTGCGCGCCTCGTTGGGGCGCTGAGCAACAGGTAACCGACCTAAGAAAAATGGACTGTCAAAAGAACAGGGTGCAGGAGAGAGTTCGATGAATTACCGAAGCCTGAATGATCTGTCGCGGCTGAGTACAGAATGTGCCGGCAAAATTCCCAACGATGTCGATCTGGTTGTCGGCATACCAAGAAGTGGGATGTTGGTCGCCAGCATCATTGCGCTGAAACAGAATCTTCCGTTGACGGATCTCTACTCATTCCTGCGCAACGACGACCTGAAGAAGGGCAGCACCCGCACCTACAAGCACGCTGAACTGGTCAAACCAATGGAGGCGAAAAAGATTCTGCTGGTCGACGACAGTATTTCCTCGGCCAAGTCGATGCGTGCCGCGGAAGAACAGGTTCGTGCGAGCTATGACGGCCAGGTGGTGACCATGGCGGTATTTGCCGAGAAACATAATCGGCACCATGTCGACTTTCATCTCGAGCTCGTCGAACAGCCTCGGGTCTTCGAATGGAACGTCATGCACCATCCTTACCTGGCGCAAGCGTGCCTGGATATCGACGGTGTGCTCTGTGTCGACCCGACCAACGAAGAGAACGATGACGGGCCGAACTACCGGGAATTTCTCAGCTGCACGCGCCCTTTATTCATTCCCTCGGTCAAGGTCGCGCACTTGGTGACCAGCCGGCTGGAGAAGTATCGCGCCGAAACGGAAGAATGGCTGGAACGCAACGGCGTGCAGTACGGAACGCTGCACATGCTGGATCTGCCCACCGCCGAAGAACGTCGGCGTTTGAACATCCATCACAAGTTCAAGGCGGAGGTATATGCCAATCAACCGCTGACACGGCTGTTCGTCGAAAGCGAAGTTAGGCAGGCCGTCGAGATCATGAAGCTCAGCCGCAAGCCGGTCTACTGCATCGAGACCAATGAGATGTACGTGCCTGGGCAGGTCTATAACCTCAAGGCCAATACGCTGCGGAAAACTCACAGTCTCAAAGCGAAACTGATTGGGAAGGCCAAGTCGATATTGAGCAGGTGGGCGCCCGTAGCGCCATCATCGAAGAGTTGAAGGCGAGGTTGGTTGTGTATCCAGGGTGCAACCAACCTGCCGTCCGCGTGAATACAGTCAGTGTTTAGGTCCGATGCGCGTGCATTCGCCCTGACCGACGTATTTGCTGAGTACATCCCACTGAGGGCGGTCTCGGCCGTCCTTGGTGGGTTCGACGGATAGTTTGTATTTGCCCCAGGAAGAGCCCGCCGCCCAGTAGGTGATCGGGATGCAGTGCTCCTGCAGATAAGCCAGCAAGTTATCCATGGCTTCGAGGTAGCGAGGTTCATCGGCGGGAATGCCGAACTCGCCGATATGGCCTTGTTTGTCGTGTTCGATCAGCCAGTCGATAAAGGGTTTGACTCGCTTGACGCCTAGCATGGTGTCGAAGTTTTTCGCCAGCGGCTCCTTGTAATGTCCGCTGCCGTGTTTATCGATGTACAGATGAGCTGAAAATATCAACTTGTCGGAGGGGTCTTTCAGTTGCAACAACGGATCATTGAATTTCGGCCAACGATAACTGCTAGACCAGAAGTTGCCCTCGATAAGCAGGGGCCGCTTCTGGTCATGTTTTCTGATGGCGTCGATACCGGCCTGAGCGGCGGCCGGCCAGTATTCATCGGCGCCATGTGGCTCGTTCATGATGTCGTAGGCATAAAGACCTTTTTCATCTTTCCAACGCTTGGCCACACGTTCGAGCAGATCGGCATACGCCGATATCGGCACGGCCTCGGTGCCGATTATCTGCTTGCGATAACGGGCATAGTTATGAATATCGAGGATGACGCGCATGTCGTATTCAGCGGCCTGTTGCAGAGTCTGGTCGATCAGTTCCGCATAGTCCTCGTCAAGTTCGGCGTTCAACGCTGGTTGCAGGCGCTCCCACATAATGGGGAAGCGGATGGTCTCGATACCCTTGGCTTTCCATTCGGCAAGGTAGCCGGGCGCAGGGAAGAAATAATTTGTTTTATATTTTCCGGGGATGACATTACCGGAAAATGCGGCTCCGCCAATATTCAATCCAATCAGATCGATATTTTCTGCGTAGCTGACGGCACTCGAGAGGGCAAGCGTGAGTCCGAGGAGTATTCCTTTTGACCGGTCCGAAGCGCTGCGTGTCCTTAACATCTCTCTACCTCATTCTGCTCTTTGGGACGATACCGCGGCTGCGGTTGCTTCGTTTGTCCGGTGACGGCAGGCATTGTTCATTTTTGACAGGCGAATCTTTCCGCCTGGCGGCGCACGACCACCAAGACTGCTGTCGGACGCCAACAACTTTTTTCACGGGTTACAGACAGAGAATCTATTTATGAAAAATCCCCTCACCAAAAGGATGGATCCTTTGATAGGGAAGCTGAAACTATTGGAAGAAGCCGATACAGGTCCTTTCATCTCTGAACTGAAAAAGCGTGACTCACCGACGATTCTTGGCTTTCTCAATCAGCACGGCTACAACATTGCGCAGCGTCAGCCGGCGGTGTTGGATAGCTTTCTGCAGGTCAACTACCTCTTGCGCGACGGGATTGGCATCAAGATGGCCTGCTCATTCAATGGGCGGGATCCGAAGGCCAACCTCAACGGGTCAGACTTCATTCCTGAGCTGATCGAGGATCTGGTAGGCGAGTCCAAAGACCGCTACGAGCTGTTTGCCATGGGCACCCGTGAACCCTGGCTCAGCGAGGGTGCGCGCAATCTGTTCGGAAACAGGCATTTCCATGCCATCGATGGCTTCAAGGAGCCTGAGGATTATCTGGCGTTCTACCAGAAGCACCACGTACCTGGTCGCTATCCAATCATCGTGCTGGCCATGGGGATGCCCAAGCAGGAGCGCGTTGCGCTGCACCTGCAGAAGGCCATGGATACCCGTGCGCTGTTGATTTGCGGCGGCGCCATTCTGGACTTTTCGGCGCAGCGTTTTCCCCGTGCCCCAATTGTTTTTCGCCGCCTGGGGTTGGAGTGGGCGTTCCGCATGCTCATCGAGCCGCGCCGGCTGTTCAAGCGTTATGCCATCGGTATACCCGTCTTCTTCTATTACCTGTCGCGTAACGCACTCTCCAGTGCTCGCCGTGTAGGCGACTGGAACGCGCTCAAGCGCGAGCCCTGAGCAATCCCCGCTGTCTGTCGTATGGCCATGGAAGGTTGCGGCAGAAAGGCGGTGATGACGGCTATCGTGGAATCACACGTAACGACATCAGCAAGCTGAACAGGTAATGCGCCGAGAGCGTGATGGCGTAAACCAGCAAAACCGAAGTAATCGGCAACTCAAGCAGGTGACCGCTGGCGAAGCAGGCGAGGGTGAGCACGGCCCGTTGTATGTTCAATGCCAACAGCAGCCGCTGCCCCTGGAAGACCGAAAGCAGATGCGAAGCGGGCGCATGCATGAATTGGAACAACAGATAAATCGCCAATAACGACGCCATCTCGCCCGCCATCGTCCATTCGGTGCCAAACGCCAACGCAAATATTCGCTCGCCGAAGAGCAGCAGTACTAGCGTCGGCGCGAGCGCGAGGGCCAGCAACCGCTTGATCACCGAATAGGTCAGCGTGCGTATTTCCGCGGGGCGCTTACGTCCAATCGTGGCGATTTCAGCGTAGTAGGCCTTGCTGGTCGAATGCCCGAGCAGATTCATCGGCAGAGCCAGCGTCATCATGGCCAGCCCGAGTTGACCCGTCGTTCGCGGGTCGTAGAGCGCCGCGGTCAGCAGCAAAGGCGCCTGGCTGGAGACGATCTGCAGCAACTGTGAAGGCAGGCGGTAGGTCGGAAAGCTTCGATAGTGCCGCATTAGCCGCCAGGCTCGTAACAGGGTGACCTGGCGCCAGTAGCGCTTCATATCCGCTTCGAACAGCCGTATTAGCCTGACTGTCCCCGCGCCAGCCCCCAACACCTGACCAGCCAGCAGCCCGACCGGCTTCAAACCCAGCAGTCCCAGCGCCACCTTGGCAATCGAACCCACAGCGCTCTGCTGCAGCTGGGTCCGTGCGATGGCCGGATAGGCGCGTCGGCGTACGGCCCAGATCAATAGCACCTCATAGAGACCCGCGCTCGTCAGTGCGACCCCTAGCATCCAGCGATACGGCATCAGCGCTTCCATCGAGACCAAGGTCAGCAAAGCGGGGCCAGCAAGCCACAACAGAATGCCCACAATTACGGTTGTCGCGGCAACGAAGACCGCGGACAGGACCATCAGCGTCATCGCAGTACCGTCCCTGCTGGGCAGCGGAACCGCGAGTTCGTAGCGCAGCGTCATCATGGGGGTAAGAATCAGCAGCAGCGCGGTAAAGACCGACAGGACAGCGAAATGCTCGGGGCTGTAGATGCGAGTGAGGAGCGGGATGGATCCGAGGCCAACAACCCGGGCCAAGCCGTTGCCGACGGCCAGAGTCGCCATGCCCTTGAATACCTTGGCGGAGGCGTTTCCGCCCAGTTGTTGCCGGGCTGCAAGCAGTTTGCCCATAAGGACGCTATGCACTTGAACTCCCTTCCCTGTGGGCGAGTCGCCTGGGCGGCACGCGTGGTCCCTACGGAGCACCATTCTTAGAGTGGGTCATGCCGCGTGATGCTTGAAGTGCATCCGGCAATAAGAAGCTGCTCCCCTGAAAAAGTTTCTGCGGCGGGTAGGCAGTTTTGTCGCACCGACGGTATCGACGCCTTCTGATCAGCGCCGAAGGTCTTTTCGCATGGGGAGCTGATAGATACGGTCGGAGCATCTGTAGCCACGCCACGTCCTGCTTGCTCTTGCAATGGCATAGGCGCTAGCTAATGCCTGGCCCGGATGTCTTAAGCGGCTGCCCTATGCCCACGTCATAAACCAACTCACCGTGGTTGAGTCTTGCTGGCGAGGTATAGGGGTGCAGTGTCAGACGTTGTTCGTCCTGGATATGCAGCACTTCGACCCCGCGCAACTTCAGAACATCCGACACCATGGAGCGGTGGCATCGCCACCAGAGCACTTCGGCACACATGATCGCGGTGGGTTTCTCGGCTGCCAAGCGCAACAGCTGTTGTATCCCGCAGGCGAACTCGTCGGTGTGCAGGTGTTCGGCGTAGCCACGAAAAGAGCTATTGCGCCATGCACTCGCGCTCGGCCCCGGCGTGGCCCGCCGCCGGCCCCCCAGCGCTTCGATCCACTCATAGGCGATCCCATGCTCGGCGAGTGAGGCTTCGAGGTTTGCCGACATGAACTGCGGTAACCGCCTTGAACCCGGAAAACGCCGCACATCGGCGATGGCCCGGATGCCGTAGTGCTCCAGCAAGGCGATGAAGGTCTCGGTTGTTCGGGTGGAATGGCCGACGGTCCAGATCTGCTGGGGCTGAACCGGGCTCATTTAATCCGGCTCAGCGCGCCGCCCTTGTGCATTGCGACGTGATCGGTCTTGTCGCTTTCGATCTCGTATTGAGGGTCTTCGGGGCTGGCGTGTCGCTTGTGCCCTTTATAGTCGGTATCTCGGGTATGCACTTTGACGATGCGCCCCGTCACATGCCCGGCTTCAGAGTTCCAGCGTACGTGGTCACCCTTTTCGAATCGTTCTTGCGCCATAGATCGTTTCTCCATCGTCGATTTCGCCATAGCCACGCCTTCTTTCAGGAAGGGAAGCGCTGCTTCCTCTTCTATCAGCGACCGGAAATCAGGCTTCCTTACGCCTACCGTTTGTCGGGTAAATTAATAGGCCTTTACTTAGCGATCGGCCTGCAAATTCAAAAAAATGACGCTGTAGTAGGTGAAAGCGCAACGGGCTAAAGCGGATTAAACCCTATTTACAGTAGTGGCACTAAGCCACGAACTAATAGCGGATTAATGGCCGGTCAAAATTGTGACGTAGGATTGGCGATCAAAACCCGTCAAATAGATTTTGAATAGTTTTGGAAACCTATTATAAAGACGCCACGCAACGGATTGCCGGGTTCCACTACTGGTGATCCGGTGTCGTTGCAACGCGGTTCGTCCGGTTGCGCAAGTGATGCATCTGCCCCAAGCGCCTGTACGACTTAATTACAACTCCCGCCACTTTTTTAAAGGCTCCGGCCTTTAGAAGTATTAAGTTTCGGAGAGACTAGATGTCTACCAATGTATTTATGGGCGCCCCTAAGGCACTCGTTCGTTCTATCGCGCTCGCTGCAGTATTCAGTGCTGTTACCTTTACAGGCGAAGTGGCTGCTGCCGTCACAGCAAGTACGTCTTCCTCGACCGCTTTCACGTCTTCGATCAACAAGTTCACCAGTAACGATTTCCTTAACGGCGTTTGGCGCCGCACCGCCGCGTTGTCCGTACCGGCCACTTCGGCTTCCATTGCGGCATTCAAGCCGGGCGTTCAGATCAAGTTCGCTGACGGCCAGGTGCGCAAGATCTCTAAGGTCTTCAAGGTTGGAAGCAATCTAAGCATCTATGTACATGGTGGTCTGTTGGATGGCGGTAAAGTCGGCGCCCCGCGCACCGTCAGCACAGTGGTTGCGACTGCAGCCCCTAGCGCGCCAGCTGCCCCGGCTCCGGTTGTAACCGCTCCCAGCGCACCTAGCAGCACCTACACCGCTTCGATGAACAGCTTCACCAATACCGATTGGCAGAATGGCATCTATCGCAAGTCTGCCGGCTTCTCGATCCCTGACACCGGTGCAAACAAGGCCGCGTTCGTGGTCGGTTCATCGGTCAAGTTGGCCGATGGCCAGGTTCGTACGGTCGCTGCGGTCTATGACGTAGGCGCGCATCTCTCTGTCATGCTCAAAGGGACCGCCCTGTCCGCCAGCGCTGTCGGCTATCCCAAGACCATCAGCGTTGTATCCGGCAGCACCGGCACCGCTACGCCGCCAGCGGCCGTTGCGCCTGCTCCGGCGCCGACCCCAGCACCAGCACCAGCCCCGACACCAGCACCTGCTCCGGCTCCGGTAGTCAGTGATGGCAGTGGTATTAATCTTGTGGGTGTCAACTTCGGTTCGGGTGTGTTCGATCCGGGCACTGTTCCGGGTATCTACAATAAGGGCTATACCTACGCGGACGAGTCCTACTACAAGCGTCACGCCGGGCTCGGCTTCAAGCTGATTCGCCTGGGCTTCCTTTGGGAGCGTATCCAGCCCAAGCTGGGTACCGAACTGGACGCAGCTGAACTGGGCCGCATCAAGCAGTCCTTGGATTACGCACAGAAGTACGGCATCAAGGTCGTCCTTGATATGCACAACTACTATCGCTACTACGGCAAGGTCATTAACTCGCCGGAAGTGCCGCGTGCCCAGTTCGCCGAGACCTGGCGCAAGATTGCGGTAGCGGTGTCCAAGCATCCTGCGCTGTATGGCTACGGTCTGATGAACGAGCCTTACAACACTGGTAACAACCTTTGGCCGCAGACGGCTCAGGCTGCTGGGCAGGCGATCCGCAAGATCGATCCGTCCAAGTGGATCATGATCGCCGGTGACCGTTACTCCAGCGCTTTCCACTGGCAGAAGTACAACACCTCGCTGATCAACGATCCGTGGATGCGTGATCCGAAGAACAACTTGGTGTACGAAGCGCATCAGTACCTGGACTTCGATTACTCGGGTACCTACACCAAGCGCGCTGAAACCTTCGCACCGATGCTGGGTGTCGAGCGGGTGAAGCCTTGGGTCGAGTGGCTGAAGGCGAACAAGCTGCGCGGGTTCCTTGGTGAGCACGGCATTCCGGACTTCTCTCCATCTGCTGTGGTCGCGACTGACAACCTGCTGGCTTACCTGAACGCGAACTGCATCCCGAGCACCTACTGGGCTGCCGGTCCTCGCTGGGGTGAGAACATCATGGCGCTGGACGTGTCGAGCGGTAAGCATCGTCCTCAGCTGGCTCCGCTGCAAAAGCATGCCGCTGCCAAGAAGACATGCTCCACCATCGGTCCGCTGTAACAGCGACTGATATTAAAGAACGGGCCTTCGGGCCCGTTTTTTATTGTCTGGGTAATTCTTCTCGGGCGAATAACGGTGCAGTTCGTCGGCTGCGGTTCCGCTCTCAAACTCTCGCGAGATGAGTTTGGCAATCAGCGATACATACAAGGATTGCATATGTTGTCGTTTCGCTTGTTAGTCGCCGCTTCGCTTTAACACAGTATCCATGCGGGATAGAGCGAAATGGTTGGCGAAGTGCCACTTGGTGAAGTACCCGAAGTTAATTTCGTGTTTAGTTTTCATAAGCTTGCGAAGGGCACTTCTCATGGTCCCAAAAGAATGGAACTCAAAAATCTACCCCCGGTCACCATATATGTGCGCACCGAAAATACACAGTTCGCGGCTCACCGCTCCTGCTGTGTCCCTACGGACCGTGGTCTTCCGGCCAAGCCATATAAAAGGTGAATCAAATGACTACACCCGACGAAGAAATTACTGGTTACGGTGGCCAACCTAAGACCGGCCCCAATTCCACAACCAGCTCCACTGGCTCTAACGCCACCAGTTCGACGAGCTCGAACATGGGGTCGAGTGGAAGCCATACCTCTGATACAAGCCAAAGCTCCACTACTGGCTCCAGCACTGCCGGACATGCCGCTGAAGATGCGAAGGCGAAAGCTCGTCAAGCGGCCGATCAGGTGAAAACCCAGGGCAAATCTCAATTGGAAGGCTATCGGGAAACCGCAGCTGATGAAATTGAGAAAGTCGCCCAAAGTGCTAAAGCTGCTGCTCAAGAGCTAGAAGGGCAAGACCGCCTCGGGCTGTCCAACTACGTCTCCGATATGGCGCAGAGCATGGTGCAGTTCTCCGACAGCCTGCGTGGCAAGAGCGTGGACGAGCTGTTCCAAGACGTGAATCGTCTTGCCCGAAACAACCCCGCTCTGTTCCTCACCGGGAGTGTGGCTTTGGGCTTCGGCCTCACCCGTTTTGCCCGTGCTTCGAGCAAGCGCGCTTCGCAAGAAGATTATGGCCATCAGAGCAGCCATGCAGCCAGTGGCTCCAGCAGCCATCACAGCTCCGATCAGGATGAGCTAAACGATCGTCTCAGCACAGGCGAGCCGGGCTCTATCGGTAGTGTCAGCAATGCAGGCGTTTCGTCTGCAACCAGCACTTCCAGACCGACCACCGGAACCTCTGTAGGAACCGGCTCAGCTACCGGCGTCGGAACAGGCCTTGACACAGGCTCCACTGGGACGGGCACCCGCACTGGCGCCAATACCAGCAATGGCTTGGGTGTTGGTTCAAACGCTGGCTCCAGCAGCACTGGTTCCACTACCAGCCGCGACGGCAAGGGTACCGACGGAGGACTTTTCCCATGAGCGAAGCACGTAAGACAACGACCACGACCTCCACAGCCAATACGACTGTGGAGCCTGGCCACCGCGCCGAAAGCGACACCTCTGTAGGTGGCCTGCTTCGTCAGCTAACGCACGAAGTGCCGTCCTTGATCACCAAGGAGCTGGCGCTGGCGAAGGCTGAAATGACCGAGTCGATCCGCGCGACCAAAGCGGGTGCCGGCAGCGTCGCTACCGGCGGTGCAGTGCTTCTCGGCGGTTTCATCGTTCTGTTGATGTCGGCCGTATACGGGCTGAGCAACGTGGTCGAGCCTTGGCTCGCCGCGCTGATCGTTGGCGCTGTCGTAGTGGTTATCGGGTTGATCATGGTGTCGTCCGGCAAGAAGAAGTTTCAGGCTTCTTCGTTCAAGCCGGAGCGCACCATTCATTCGGTCAACAAGGATAAAGAAGCTGTGAAGGGGCACACATCATGAGCACACGTAATCAGATTGATGCCGAAGCGCAAAAGGATCCGGACGAGCTAGAGCGAGAGATCGATCAGACCCGTACCGAGATCGGCAACATTGTTCATGCACTTGAGAACAAGCTGTCTCCCGGTGAGTTGATTGATACCGCGCTGGGCTACGTCAAAGGCGGCGGTGGCGAGTTCTTCAGTAACCTGAGCAATACGGTAAAGGCCAATCCGGTGCCGACCGTGCTCACCTCGATCGGCCTGATCTGGATGATGGCTGGGCAGAATCGCCAGCCTCATTCCAACGTCACCACAGCGGGTTACAACACTGGTTCGAATGGCCCGTCGATGGGTGACAAGCTGTCCGCCAAAACCGCTGGCATCAAGCAGCAAGGTGCCAGCATGAAAGAAAAGGCCAGCCATATGGGTCAGAGCGTTTCCGAGTCGTTGGGCAGTGCGCGCACTCGAGCAAGCGACTCCAGTCGTCAGGCATCTGCGCGGCTTCGCGGTGGTGCAGACCGGGCACGTGGCGGATTCAACCAGCTGTTGCAGGAACAGCCCTTGGCTCTTGGTGCGATCGGTATCGCATTGGGCGCTTTGATTGCTGCGTCGGTCCCACCATCCCGTCGTGAAGACGAAATGCTCGGTGAGGCCAGCGATCGCATGACCGATCAGCTTCGCCACAAAGCGGAAGAGGGCTATCAAAAAGCTTCCGCCAAAGGTGAAGAAGTGGCGAATCGCGTCAAGCAGGATGTCAGCAACAGCAGCGATAGCAATCGCTCGAACTCCGGCTCGACCGGTACTACCGGTACGACGTCAGCCGGTATCTAACGCAGCGCAAACGCTGAGTCGACTGAGTTCGGTGATAGCGTCTGTTTCGCCGGTGCGGGCTTGAGTCCGCACCGGCGAAATTCGATAATGCGCCGCTCGGCGCCGGTGTAGCTCAGTAGGTAGAGCAGCGCATTCGTAATGCGAAGGTCGGGGGTTCGACTCCTCTCACCGGCACCAATGAAATCAAAGGGTTAGCTTCGGCTAGCCCTTTTTCGTTTGGGCTGGTGTCTCACAAGTGTCCCGTTCTTGTCTCGCTAGCCGATGGCCTGGCCGATACAGCGATGAAAGATCCTGGTCATGAGCTGATAGTCGCAGACCACCGCATCAATGTTGGCCTGGATCCACTCGTGCTCTTCGACTTCCCACCAGCTTATTTCGTAGCCGGCATTGATGATGATGTGGTCGAACAGGATCCGCTGCGCCCGGCCGTTTCCCTCACGGAACGGATGGATCATGTTCAGATCGCCATAGAGTTCGGCGACGGCACAAACAAGCTGCTGCCGTGTCATTCCCTCGTACCAGTTAGCTGCAGCCAATCGCCTGAAAAGCTTCGCAGACTCAGCCTCGATTCGAGTTACGTTGCAGAAGTGAGTACCGCCTTTGGATATATCGACGGTGCGAAGCTCTCCAGCCCATTCGTAGACATCGACGAATAGGGTGCGATGTATACGCTGTAGATAGGGAAGATCGTAGGGCGGTAGATCAAAATCAATCGACGTTGCGGCGATTTCGGAGAGGGTGCGCTCGGCATCGTGAAGCGCCTGGTCATCGGTCAGGTCCAGGCGGTTGCGTAGAACCGTGGTGCCTGCATAGCAGAGAGGATCCTGACCAACACCGTACTTATCGAGCATCAGGCCTGCCGAGCGCGCAAGGCTCTCAGGGCGGCTTCGCGAGTTGGGAGTTTCCGTTTAGCGTCAGCTGGCGTGGTATCGAAGCCTTCCAGGCGCAGGCTGGCTGCATAGTTCGATTGGCGGACCTTGGCGTAGTAAGCCTTCTTGTCTTCCAATGTCAGATCGGACATAGCTCAAACCTCGTTCGCGGTGTGCCGTTCATTATAGCGGATGCTAATTCGCAGCGTCTTGTGGCTCTTCCTGGCTAAGCAACGCCAGCGGCGAATGAGTGAGGGCGGTTGCGAAGTGATCGGGCGCTAAGTGCGAGTAGCGCATCGTCATCTTGATATCCCCATGGCCCAGGATTCGTTGCAGCGTGAGGATGTTGCCGCCCTGCATCATGTAGTGGCTGGCGAAGGTGTGCCGCAGGATGTGAGTAAGCTGGCCAGGGGTGTGCAGGCCGGTGCGTTCATAGGCTTTACGGAACGCCGATCGACAGGAGCTGAATAGCCGTCCCGATCCGGGGTAGCCACGTTCCAGCATCAGCTTCACCAAATCATCAGGCACCGGGATCGAGCGGACGCGACCATTCTTCGTCCGAGAGAATCGCACCTGTCCATTGGCGAGCTGATTGCGGGTGATCGATTCAGCCTCGTCCCAGCGGGCGCCGGTAGCCAAGCAGAGTTTCGCGACGGGCAGGGTATGGCTGTTGGTCGAGCGGGCGCATTCATTCAGCACCAGTCGGCATTCGTCCAGGGTGAGAAAGGTCAGCTCGGTTTCGTCGATACGCAGTTGCCGCAGGTTGGCGAGCGGGTTGGCCTCGTGCCAGACGCCCAGGCGGATCAACTCGTTGAACACAGCTTTCAGGTAGCGGTGTTCATGGTTGACGGTTGCCGGGGTACAGCTTTTGAGCCGTTCGGCCCGGTAACGGCTGAATTCCAGCGCGGTCAGCGATGAGGCAATCGGGTTACCCAGGGCTTCGACAATCGCCAGGGTGCGACCGTAGCGTCGCTGATCCTTGAGCTGTATCCCGTGCAGCTCGTACCAGACTTGCACCAGATCGGCTAAGCGCTCACCTGGATCACGGCCACGACGGCTATAGTCTCGGCGCAGATCTGCTACCCAACGTTCGGCTTCGCTTCGGGTGCGAAAGGCGCGTTTGCGTTTGCGGATGCCAGCGGTTCTATCCAGCCAGAAATCGACGTCCCAGCCGTTCGGTCCCTTGGTGATCAAACGGCACGCCCCCAGCGAACATGGCGTTCCTCAAGCAATGCCCTGATATGCTTGTACAGATCCCGCTCGCTCATCTCCTTGGCGGCGTAGTGATCGCGGATGACCGGCCAGCAATCCCATTGCTGTAGGGTCTCGAATGCCTTCTTAGCGCCCACCCGCTCCCTTGCCAGCAGGCTTACGAAGTTTCCCAGGAACAGCTCCACGTTCTTGCCCGAGAAGCCTCGAGAGGTCTTGTAGTAGCGTTTGTATTCGGTGTCATCGATCAGCGAATCCACCGCCACATCAACCCGTACGTCATCGCGCATCAGTGTCCAGATCGGCTCGTAGTAACCAGGGCGGGCAATCAACTTGAACTGGCGCAGACCGTAGCGCCACAGACCGTCAAGGTGAGCGGAGAAGGTATCGAAGGAATCCGTCTCGATGGCTTTGCCGGTCTTCACGTCAATCGAGCCGCTGGCGAACTGCTGGATGACCGAATGGTGATAACGCAGCTCGACCCGCCACACATCCTGGGATAGATCGTAGTTGTCCGGGTCGCCCGCATCGAACGAATCCCGACGCCGCCAGACGCTTTCCCAGAAGTCGAGCTTGTCGGTCGCGCGGGCCTGCTCGGTCTTGTTGTAGATGCAGAGCTGCACACCACCGGCAGAACCGAACATTGAGGTTTCACCCCGCCCGTAGACGCTCGACTTGGTGGCCCACTCAATCTGGTTGATGCCCGAGATATCGCGGTGCGTCCTGGCCCGGCAATGGAGGCGGGCGACCAGATCTGCCGGAGGCGTCCAGCCTTGCAGATCCAGGGCAAGGTGGACGGCACACTGATTGCGTTCCCGATGAGTCATCACGGCGGCAGCGTAGTAGTCCATCCGCTCTTGCAGACGTTCTGGTGACAGCGCGTCGATGGCGTGCGGTGATACCTCAATTTTCAGATGAGGGCCAATTTGCTCCAGCTTGGCGTTGAAGTTCTTGATGAGCAGGATGAAGCCCAGGTCGGCGTTCTGCAGCTTGTACTGATAGCCCGAGTCCCGGCCCACACGCCCGGCATGCCAAATCTGCCCGGCAAACTCGACCATTGCGCCCGGCTTCTCGAACAGCGCCATGATCTCCGGTCGGATCAACCCGCGGTACAGCTGTCGAACCGTATCGACGCCGCAGCGCAGCAGGCGAACGCCTGACAGGTCCTTGAAGCCCGTATAGCCAATGTCCAAGAACAGCCGGCCGGTGCTGCTTTCCTCGCCGGTGGTTCGGTCAACGCGGATGAAATCTTTAACTTGCATCGGTTTTACCTTTATTGAGCTTTTGCCACTGAACCCACAACTGGTTATCTGACGTGTTACAGGGACGTCAGCGCGGCGGCGCGCGCTGGCTGCGCACGCTCACGCGCCTCGTGCCTCCGCGCGTGTGAGAGTGCTCGGCCAGCGCGCACCAAGGTTTCTCAATCCAGTTGGTTGGGTCAGAGAAATAATCGAACGGATCACTAGGGCAGGCGCGTTCATAGGGAGGGGCGAGCAGAGCGGGTTGGCCGTTGGGCGGCAACGCGGCGACCCAGGCGCTCCAGGGAATGAGGCCGATCAGTAGTAGAAACAACAGACGGGGGCGCTCGGCCAGCAGCGCGGCGAAGGCGCGAGGGAGGCGGGCGAAAGCAAAGCACACCAAGGGCGCTGCCCTTGTCATCCCGCTCTTGCCGCCGAGGGCTCGGGAGCGTGGGGTGAAAAAGCTACCCCACACTCCCAGCGATAGGCTGTTCATGGTCGTGCAGGGTCAAGGGTGCGCTGCGCCCGTGCTTCCGTTCGCCGGAACGGTGAAGCTGTTCCGACGAGCCGGGAGCGCGGCCCTTGACCTTGCAGAGTTAGGAAGGGCGATACGGCCCAGTACGTTGCCGGAACCATGCCGGTCGCGGTGCCGCATCACCCTGATCGTGCGAATGTCCGAGAAGAACACTTCGTTGGGATGGCGCTCCTGCGCGTTGAGATCGAAGGTCAGGAAATAAGCTTGGTCGTGAACGCCTTCCATCGGCAGCGCCACACCGACGATATGCAGGCAGTACCAGTAGGATTCCGGCTCATCATCCCAGTGCAGCTCAACCAGAACGGTCTGGCCGATATAGTCCTGGGCAGTGGAGGCATCCACAACGGCGTGCTGGCTAGTCATGGCTGTAATCCCCCGCGGCGAAGCTCTCCTTGCCGCTCAGCAGGTCCGCCCGCAGCTTGCCCACGTTCACCATGCGGAAGTCCGAGAAGGTGACGCTGGGTAGCGTGCCGTTCTCTACCCACTCAGTGACTTCCTCAACCGGAATGCCGCTGGCCGAGGCGAAGGTAACGATGCTGCACAGGTTGCTGATGGCCGCGCCCAGGGGCACAACATTGCTGCCGGTTTGGTCTGCGTTCGGCTTACTCATCGGTGTAGTCCCCCTGGGCGAAGATGGTTTTGCCCTTTGCCAGATCAGCGCGGATTTGGGCGAGGTTGACGAGGCGAGGGCGGCCCATCTTCACGCTGGGAATGGTTCCGCTCTGCATCCAGGCAATCACGGTGTCTACCGAAACGCCGTTCATGGCAGCGTATGTTTCCTTGCTGCAGGTGAGCGCGTTACGGCAATCGAGGTAGATCACTCGTCTGCCGTCCAGATCGAAGCTCACGTCGAAAGGTGGTTGGTCCAGATGCTGTGTACTCATCGCCTATCCCTGCCTCTGAAATGCTCATAAACTGTGGTTAATGGGTGTTTAGTGATTAGTATCTATTGCTAATCACATGATGCGAATATATCGGCACTGGTAGATAGTTAGTAGCACTATTTGCCAATTTATTAGACGAATTAAGAATGATAAGAGACAGGCTTATAGCCATCTGGGATGCCAAGGCGTTGACGGCCAAGAAGCTCGAGGAGCTGACCGGGATCGATCGCGAGAAGTGGTATGCCTTGAGGGGAGGCAAGCGACGGGTCAACGAGGATGACATCGAGGGCATCTTGGCGATCACGCCTGAATATGCCCTTTGGCTGGTAAGCGGAAAGATCGCGCCTGAGTCGGGCCAGATCAGCCCGGCCTACGCCGAAGCGGACCTAAAGTTGGCAGAACAAAACGCGGGCAGCAAATAACAGCGGAAGCGGCCCGGCGATGGTTCGCCAAGTAATTAGATAGCAAGTCCTTCAGGGATGCAGCTCTACATCAATATCAAAAGGTGAATGATAGCAATGGAGTCAAGCCACTTTTTCTCCCAAGTAGAGCATGCAGAAAAATTCTCATCTGCGTTGAATATATTCTGTCGCATTGCTGACGAGCATGAGCGGCAAACCTATATTCTTCAAAGGCCGCTATCTAACGAAGGTGAGGAATACTCCCATAGCGACTACCTCATCTATCTTTCCTCAAAGCGGAAGATATTAATTTTTGATTACTCCCAAGATGAAGAGCTTGCGGAGAATGTCCGATCAGAGATCATAGAGGACCTAATCGCTTATTCTAAAAGATTTAAGTACAACAAAATCATTGGAAGAAGCTCATCTTGGTCGGACTTGATAAGTACGGTGAATGTGGATTGTCATTTTGACGAAGAGGGTCTTTATCGGCAGGTAATTGAAGAAGCTGCCTTACATGATCCTGCGGAGATTAAAAAATGTGATCTGCTTATTTCTTTGCTGACCGGTAGTATTAACGATATTGAAAAAGTAAAGGCTGACATTCCAGAGAGCAACCTGGACAAGGTCAAGCAAAAAATTATGCTTTTTGATAGAGATCAAACGCGCTTTATTTATAGCAAGCCTGAGAGGAAAGTTATCCGTATCCAAGGTCTTTCCGGCACAGGTAAGACTGAGCTGCTTTTACATAAACTAAAAGAGCTGTACGTTAAAAATTCAAAAAGCAAAATTTACTTTACTTGTCACAGTAAAATTCTTGCTAGTACCTTGAGGAATCGCGTGCCCGAGTTCTTTAACTTTATGAAAGTTGATGAACAGATTCAATGGGAGAAACGGCTTTGGTGTACTCATGCCTGGGGATCGTCTGGGCTGCCTAATACTGGGCTTTACGCATACATATGCGTTTCATATGGCATTCCATTCTATAACTTCCAGCAAGTCTCGAGTATCGACGGTGCGGCAGAGCTGGCTTTGGCGCATCTACAGAAGAAATATACAGATCTGGAAAAAATACCGGCGCTTTTTGACTATATATTAATTGATGAAAGCCAGGATTTTGGTGAAAACTTTTTCAAGTTATGTGAAATTGCTACAGCCAAGCATCTATATATTGCTGGGGATATTTTTCAAAGTATTTTTGATAGTGCGCGAGCCCAAACATTCGGTTCCGACTATTTGTTAAGTAAGTGCTACAGGACAGACCCTAGAACGCTAATGGCCGCACATGGTATTGGTATGGGGTTGTTCGAAAACACAAAGCTTCAATGGCTCGAAGATGAAGAGTGGAAAGATTGTGGCTATGTATTCACAAAGCGTCCAATCAATGCGCATGGAGTTCATGAGTATACTTTAAGCAGAAAGCCATTACGAAGATTTGAGGATATAGATAATAAAGAAAGCTTGGTAATAATGCCGGAGCATCAGACTGGGCCCGTTGAAAATATAATAAGCGCACTGCGGGAAATAAATGCTGAGAACCCGACAGTTACGCCGGACGATATTGGTGTTGTTATTTTAAAAAATAATAAATCAGTGGCGGCCTACTCTGATATGTTGCAGCGAGAAATTTATGAGCTTTGGGGTTGGTCTCTCAATAAAGCATACGAGACGAAGGAGAAGGTAAAGGGCTCGCTTTTTATAAGTAACAAAAATCATGTTAAGGGCTTGGAGTTTCCTTTTGTTATTTGTGTTGCTGACATAAATAATACTAGTTTAAATCTTCGTAACTCGCTTTATATGGTTCTCACGCGTTCATTCCTAAAAAGCTATTTTGTAGTTAATGAAGCTAGGAATCATGAGGTGCTTCGTCAAATTCAACGTGGCATCGATAATATCAGGGAGCGAGATGTTATCGTCACTATTGAGCCGAGCGCGGAAGAAAAAGAGCGTATTAGAACTAGAATTCAGAGGAATGCACGAAGACTATCGTATATGGACACTTTTAATGAGATTCTAGACGGACTTAGCGTGCTAGATTCTCATCAACGACAAAAGCTATGGTCCATAGCTACTAGCTTACAATACGAAGAAAGATATGCATCTTCTGATATTGAGGAGTTTCGAGAGGACCTGACTGCGTTCTTAACAACTAATCTGCCTTTTGTTGGTAGGGTGTAAAGGTGGATTTTTATAAGTATAAAATGTCTAGGTTTTTAAAGGATCGCGTGTTTTCTCCGTGCCGAGGAAAGGCCGAAATGGTTGTAAGGCTGGCGGAAATCATGGCGGAGCTTTGTTTTACTCCAGAGGTTAATCGCGATCCTGATCTAGTTATTGCCGTTGGTAAAACACAACGAATGTTTGTAGTGAGCACTGGGAAGATATTTTCAGTGCAATTTCCATTTACGGTTAAAAGGGCTGCGACTAGGGATTTACCAAATCAGTTCTATATGCTCGGGATCGAGATAGATAATTATGTTCTTTCGCGTGTTTCAGCTATAGTTTATGAGAATTTTATGCACATGGATAATGATGTGTATAGCCTCATGGAGAGTGTTCTAACTGAGCATTCGGTGGCTCCTAATGCAGGCGCACAGACATATCAAGAGGCAGTTTGGAAGGTTCTAAAGGCGTTTCTGATGATGGAAGATGGTTATTTGCGGTATGACAATGATCCCGCCAACGCAGACCCAGAGCTTCATCCACTCAACCATCTAGACGTTTTTTACTCTCCAGAATGTACTTTTAAGATTGGCCTAGATAGAACTGTGGATAATGAGGCTTTGATGGATATATTAAATCCGCAAACAAAGTGCAGATCTATTGTTGTGTAGTAAATACACGGCTGGTGCTATCTAAAGCGAGGCTCGTAGTGATGAAGGTGTCTGGCATCCTGCCATGCTCGATGGTCCACCGCATCGCCGCGCTCTATAACCTCGCCGGTTGCGTAATGCACCGAAAGCGTCCTGCCTAAGAGGTGTCCCAAAAGGTGGCGAAATTGCCGCGCAGTGGGTACTAGCCAAGAAACGGCACCCCTAAAACCTCCGTAGTTGCTGGCTTCCAGCCTTTATGATGACAGGTGCTGATCTTTCGTAATGCGAAGGTCGGGGGTTCGACTCCTCTCACCGGCACCAATGAAATCAAAGGCTCGCAGCGATGCGGGCCTTTTTCATTTATGGGTCGGGGTTACGCCAGGGTTACGTTTCCACTCATTGGCAGTGTCCGCACTGGTTCTGCTCACTTGCCGAGGCGAGACTCCGCAGCGTGGCCTGGCGAGGGGACTACAACGAACACTGACCGCACGGTGCTTCTGTAATCACACCCCAGCCGAGTTCGCTGCGCATTGGCGAGGGAGCCAGCACCAAACGCAACACGAAATATTGATATCAACCCCAGGGTCAACTAAATAGGCAGCGGTACTAAAGCTGGGGGCAGGGCATGCAGCACATCACACCCACGGCTGCTTTGGGCCTCGAAGCTATCAGTCGTTACGGGCTGCTCTCGGCCAAAAGCAGCCACTCAGAAGAGGCTATGAGAATGGAGCTATTTAAGGTTTCACCCCTCTAGATGCGACTTACAAACGAACTGTTGAGCCTGCTCAATGAGTTACAAAGTTCAGTCCGCTGAAGATAAATCGAACCCTTTCTCTGCGCTTGGCTGTTACCGAAGACTGGTCAACTAGGTTGTACCTGCTCGGCTATGTGCCTGCTCAGATAGTCGAGAAAGCAGGTGATGCGTGAAGCCAGCGCGGTGTTGCGGTAGTAAACTGCATGCACCGGTTGGCGCACCTCGACTGTATCGCGCAGTAGTAATTGCACCAAATCACCACGGGCTCTGTCTGCATCAGTCATGAAGTCGGCGAGGCAGACAATGCCCCCGCCGGCCAAGGAGAGTTGACGCAGGGTCTCCCCACTAGAAGCGCTGACACTCGGACTGATGCTTAGCGAGTCCCCAAGAGCGTGGCGCAGTGGCCATTGGTTGAGGCTGTCGGGTTGAGTAAAGCCGAGCAGACTATGGCTGCTCAGTTCCTCGACGCTTTGTGGCGTACCTTGGGCCCTGAGATAGGTCGGGCTAGCGAGGATGCGAAGACGACTTGTGCACAATGGCCGCGCATGCAGGGTTGAGTCACGCAGCGTACCGATGCGAATGGCGATATCGGTACGCTGCTCAAGCAGGTCGATGATCTGCTCGCTACTGTGTAATTCCAGCTGGATCTGCGGGTATTGAGCACGAAAGCCCGATACCAGAGGCACCACCGTATGCAGCATGAACGGCGAGGCAGCGTTGATCCTTAGACGGCCTGCGGGTTTCTGTCGGCGAATTTTCATCTGCTCTTCGGCGTCTTCCACCGCATCGACAATTCTGCGCGCCTGAACGAGAAAGGCCTGACCCTCCTCGGTCAGTTCTAGGCGGCGCGTTGTGCGGCGTAACAGGGTGACATCGAGCTTTTCTTCCAAACGACTGAGCGCCCGGCTGACACCGGAAGGCGTCTGAGTCAGTTGTTCGGCCGCAGCGCTGATAGAGCCGCTGTCCACCACGTTGACGAAGGCCAGCATTTCATCGAGTGTCGTCTTCATTCGTGCACTACAGTCAAATATCTTATGCTTACAACCCTATTTTATAGCACGAATTATCCGGTGAAACTGTACGCCACACAGTCAACAGGTTCTGTTCAAAGCCTCACTACATAGCTTTAAAAAGAATCTTCACCGGAGTAATACAATGCCCATCGCTCTACTGGCGCTAACCCTGAGCGCTTTTGCCATTGGTACCACCGAGTTTGTTATCGTTGGCCTGCTTCCTACCATCGCCGCCGATCTCGGTGTCAGCTTGCCCTCTGCGGGTCTGTTGATCAGCCTGTATGCCCTCGGCGTAGCCATCGGCGCGCCACTGCTTACCGCAATGACCGGCAAGGTGCCGCGTAAAGCCTTGCTGCTAGGCCTGATGGTGTTGTTCACCGCAGGAAATCTGCTGGCCTGGCAAGCACCAAGTTATGAATCTTTGATAATCGCGCGGGTCATCACTGGTTTGGCCCATGGTGTGTTCTTCTCCATCGGCTCGACCATCGCCACCAGTCTGGTTCCTAAGGAGAAAGCCGCCAGCGCGATTGCCATCATGTTCACCGGCCTGACCGTAGCGCTGGTAACCGGTGTGCCGCTCGGCACCTTTATCGGCCAGCACTTCGGCTGGCGCGAAACATTCCTCGCGGTATCCGCGCTGGGCGTGATCGCCTTTATCGGCAGCCTGCTGTATGTACCGAAGAACATTCAGCACAACAAACCAGCCTCCGTACTGCAGCAACTGCAAGTACTCAAGCAACCACGCCTGCTGCTGGTGTATGCGATGACGGCCATCGGTTACGGCGGCTCATTCACCGCGTTCACTTTTCTAGCGCCGATCCTGCAAGAGATCGCCGGCTTCAGCGCTGCGAGCGTCAGTTTAGTGTTGCTGGTATATGGCGTGTCCGTGGCGTTCGGCAATATTTGGGGCGGCAAGCTTGCGGATAAACGCGGACCTATCAGCGCACTAAAAATCATCTTTTTGCTGCTCGCGGCCGTGCTGTTTATGCTCACCTTCACCGCCCATAATCCGTGGTTGGCACTGCTTACTGTACTGATCTGGGGTGCGGTGGCCTTCGGTAATGTCCCGGGGCTGCAGGTGTATATAGTGCGCCAGGCAGAGCATCACACCCCCCACGCCGTCGACGTAGCGTCGGGCCTGAACATCGCCGCATTCAATCTCGGCATTGCAGGTGGTGCATGGGGTGGAGGGCTGATCGTGGAGAACCTGGGGCTGATCCACACAGCCTGGATTGGTGCGCTGGTGGTGCTGGTGGCCTACGCGCTGACGACCTGGAGCGGTTATTTAGATCGCAAAAGTCCGCTGACACAAACAAGTGGGAACAACAGCTTGGTCGTCGGTCATTGATCAACTATGGAGATGCCAAAGTTGCTTTCAGGGTCTTATAAGCGAACTGCTGAGCCTCCTCAAAGTATTACTTAGTTCGGCCTGCTGCGATTCGGTTAGCGACGGTTTATTTTCGACCGTCGCTGCTGTTGTTTGAGTCATTCCTGCTTTTGTAGACGCTCGATGACCGCTAATGGCCGGTTGCTGCCGATCCGAGGAGCATCGTCAAGTGGAAAGAGCGGATCACGAAAATTGAGAAGCCAGGTAGTACCTGGCTTCTCGTTCGTCGCAGGGGCTACTTGACCCAACCCTCAACAACGTCTGCGCCGTGTTTCTCTTTCCAGGCTTTCAGAATCTTATGGTTGCCGCCTTTGGTCTCTACCACCTCGCCGGTATCGGGGTGCTTGTATATCTTGAGTTGGCGCTGCCGGCGCGGACCACGAGTAGCCGGAATGGCAGTAGTGCCATCCGCTTGCGGGTCCAATAGAGATATGATGTCCCGCAGGCTCACTCCATAGTCGACCATCAGATTACGTAGCTTTTCCTCGAACTCGATTTCGCGCTTGAGCTCTCCGTCATTTTTAAGAGCATCAAGCTGCTTGAGGTGTGCTGCGAGTTGGGCTTCTAAAGCTTTGAATTCTGCGAGCTTGGACATGGGCACCTTTCTATGGAACGGATGAGACTTCGTTGTAGCGCCACTTTACCGCGTGCCCCCCCGGTAGGAGAAAGGCTAGCTTTCGCGTGACGAGCTGAGCACGGAAGGTCACCTACCACCAGAAGCGGCCGGTGTCCGATAAACAAATACGTCCCCTTTCCCACCCAGGCCGCGCGCCACTATCGGTGCCTAGGAGCCTGCCGGACTTAACGCTGTCCTACTGCGGAAAGCCGGACTTACCCATTTCCGCCGCTCTTTCTAGTTAAATAGCGCGCTATTCGCCTCGAAAGATCAGAAAAATCGACTCAAACCGGACTTTCCTCGCAACTAACGGTCAAGTCCGACAGGCTCCTAGACCCGAAACTGACCGACCAACCCCCGCAGTTGTTCGCCCAGGCGGGCCAGTTCGGTGCTGGCTGTGGCCGTCTGCACGGCACCGGCCGAGGTCTGCTCGGACACCTGTTGGATATTGATCACGCTGCACTGAATTTCCAAAGACACCGCTGTCTGCTCCTCCGCCGCCGAAGCGATCTGCGTGTTTATCTGTAAGATAGTGTCCACTGCGCGGGTGATCGAGGCCAGCGACTCTCCAGCCTCCCGCGCCTGGCCAACTGTGGCCAGGGTCCGCTCGCGGCTTAGTTTCATCGCCGCCACCGCCCGCTCGGCGCCGCCTTGCAGCGTGACTACAAGGCCTTCAATCTCGGTGGTCGACTGCTGAGTGCGCCGCGCCAGCGTGCGGACCTCGTCGGCCACCACGGCAAAGCCGCGGCCCTGCTCGCCGGCACGTGCAGCCTCGATCGCCGCGTTGAGCGCCAGCAGGTTGGTCTGTTCGGCGATGCTCTTGATCACATCTAACACCGCGCCGATGTTTTCGCTGTCGCCCCGCAGTTTTCCGATAATCGCGGCGGACTCCTCCACCTCGCGGGCCAGATCATTGATCGCCGTGATCGTGGCGCTGACCACCCGGTCGCCGGCTTTGGCCTGTTTATCGGCCTCAGATGCGGCGCCAAAGGCATGACTGGTGTTGGTCGCCACCTCTTGGGAAGTGGCGGTCATTTCAGTGATCGCCGAAGCCATTTGCGCGGTTTCATGTTGTTGGTTGGACACCCCCGCACTGGTCTGTACCGTTACCGCCGACAACTGTTCGGCGGCGGTAGCCAATTGCGCGGTAGCCCCGGCAATATTGCCGATGACGTTCTGCAGCTTGCTGACAAACGCATTGAAGTTGCTACCCAATTGGCCGATTTCGTCGCGGCTGGTCACCGTGATGCGCCTGGTCAGATCGCCCTCGCCTTCGGCGATGTCCTTGAGCATGGCGTTGGTCTGCTGGATCGGCACGACGATGCCACGCATCACCACATAGGCCACGGCCAGTCCAACGATGGTGGCAATCAGCGCAGTGATGATGATGCTTTGCTCGGTTTGCTGAACATCCGCTTCGACTGCCTGGCCCTGCTCACGCAGCGAGGCGAACACGCTTTCGCGCAGCTCTATGCTGCTCTGCGCCATCAGCGGCCCCTGTTTGTCGAGGATGTCGTTCACCGCGGCGTTGCGCGCGTTGATAACCACTACTACCTGCTCGAACGCCTGAGCATAGTCGCCGAGCGCCTGTATGGCCGCTTCGCTCAAGCTGCGTCGCGTCGGGTCCTGCGACTCGCCGAGCAGCGTCTGCAAGGTTGCCTTGGCCTGCTCCAACTCCGCCAGCGCACGCATGTGGGACGGCTTATCGTTATCGTTAAGGAAGCGCAACACATACAACCGCCCCAACAACAGATGGCGCAACACGGTGCCGGCGTGGCGGCTGGCCGTGAAATCGCTGTCGGCATCGGCGTTGTTCATCACCTGCGACATATTCTGCTCAATGATCGGGCCCATGACGTGCAACACGCTGGTCACCAGTTCATTGCGTCGATTCATGTTCCTCACCACAACCTCATGGAAGGCCCGGTTGTATTCACCATTGGCCCGCTCGATCGCCTCCAGCAGGGCGACCCGCTGAGGGTCGGAGATTTCGCTGCGCGCCTTGGCCAGCAGCTTCTGCAACTCGGCTTCGGCTGTGTCGAACTCGCCGACGGCTTGCTCGCTGGATGTCTTGATGTAGTCCTTGACCTGCAGGCGCTTGAGATAGACCAGGCCCATTATGTCCCCAGCCGTACCGGCATCGGGGGCGAGGTTCTGGGTGATGTCTTGCACATTGCTCTCGACACTCATCAGGCGGGTGAAAGCCACCATGCCGAGCAGGATGAGCAAACCCAGAATCAGCAGCGGCGCAAGCATCGTCTTGAAGGTTAAGCTCAGGTTTTTCATGGTACGAGGTTCTCTGGTAGTGATACGGCCGAGCAAGCGGTGGGGCGGTTTCAGCCATTTATCTCAACGTACCAACCCATAGCGGATACATGGCCTTTTGGAAGGCGGTAATGCTGCGGTGGCTATATGGAGATGTAGCGGATTTTGTTGTGCGCATCTTATACAGATAATTACGCGTGTATAGGATTATGTTGTTCCTGCTGGCCGTCGAGAAGCTGTTCGTCGATTACGCCGGACAGACGGTGCCAGTGATCGACCGGCACAGCGGCGAAGTACGCCAGCCCCAGGTGTTCGTCGCGGTGCTCGGTGCCTCCAGCTACACCCGCCGAGGCTACGTGGTCGCAGCAGTTGCCGGACTGGCTGGGCTCCCACGCCCGCTGCTTCGCCTTCCTCGGCGGCGTGCCGCAGATCGTGGTGCCGGACAACTTGCGCAACGCGGTGAGCAAGGCCCATCGCTACGAGCCGGACATCAACCCCAGCTACCGCGGCCCGGCCGAGCACTATGGCGTGGCGGTGCTGTCGGCGCGGGCCCGTAAGCGGCGCGATAAAGCCAAGGCCGAGGTCGGTGTGCAGGTGGTCGAGCGCTGGAGCCTCGCCGCGCTGCGCCACCGCCACCGCCACCGGCACCAATGAAATCAAAGGCTCGCAGCGATGCGGGCCTTTTCATTTTCCGGCGGTTAGGCAGCGTCGCGATGCATCGCAGCGACGTTTGGGCCGCCGGAAGGAGCGCCTGATTGCGAACTGCTTTTTCGGAAAAGAAAAAGACATCTAGCCTGGAAGCCGGATAATAGCGATCAAATGTATCGTTCTGGTAATCCCGCATGGAAATCAAGGTTAATTTTCTCGACAACCTCAGGCTCGAAGCCAAGTTTGATGATTTCACGGTGGTCGCCGATCAACCAATTCGTTACAAGGGCGATGGTTCGGCACCGGGGCCTTTCGACTATTTCCTGGCTTCGTCGGCGCTATGTGCTGCGTACTTCGTAAAGTTGTATTGCCAGACTCGCAGTATTCCTACCGAAAATATCCGTCTATCGCAGAACAACATTGTCGATCCGGAAAATCGCTACAACCAGATATTCAAAATTCAGGTCGAGTTGCCTGCGGATATTTCCGATAAGGACCGCCAGGGCATCTTGCGTTCAATCGAGCGCTGCACCGTCAAGAAGGTGGTGCAAACCGGGCCGGAGTTCGTCATTGAAGAGGTCGAGAACCTGGACGCCGATGCGCAGGCCTTGCTGCTGCCCGGCACGGGATCAGAGGCGCGCACGTATATAGCGGGTAAGGATCTGCCTTTGGAGCAGACGATCGCCAATATGTCCGGACTCCTGGCCGATCTTGGCATGAAGATCGAAATCGCCTCGTGGCGCAATATCGTGCCGAACGTCTGGTCGCTGCATATTCGCGATGCGCATTCGCCGATGTGTTTTACCAATGGGAAAGGCGCCACTAAGGAAAGTGCTTTAGCGTCGGCGCTAGGCGAATTTATCGAGCGGATCAATTGTAATTTCTTCTACAACGATCAGTTCTGGGGAGAAGATATTGCCAATGCCGCGTTCGTTCATTATCCGAACGAGCGTTGGTTCAAGCCTGGCCGTAAGGATGCGTTGCCGGCGGAAATACTCGATGAGTATTGCCTGGAAATATATAACCCCGACGGAGACTTGCGCGGCTCGCATTTGTACGACACCAACTCTGGCAATGTAAAGCGCGGCATCTGCGCTTTGCCTTATATCCGGCAGTCGGATGGGGAGGTGGTGTATTTCCCATCCAACCTGATCGAAAACCTGTTTCTCAGCAATGGCATGAGTGCCGGCAACACACTGGCCGAAGCTCAGGTGCAATGCCTGTCAGAAATTTTCGAGCGCGCCGTTAAACGGGAAATCCTCGAAGGAGAAATTGCGCTGCCGGATGTTCCTCAGAACGTATTGGCAAAATTCCCCGGCATCGTAGCGGGCATCAAGGGGCTGGAAGAGCAAGGCTTCCCGGTGTTGGTCAAAGATGCCTCGCTGGGCGGGCAGTTCCCGGTGATGTGCGTTACCTTGATGAATCCTCGTACCGGTGGCGTGTTTGCCTCATTCGGCGCTCATCCCAGCTTCGAAGTTGCCCTGGAGCGCAGCCTCACGGAGTTGCTGCAAGGACGCAGTTTCGAAGGGCTCAACGATTTGCCTCAGCCGACCTTCGAAAGCAACGCAGTGACGGAGCCGAACAACTTCGTGGAACATTTCATCGATTCGAGCGGTGTGGTGTCGTGGCGCTTCTTCAGCTCCAAAGCAGACTTCGATTTCGTTGAATGGGATTTCACGGCCGATGGCGACGACGCCAATGCCCAGGAGGCCGCGACCTTGTTCGGCATCCTCGAAGAGATGGGGAAGGAAGCCTATATGGCGATCTACGAGGATCTGGGTGCAACGGCTTGCCGCATCCTCGTGCCCGGCTATTCCGAGATCTACCCGGTGGAGGATCTGATCTGGGATAACACCAACAAAGCGCTACTGTTCCGTGCGGATATCCTGAATCTGCACAGCCTGGACGATGCCGGTTTGCAAGCACTTGTCGAGCGTCTGGAAGAAAGCGAACTGGATGACTACACCGACATCACGACATTGATCGGGATTGAGTTCGATGACAACACCGCCTGGGGTCAGCTCACCATTCTTGAGTTGAAGCTGTTGATCTATCTCGCCTTGCAGCGATTCGAAGAAGCCAAAGAGCTTGTTGAGGCCTTTCTGCAGTTCAACGACAACACCGTCGAGCGCGGCTTGTTCTACCAGGCGTTAAATGTCGTATTGGAGGTGGAGCTGGACGAGGAACTGCAACTTGATGATTACGAGGTCAACTTCCGCCGAATGTTTGGCGATGCTCGGATGGATGCGGTGACCGGATCGTTGGACGGTAGCGTGCGCTTCTTCGGCTTGACGCCTACCAGCACCAAACTGGAAGGGCTAGATCGCCACCAGCGGCTCATTGACAGCTACCGGAAGCTCCACACGGCTCGAGCCAATGCAATGACACCGGTTCGCTAGTTCGACGGCCGAGCGAAGCCTGATGGACAAAAAAGCCCGCATAGTTGCGGGCTTTTTCGTGGTACAGCGCGGCTGCTGATTCAGTTCGCGGCTATGGCTTCCGGCTTGTGCTGCTCGTTGCGGGTTTTCTCGCCGCGCGCAGGGGCCGCGTCGTAGAGCTCGACCATATGGTCGAGGTTAGCCCGCACGCGGCCTTTCATGGCTTCGACCACCGCGCGCAGCTCGGCGCGCTGGCTGTCGCCGAACACGTTGACCAGGTTGGTGCCGATCTGGCTGATCTGCGGGACTTCTGCAAAGCCGCACGACTGCTTGGGAACCCAAGTTTCAAGAAAGCTCGAGAGCTTGATCACGCGCTGCGGGAGCAATGCTATTTGCGGAACGGCGTAGGCAAGCGCGGTGATCGCGCCGTGCAGGCTGGTACCGCAGTAGAGCTTGCTGGTGGCGATGCAGCGAATGATGTCTTCGATGTTGCCACTGTCTACACGGTAGGCGCGCTCGTCACCGAGCAGGCTATGCAGCTTGTCGAGCGGTTCGTCATCCGAGTGCCCAGGTGCCTTGCCGATGGTGAGCAGCGCGATCTTAAGACCGGTATTGACGTTGAGTTCGGTCAGTTGCTGAGCGATCGCCTCGATGCGGCGCTTGGCGTGGTGATCGGAGATATGGAAGACGATATGACCGGGCTCGGCGGGGTCGACCTGCTGCGGGAAGATATCGGATATCAGGATCGCGCTATCCGGCACCAGGTTGTGTTCGACTCCGAGCTTGTCCAGCTCAGCCGAGGTTTCCCGGTCACGTACCGACACATAGGTGCAGTCTTTGAGGTTGCGCTTGATGGCGTCATGGATCAGCGGCTTCTTGCGGCTGATCTCGTTTCCACCGACGCTGTTGTACATCACCTTGTAGCCGGGCAGGTCGCGTTCGCCAAGGACGAGCGGAATGTCCGACGGAATCGAAGTGAACATACGGCTCAGGCGGATGAACGCCTTATGGCCGATCAGATAGGGGCTCGCCTTGATCGGGTAATAGATCGCCTGCGGTGCGAGGTAGCCGATGATGCTTTCCCACTGCGCCGTAAGGCACTCGCCGCCGGCCACAATGAGCATCGTTTTTGGCTGCTGACGGGTAGCGTCCAGCGCTTTTTTCAGCGGAACGGTGGGAAGCGCCCCGTATCGTGAAAGATTGGACTTCTTGGTCGCGGCGACTATCACAGAAAAGCGACCATCCGCTTCCAGGTAACGTTTGAGGACGATTGCAAAGAGCAGGTCGCCATAGTTGTGCCGGTCATAGGCTCCGTAAGCGATTACGTTTACCCGGTCAGTCATGGCGTCGGACTCCTTTCGATGTTCTTAAACTGCACGTAGAGCAGGGTGTTTTTGATCGCCAGCGCTACGGCTGTGGCAAAGCAGGCGCCATTGACGCCGTAGCGCGGGATGAGGATCAGGTTTAGCGCGACGTTGATCACGCAGGCCGCGATGTTGTTGTGCAAGTAACGACGGTGATTGCCAGTCATGGTCATGAAGATTCCGAGCGGGCCTGCGGCCAGGACAAAGAAATAACCGATGGCAAGGACCAGCAATGGATAGACGCCTTGCTCGCGGTACTCGGGGCCGAACACGGCAAGGATGTATTCGCGTAGCAGGCCGATGGCGAGCAGGATCATCAGCGCCAGCGCCAGCATGAAGCGCGAATACTTGCGGACAATAGCGAACGCACCAGCGCGGTCGTTCTGCGCCCAGCGTTTGGAGATGTCCGGGGCGATGGTGCCGTTGATGATGAACAGCAGCGTGGTCGAGAGCGCTGCGATCTTGGCGGCGATGTAATAGATGCTGACTTCGCTGGCCGAGCGCAGCACGCCGAGCAATAGCGTGTCGGACAGCTCGATGATGCTGTTCATCACCGCAATCAGCATCAGCGGCACACAGAGGATGAGCATCTCCCGCCAGCCCAACGCAGCTTCCGATCCTGAGCGGGGCAGGCTGCCCCGGGCGCGCCAGACTGAACCGAGGATCGCCAGTGCGAAGCTGAACACAAAGCAGGCCACAACGGTTGTCAGATCGCTACCCGTGATAGCCACCAGCAGAAGGGTTAGCGCAGGCTGGAAGGCCGTTTGCCAGAACAGGCCTTCGCTGGTCTTGTGCTTGGCCTTCAAGGTTTCGCTGGCGATGCTCAGCAGCGACAGGCCGAGCGCGGTAACCGCGAAAAGAACCACCGCATGCGCGAAATAGGCTTGTGTGGTCTTGGAGAAATACACCACTGCCAGGCCGATCAGGAACGCGGGAATGTTCATCAGCGCGGCAAGCATCAGCGCACGGTCGAAGTAGCTTCGCTGTTGGCCTTCGTGCAGGGAAGAGATGTTCTTCAGGCAGGCGATGTCCAGGCCCAGTCGCGCCAGCAATGACAAGAATATGCCGAGAGCAACGCAAAAGAACACGGTCCCGGCAAGCTCTGGCACCAGCAGGCGCGCCAATAGGATGTTCAGGCCGAGCGTAGCGCCCGCGCCGCTGCCTTTGGTAACGATGAGCCTGGCGTATTTGACGAGGTCGGCTTTCATTCCTGGCTGGGGGGCGTCCGTGGCGTAGGCCGATTTCATTTACTGCTCCTGTTGTCACGAATTGCGACAAGCCATGTTGGCGTCCGGGTTGCTCTGCCGCTCAACGCGAGTCCACTCAAGAGCGGTTCGCAGAACGACGATGATGCAGGCGTTCCCAGTCAGCGACCGCTAAATTGGCAACTCCATCAAGAGCGCTGTCGAGGCGGAAAGTTCCTCCGTCGTCCTTACTGCCTGGCTTAATTCCTGGTTGTCGGGAGAGGGGCGGCAGGCGCTGGCGTTCTTTGGCGAACTCTTACAAAGCAGGGCCGTCCCATTTTTGACGGCTTTGGCTTTTTAACGACGTGCGATAAGGGGAATGGCGATGCTGGATTTGCGTGGTGTAGGTGGCTTCGAGCTGCTGAAACGCACCTTCAAGGAGTTCAGCAATGACGACATGACTACCTATGCGTCGGCATTGGCGTACCGGGCGATCTTCTCGTTGTTTCCCTTTCTGCTGTTTCTGATTTCGCTGCTTGGTCTGCTAGATCTGCAAGAATTTTTCACCTGGCTCCGTGAGCAGGTTTCGCTGGTGTTGCCACCCGACGCACTGAGCCTGGTCAACCCTGTCATTGAAGAGATGCAGGAGAAAAAAGGTGGCTTCCTTTCCTTCGGTATTCTCGTGGCGTTGTGGTCGGCCTCGATCGGGGTGCGCTCGTTGATGAACGCGATGAACAAGGCCTACGACGTCGAAGAAGGGCGGCCAACCTGGAAGCTGATCCTCCTCTCGGTGGTATACACCATCGGCCTGGCGCTGCTTCTGCTGGCTACCGCGGCACTGATGATTGTCGGCCCACAAGTCATCGAGTGGCTGGCCGATCAGGTTGGCCTGAAGGACATCGTGGTCACCCTCTGGACCTGGCTGCGCTGGCCGGTCGTGGTGGTGCTGATGATGCTGGTGCTGGCGGTAATCTATTACGTCACGCCCGATGTCGAGCAGGAGTTCCGCTTCATCACCCCAGGCTCGGTGCTTGCTGTGATCGTTTGGATTGCCGCCTCCATCGCCTTCGGCTTGTATGTACAGAACTTCGGTAATTACGACGCGACTTACGGAAGCATCGGGGCGGTCATCGTTCTTCTGCTGTACTTCTATATTTCGTCGGCAGTCCTGCTCTTCGGTGCTGAGATGAATGCCGTAATCGAACATGCCTCGGCAGAGGGCAAGGCTGAGGGCGACAAACGAGTCGACGGCTAGCGCGCCGAAGTAACGCGGATGCGTCTGCGAACAACCGCTTAGGTCGGTGGTCCATTGATTTCATTGCAGAATCTTTCGGGCAAATGGCTCGGTTGTGGCCTCGTAACAGACGGCTGAGACAGCTAGCTGAACCGGGCTCCGAAGGCTCTGCATCGAGACCTAACGGAGACGCTCCACTTTGCACATCGCCGACATGACCATGTTCTACGCACCCGCCAGCGGCGGGGTGCGTACTTATCTCGAGGCTAAACACCGCCGTCTGCAGCTCTATGCAGGCGTTCGCCATAGCATCCTGGTGCCAGGTGAGAGCTATAGCCACAACGCAGGCATCTATCAGATACCCGCGCCCGCACTCCCTTTCGGCAAAGGCTACCGATTTCCGGTAAGACGCGCGCCGTGGCGTAATCAGCTGCGTTCGCTGCGTCCCGACGTGATCGAGGTCGGGGATCCCTATATGACTGCCTGGGCGGCGCTGGATGCTGGCCGCAGGCTCGACGTGCCGGTGATCGGCTTTTATCACTCAGACCTTCCACTGTTGGTGAGCAACCGTATCGGTGGATGGTTAGGCACCAACATGAACGGCTATGTGTCGAGGCTTTACAGCAGCTTCGACCGAGTGCTGGCGCCAAGCCGAGTGATGGCGGAAAAGCTGGTTTCACTGGGCGTCGACAACGTCTATGTGCAGCCGTTGGGCGTTGATCTGGAAACCTTTCGGCCGAGCCTGCGTGACCCGCAAGTTCGCCGGGAGCTGGGCCTCGCCGACGATGCACGACTGATGATTTTTGCCGGCCGAGGATCGCGCGAAAAGAACCTGGACGTACTGCTCGAAACCGCGCGGCAGCTGGGTAAGCCCTATCATCTGCTGCTGGTAGGGTCGGGCATGCCTCATCGGGTGCCATCCAACGTGTCGGTGATTGACCGGTTTTGTCCTGCCGCGGAGGTAGCGCGCTACATGGCCAGCAGCGACGTCCTGCTGCACGCCGGTAATCAGGAGACGTTCGGCCTGGTAGCGCTCGAAGCCATGGCCAGTGGGATACCCGTTATCGCGGCACGCGCCGGCGCATTGCCTGAACTGGTGCCGTTCCATACCGGTCGGCTCTGCCGCCCGTTGGACGCTACAGCGATGGCGCAGACCGTGCGAGAGTTGTTCGAGGACGATCCGCGATTGCTCGGGATGCAAGCCCGTCAGCATGTCGAGGCGCACCATGCGTGGGATGCGGTGGTCGCCGGCTTACTGGCGCACTATCACGCGGTATTGGGCACGGCGGAATTGCCGGTCGCCGTGCATGGCTGAGCGCAGCCTGATGCTGGTGCTGCATGACGTGGCGCCAGAGACATGGCCGGACTACCGGACTTTTGTCGAAGCGGTCGACGCACTGGGCCAAATACCGATCTCATGGCTTGTGGTGCCGGATTTCCATCGACGCAACCGGATCAAGGATCACGCCGATTTTCGACGTTTGCTGGATGGTCGGCTCGCTCGTGGCGATGAGTTGATCCTGCACGGTTGCTACCACGCAGATGAAGCGCCTTCGCCACGCACGCCACGTGACTGGTTCATGCGTCGCGTCTTTACCCATGAAGGCGAGTTCTACCCGCTGAGCCGCGAAGAGTCAGCCAAACGTCTACGGCATGGCATCGCGCTGTTCGAACGCAACCAGTGGCCCCTGCACGGTTTCGTGGCGCCTGCCTGGCTTTTGGGGCCAGGAGCTCGAGAAGCCTTGGCAGCGACTGGGCTGACTTATACCAGCGACCCGGGCCACTTTTACTTGCTGCCCGACTACCAAGCCATAGACGCGCCCGGCCTGGTCTGGAGTGCTCGAAGTGCATGGCGCCGCGGTATGTCACGGCTGCTCAGCGAGCGAGTGCTCCAGCGGTACCAGCGGTCGCCGGTGTTGCGGCTCGGGTTGCACCCGGTGGACATGCGCCATGAGTTCTCGCGTCGATACTGGCTGGATCTGTTGACTCATCTGTTGGCGGACGGGCGCGAACCGGTGACGAAGATAGATTGGCTTGATCGCCACGTACTGGCCTCGAGCGCCGCGGCATGAGTCGGCGTTGGTGGTTGCTGGCTGGCGCCTTGCTGATGGCTGCTCTGGTACCAATCCTGCTGGGCGGCAGCGACTTGTTCGAGCGGTTACGGGGCTTTCCCCTGGGGTTGCTGCTGACGATGCTGGGCATGATCGTCGTCGGTTGGTATCTGAATGCGCTACGGCTGCGATTGCTCATAGGCCCCCGCCGCCTGGGGCAGCACCGTGCGGTGAGCATCGTGATCGCCACGGAATTCGCCATCTGTGCCACGCCCGGCGGTGCGGGTGGCCCTCTGACGATGATGGCGCTGCTGCTGCGCCATGGTGTGCCGCCTGCCAAGGGCACCGCAACCTATGCGGTCGAGCAGCTTACCGACCTGCTGTTTTTCGCCTGTGCGCTAGTGGGTGTGCTCATCTATGCGGTCACCCATTCGTTAAACACCTATATCGCCAGCCTGCTTGGCTTCAGTGCGGCACTGCTGATCGGCCTGATGGTGCTACTTGCGTTGCTGGGCCGCTTTCATCGCCAGGTATTTCTGATCAACGGCTGGCTGATCGGTCGACTGGGTGTGAAGGGCACGCGCCAGCGTAGCTGGGCCAGAAAAGTGCTGAGTTTTCGCAACGCCTTGCTCGAATGTTTCAGGTTGCCGTGGACGATCCTGCTGGGAGTGTTCGTTCTGACCACGTTGCATTGGATGCTGCGCTATAGCGTGCTGTACCTGACCTTGCTGGGCCTGGGTAAACCGCTTGCCTGGGCTTGGACCTTTATCCTGCAGATGCTGGCCTTGACGGCCGGTCAGCTGAGCCTGCTGCCGGGCGGTGCGGGCAGTGCCGAACTGGCCTCCGCGGCCTTGCTTGCGCCGTTGGTGGGGAAGTCCACGGCCGCGGCGGCCATCCTGATCTGGCGCTTCGTGACCTACTACTTCTATTTGATCGCTGGCGCGCCGCTGTTTCTGCATCTCGCCGGTCGGCCATTGTTCGATCGCCTGGCCAAAGCGCGCAATGTTTGAATGGCTTGATGAACCGTTCCTCGGGAAAACGAAACTATTGGCGGAGCGGTTCTGTCAACTGAACGTACCCAAGCAGAGAGGAATGTGCCATGAGCAGTACTGAAGACAAAATGAAAGGCAACCTCAACGAAGCCGCGGGCAAGGCCAAACAGGGTCTGGGCGAGGCTACTGATAACGAGCGCATGAAAGGCGAAGGCCAGCGCCAGGAAGTCAAAGGCGACGCTCAGCAAGTCAAGGGCGAAGCCAAAGACACTGTGAAGAAGGGCGTTGATCGCGCCTGACCGCTGTGACATGAAAAAGCCCGCATCGCGCGGGCTTTTTTCGTTTCTGGTGCTTAGCGCTCCAGGTGCTGTAGCTTGTCCTTTACGCCGTCCCACTCTTCAGCATCGGGCAGCGAGTCCTTTTTCTCTGTGATGTTCGGCCAGACTTCCGCCAGGTCGGCGTTCAGCTGGATGTACTCCTGCTGATCATCTGGCACTTCATCTTCGGAGAAGATCGCCTGGGCAGGGCACTCCGGCTCGCAGAGCGCGCAGTCAATGCACTCGTCCGGATGAATGACCAGGAAGTTCGGGCCTTCGTAGAAGCAGTCCACCGGACAGACTTCCACACAGTCGGTGTATTTGCACTTGATGCAGTTGTCGGTGACGACGAAGGTCATTTCTAGCTATCTCCTCGGGCGTGTCAGGTGGCGTTGCAATGACGCCCCCGTTCGGCAGGACTATGGCGGCACCAGGCAAATGCCGCCTATATCCAAAAAATGCGCGCGATTCTAGCAGCTTTTTTGCAGCCGTTAGACACGCGCTTTCAGGTTGTATAGCAGGTCCAGCGCCTGGCGCGGGCTCATATCATCGGGATTGATCCGACCCAATTCTTCGACCACCGGGTGTGGCAGGCTTGCAAATAGGTCGCTCTGCTGAGGTGGCGCAGGCTGACCGGGGGTTATCTTGGGCGTTTCGTGGGGCAGACTGGTGGTTTCCAGCCGCGACAGATGGTCGCGTGCGCGCTGGATCACTTCGCCAGGCACACCGGCCAACTGTGCCACGGCCAAGCCATAACTCTGGCTCGCCGGTCCCGGCAGGACATGGTGAAGGAAGACGATGCGTTCGTTGTGCTCGGTGGCCGACAAGTGCACGTTGGCCACCACCGGCTGGCTTTCCGGCAGTACGGTGAGTTCGAAGTAATGCGTCGCGAAAAGGGTATAGGCGCGCAGTTTGGCCAGGTGTTCTGCCGCTGCCCAGGCCAGTGACAAGCCATCGAAAGTACTGGTGCCGCGACCGACTTCGTCCATCAGCACCAGGCTGCGGTCGCTGGCGTTATGCAGGATGTTAGCCGTCTCGCTCATTTCGACCATGAAGGTCGAGCGGCCGCCGGCCAGATCGTCCGACGAGCCGATGCGGGTAAAGATGCGATCGACCAGAGACAGTTCGCAGGCTTTGGCCGGCACGAAACTGCCGATTTGCGCCAGCAGTACGATCAACGCCGTTTGGCGCATGTAAGTCGACTTACCGCCCATGTTCGGCCCGGTGATCACCAGCATGCGGGTTTCGTCATCAAGGTTGAGGTCGTTGGCGACGAAGGGTGTCTGCAACACCTGTTCAACCACAGGATGGCGGCCTTGTTCGATCTGCAGGCAGGGATGCTCGACGAAACGCGGGCGGTTGAGATCGAGCGTCAGAGCGCGTTCGGCCAGGTTGCTGAGTACGTCGAGTTCGGCCAGCGCCGCGGCGCTATCCTGCAGGGGTGCAAGATGACCGATGAGAAACTCCAGCAGTTCTTCATAGAGCTGCTTTTCGCGCGCCAGTGCCCGGCTCTTGGCAGACAGCGCCTTGTCTTCGAACTCTTTGAGCTCCGGCGTGATGAAACGCTCGGCGCCCTTTAGCGTTTGCCTGCGGATGTAGTCGGCCGGCGCAGACTCCGCCTGTTTGCTGGGCAGCTCGATGAAATAGCCATGCACCCGGTTGTAGCCGACCTTGAGGTTGGCAAGTCCGGTGCGTGCTTTCTCGCGAGTTTCCAGATCCATCAGGTACTGGCCGGCGTTCTCCGACAGCGATTGCAGTTCGTCCAGTTCAGCGTCATAGCCGGTCTTCAACACGCCGCCTTCGCGGATCACCGCCGGCGGGTTATCGATAATGGCCTTTGCCAACAACGCAGCGAGCTCGGGGTAGGTCCGGATGGTGGTCGCCAGCTCGGTCAGATGAGGGGCGACCAGTTCCGTCATGCCCTCCTGAAGCTGCGGCAGGGCTACGAGCGCGTCACGCAGGCGCGCCAGATCGCGCGGCCGAGCGTTGCGCAAGCCGATTCGCGCGAGGATGCGCTCGAGATCACCGATCTCTTTCAGCTGTGGCTGGATCTGTTCGAAGCGATAGTGCTCTAGCAGGCATGTGATCGAGTCCTGGCGGGCCTCGAGCACGCTTCGATCACGCAACGGGCGATTCAGCCAGCGGCTGAGCAGGCGGCTGCCCATGGCGGTCTGGCAGCGGTCGACTACTGATTGCAGGGTGTTCTCGCGCCCACCGCCGAGATTAATATCCAGTTCCAGATTGCGCCGGGTCGCGCCGTCAAGGATGACCGTCTCGTCGAGACGCTCGTGTCGAAGGCTGCGCAGATGGTGAAGTGCGGTACGCTGGGTTTCCTTGGCATAGGTCAGGAGGCAGCCGGCGGCGCCGATAGCGAGCGTCAACCGCTCGCACCCAAAGCCTTTCAGATCCTGAGTCCCAAACTGTTGGCAGAGGCCTTTGAAGCCACTGTCGCGGTCGAAATCCCAAGGGGCTCGCCGGCGTACGCCGCGGCGCTTCTCGACTGGCAAATTGGCAGGCCAGTCGTCCGGGATCATCAGTTCAGCCGGGTTCAGGCGTTCTACCTCAGCCAGTAGCGTTTCCCAGCCGCCAAACTCCTGCACGCTGAATCGGCCGCTGGTAATGTCCAGTACCGACAGGCCGAACAGCTTCTCGTCGCCCACCACCGCCGCCAGGAGATTATCCCGGTGCTCGTCGAGCAGGGCTTCATCGCTCACCGTGCCGGGGGTGATGATTCGCACCACCTGTCGCTCCACCGGGCCCTTGCTGGTCGCTGGGTCGCCGATCTGTTCGCAGATCACTACAGACTCGCCAAGCTTCACCAGGCGGCTGAGATAGCCCTCGGCGGAGTGAAATGGGATGCCCGCCATGGGTATCGCGTTACCACCAGACTGACCGCGCGCGGTCAGGGTGATGTCCAGCAGCTTGGCCGCTTTCTTGGCATCGTCGTAGAACAGCTCGTAAAAGTCGCCCATGCGGTAGAACATCAGCTGGTCAGGATGCTCGCGTTTGAGCTTCCAGTACTGCTGCATCATGGGCGTGTGATGGGACAGGTCTTGTGACATATAGCTCGACTTGGTGCGATGTGCAGGTAACAGAGCAGACGCGGCTGGGTCCCGTTTAGGTAACGGCCGTTACTGGCGCTGTGGGCAGGATGAAATAAACCGGGAAGGTTATCATGGCCCGTACCAGGTGCGATGGGGCAACCTTCCGAGCTGATACCTGAGATGCCACGCATCGGTTTGAATGTTTTGGGATTGCTATGTCTGCACTAGAACAGGCGTCGAATGCATCGACGAATCTGCTCCTCGTTACGCTGGTCAACGTAATTGTCGTCGCGGTTGTCGTGGCGGTTCACTACGAGTTTCTGTCGCGCCTGTCTGCAAGCAGGCCGAGTCCACATTTCCATCATCGTGTCGGAATCGTGTTTGGCGTGTTCGGTGCGTTGACGGCACATGCGGTAGAGGTCTGGGTGTTTGCCTTTGCCTACTATCTCATGCATCACTCGCCCGGCTGGGGGACGCTGGCTGGGGAATTCAGCGGCAGCCTGCTGGACTGTGCCTATTTCTCTTTCACGACATTTACGACCGTTGGCTTTGGCGACATCCATCCCGTCGGCGCCATTCGATTCCTGACCGGCATCGAGGCACTGACGGGATTGGTATTGATCACCTGGACCGCCTCGTTTCTGTTTCTCGAAATGCAGCGCCACTGGACTGTCCGGTGAGTCCTTACAGCGGAGCGCGTTTGGCATCGCATGGCTGACCGTCAGAACGTGCGCTGCTAAGGTAGCCTTTGATATCGGCATCAGGAGCTTTCATGTCCACCTTGACCGAACTCGCGGCCCAGCTGGGCCATGCGCTCCAGCAACAGTCGGCGCAAGTGACCACAGCCGAGTCTTGCACAGGGGGAGGCATTGCCGAGGCCATTACCCGCGTTGCCGGCAGCTCGGCCTGGTTCGAGGCTGGCTTCGTCACCTATTCCAACCGTCAGAAATCCTCTCAGCTGCACGTGCCGGAACATCTATTTTCCGAAGTGGGTGCAGTGAGCCGTGAAGTCGTCGAAGCGATGACCCGCGGGGCCCAGGCTGCCAGCGGGGCGCGCTACGCTGTGGCTGTCAGCGGCGTAGCGGGGCCGGGCGGCGGTTCGCCAGAAAAGCCGGTCGGTACGGTGTGGCTGGCCTGGGCCTGCGACGATGAACGGTACTCAAGACGTTTTCAGTTCGACGGCGACCGGCAGGCCGTTCGTGAACAGAGTGTGAAGGCGGCGCTCGTCGGATTGATCCGCCTGGCGACAGGAGAAAATCCGATTGAGGGCTAGGCGCTCGTTTTTGCCTATGCTCTAATACTGTCTACTTATACAGTTGTTGTGGCCTCTGGCCCTCTTGATCAAGTGAGGATTGTAATGGACGAGAACAAGAAGCGCGCCTTGGCTGCTGCCTTGGGCCAGATCGAAAAGCAGTTCGGTAAAGGCGCGGTCATGCGCATGGGCGACCATGATCGCCAGGCTATTCCCTCTATTTCCACCGGTTCGCTGGGCCTGGACATCGCGCTTGGCATTGGCGGATTGCCTAGAGGACGAATCGTTGAAATCTACGGCCCGGAATCTTCGGGTAAAACCACGCTGACCCTGTCGGTTATCGCTGAAGCCCAGAAGATGGGCGCTACCTGCGCATTCGTCGACGCCGAGCACGCGCTTGATCCAGATTACGCAGGCAAGCTCGGCGTCAATGTCGATGATCTGCTGGTTTCCCAGCCGGATACCGGTGAGCAAGCGCTGGAAATCACCGACATGCTGGTGCGCTCCAACGCTGTCGACGTAATCATCGTCGACTCCGTGGCCGCGCTGGTGCCCAAGGCCGAAATCGAAGGCGAGATGGGCGATACCCATGTCGGCCTGCAAGCACGTCTGATGTCTCAGGCGCTGCGCAAGATCACCGGTAACATCAAGAACGCCAATTGCCTGGTGATCTTCATCAACCAGATCCGCATGAAGATCGGCGTGATGTTCGGTAGTCCGGAAACCACCACCGGCGGTAACGCGCTGAAGTTCTACGCTTCGGTCCGTCTCGACATCCGTCGTACTGGCGCGGTGAAAGAAGGGGACGAAGTGGTTGGTAGCGAAACCCGCGTCAAGGTGGTCAAGAACAAGGTGGCGCCACCGTTCCGTCAGGCTGAGTTCCAGATCCTTTATGGCAAGGGCATCTACCGCAATGGCGAGGTCATTGACCTTGGCGTGCAGCAAGGTCTGGTCGAGAAGTCCGGCGCCTGGTATGCCTACAAGGGCAACAAGATCGGTCAAGGCAAGGCTAATGCGGCCAAGTTCCTTGAAGAGAACGTGGAGATCGGTCGCGAGATCGAACAGCAGATTCGCGACAAGTTGCTAGTGGTTGCGCCTGATACCAAGGCCAATCCGGTCGGCGAAAATCTGGTCGAAGCCGACGCCTAATCGGTATGCCGGTCGTGCTCGACAGCCCCGCCGCTGTGCGGCGGGCAGCCATGGATCTACTGGCCCGGCGCGAGCATGGGCGCATCGAGCTGAGTCGCAAATTGCGCTTACGCGGTGCGCCAGCTGAACTCATCGAGCCTGCGCTGGAAATGTTGGCCGATGAGGGATTGCTTAGCGAAGCTCGTTATCTGGAGAGTTTCGTGCGCATGCGAGCCAACGCCGGGTACGGTCCATTGCGCATACGTGAAGAGCTGACCCAGCGAGGGCTGGCTCGAGAGGATATCGAGCAGGCATTACGCGACAGTGGCTTCGATTGGAATGCGCAACTGCATGAAGTGTGGTTGCGAAAGTTCGGTGAGTTGCCGGGCGATCAGCGGGAAAGGGCTCGTCAGGGCCGATTTCTCAGCTACCGTGGCTATCCGCTGGACTTGATCGGGCGCCTCCTGCGAGGCGCTTCGCTCGACTGATCCGGGCTCAATAGCGTTTCTCCGCTATTCGGCCTCGTCCGTTTGCAAATCTTGTTTTCGCACCGCTTCAATCTTCGGCACCCAATGGCGAAGCCCAGTGTTCCCTCGCATTGATGAAGTCGGTCAGTTCCCGTAGCCGGCCGTGATCCCGGCCGTTGAAAACAAAGCTCAGCCTGGGTAAAGGCTGCAGTTCCGGCTCGTCCAGCTCCATTTCACAGCACGCTTGCTGCTCGAAGCGACCATTGAGACAGAGGTCGGCGAAATGTTCGTTCATGTAGGACACCGCGGCATCGTTCAGCACATGATTCATGCGCATGACGAAGCGATCCTGCAACCATCGGCTCGAGTGGAAGTTGCTGTAGAAGTGATCAATCTCTGCGGCAGCGTCTTCGGCATTGTCCACGAGGCGCATTAATCGCATGTCGGTCGGCAGAATGTAACGATTGCCCTCAAGCTGGCGACGCATAAAGTCCAGCGCATCTTTCCAGAACGTGCCGCCGGGTTCATCCAGCAGGACGATTGGCACCAGCGGGCTCTTACCCGTCTGAACCAGGGTAAGCACTTCCAGGGTCTCGTCCAGTGTGCCGAAACCACCGGGACACAGTACCAACGCATCCGCCTCCTTGATAAAGAACAGCTTGCGCACGAAGAAGAAGTGGAAGGACAGCAGGTGGTCGGTGCCATCTACCGTCGGGTTGGCATGCTGCTCAAAGGGCAGTGTGATGTTTAGGCCGAGGCTGTTATCCATGCCTGCGCCTTCGTGGGCAGCCGCCATGATGCCGCCACCGGCGCCGGTAATAACCATCAACTCGTAGCGTGCAAGCGTCTCGCCGAGCTCCCGGGCAAGTGCGTACAGCGGGTGCTCGATGGGGGTGCGTGCAGAGCCGAAAACAGTCACCTTGCGGCGACGCTTGAACTGGTCGAGGCGGCTGAAGGCATGCTCCATTTCGCGCATGGTCTGAAGCAGAATCTTTGCATCCCAACGGCTTCGATCGGCTTGTGCCATGCGCATGACGGTGACCAGCATTTCCCGATACAGCGGCAGGTTCTGGCTGCTGGATGGGACTACCAAGGCAACCAGTTCATCGATTTTCTTCGACAGTTCGGCGCCACTGGTTTTGAAATGCCGCGACAGGTAATCGTCCGATTCGAAAGGCATACGAGATCTCCTTGAGAAAGCTTCGGCGCTGCTGCCGCCATGCGCGAGGGCGGCGCCTCCCATGTGCGCATGTATGCAAATGACCGCCAAAATTTGGTCCAGGTGACGCCTGGCATGCGGCTACTGGGGCCAATGGTTCTATGCCTAACAGTAGCCTCGCGCGAAGGCGCAAATGCTGGTCCCTACGCTCAGTGAGCGAAAGCCCATCATCATACGTGCAGTTCTTTGCGTGAGCCGCAGGGTTGAGCTGCGGCTGTGTCCGGTCATCAGAGGGCGATGCGGTCGCCTGGTTCCGGAATGTTGGCTTGCCAGTCAAGACGATCACGCAGTGCCTCCTGTAAGGCACGCATCTTGTCTAGCTCCCCATGCACGAGATAGAGCTCCGGACGCGTCTTGAATTGGCTCGCCCATTCAATCAACTGTGATTGTCCGGCATGCGCTGAGAAACCGCCCAAGGTATGAACCTGAGCTTTCACCGCTATGCGCTGGTGCATCAGCTTGACGGTCTTGGCTCCATCGACGATGGCGCGACCGAGCGTGCCGCTCGCTTGGAAGCCTGGAATGATCAAGTGGCATTCTTCACGCCAGAGGTTGTGCTTGAAGTGATGAAGAATGCGCCCGCCATTACACATGCCGCTGCCCGCGATGATGATCGCGCCACTTTTGAAACGGTTGATGGCCATTGACTCTTCGGCTGTCGGCGTCGCCCTGAATATCGGCAGCCATGTTTCGATACGCTGCCGGTTGTCGTCGCCAGGTATGCCGGGCTGTATCTCCAGTTGCTCTTGGAACAGTGTGTAAATCGCGTTCGCTCCGATGGCCATCGGGCTGTCCAGAAAGACCACTTGCTGAGGTACGCGGCCTTGGTGGTAGAGGAGGCCGAGGTAATAGATCAAGTCTTGCGTGCGGCCGACCGCGAAAGACGGCATGAGTACGTTTCCACCGTCGCGGTGGGCCTGCTGAAGGATCTCGGCCAGCTCCTCAATGGTGGCCTGGTGATCACGGTGGTCGCGATCGCCATAGGTAGATTCCATCAGCACCACGTCGGCTTCGGTCAATGGCGTAGGTGCGTGCATCAGTGGTGAACAGGCATTGCCAAGATCACCGGAAAACACCAGGCGGCGGGTGGAGCCGAAATCTTCAACGTCGACCTGAACGATGGCTGACCCAAGAATGTGCCCCGCATCGAAGAAGCTCACAGAAACCCCGGGTGCTGCTTCGAAGGCTTCGCCATAGGCATGAGGCTGACGTTGCGCCAGCATGCGTTCGGTGTCGACCCGGGTGTAGAGGGGCTTGATGGCTGGCTTGCCCAAACGCGCCCGCCACCGGTTTTCCCACTCGGCGTCCTTTTCCTGAATATTCGCAGAGTCGAGCAGCATCAGCTCGACCAGCTTGCCGGTCGCTTCGGTGACATGGATTGGCCCTTTGAATCCTGCTGCCACTAGCTTCGGTAGCAAGCCGCTATGATCGATGTGCGCGTGCGACAGCACCACGGCATCCAGGGTTTGAGGATCGAAGCTGAAACCCGCTCGGTTGCCTGCTTCCTCTTCGCGCCGCCCTTGGCGCATGCCGCAGTCGAGAAGCACGCGAACGCCTCCATGAGTTTCGATCAGGTAGCAAGATCCGGTGACCTGTTGGATGGCGCCGAGAAAGCTGAGCAAAGCCATGAGAAGCTCCTGTTTGTGCGGTTGCGCCAAGCATGCCCGCTATGCCGGCGGCTCATCTTGATGCATATCAGAGAGAGCGCCTCGGACGCTGACTAGACTATCGCCAACGCCCATCAACGGAGTGCTCCATGAATCAGCTACTGCCCAGTCTTGTCGAGCTGGATCATCATGCGGAGATCCAGCCCGAGTTCGGTTCTTGGCGAACCGGGTATGGACCTTTCGAGCATGCCTTGGAAACGCAGGCTGCGGTGTTTCGTCTGGCTCATCAACTGGTACAGGCGAAGATGCAGCCGGATCTGGCAAGTGTCTATCGGTTATTGCAGGCCATCGACCGAATCGGCTCGGCAGGACTCTGGCTGGTCGTGCACATGACCTATGCGCGTCGCGTTCGGCTCGACGGTGCGCCACTCTGCGCCGAGGACTTCAAGGCTGCGCCAGAAGGGCATACCGGCGGCTCGCTGAACATGGTGCCTGCCTACGCCGGTTATCTTGGACTGAACGCTCTGACAGGCCGTACGCGTGCATGGTTGATGGGGCAGGGCCATTGCGTCGCAGCGATCGAAGCGCTGAATCTGCTTACCGACAATATGCATCCCGAGCAAAAGGAAGCTTATGGCGATGGCGAAGCAGGCCTCAACCGACTGCTCGAGGATTTCTATGGCTACCATCAGGCGGCGGATGGCAGCCCATCGGCGCCTCTGGGCAGCCATGTCAACGCGCACACCGGCGGCGGTATTGCCGAAGGCGGGTACCTTGGTTTCGCCGAGCTGCAATATGCCCATATGCCACTGCCTGGCGAGACGCTTGTCGCCTTCCTTTCTGATGGTGCGGCAGAGGAGCAGCGCGGCAGCGACTGGATGCCACGTTGGTGGCGTGCTGAGGATTGTGGCGTGGCGCTGCCGATTATGATCGCCAACGGTCGGCGAATCGAACAACGAACCCAGCTTGGCACCCACGAGGGGCTTGAAGGGTTTCGCCAGCACCTGAGCCGTTGTGGCTTCGACCCGATTCCCTTCGATGGTCGTGACCCGGCAGCCTTCGTCTGCGCATTATGGGAGATGGAGCAGCGCCTGGCCCGGCGGGTCGAGGAAAAGGCTCGCGGCCTGCTGCGCTATCCGCTGCCGATCCCCTACGGCGTTGCCGAGACGATCAAAGGGTTCGGCTTCTATGGCGCCGGCAGCAATGCGGCGCATAACCTGCCGCTGCCGGGTAACCCGCACGTCGATGACGCCTCGCGCGAGTTGTTCAATACACATGTCGCCCCGCTTTTCGTGCCTTGGGATGAGCTTGAGCACGCTCGCCATCTGGTTGCACAGTCCCGTCACGCGCGCCCCGCCGAGCGCGACAGTGTTCTGGCGATGAGGCGGCCCGCTGCGCCGACCATGCCGTCCCTCAGATACCACGATCACGCTTGTTCACCAATGGCAGCGGTAGATGATTTTTTTGTCGAACTCACCCGCGCCAATCCGTCGTTGCGCCCTCGTGTAGGTAACCCCGATGAACTCGCTAGCAATCGCCTGGGTGGGGTACTCAAAGCGTTGAAACACCGTGTGGTCGATACTGAAGGGGAGTTCGAGGCGGTGGACGGCAAGATCATCACGGCACTGAACGAAGAGGCCGTGGTTTCCGCCTGTCTCGCCAACCAGGGTGGGCTGAACCTGGTTGCCAGTTATGAGGCCTTCTGCGTCAAGATGCTCGGTGCGGTACGCCAAGGCCTGATTTTCGCCCGGCAGCAGAAGGAAGCGGGACGGCCCGCTGGTTGGCTTGGCTGGCCGATCATCGCCACATCGCACACCTGGGAAAACGGCAAAAATCAGCAGTCGCACCAGGACACCACCTTCTGCGAGGCCTTGCTGGGCGAGATGAGCGATATGGCGAGGGTTCTGTTTCCTGCGGACCACAACAGTGCCTTGGCGCTGCTGCCTTCCATCTATCAGGCCCGCGGTGCGCTGGCTTGCTTGGTCATGCCTAAGCGTGAGCGGCCTGCCATTTTCAATCAGGTCCAGGCCGAGCAGCTTGCGCGTGATGGCGCGATCATCGTCGACGAGCAGAAGGGCACTAATCCCCTCCTTCTGATTGCGAACGGCAGCTACCAGTTGACCGAAATGCAGCGGGCCACCGAGAGGCTCAAAGAGGCGGGTGTCAGCTATCGTCTGGTTTATCTTCAGGAGCCGGGGCGCTTCCGCGCGCCGCGTGATCGTTGGGAAATCGAGGCGCTCGCAGCGGACGGGGTGACCGAACGTCTGTTTCCTGAACAGATCGAGATGCGGGTATTGCTGACCCACATGCGCCCTGAGGTAGCGCGTGGTCATCTCTGGCCAATCCTGCCGGACGTGCGGCGCAATTCAGTGCTGGGCTATCGCAATCGCGGTGGCACCCTGGACGAGGGTGGCATGCAATTCGCCAACCGGGCGTCCTGGGCGAATGTGCTGGCCGCCTGCGCACGGTTGCTCGACGTACCGCGAACTGCGTTGCTTAAGCCGGATGAGGCCGCCGCGGTGGCTGGCAAGGGCGATCCGCGCGTGCTGCGTTAGCCAGGACCCGTCGCGGGCAGCACTGGTGCTGCCCACGGCGCGCGGGTTGCCTTAGCAATCGCTGGAGCGATAGCGCTCGGTGGTGATCGGCTTCTTGCTCTGGTATTCGTTGAACTCAAAGCGCAATACCGCGCCCTGACTCATCAGCTGACGCAGTCCCTCGTTGTTGCACACACTGGCTGCCAGCTGGGTGCGGACCTGCTTGGGGTTGTCTCGCATCTGAGCGGCATGGCGTGGCTGAACACTCAGATGGTTGACCAGTTCATTTCCCTCTACGCTGTATCCCTCGTCGAGCAGGTCGGAGTTGATCGCGCGCGGCGTGCCTACACTGCTTTCGCGGGCGACTTTTTCAAGTAACTGGCCCAGTGCTGGGTCCTGTGCATACGCGGCATTGGCGAAGGGCAGGGCGAGGCAGAGCGTTAATAGTGGGGTCAGACGGCGCATGGTGATCTCCTGATGACTGCCGTCGTTCGACCGGTACCGGCCCCCACGGTTCAGATCTGCCATGGTTTCGGGGCGGGCTGGTAAACTGCCGCTCCGCCCTGATCGATCGAATCTCCATGTCTCATGCCGTAGTCCGTCTTCGCGACGCGCGCCTGGCGCGTAGCGCCAAGCCGTTCATCGCACGTGGTTCGCGTACGCCCCGGTGTGCTCGCTGCCGTGTGGCCGCTAGTCATTGTTTGTGCGACTGGCTGCCAGCCGTAACGACAAACAGCGCGGTGTGCCTGATCATGCACGATATCGAGCCGCTGAAGCCGAGCAATACCGGCTGGCTGATTGCAGATATCGTGGCCGACACCTACGCCTTCACGTGGCAGCGGACCGCTGTGGAGCCTGGTTTGCTGGAACTGCTCGCCGATACCCGATATCAGCCGGTGGTGGTCTTTCCGGGCGAGTATGCGTCACCTGATCGGGTGGTCTCGGAGGTGAAGGCCGCGCCAGGAAAGCGTCCGCTGTTCATTCTGCTTGATGCGACCTGGACCGAGGCGCGCAAGATGTTTCGCAAAAGCCCCTACCTGAATCATCTGCCGGTGCTGAGCCTGCAAGCCGAGGTGCTGTCACGCTACCGCCTGCGCCGTTCGACGCGCAGTGAACATCTATGCACCGCAGAAGTTGCTGCGTTGTGCCTTGGCTTAGCGGGAGATGAGAAGGGCGCGGCGGCGCTGGATACTTGGCTCGATGCATTCACCGACCATTATCTGGGCGCCAAGCACCACCGTACGCCAGACCCTGATGATGAAACCCATAAAGCGCTGGCCGCCATGGGCCAGCGCTGAACAGGATGGGGCACTCAGTGCCGCGCCACCTGTGGAATCTCGCTGGCCGCCACCACCGGTAGGTCCTTGCGCGGCCAGAGTTGTGCGGCGAGCATGCCGACGAACATCAACGCACAGCCGAAATAGCCCCGCGGGCTGAGGCTTTCATCAAGCAGCAAGGCGCCAGCAAGCGCGGCGAACACCGCTTCGAGCGAGAGGATGATGGCCGCGTGCGAGGCAATTGCATGTTTCTGTGCCACGACTTGCAAGGTATAGCCCACGCCGACTGCAAACATTCCGCCGTAGATCAGCGCGGGTGCGGCAAGCCAGATGCTGTCCAGGCTGGCTTGCTCGAAGATTGCCGCCAAAACAAGGCTGACGACCGCACAAGTCACGAACTGCAGAAAGGCCAGGCGGATGGCATCGTGGCGACCAACGAAAAAGCTCACCAGCAATACATGAACGCCCCAGACGAAGGCGCCGGCCAGCTGTATCCAGTCGCCGGAAGCGATCTGGAAGTTCTCGTCGATGCTGAGCAAAGCCATGCCAACCACCGCGAGCACCGCCCCCAGCCAGGTCCCAGTACCGGTTTTCTGGCCTATTACCAGCCCTAGCAGAGGCACGACGATAACGTACAGCCCGGTAATGAAACCGGAGTTGGTCACGCTCGTGAAAAGCAGGCCAACCTGTTGCAGGTTGATGCCTATAGTCAGCGCGAGTCCCATGCTGAGGCCACCCAGCAGCAAACCACGCTGCAAGAACGGTTCGTGGCGAGCGGCGCCTCGACCCTGGTGCAATAACAAGGGAAGCAACACGATTGCGCCCAATGCGAAGCGCAACCCAGTGAACAGGAACGGCCCGATGTTATCCATGCCGACCCGCTGTGCGACAAATCCGCTCCCCCAGATCATGGCCGTGATGAGCATTAGAAAATCGGCGCGAAGGGCTTGTTTGCGCATGTTTGGACTCGTGCGGGAAAATCGCAAACTTTGCATTAAACCGATGCGCTTGGCCACTGCTTCGCCGTCCAGCGTGGCGGGTAGCTGATTAAATGCGGAACGATGATCGAATTTCCCGTGGTGGCGCGATATCATCACCGCGGTCACCCTCGAGCATATTGCGGGTTCTTGCCGTCCTGATTGTCAGCAACCGGCTCAGGTTGGTGTAGCGCCAATAAAAACTATAGGTCCGCCATGGCTGCTTACGAAATCCTTATCGCCGATGATCACCCCCTGTTTCGCAGTGCGCTGCAGCAAGCGCTAACGCTTGGCCTGGGCGATGACGTTCGGCTTTCCGAGGCGGCTAGCATTGCCGAACTCGAAGCCCAACTGACCCGTACCTCGGACTGGGATCTGGTCTTGCTGGATTTGAACATGCCGGGCGCTTATGGATTCTCCGGGCTCGTGTTGCTGCGAGGGCAGTATCCCCAGCTGCCTGTGGTAATGATCTCCGCGCAGGAAGACGCTGCGGTTGTAGCTCGTTCGCGCGAGTTTGGCGCCAGTGGTTTCATCCCCAAGTCCAGTTCACTCGAGACGATCCAGCAGGCTGTGCGGGTCGTGCTTGACGGTGATGTCTGGTGGCCTAGCAACATTGATGATGTGGCGCATGTCAGCGCCGAAGCCAAGGCGGCTAGCGAAGGGCTCGCGAGCCTCACGCCCCAGCAGTTTCGCGTGCTGACCATGGTGTGCGACGGTTTGTTAAACAAACAGATCGCCTATGAGCTCAGCGTTTCCGAAGCGACCATCAAGGCGCATGTGACCGCAATCTTCCGCAAGCTGGGCGTTCGCACCCGGACCCAGGCAGCTCTGCTCTTGCAGCAGATGGGCTCAATTCCCAGCAGCTGACAACCGTTTCGGCCTGCCGATGCCTCGCTAATCTCGATTCTCCACCTTACGCAATCGCCGGCAGTACGATCTCATCACTTCGACGGATGCCGGCTGTCAGCGCGCGGCATTGCTCGATGAATTCGCGCATCGCAGCGGTCTGGTATTTCAACGAGTGCCAGATGAAATAGAACTGCCGGGCAAGATCCAGTTCGGGTGTTTCCAGAGCGACCAGGCTGCCACGGCGGAATGCATCGCGTAGCGCCAGCCTGGAAATGCAGCCAATCCCGAGCCCAGATTCAACGGCTCGTTTGATCGCCTCGGTATGCTCCAGCTCAAGCCGAATGTTCAGCTTGGCTGGATGATGGCGCATGGCATGGTCGAATGTCAGGCGCGTACCGGAGCCCTGTTCGCGGAGAATCCAGGCTTCCCGCGAGAGCTGTTCCAGACTTACTGCAGTGTGCTCAGCCAGCGCGTGCTGGGGTGCACAAAACACCACCAGTTCATCCTCGACCCAAGGCAGTACCTCAATCTCCGGGTGCTGACAGTCGCCTTCGATCAGACCTAAATCAAGTTCATGTTGCGCAACCTGTTGGACAATATGAGCGGTGTTCTGAACGTGCAGCTTCACGCGGCACTCAGGGTGACGTTGCATGAAACTGCCGATCAGCAGGGTGGCGAGGTAGTTGCCGATCGTCAGGGTGGCGCCCACGCTGAGCGAGCCGAAGCCGGTCTTGCCAGCCAGTAGATCCTCGATGGCTTTAGCCTGATCGAGCAAGCCTACTGCCTGCGGTAAGAGCTGGTGGCCTAATGCATTCAGCCACAATCGTTTACCCGCACGGTCGAACAGCTGGCACCCCGATTGACGTTCCAGTTCAGCCAGCGAAGTGCTGGTCGCGGACTGGGATAGGGCGAGACTTTCGGCCGCACGCGAGACACTTTCGTGCCGCGCGAATGCGACGAATACTTGAAGCTGACGGAGCGTGAAATGCATATCTATATAACCGATAACATATATCGTTAATATTCGTTTAGCGGATATTAGTCGGGCCAGTAAACTAGTGGCAAATATTGACGCGCCATCGCGCGCTAGAAGGGGAGCACTACATGAGCAACCTGAACGTTGAGCGAGTCCTCAGTGTGCATCACTGGAACGACACGCTGTTCAGTTTCAAAACCACCCGCAATCCGGGTCTGCGCTTTGAAAACGGCCAGTTCGTGATGATTGGTCTCGAAGTGGAAGGGCGACCCCTAATGCGCGCTTACAGCATTGCCAGCCCCAACTATGAAGAACATCTCGAGTTCTTCAGCATCAAGGTTCCAGATGGTCCGCTGACGTCTCGACTGCAGCACCTCAAGGAAGGCGACTCACTGATGGTCAGTCGCAAGCCGACCGGAACGCTGGTGTTGAACGACCTGTTGCCTGCCAAGCATCTCTACCTGTTGAGCACCGGGACTGGTCTGGCGCCCTTTTTGAGCGTGATCCAGGATCCGGAAACCTATGAGCGCTTCGAGAAGGTCATCCTGGTGCACGGCGTTCGTTACGTTAATGAAGTCGCCTATCGTGAATTCATCACCGAGCATTTGCCACAAAACGAATTCTTTGGCGAAGCATTGAAAGAAAAGCTGATCTACTACCCCACCGTCACTCGCGAGCCGTTCGAGAATCAGGGCCGTCTAACTGACCTGATGCGCAGCGGCAAGTTGTTTGCGGATATAGGGCTACCTCCGATCAACCCTGAAGATGACCGCGCGATGATCTGTGGCAGCCCGAGCATGTTGGCTGAAACCAGCGAAGTGCTGGACAGCTTCGGCCTCAAGGCGTCGCCTCGTATGGGTGACCCGGGCCACTACCTGATCGAGCGAGCATTCGTCGAGAAGTGATCGGTCGTTAAGATGCAATGGACCGGCTACGCATTGCGTCAGCCGGTTTTTTTCTGCGTGTTCAGATGTAGGTGGCACAGCACTTCTTGAACTTCTGACCGCTGCCGCAAGGGCAGGGGTCGTTGCGGCCGGCCTTCAGCGGTGTGGTGGAGTCGATGAAATACCAGCATCCGTCGTGCTGAACAAAAGCCGAACGCTCATGTTGAGCATGTTCGCCTGCCCCGTCGTGCCAGCGGGCTGTGAAGCTGACCAGCGCATGTTCCGGCTGGCCGCCGAACACCTGACTTTCTTCGACCTCGAGGCCCAGCCAAGTGCTGTTGGCGCTCCACTCCCTCATCGCCTGGAGGTCCAAGGCTTGCTGTTGCGCCGGCAGGGTAGTTGACCGAAGGTAATCGATGGCCCCGACAACATAGGCGCTGTATCGCGAACGCATCAATCGTTCCGCGCTAGGTGCCGACAGACCTTGATGATACCGACCGCAACATTTGCCGTAAGGATCGCCGCTGCCACAGGGGCAATTTGCAGCTGCCCGTTGATCATCAGTCATCGTTGGTTACCACCAATATTTGCCGAACATTTGCGGATTGGCCCAGAACTTCGCGTTGAGCCAATCTGGAACCTGCTTGTAATCAAGTAGGTCGTAGGTGAAGAGGGTCACCGTTTGGCCGTCTCGTTCGAAACGTGCGCTGACTTGTAGTGCCAGGGAGAAGAAGTCAGTTGCCTGCCAGTCGCACGCGTTCAGATCGACCAAAACTGCCATGCGGTTGGTATTGAGATTGCGAATACCACCGAGCAGCTGCAGGCCGTCTCGCTTCGAAAGATGTTCCAGGCAGTCGGCGACCAATGCCAGATCGTAGCGGCGGTCGGCGAGGTCTGCAGGAAGAGGGCCGGTTGGTGTGCGGTCAATCTGACTGTTGTCGTGACTGCGGCTGAATGCTTCGATGGCGGGCAATTCGCTGCGGCCGACATAAAGCAGTCGCGCCGGGCGTTGTTGCTCTAACAGGGCGGCCAGAGCTTGCTGTGGCGTCTGCGATGAGCGGGATGCTGTCAAACCGGGATTCCTCGTTATCAGGCGTGGCGGAACGCAAAAATTGCAGTCCGCTCAGTCTGCCAAAGTATAAAGACTAGCGCGCAGGCGCCTGCCGTCCTAGTCTCGATATAACTGGAGCTGCTTATGCTCTTGCGCATAACGCTCTGGCCGATCCCACATTAGGAGGCTTTAACGATGAGTAGCTTACGGACAGCAGTACCCGTGATTGTGATGACCACCTTCCTGGCCGGCTGCGCAGGGGTGCAGAAGCAGGATTGGCCCAGTTGTGCGGCTGTTGGCGGCGTAACCGGTGCCGCGCTGGGTGCGATAGAAAGTAGTACCTATACAGGTTATGGCGCTTTGATTGGCGGCGGCATGGCTGCAGCCTACTGCTGGGCTAATGGAACCGAGCAGGAGACTGTCGCCGTTGTAGAGACAGTTGAACCTGCCCCAGTGACAGAGCCGGAGCCCGAGCCAGTGCTGGAAGCCGTACGGGTGGAGCTGGACGTAAAATTCGACTTCGATAAAGCGACTATCCGTCAGGACGCCTACGATGACATCGAAGTGCTTGCTGACTTCATGAAGCAGTACGATCAGACCTCGACGACTGTAGAGGGCCACACTGATGCCATCGGTACTGATGCCTATAACCAGCGTCTGTCCATGAAGCGTGCCCAGTCCGTTCGCGATGCGCTGGTCAACCGCTACGGTGTCGAGGCCAGCCGTCTAGAGGCTATTGGCTATGGTGAATCGCGTCCGATCGCTGACAACTCGACTGAGTTGGGGCGTGCCATCAACCGTCGTGTTGAGGCTTCGGTCGAAGCGCGTCCATAACGCGAGCGATGCATAGTTACCGGGTGTGCCTGGCCGTGTGATTTGTAGCGATCTAAGGTCAGGCTGCTTTTGCAGCCTGACCTATGACCGCAGCTTCCACCTGGTCTGGATGCCCGGTGTTTTTGATAACGGACGCTGGTGTTAGAACAGCGGCCGTGCGCTTGCCAGCGCCACCACAGCCAGGCCCAACAGTAGGTTGATACCGACCAGCTTGCGGATTCTGCCCAGTGCAGCGCCACCTTCCGGCCAGTTCTGCTCGGCGATAGCGCGCTTGAGTTCAGGCAGCTGCAGCAGTTGTATGCGCAGAAACAGCGCAAGCATCACCAAGAACACTCCAGTCATGATGTGGACGTAGCGGGGGGCAGCCTCTAGCCCGTCAAAGCGGATGTGCCACATGCCGATACCACTGATCGGCAGAACCAGTACCGAAACCCACACCCACTGAAAGAAGCGGCGGAATACTTCGGCCCACAGCTTCAGCCGTTCCGGCGCCTGCAACTCGGAAACAGCAGCAGGACGAAGCACCATCCAGGCGAAAAACATGCCCCCGACCCATATCAGTGCAGCCAGTACGTGAAGTGAATAGGGCGCAGCGAATGCTGTCATGGGAATTCTCCGGTGGCGGTTGAGGAAACGCGCGTTATCATAGCGACCCTTCCGAACTACTGAAAATATATACAGCCTCCGCGCCCATGCTCAGCACCGAACTCAAGTCCCAGATCCAGGGCGCCTATACTCAATTCCTCGACGCCAAAGGTCTCAAGCCCCGCTATGGTCAGCGGCTGATGATTGCCGAGGTGGCGAAAGTCCTGGGCGCAATCAAAGCCGACGACGAAGGGCGGCGAGATGGGGAGCCAGCAATCGTTGCGGTCGAGGCCGGCACCGGCACCGGCAAGACGGTCGCTTACAGCTTGGCTGCGATTCCGACGGCCAAAGCGGCAGGCAAGCGTCTGGTGATCGCGACGGCTACGGTCGCCTTACAAGAACAGATCGTGCACAAAGATTTGCCGGACCTGATGCGCAACAGCGGCTTGAGCTTCTCCTTTGCTTTGGCCAAGGGGCGTGGTCGTTATCTTTGCCTGTCCAAGCTAGACGCGCTGCTGCAGGAAGGACAGGCACAGAGCGCTACCGCTCAGTTGTTCGAGGAAGAAGGCTTTCGCATCGATGTTGATGAGCGCAGCGAGAAGCTATTCGGCAGCATGATCGAGAAGCTCGCGGGTAATCGTTGGGATGGTGATCGCGACAGCTGGCCGGAAGAGCTGGCCGACCCCGACTGGGCGCGCCTGACGACCGATCACAGTCAATGCACCGGCCGCCACTGCCCGAACTTCCAGCAATGCGCTTTCTATAAAGCACGGGAAGGCATGACCAAGGTCGATGTCATCGTCACCAATCATGACATGGTGCTTGCCGACCTGGCGTTGGGCGGCGGGGCGGTGTTGCCCGACCCGCGCGAAACGCTCTACGTTTTTGACGAAGGCCATCATCTGCCAGACAAGGCGATCGGGCATTTCGCTCACTTTACCCGCCTGCGTTCCACTGCCGAGTGGCTTGCTCAGGTCGAAAAAAACCTGACCAAGCTACTCGCCCAGCATCCGTTGCCGGGCGATCTCGGCCGGCTGATCGAAGCCGTGCCGGAGATCGCCCGGGATTTGCGCAGCCAACAGCAGTTCATGTTCAGTGCCTGTGAACAGCTGGCTGACTTTCGACCCGGCGAGGACATGGAGGGGCGTGAGAGGCCACGACACCGTTTTGTCGGCGGCGTGGTTCCGGAGCATCTGATCGAGCTGGGTATCGAGCTGAAAAAGGGTTTCGCCAAGCTCAACGATCTGTTCACACGTCTTACTGAATTGCTCAAGGAGGCGATGGATGGCGAGGCGGGTGTTGGCATCGCCAGCCATCAGGCCGAAGAGTGGTACCCGCTATTCGGCAGTCTGCTAACTCGCGCACAGGGCAACTGGGAGCTATGGACGGCCTTCACCGTCGACGATCCGGAGGACAGTCCGCCGATGGCGCGCTGGCTGACGCTGGCCGAAGGCGGCGCGCTGTTCGATATCGAGGTCAACGCCAGCCCGATCCTCGCGGCTGAAACGTTGCGCCGCAATCTGTGGAACGTCTGCTACGGTGCGCTGGTGACCTCGGCGACGCTCACTGCATTGAACAGTTTTGATCGCTATCGCATGCGTGCCGGGCTGCCACGCTGTGCCGTCACCGCGGTGGTGCCGAGCCCGTTTCATCATGCAGACGCCGGGGTGCTGAGGGTGCCCGATCTTAAAGCTGACCCGCGTGATGCAGCTGCGCATACAGCAGCCATCGTGCGGGATCTGCCGGAGCTGGTGGAGGCTTCGCGCGGCACGCTGGTGCTTTTCTCCTCACGCAAACAGATGCAGGACGTATTCGACGGGCTGGAGCGTGACTGGCGCAGACGGGTGCTCATTCAGGGCAATCTGTCCAAGCAGGAGACACTCAACAAGCACAAGGCGCGCGTGGATGATGGGGAGAAGAGCGTGCTGTTCGGGCTCGCCAGCTTCGCGGAAGGTGTCGATCTCCCTGGTGCTTATTGCGAGCATGTGGTCATCGCCAAGATCCCCTTCGCGGTACCTGATGACCCGGTTGAGGCGGCGCTGGCCGAGTGGATCGAGGCACGAGGCGGTAATCCATTCATGGAAATTGCCGTGCCAGATGCCTCGTTGCGCCTGGTTCAGGCCTGCGGCAGGTTGCTGCGTACCGAAGAGGACCGCGGCACCATCACGTTGCTTGATCGACGGGTCGTCACGCAGCGCTACGGGAAAGCCATTCTTAACGCGCTGCCGCCGTTCCGGCGAGAGATTGGCTGACCGCCTCGGCGGCCATCATGGGCCGTCATTCAAAAGACTGATAGGACAATCATTCTCGACGGGGCTGTTCCTTTGAGGCGATGTGGCTGAAACACTACTCGCCAGTCATACCAACCTAGAGGGCGCAAGCGTGCAGATCCAGGGATATTTCGACCTCCGTTTCGAGGCGGTCAGAGACGCGTTCAGCCAGCTGTTCGAGCAGACCCAGCAGCGTGGCGCGGCAGTCTGCGTGAAGGTCGGTGGCGAAACGGTTGTCGACCTCTGGGCCGGTGTTGCGGACAATGCTGGTGAACAGGCCTGGCAGAGCGACACCCTGGTCAATCTGTTTTCCTGCACCAAGACATTCGCTGCGGTGGCTGCGTTACAGCTAGTAGGGGAGGGCAAGCTGCAGTTGGATGAGCCGGTCGCCCGTGTTTGGCCGGAATTCGCCGCCAATGGCAAACAGGACATTACCCTACGGCAGCTGCTCAGCCATCAGGCTGGGCTGCCGGCTATTCGCCAGCCATTACCGCCCGAGGCGTTGTACGACTGGGAAGCGATGACTGCAGCACTCGTGGCCGAAACGCCCTGGTGGACGCCTGGTGAGGGTCATGGATATGCCGCGATTACCTATGGTTGGCTGGTTGGCGAATTGATCCGCCGCGGCGACGGGCGTGAGCCGGGCGAAGCCATAGTCGCGCGCACTGCTCGTCCTCTAGACCTGGATTTTCATATCGGCCTGGCCGATAGCGAGTTCGACCGGGTCGGCTATCTGACCCGTCAGAAAAACAATCTTGGCGATGCGGCAGCCCAACGGGTAATCAAAGCCTTGATGAGTGACCCACAATCACTCACCGCTCGAGCCTTTACCAACCCTCCATCGATTATGAACAGTGCAAACAAGCCGGAGTGGCGTCGAATGGCTCAGCCGGCCGCCAACGGGCACGGCAATGCACGGTCATTGGCGGGCTTCTATGATGGCCTGTTGCGAGGGGAGCTGCTCGATTACCAGCTGTTGGACGAGATGACCCGCGAGCACTGCGTTGGAGAGGATCGCACGCTGCTCACCCGTACTCGTTTTGCGCTGGGCTGCTGGCTGGACCAACCGGACGTTGAGAACGCTACCTTCGGCATGGGGCCGGGGGCTTTTGGTCACCCTGGCGCTGGCGGTTGTATCGGTTTTGCCGATCCCCAACGTGATGTAGCCTTTGGCTATGTCACCAATACGCTAGGTCCTTATGTTCTGATGGACCCTCGAGCGCAGACGCTCGCTCGTGTAGTTAAGGCATGCGTAGGTTGAACCACTCGTCTGGTTGGCCGGTCGAGACTTTGCAGAACAAGGACCTGCGTCCACAATTTGAGACAAATCCTTGCTTAAGCTGCGTGCTAAACACGCGCGGTTTGTTTTCGCAACTCACTTTCACGGAAATTGGCTCATGAACCTGCTGAAAAGCACCTCCCTGATACTCTGTATGGTCATCGCCGGCTGCAGCTCCAACGATGAAAAGCCGGTCGAGGTGGTTGCTGCGCCGAGTCCCGTGATTGATGCGGCCTGGTTGGATGGGTACGAGCCGCGGCTTCGCGATGCGTTGAAAGACAGTCACTTCGAACTTGAGCGCCGCGAAGGGGTGTTGGTGGTTACGGCCCCAGTCGATGGCTCCTTCAATCCCGACCGCCCAGGCATGCTGTTGCCGGTGACGCTTGGTCCCCTCAGTCGAGTGGCGAAACTGGTGGAAGGCGACGCGAAGACTGCTGTGGTCGTGCTTGGCCATGCTGACAGCACCGGGCCAATCGAGGTCAACCGTGACATCAGCCGTCAGCGTGCGGGTGCCGTTGCCGCGATTTTTCGGCTCAGTGGTTTGAAGCACGACCGGCTGCGTATTCGCGGGCTCGGTTCGGATATGCCGCGGGCCTCCAATGAGAAGGAAGAAGGACGCGCCTTGAACCGGCGTGTCGAGATGGTCTTGGCTCCGCAGCCCACCTTGCTCGCGCTGATTGCCAAGTACAGCGACGCGCCAGGCAAACCGACTCAGGTTGCTGCGGCGGAAGTCAGCAAAACCAAATAAAGGGGGTCGCCTGACAGTCCAGGTGTTCGGCCCACTTTTGCGTTGAATCAAGCGGGGCGAAGCACAGAGCCGGTAAGCTTTGGCTTCAACTGTTTTCCAGGAAACACAGCGATGACCCAATCCTTGGCCGATATGCGCCGCGATTACACGCGTGACGGACTCAGTGAATCGAACGCGCCGGAAGAGCCTTTCGGGCTATTTCGTCAGTGGTTCCAGGAGGCGGTGGAGACCGAGCAGCTTCCCGTGGAGCCAAATGCGATGACCTTGGCTACTGTAGACGCCGAGGGTCGCCCGCATTGCCGAGTGCTCCTGCTTAAAGCGCTGGACGAACGCGGCTTCACCTTTTTCAGCAACTACGACAGCGCAAAGGCCGAGCAGCTGGAAGCATGCCCCTTCGCTGCGATGACCTTCTTCTGGCCAAGCCTTGAGCGTCAGGTACGTATCGAGGGGCGGGTGGAGAAAGTCAGTGCTGCCGAGTCGGACGCCTATTATCAGGTGCGACCGCTGGGCAGCCGCCTCGGTGCCTGGGCTTCACCACAAAGCCACGTGATCCGCGATCGCGCCGAACTGGAACGGCTCCTTGCCGAGACAGAGCAGCGCTTTCTGGACAAGGCCCCGCATTGCCCCCCTCATTGGGGCGGCTACCGTTTGCTGCCGGAACGGATGGAGTTCTGGCAGGGGCGTTCCAGCCGTCTGCATGACCGGCTGAATTATCGACGCCTCGCCAGTAACTGGCAGCGGGAACGTCTGGCGCCCTGACTCGCTGACACAGTTTGATGAGAGGCCGGCTCCGGCCTCTTTTTTGTCAGGTCTCGTTGTAGCGCGCCAACTCGCTTTCCAGCCAGGCTTGCAAGTCCTTCCGTTTGACCCGCGCATCTTTCGCCACTGAAAGGCGTTGCAACAGCCACGCTCGCTTCTGCGGATCGTCTCCTGCCAACGACAACGCCAGGTCCCGGTCCGCCCAGCGCCTGAAGCGGATGAACAGCCAGGCATGGAAAACCAGCCCGGCCAGCGTGACGATGGTGATGATGAAGTAGTCCATGGGTAGTCTCTGGCAACAGCTTGAGCGAGCGCTCTACATGCGGGGCGGGATCGCCTCGGGTAAAGTACGGTCCTAGTTGAATGAATGCTGAGTCAGATCGAGGCGGTTGCCAAGTGCTTCATCGCCGCATACGACTGACCATGCGGTCGGGGCCAATCTCGTTTCCCAGGAGAGTACCAATGCGCAACTCCATTTTTGTTGCTTCGTTCACGGCCGTGGCGCTTGCCGTCGGCGGTTGTACTTCCAACCTTACCGGGGATAGCTATTCCCGCGACGAGGCGCGAACTGTCCAGACGGTACGTTATGGCACGATCGAGTCATTGCGCCCGGTCAAGCTCGAAGGCACCAAAACCCCGATCGGTACCGGTGCAGGCGCAGTCGTCGGTGGTATTGCCGGCAGCGGGGTGGGCGGAGGCCGCGGCAGTGCCGTTGCGGCAGTAATCGGCGCGCTGGCGGGCGGTATGCTCGGTTCGGCAGCGGAAGAGGGCATCACCCGTGCTCAAGGCGTTGAAATCACGGTACGTGAGGATGACGGCAACATGCGCGCCTATGTGCAGGAAGTCGAGCCTAACCAGGTTTTTCGCGTCGGTCAGCGTGTACGCATCATGACGGTTAATGGCACTAGCCGTATCGCACCCTGATTGCGCTGGGTTCGGCAGGGCCTATCAGCAGGTTGTCGCGACGTCAGTGAGATTCGATGAGCGGGAGCACGTGGGTTGTTTGCGCATTGCCTAGGAGACAGGGCGCAGGCTGAAGGCCGGCTGGTACGGTGTTCAGGCTGCGCCTTTTGTTTTTCGAAATACTTGAATCCATGACGTTGCTGCGATCGGTATGGATAATCGGCGCTCACCGCCATGCCCCTTCGGGGCGAGAATGGGTCGACCAAGGGATATAACTGCCGTGCGCATGCACGGCTCAAGGGGTTTTACTCATGGCGCTTGCGCTGATCATCGCTTTGCCATTCCTCGGAATCTGCCTGCCGTTGCTGTTTGAACGGTTCGGCCGATCTGCCTGTGCGTTCGGTGCCGGCCTGGCCCCGTTGCTGGCGTTGGCATTGCTGTTATCCAAGCGTGCTGATGTATTTGGCGGCGAGACGGAAGTGCAGACATTAACCTGGCTTCCTGATTTGGGGTTGAACCTCAGCTTGAGGCTAGACGGGCTAGGGTTTCTCTTCGCGCTGCTGATCCTGGGAATCGGCCTGCTCGTTATTCTGTATGCGCGCTATTACCTGTCGAAAAGCGAGCCGATGGGACGCTTTTTCAGCTTCTTTCTGCTGTTCATGGGCGCCATGCTCGGTGTGGTGCTGGCCGAAAACCTTCTCCTAATGCTGATGTTTTGGGAGTTGACCAGCCTTTCGTCGTTCCTGCTGATAGGCTTCTGGAATCACCGTTCCGATGCTCGCCAAGGTGCCCGGATGGCGCTCGCGGTGACCGGCGGCGGCGGGCTGGCTCTGCTGGCGGGTATCTTGCTGATCGGGCATATCGTTGGTAGTTACGAGCTAAGCACCGTTCTAGCGTCGGGTGATCTGATTCGCGCCAGTGCTTTGTACCCGTTGACCCTGATTCTGATTCTGCTTGGCGTGTTTACCAAGTCGGCGCAGTTTCCGTTTCACTTCTGGTTGCCACAGGCGATGGCGGCGCCCACCCCGGTATCGGCTTTTCTGCACTCTGCGACGATGGTCAAGGCCGGTGTGTTCCTGCTGGCGCGGCTGTATCCAGCACTGTCGGACTCGGAATGGTGGTTCTATCTGGTCAGCCTGACAGGCTTGGCGACGTTGCTGATCGGCGCGGTAATGGCGCTGTTCCAGCATGATCTGAAGGGGTTGCTGGCCTATTCAACCATTAGCCATCTTGGTTTGATTACTCTGCTGTTCGGCCTCGACTCGCGCCTCGGGCCAGTGGCGGCGATCTTCCATATCATCAATCACGCCACCTTCAAGGCTTCGCTGTTCATGGCCGCGGGGATTATTGATCACGAGACCGGAACGCGCGACATGCGGCGCATCAATGGCATGCTGAAGTACATGCCGCACACGGCGGCGCTGGCAATGGTGGCGTCGTTGGCAATGGCTGGGGTGCCGCTGCTCAATGGCTTCCTCAGCAAGGAAATGTTCTTTGCCGAGACCCTCGATCAGCATCTGTTGGGCAGCTTCTACTGGACGATCCCGGCCCTGGCGACGCTGGCGAGTGCCTTTTCGGTCGCTTACTCGCTGCGCTTCGTGCACGACGTGTTTTTCAATGGCGAACCGATCGACTTACCTAAATACCCGCCACACGAGCCGGCGCGGTACATGAAGATTCCGGTCGAAATCCTGGTTTTGCTGTGTCTGCTGGTGGGCACCTTGCCTGCCTACACGGTCGCACCCTTGCTGGCTGCAGCCGTAGCCGGCAGCTTGGGCGGTGACGTGCCTGAATACAGCCTGGCGATCTGGCACGGCTTCAATCTGCCCTTGGCGATGAGTTTCGTTGCGCTGGGCGGAGGCCTGCTGATCTATTCGATGCGTAAATGGGCGTTTCGCTGGTATGAGGGGCTGCCACGTGTCGATTCGCTGCAGGTGTTCGCTCGGGTGGTTAGCGGGATTGCTGCCACGGCGCGCTGGGTAACCGAGCGTATGGAGAACGGGTCGTTGCAACGCTATCTGGCGTTGATGCTGGTCAGCTCGTTGCTTGTTGTAGTCTACGCATTGACCCCGCTGCAAACGCTGCGGGGCTCTGTGCCGCTGACGCCTCTGGACGGTATCACCGTCGGTGGCATGCTGCTTCTCGGGCTGGCGTCGGTAATGACAGTGGTCTTCCACCGCAGACGCCTCATGGCGCTGATGGTACTCAGCGTTGTTGGGTTGATGGTAGCGCTGGTGTTCGCTCGCTATTCCGCACCTGATCTGGCGCTGACGCAGATTTCCGTCGAGGTGGTGACCATCATTCTGCTGATCCTAGCGTTGTTTTTCATGCCTGACCGCACGCCGGTCGAGTCGAGCAGCCTGCGCAGTTTCCGCGACCTGATTATTGCGTCGTCATTCGGCACCATGGTCGCCTTGTTGGCGTACGCGGTACTGAGTCGGCCGTATGACAGTATCGCCTCGTTCTTTCTCGAGAACAGTGTGTCCGGGGGCGGTGGCACCAATGTGGTCAACGTGATTCTGGTCGATTTTCGGGGTTTCGATACTCTGGGTGAGATTGCCGTGCTGGCAATCGCTGCGGTTGGCATCTACGGACTGCTCCATGGACTGCGCCTGCCACACCCGATCCGCGACTACGGCGGTAGGCTTTGGTCAACCGATAGGCATCCAATGGTGCTGGACACGCTATCTCGTGTGCTGTTGCCGATGGCGCTGTTGGTGTCGGTATTCATCTTCTTGCGCGGCCACAATTTACCAGGGGGCGGCTTCATCGCTGGCCTGATCACTGCGGTTGCTCTGATCCTCCAGTACATCTCGCATGGTGTGGTCTGGGCGCAGCAGCGACAGCCGTTCAGCTATCACGGCGTGGCCGGGCTCGGTGTGCTCATTGCGGGTCTGACCGGCCTCGGTAGTTGGCTGTTCGGTCGGCCTTTCCTGACCTCGGCTTTCGGCCATTTTCACCTGCCTTTGATTGGCGACTTCGAGTTGGCCACCGCGATGCTGTTCGATCTTGGTGTCTATCTGGCCGTGGTAGGAGCAACCCTGCTGATTCTTTCCAATATGGGTCATGTCAGTCAGGACGAGTCGTGCAAGGAGGTGCTTTGATGGAAATCGTGTTCGCGGTCACGTTGGGCGTGATGATGACCAGTGGCGTGTATCTTTTGCTCCGCGCACGGATATTTCCTGTGGTCATGGGGCTGACGTTGATTTCCTATGCTGTGAATTTGTTCATTTTCGCAATGGGCCGTCTCTCTACCGGTGTTCCGGCAATTATCGGAGCCAGCGCCGAGTACGGTGATCCGTTGCCGCAGGCCTTGGTGCTGACTGCGATCGTCATTGGTTTCGCCATGACCGCGTTCGTTGTGGTACTGGCGCTTCGCGGACTGGGCGAGTTGCGTACCGATCATGTTGATGGTCGGGAGCCGCGCAAATGAATCATGCGTTGATCATGCCGATCCTGCTGCCCTTGTTGGTCGGATGCAGTCTGCTGTTGCTTCACCGCCAGAGTGCATTGCTTAAGCGCCTGCTATCGGTGACGGCTACCTGGTTGTTGGTGCCGCTGGCCTTGGGGCTGTTATGGCAGGCCGATGCTGGCCAACTGTCCGTGTACCGTCTTGGCGGCTGGCAGCCACCGTTCGGCATCATGTTGCTGCTGGACCGGTTGAGTGCCTTGATGCTGCTAGTGACCGCCATACTGGCGGGATTCTCGGTGTTGTACGCCGTGCGTGGCGATGACGAGCGCGGGCCGAATTTCCATGCGCTGTTTCAGTTTCAGCTGGCAGGCATCAACGGTGCCTTTCTGACTGGTGATTTATTCAACCTTTTCGTGTTCTTCGAGATCCTGCTGATCTCGTCTTACGCGCTGCTGCTTCATGGCCAAGGCGCGAAGCGCGTGCAGTCGGGCATTCATTATGTCGTGCTGAACCTGTTGGGCTCATCGCTGTTTCTGATCGGTGTCAGCATGCTCTATGGCCTGACCGGAACCTTGAACATGGCCGATCTGGCAGGACGGGTTGGTGCAGCTGATCCAGCCGACGCTCCGCTTCTCGCTGCCGCGGGCTATCTGTTGCTGGTGGTATTTGCGCTGAAGGGAGCGATCCTGCCGCTGTATTTCTGGCTGCCGCGTGCTTATGCCGCGGCGACCGCGCCGGTGGCTGCGCTGTTCGCGATCATGACCAAGCTCGGGCTCTACGCGATTGTGCGTGTGTTCACGCTGATCTTCGGTAGCGAAGCGGGTGTGTTGAGCAACATGGTACTGGATTGGTTGTGGCCGCTTTCGATGCTTACGCTCGTTGGTGGCGTACTGGGCGCACTGGCCGCCCGCAACCTGCAGATACTGCTGTCCTATCTAGTGGTGGTTTCGGTGGGCACCTTGCTCGCCGGTATCGCGCTGGGAACAGAGGTGGGCCTCAGCGCTGCGCTGTACTACCTGGTGCACAGCACGCTGGTGTCCGGAGGACTGTTTCTACTGGCTGACCTCATCGCCCGCCAGCGCGGCGATATGGCCGCCGAGTTGCTATCGGCTCCCGCACTCAAGCAGCCCTTGTTGTTGGGCGCGTTGTTTTTCGCCGGCGCGATTTCGATTGCCGGGCTCCCGCCTTTCTCTGGTTTCATTGGCAAGGTGATGCTGCTGCAGGCCGTTCCTCCCGGGGTCGACGCCCTGCTGCTTTGGCCAGTGGTTCTGGTGGGCGGATTGGGGATGGTGATCGCACTGAGCCGAGCCGGCAGCATGGTGTTCTGGCGGCCTAGTGAAGCGGTCAGTGTTGGGAGGCCCGCGGATCGCGTGCGTGTGATGGCAACCTTTGGTCTGCTGTTTGGCAGCGTGTTGTTGGTTGCAGTGGCGCAGCCGATCCAGACCTACATGCAGGCGACCGCAGCCCAGTTGTTCGAGCTACAGCCGTATCTGCAGATTATCCGCGGAGGTGAGGCATGAAATCACGTCTGCTGCCCAACCCTGCGCTCACCTTGCTCCTTACGCTGCTCTGGCTACTGCTCAATAACGCACTGAGCGTGGGGCAACTGGTGCTTGGACTGTTTTTAGGTTGGGCGATCCCGTTACTGGTACAGGGATTTCTGGTTGACCTACCGAAAGTGCGTAGGCCCTTGAAGCTCTGTCTGTTTCTGCTGAAGGTGTTTTACGACATCGTCGTGGCCAACGTCAGTGTGGCCAAGCTGGTGCTCAGCTCTCGAGATCGACTGCAGCCTGCCTTCGTCGAGATACCGATGGCCATTGAGCATCCGTTCGTCCTCGCCGTGTTGACCAGCATCATTTCGTTAACCCCTGGAACGGTATCGGCGTCTTTGCGACCCGGGCATAAGATGTTGCTGATTCACGCTCTGGATGCCCCCGACACGGAGGCGCTGGTAGCCGAGGTGAAGAGCCGTTACGAAACGCCGCTGCTGGAGATTTTCGAATGCTCGCGTATGTAATTCCCTTGTGCATGGCGGTTATCGGAATCGCAGCGATCCTAAACGTGGTGCGGCTCGTTCAGGGGCCGGACATGCCTGATCGAGTATTGGCGCTCGACACCTTGTATATCAATGCGCTGGCATTGATCGTCCTGTTTGGTATCTGGCTCGCGTCCGATCTGTTCTTCGAGGCGGCTCTGCTCATCGCAGTGATGGGCTTCGTCAGTACCGTGGCGGTGGGCAAGCACCTGTTGCACGGCGAAATCATTGACTGAGGAGGCTGCATGCCATTCTGGATAGAATTGCTGGTGAGCGTGTTTCTAATAGTGGGGAGCGCGTTCGCCTTGGTTGGGGCGATCGGTTTGTATCGCCTTCCCGATTTCTTCACACGGCTGCACGGTCCGACCAAGGCAACCACGCTTGGGGTTGGTGGGATCGTCATCGGTTCGATGATCTTCTTTAGTAACCAGGGCAACGGTCTCAGCGTCCATGAAGTGCTGATCACCCTGTTTTTGTTTTTGACCGCGCCGGTCAGCGCCCATGTCCTGGCGAAGGCAGCCATGCAGCAAAGGTTGCCTTATACAGCCAAAACCCGCGGCAAACCCTGGGATTGAAGCGGGTCTGACGAGCGTTCATTACCGCCTCGTTGCCGAGGCGGCATGGCGTTGTCGTTCAGATGACGATGCTGCTGGGCGAGGGCTGATGCTCATTGTCCTGCGTCAGCTGCTTGATCATCGCCTGCTGCAGTCGTGTGCACAGATGCGGGTCAGACAAGGGCTGATTGTCGGCATTGGTGACGAAGAACACGTCCTCGACACGCTCGCCCAGCGTCGCGATCTTGGCGTTCTGTACCGAGAGGTCAAAGTCCAGAAACAGCTGGCCAATGCGCGCCAATAGCCCGGGGCGGTCCGGTGCAATGACCTCAATGATCGTTTGCGGGCGCTGCATGTCGTTGTGGATGGTGACCTGCGGTGGGAATGCGAAATGCTTCAATTGCCGGGGCACACGTTTCTGAATGATGGTCAGGTAGTCATCCGGATTACGCAGCGCGTTGATCAATCCTTGCCGAATCTCCTCTGTGCGCTCGGGGTCGTTGCCAATGGGAGAACCGTCGGCGTCCAGCACGATATAGGTGTCCAGCGTGAACTGGCTGCTCGAAGTGATAATGCGGGCATCGTGGATGTTCAGGTTCAGCTGGTCCATGGCCGCAACGGTAACGGCGAAGAAGTCATGCTGATCGGGTGCATAGATGAAGATCTGCGTGCCACCTTCGAATTCACGTTGGGTGGTTTCCTTGATCAGGACCAGCGGACCGCCGTCGCTTGGGTGCTCGATGATGGCTTCCGTGTGCCAGGCGACATCGATCGAGCTGTGCCGCATGAAATAGTCGTCACCTAGCTGCGACCATAGCTGTTCGGCGTCGTCCGGATCGGTCCCGTTGCGCACGAGGTTGTCGAGTGCGGCGCGCTGGGTCTGGCGAATCTGCTCCTCGCGCCCCAGCGGGTTCTCCAGACCGCGCTTGAGCGCGCGTTTGGTTTCGGTATACAGCTGGCGCAGCAGGCTCGCCCGCCAGGAATTCCAGAGGGTCGGGTTGGTTGCGTTGATGTCTGCAACGGTCAGCACATACAGGTAATCAAGGTGGGTTTCGTCACCCACCTGTTGGGCAAAGTCGTTGATCACCTGTGGGTCAGATAGGTCTTTGCGCTGCGCAGTCGTTGACATCACCAGATGGTTCTCAACCAGCCATACCACCAGCCGCGTGTCCCACGCAGGCAGCTTGTGACGCGTGCAGAACTCCTGCGCATCCACCGCGCCCAGCTCCGAATGGTCGCCGCCACGGCCCTTGGCGATGTCGTGATAGAGCCCTGCGATATAGATGAGCTCCGGCTTGGGCAACCGTTCCACGAGTTTACTGGCCAGTGGATACTTTTCGGCGACGCCGGGTTTGCTCAGTTTGCGCAGGTACTTGATGACATTGAGCGTATGAGCGTCGACCGTATAGATATGAAAGAGGTCATGCTGCATCTGCCCCACGATATGGCCGAACTCGGGCAGGTAGCGTCCAAGAATGCCGTAGCGATTCATGCGTCTCAGATTGCGGTGGATGCCTTCCTTGCATTTGAACAGCTCGATGAACAGGCTGGTGTTGCGGATGTCGCTGCGAAAATCGTCGTCAATGAGATGTCGGTGGTCCCGAAGGAGGCGAATGGTCTCCGCTCGTACACCCTGAATGTCAGGGTGTTGCGCCAGCAGTACGAAGATTTCCAGAATCGCGAAGGGCCTGCGCTTGAACACCGAATCATCGGTTACTTCCAGATAGCCATCGCGCACCAAGAAGCGGCTGTTGAGCGGCACCGCATCGCCGCTGTCACCCTCCCATAGGATAACTTCGGCAAAGTGTTGCCCTACCAGATCGCTTAGTTCTGAAATGCTCATCACGACGCGGTAGTACTTCTGCATGAAGCGCTCGATCGCCAGCTTGGCGTCACTGTCTTCATAGCCGAGGAGGGCGGCGAGACTGCGCTGGTGGTCGAATAGCAGTCGATCCTCCGCACGCCCGGCCAGCATGTGTAATCCGTAACGGACCCGCCAGATGAATTCTTGTCCAGCCACTAGCAACGAGTACTCGCCTTCGGTCAGAAATCCCTGATCGAGGATGGCGCTAAGATTCAAGCTGCCAAACTGGCGCCGCGCTATCCACAGGATCGTCTGGATGTCGCGCAGCCCACCAGGCGAGCCTTTGACGTTTGGCTCCAGGTTATATTCGGTATTGTTGTATTTCGAGTGGCGCGTGGCCTGCTCGTTACGTTTAGCAAGGAAGAACTCTTTGCTCGGCCACATTTCCGAAGGGCTGGTGACCTTCAGCATGTTCTGACGCAAGCGCTCGGGGCCGGCGATCGTACGGCTTTCCATGAGATTGGTGATGACGGTCAGGTCCGCACGTGCCTCCTCGGCGCATTCCTGTACCGAGCGAACACTCTGGCCAACTTCCAAGCCAATGTCCCATAGCAGGGTCAGAAACCGCTCGATGGCATCGCGGAATATTTCCTGGTCATTGTTATCGAGCAGTATCAGCAGGTCGATATCGGAATAGGGGTGCAGCTCGCCGCGCCCATAGCCACCGACGGCTACCAGCGCTATTTCCGCCTCGTTGTTCCAGTCGAAGCGGCCCCAGGCGGCTCGCAATATCTGGTCGACGAACCAGGCGCGGCCTTCGATCAGGCCGCGGATATCCTGGCCGGCGAGGAAGCGTGCATCGAGCACCTCCCGCGCCTTGCGTATGACTTTCTTGAAGGCGGCGATGGGGCTGGCCTTAAGTGCCAGTTCAGCCTGGAACTGGCTGCGGTCGAACAATTCGGAATCAACCTGAGGCATACCGTCGCCCTCCATCAAAGCATCAAAATTAGGGCGATGTGCGGGCTATAGTGTCATCGCTGCGCAGGGTGAAGATTTCATAGCCATCGGCGGTCACCACTAGGGTGTGTTCCCATTGGGCGGATAGCTTGCGGTCCTTGGTAATGGCTGTCCAGCCGTCACCAAGCAGGCGAGTTTCCGACCGGCCCTGGTTGATCATTGGCTCTATGGTGAAGGTCATTCCTTCCTTTAGCTCCAGCCCGGTCCCGGCGCGGCCGTAGTGAAGCACTTGAGGCTCTTCGTGGAAAACCTTGCCGATGCCATGGCCACAATACTCGCGGACGACGGAGAAGCCGTTCTTCTCGGCATGCTTCTGAATAACCTCGCCGATGTCCCCTAGGCGCGCTCCGGGGCGGACTACCTCGATACCTTTATAAAGGCACTCCTGCGTCACCTTACACAGCCGCTCGGCCCACTCTGGTGCTTTGCCGACAAGAAACATTCGGCTGGTATCGCCGTGGTAACCATCCTTGATGACCGTGATATCGATATTGAGGATGTCACCGTCTTTGAGAGGCTTGTCGTTGGGAATGCCATGACAGACGACATGATTGATCGATGTGCAAATCGATTTGGGATAACCCTTGTAATTGAGCGGGGCGGGTATGGCCTGTTGCACGTTGACGATGTGCTCGTGGCAGATGCGGTCCAGTTCTTCGGTGGTGACGCCCGGCTTGACGTGATCACCGATCATTTCGAGCACCTCGGCGGCCAGGCGGCCGGCAATGCGCATTTTCTCGATGTCTTCAGGCGTCTTGATGGAAACAGTCATGCAACCCTCTTGGCGCCAAGAGGCGCAGGCAAATAGATATAAGAGGTAAATGATAAACCAAAGAAGGCTTTACCTGCAGGCGACCCTGGCGGCTCGGGGAAACCAGAGGCAACCTTGGTAGCTACGTTCAATGTCTGTCCGTGCTAGCCTCCGATGCTGGCTTGTGCTATAAAACGCGCCGCTCTGCGGGACTACCTGCCGAGCCTGACCCCACACACGTGTCGACACGGTATCCTGGGTGCTCGCAAGAGTTGGATATCGGGACGCGTGGAGGCCTAACCCGACTTATCTGAGGAACTCTCATGTCTCAAGTCACTATGCGCGATATGCTGAAGGCCGGTGTGCACTTCGGCCACCAGACCCGTTACTGGAACCCAAAGATGAATAAGTACATCTTTGGCGCGCGTAACAAGATTCATATCATCAACCTTGAGAAAACCCTGCCGATGTTCAACGACGCGCTGCGTTTCGTTGAAAAGCTGGCTGCAGGCAAAAACAAGATTCTGTTCGTTGGCACCAAGCGTTCCGCTGGCAAGATCGTTCGCGAAGAGGCTGCTCGTTGTGGCTCGCCGTACGTCGATCATCGCTGGTTGGGCGGCATGCTGACCAACTACAAGACCATTCGCGCCTCGATCAAGCGTCTGCGTGAGCTGGAAACACAAGCTCAGGACGGTACCTTCGAGAAGCTGACCAAGAAAGAGGCGCTGATGCGTACTCGCGATCTTGAGAAGCTGGATCGTAGCCTGGGCGGCATCAAGGACATGGGCGGTCTGCCGGACGCCATGTTCGTTGTTGACGTCGATCACGAGCGTATTGCTATTTCCGAAGCCAATAAGCTGGGTATTCCAGTTATCGGCATCGTTGATACCAACAGCAGCCCGGAAGGCGTCGATTACATCATTCCTGGTAATGACGATGCCATCCGCGCCGTGCAACTCTATCTGGGCTCTATGGCAGACGCAGTACTGCGTGGTCGTCAGACCAATGCTGGCGGTGCTGACGAGTTCGTTGAAGAAGCCCCTGTCGAGGCTGCTCAAGGCTGAGCGCACTTGTCGCCTAGCTGATACCCGTTGAACAGAAAGGGGGCTATGCCCCCTTTTTGCCACTTCCGAATTGATCGTCCGAATGATGGGCGATGATCGAAAATCGAATCGAGAGGATTTGCGAACATGGCAGAGATCACTGCAGCCCTGGTTAAAGAACTGCGCGAGCGGACTGGCCAAGGCATGATGGATTGCAAAAAGGCGCTCACCGCTGCTGGTGGCGACATCGAGAAAGCCATTGACGATATGCGTGCTGCGGGCGCCATCAAGGCAGCCAAGAAGGCCGGCAATATCGCTGCTGAAGGCGCGATCGCTGTTAAAGTGGCCGACGACAACACGCGCGCCGTGATTATCGAAGTCAACTCGCAGACCGACTTCCTGGCACTGCAGGACGACTTCAAGAATTTCGTCAATAGCAGTGTCGAGAAAGCCTTCGCCGAGAAGATGACTGATGCAGCGCCGCTGATTGCCGCTCAGGAAACTGATCGCGAGGCGCTGGTCGCCAAGTGCGGCGAGAACGTCAATATCCGTCGTTTGACCACCGTTGAGGCGGATCTGGTTGGATCCTACCTGCACGGTCACCGTATCGGTGTTCTGGTTGCGCTGAAGGGGGGCAGTGTCGAGCTGGCCAAAGAAATCGCCATGCACGTTGCCGCCAGCAACCCTCAGTTCCTGGATCCGTCGCAGGTTTCTGAAGAAGCCGTTGCCAAGGAAAAAGAAATTTTCCTGGCGTTGAATGAAGACAAGATCAAGGGCAAGCCTGCTGAAATCGTCGAGAAGATGGTTGCCGGTCGCATCAGCAAGTTCCTTGCTGAAGCCAGTTTGGTCGAGCAGGCTTTCGTCAAGGATCCCGATGTCAAAGTTGGCGAGTTGGCGAAGAAGGCTGGTGCTGAGATCGTTTCCTTCGTTCGTTACGAAGTAGGCGAAGGCATCGAGCGCGCAGAGGTTGACTTCGCTGCCGAAGTTGCCGCTCAGGTCGCTGCTACTAAGCAATAAGACGCTCTGCTGTCCTCTAAGAGGCTGCCCGCTCACGCGTGCGGCCTCTTTGTCGGACTGGAGGATGGAAACGTTTTTTGCCAATGCGACAGTCACCGCTTGGCACCAATGCGAGACTGCGCTGTCATAGCGCAGACATTTTTCCCGGCTGCAGGCCAGCCTAGTCATACAATGCCGCAGGAGAGACAACGCCAATGGCTCAGCAGATGAGTGCACGCAATCCTCGCTATAAACGCATTCTGCTCAAACTAAGCGGCGAGGCCCTAATGGGGTCGGAGGACTTTGGCATTGATCCCAAGGTGCTTGATCGCATGGCCTTGGAGGTTGGGCAGTTAGTCGGCATAGGCGTAGAAGTTGGTTTGGTCATTGGCGGCGGTAATCTTTTCCGTGGTGCCGCTCTGTCCGCCGCAGGCATGGATCGTGTGACTGGCGACCATATGGGTATGCTCGCTACGGTCATGAACTCCTTGGCCATGCGTGACGCCTTGGAGCGCTCGAACATCCCGGCATTGGTCATGTCGGCGATTTCGATGGTCGGGGTCACAGACCATTACGACCGCCGCAAGGCGATGCGTCACCTGAAGAGTGGCGAGGTAGTGATCTTCTCCGCCGGCACCGGCAATCCGTTCTTTACCACTGATTCGGCCGCCTGCCTGCGTGCCATCGAGATTCATGCCGATGTGGTGCTCAAGGCCACCAAGGTTGACGGCGTTTATACGGCCGACCCCTTCAAGGATCCGAATGCCGAGAAGTTCGAGCAGCTGACCTATGATGATGTGCTTGACCGCAAGCTGGGCGTCATGGACCTGACTGCCATTTGCCTATGCCGCGACCACAACATGCCGCTGCGGGTGTTCAACATGAACAAGCCCGGTGCCCTGCTCAATATTGTGCTTGGCGGCGCTGAAGGAACCCTGATCGAGGAGCAGTACCAATGATCAACGAGATTAAGCAAGACGCTCAAGAGCGCATGAAGAAAACCCTGGAATCGCTGGGGCATGCGTTCGCCAAAATTCGTACCGGTCGCGCTCATCCGAGCATTCTAGATGGCGTTATGGTGTCGTATTACGGCAGCGATACGCCTCTGCGCCAGATTGCCAATGTCACGGCAGAAGACTCGCGCACTTTGGCGCTCACTGTCTTTGATAGAGGCATGATCCAGGCCGTAGAAAAGGCGATCATGACGTCTGATCTGGGCCTGAACCCTGCGACTGCCGGTACTACGATTCGCGTACCGATGCCTGCGCTTACTGAAGAGACCCGTAAGGGGTACACCAAGCAGGCACGCTCAGAGGCTGAAAATGCTCGTGTCGCCGTGCGCAACATTCGGCGCGATGCTATCGCCCAGCTCAAGGATCTGGTGAAGGAAAAGGAAATCAGTGAAGACGAGGAACGACGCGGTCAAGACGACGTTCAAAAGCTGACCGACAAGTACGTTGCGGAGATCGACAAGGCGCTTGAAGGTAAGGAAAACGATCTGATGGCTGTTTGATGTCGCTGTACCGGACTTCGTCCGTACTGCACACGTCGGAGTGCGTCGAGGCCGAAAGGTTCGTGACGCGAGGGGCTAACCAGTCGTATCCCCGGAAATTGCCATTTGGCGGTTTCTCCCATTGTTCGCAGCGTGATTGAGCGCAGGTAGAGTCGTTTCATGGATAAGGTCAGGCAGATTGCCGGACGGAATGTACCCCGTCATGTCGCAGTCATCATGGATGGTAACAATCGCTGGGCGAAGCGGCGTCTCTTGCCAGGCGTGGCCGGACACAAGGCGGGCGTCGATGCGGTGCGAGCCGTTATAGAGGTTTGCGCCGAGGCGGGTGTTGAGGTGCTGACGCTGTTTGCCTTTTCCAGCGAGAATTGGCAGCGGCCGGCCGAGGAGGTTGGGGCGCTGATGGAGCTTTTCCTGAGCGCTCTACGCCGAGAAGCGCGCAAGCTCAACGAAAATGGCATCAGCTTGCGAATCATTGGCGATCGTTCACGCTTTCACCCGGAGCTGCAGACGGCGATGCTCGAAGCCGAGGAAATGACCGCGGGCTCCGGCCGTTTCGTGCTTCAGGTCGCTGCCAATTACGGCGGACAGTGGGACATTCTCCAGGCCGCACAACGGTTGGCCCGCGAAGCGCAGGAAGGCCGACTCAATCCGGATGAAGTGACTCCCGCCCTTTTTCAGCGCTATCTGGCAACTGGCGACATGCCTCTGCCGGATCTCTGTATTCGCACCGGTGGTGAGCGACGCATTAGCAATTTCCTGTTATGGCAGTTGGCTTATGCTGAACTGTATTTCTCGGACCTGTTCTGGCCCGATTTCAAGCACGATGCAATGCGTACAGCATTGGCCGATTTCGCCAAGCGTCAGCGACGTTTCGGCAAGACCGGTGACCAGGTAGAAATAGAGGTTCGAGCTGAATGCTGAAGCATCGCATCATCACGGCAGCCATCCTTCTTCCGATCGCACTGATTGGTTTTTTCCTTCTCGAAGGTCTCGCTTTTGCGCTGTTCATAGGCTTAGTCGTTGTGCTTGGGGGATGGGAATGGGCGCGTCTGGCGGGCTTTGAGGCTCAGCCGGTCAGGGTTCTTTATGCGATAGCGGTCGCTCTGCTGCTTGCGGGGCTCTATTTGGCTCCCGCCTTGGCGTCTTGGTTGCTTACGCTCAGCGTGATCTGGTGGCTGACTGCCACGGCGCTCGTCGTCAGTTATCCTCGAAGTCAGCGACACTGGGGTGGATCTGTCGGCAGTCTGATTATCGGATTGTTGATCCTATTGCCCGCCTGGCAGGGCCTGGTTTTGCTCAAGCAGTGGCCACAGGGCAATTGGCTTATCGTTGCAGTGATGGTCCTGGTGTGGGGGGCTGATATTGGTGCCTATGCGGCAGGCAAGACCTTTGGCCGTCGCAAGCTCGCTCCTCAGGTCAGCCCAGGCAAGAGTTGGGAGGGGATGATTGGCGGCTTGGTCACCAGCCTGCTAATCACATTGTTCGTTGGGCTTTATCAATCCTGGTCTGCGCGTGAGCTGGCGCTCGCTCTGTTAGGTGCAGCTCTGGTGGTGGTCATTTCCGTCGTTGGCGATTTGACCGAGAGCATGTTCAAGCGCAGCTCGGGTATTAAAGACAGCAGTCAGCTGCTTCCAGGGCATGGCGGCGTGATGGATCGTATCGACAGCTTGACCGCTGCGGTACCCGTGTTCACGGTCCTGCTTTGGCTGGCCGGCTGGGGTGCATGGTGAGTGGTCCGCTGCAGGTAACAATTCTTGGTGCGACCGGCTCCATCGGCCTGAGCACGCTGGATGTCATCGCCCGTCATCCCGAACGCTACCAAGCTTTTGCGCTCACTGCATTCAGTCGCATCGCCGAGCTACGGGAGCTGTGCCGACGGCATCGGCCGCGTTATGCGGTGGTTGCCGATAGTGACCGGGCTCGTGTGTTGCAGGAGCAGCTCGACAGTGACGGCGTCAAAACGCGCGTGCTTGTGGGTGAGGGTGGTCTAAGCGAAGTTGCAGCGCATCCCGAGGTCGACGTGGTCATGGCGGCGATCGTTGGTGCCGCGGGCTTACGGCCGACGCTCTCCGCCGTCCAGGCCAGCAAGCGGGTCCTGTTGGCGAACAAAGAGGCGCTGGTAATGTCCGGCGCGTTGTTCATGCAGGCGCTGCGTGACAGCGAGGCGGTGCTGCTGCCCATCGATAGCGAGCACAACGCCATCTTCCAGTGTTTGCCTGGCAACTATGCGCAGGGGTTGAGTCGTGTCGGCGTCAGGCGAATTCTGCTTACGGCGTCCGGAGGGCCTTTCCGGCAACTACCTCTGGATCAGCTGTCTTCTGTAACTGCCGACCAGGCCTGTGCCCACCCCAACTGGTCCATGGGCCGCAAGATCTCCGTTGATTCAGCGAGCATGATGAACAAGGGGCTTGAGCTCATCGAGGCGTGCTGGCTGTTCGATGCGCGCCCGGAACAGGTAGAAGTTGTGATTCACCCGCAGAGCGTCATTCACTCGATGGTCGACTATGTCGATGGCTCGGTCTTGGCGCAACTGGGTAATCCCGACATGCGGACACCGATTGCGCATGCACTGGCCTGGCCGGAACGAATCGACTCAGGCGTATCGGCTTTGGACCTGTTGCAGGTAGGTCGTCTGGATTTCGAGGCTCCCGACCAGCACAGATTTCCTTGTCTTCGGATTGCCAGGCAGGCCGCGCAGGATGGCGGAACGGCGCCGGCGATGCTCAATGCTGCGAACGAGGTAGCCGTGGATGCGTTCCTCAATGGTCGCATTCGCTTCACTGAAATCGCGAGTATTATCGAGCATGTTCTCGATCTGGAAGCTTCGGTTCCGGCACGTTGCCTGGCAGATGTGCTGACTGCCGATGCCCAGGCCCGCAGGCTCGCTTCGCACTGGTTGCAAAGTCGCGATCGGTAGCGGTCGGAAGCGATCAAAAGTCCCAACTTGGCTGTAGCGCTCCGGCATGGACCGGGCTCGCAGCTGCTAAAAGACCTTTCGAGGCAGAGGAAATATGGGCGCGCTCTACATGATCATCGGTACCCTGGTGGCGCTGGGTGTACTGGTAACCTTCCACGAGTTCGGACATTTCTGGGTGGCTCGGCGTTGCGGCGTCAAGGTTCTGCGCTTCTCGGTAGGCTTTGGTCGGCCGCTGTTGCGCTGGCATGACCGCCAGGGTACCGAATTCGTTGTCGCCGCCATCCCCCTCGGTGGCTACGTCAAAATGCTCGACGAACGCGAGGGTGACGTGCCGCCCACTCTGCTGGGGCAGGCCTTCAACCGCAAAACCGTTAGGCAGCGCTTCGCCATTGTGTCGGCCGGGCCTTTGGCCAACTTTCTGCTTGCCCTGGTGTTCTTCTGGATCTTGGCGATGCTGGGTACGGAGCAAGTTCGTCCGGTCGTAGGCGCAGTAGAGACTGGCAGCCTTGCTGAGCGAGCCGGCTTGATGGCTGGGCAGGAAATCGTCGAGATTAACGGCAAGCCAACTGCAGGCTGGGCAGATGTCAATTTGCAGTTGATCAGGCGCCTTGGTGAGACCGGTTCGCTCGAAATGCTGGTGAGCGAGGTTGATGGAGGTCAGTCGCAGCGGTTACAGCTCGAGCTGAAGGACTGGCTTAAGGGGGCTGAGGAACCGGACCCGATCGGCTCGCTGGGTATTCGTCCCTGGCGTCCGGAAATTGCCCCGGTTGTCGCTCAGCTAGATCCCGAAGGCCCGGCGCAGGCAGCTGGCGTGCAGATTGGGGATCGATTGGTCAGCCTTGACGCCGAGGCGCTCACCGAATGGCAAGAAGTGATTGACCGTGTTAGGCCGCTGGGCGGGCAAGCGGTTTTGCTGGTGGTTGAGCGTAACGGTGAGCAGATCGAACTCCCTCTGACGCTGGCTGAACGTGGCGAAGGAGATGAGCGTCGGGGCTATCTTGGCGCCGGCGTCGCGGGTGGAGAATGGCCGCCTGAAATGCTGCGGCAGGTCAGCCACGGTCCTGTCGAAGCTGTCGGGGAAGGGCTTCGTCGAACATGGACGATGAGTGTTCTGACTCTGGATTCGCTTAAGAAAATGCTCTTCGGGGAGCTCTCGGTAAAAAACTTGAGCGGCCCGATAACCATTGCTAAAGTGGCGGGCGCTTCTGCACAGTCGGGCGTGGGCGACTTCTTGAATTTCCTCGCCTACCTGAGCATAAGCCTTGGGGTACTCAATCTATTGCCTATCCCCGTCCTGGATGGAGGCCATTTGCTCTTCTACCTGGTCGAGTGGGTCCGTGGACGTCCCTTGTCGGACAGGGTCCAGGGCTGGGGAGTACAGATCGGTATCAGCCTGGTTGTTGGGGTGATGCTGCTTGCGCTGGTCAACGACCTTGGCCGCCTTTAATCGCCATATACCTTGATGTCGCCGCGCCACGCGCAGGTTCAATTATCAGGTTTGAAAAGAAAGGACTTCATGAAACGTCTGCTGCTACCTGCGGTAATTTCCGCACTGATGATTGCCGAAGTTCACGCCGAGTCCTTCACTATTTCCGATATACGCGTTAACGGTCTGCAGCGTGTCTCTGCTGGCAGCGTCTTTGGCGCGTTGCCGTTGAACGTCGGTCAGGCAGCTGACGACAGTCGCCTGGTCGATGCAACCCGCGCGCTGTTTCGTACCGGCTTTTTTGAAGACATCCAGCTCGGCCGTGAGGGCGATGTACTGGTCATCAACGTGGTCGAGCGTCCTTCAATCTCCGGCATCGAGATCGACGGCAACAAGGCAATCAAGACTGAAGACTTGCTTTCCGGCCTGCAACAGTCGGGCCTGGCAGAGGGTGAAATCTTCCAGCGCGCCACGCTCGAGGGCGTGCGCAACGAGCTGCAGCGTCAATATGTTGCTCAGGGACGCTACTCGGCTACGATCGAAACTGAGGTCGTCCCGCAGCCTCGCAACCGCGTCGCGCTGAAAATAGATATTAACGAAGGCTCCGTTGCGGCGATTAAACACATCAACGTTGTCGGCAATTCCGTATTCCCCGACGAAGATCTCACCGATCTGTTCGAGCTGAAGACCAGCAACTGGTTGTCGTTCTTCCGCAACGACGACAAGTATGCCCGGGAGAAGCTTTCCGGTGACCTTGAACGTCTGCGCTCTTATTACTTGGATCGCGGCTATATCAACATGGACATCACCTCTACTCAGGTGTCCATTACGCCGGACAAGAAAGACGTCTACATCACGGTAAATATCGCTGAAGGTGATCGTTACACCGTCAGTGACGTCAAGCTGAGCGGCGATTTGAAAGTGCCGCAGGAAGAGCTGCAATCTTTGCTGTTGGCGAAGGAGGGTCAGGTTTTCTCGCGCAAAGTCATGACCACTACCTCAGAGCTGATTACGCGTCGCTTGGGCAATGAGGGCTACACCTTCGCCAACGTCAATGGCGTGCCGGAAACCAACGACGAGAACAATACTGTCTCGATCACCTTCGTTGTCGATCCAGGCAAGCGCGCCTATGTCAATCGCATCAATTTCCGCGGCAACACCAAGACCGAAGACGAAGTGCTGCGCCGCGAGATGCGCCAGATGGAAGGCGGCTGGGCGTCGACCTATCTAATTGATCAATCCAAAACCCGTCTCGAAAGGTTGGGTTTCTTCAAGGAAGTGAACGTCGAAACGCCCCAGGTCCCGGGTACCGACGACCAGATCGACGTGAATTACAGCGTTGAAGAGCAGCCGTCTGGCTCGATCATGGCGAGCATCGGATTTGCGCAGAATGCGGGTCTGATTCTCGGTGGTTCAATCAGCCAGAACAACTTCCTGGGCACCGGTAACCGTGTCAGCCTCGGGTTGACCCGCAGCGAATACCAGTCGCGTTACAACTTCGGGTTCGTCGATCCCTACTGGACCGAAGACGGTGTCAGCCTCGGTTATAACGCCTTCTATCGAACCACCGATTACGACGAGCTGGACTACGACGTGTCTAGCTACTCGGTCGACAGCCTAGGCGGCGGTGTGAATATCGGCTATCCGATCAGCGAGACTTCGCGGTTGTCGTTTGGTCTATCCGCGCAACAGGACACGATTGATAGCGGACGGTACACGGTCGATGAAATTTTCGATTTTATCGAGCAAGAAGGCGACAGCTACCTCAACTTCAAGGCCTCAGTCGGTTGGTCTGAGTCGACGTTGAACCGCGGGGTTCTTGCAACGCGCGGACATTCGCAAAGCCTTTCGCTGGAAACGACTATTCCAGGCAGTGATCTGTCGTTTTATAAACTCGACTACAACGCTCAGCTGTTCGTGCCGGTTACCAAGACCTACACCATGAGGCTGCATACGCAGTTGGGTTATGGGGATGCCTATGGCTCGACCTCACGGCTGCCGTTCTACGAGCACTACTATGCTGGTGGTTTCAACTCGGTTCGTGGCTTCGAAGACAGCAGTCTCGGTCCGCGCAGCACACCGAGCCTTGGCGAGCCTGTAACCGGGAATGAGGGCACCATTGCCGATCCTGATCAGGATGCGCTGCCATACGGTGGTAACGTGCTGATCCAGGGCGGAATGGAGCTGCTGTTTCCGATGCCGTTCGTCAAGGATCAGCGCTCGTTGCGCACCTCAGTGTTCTGGGACGTGGGTAACGTCTACGATACAAATTGCCCGTCGGGCTCGGCTAAGTGCAGCGACATCGATATCGGGGACATGGCCAGTTCGGTCGGTGTCGGCCTGACCTGGATCACTGCCATGGGCCCGTTGAGTTTCAGTCTGGCGATGCCCGTAATGAAGCCGGACGAAGCAGATACCCAGGTCTTCCAGTTCTCGCTGGGCCAAACCTTTTAATCATCTGGAGCCCTGCTCCAGCGCATTCCTGAAGAGTGGTATATACCGTGCGTAAGTTGACCCAATTGCTTGTTATTGCCGCTGCTCTAGTGGCGACCCCCGCATTCGCCGAAATGAAAATAGCGGTGATGAATTATCAGATGGCTCTGCTCGAATCGGACGGAGCCAAACGCTACTCGGTCGACGCAGAGAAGAAGTTCGGCCCACAGCTGGAGAAGCTCAAAGGGCTGGAGAGCGACGCCAAGCGCATTCAGGACCGCCTGGGCAAAGACGGCGATAAGATGCAGCAGGCTGAGCGTGAGCGCCTTGAGCTTGAATTCAAGCAGAAGGCTCGCGACTTTCAGTTTCTTTCAAAGGAGCTGAACGAGTCTAAGGCCTCCGCCGATCGTGACATGCTCAAGCAGCTCAAGCCAAAGCTAGACAAGGCTGTCGAAGAAGTTATCAAGAAGGGCGATTTCGACTTGGTGTTGGAGCGCGGCGCGGTGGTGGATGTCAAGCCACAGTACGACATCACCCGCCAGGTCATTGAGCGCATGAATCAGCTGCGCTGATGAGCGGAGTAGCCTATTCACTAGGCGATCTAGTCGAAAGACTAGGGGCCGAGCTGCGCGGCGATGGCTCGTTGCAAGTGTCAGGTCTGGCGACTTTGCAGGACGCCGGTCCTGAGCATTTGAGTTTCCTTGCCAACGCGCGATACCGGAAATTTCTGCCCACGACGAGGGCTGGAGGCGTGCTGCTTACCGCCAAGGATGCCGAAGGCTACGCGGGTACCGCTTTGGTTGTCGCCAGCCCGTATCTCGCCTATGCGCGTATCTCGCATTTGTTCGAGAGCCGGCCTCGAGCGGCCACCGGTATTCATCCCACCGCAGTAGTGGATCCCAGCGCTGTGGTTGATCCCTCAGCGCGTATCGGTGCTCAAGTAGTGATTGAAGCAGGAGCCTGGGTTGGCCCCGATGTGGAGATCGGCGCCCAGTCCGTGATCGGCGCGCGAAGCCGCATCGGCGCAGGGGGGCGACTCGCTGCTCGAGTCACCATTTGCCATGACGTGATCATTGGCGATCGCGTGGTCATTCAGCCCGGTGCGGTGATCGGTGGTGAGGGGTTCGGCTTCGCCAATGAACAAGGGAGTTGGGAGAAGATTGCTCAGCTCGGTGGTGTGCGTATTGGTAATGATGTCGAGATTGGCGCCAATACCACCATCGACCGTGGTGCTATATCGGATACGGTTATAGGAAATGGCGTCAAGCTGGATAACCAGATCATGATCGCGCACAACGTACAGATCGGCGATAACACTGCCATGGCAGGGTGTTCCGGCATTTCCGGGAGCACCAAAATCGGTCGCAACTGTATGATCGCTGGCGGCGCCGGGCTGGTTGGGCATATCGAAGTCTGCGATAACGTGTTCATAACCGGCATGACCATGGTCACCCGCTCGATCACCGAGCCGGGAAGTTATTCTTCGGGGACGGCCATGCAGACCGCCGCGGAATGGCGCAAAAGTGCTGCCCGGATTCGTCATCTCGACGACATGGCGCGCCGCCTGCAGCAAGTAGAAAAACGCCTGGCCTCCGTGACCCCGCGCGGGGATGCGTCTTCTGATGGCTGACCCCACCGTCTGATCGCTCTTGTCAGAAGGCATTTGCCAGCGGGTCGCGCAGCCATATGGCTGCGCAGACTCCCAATCTCCTTACGGGCTTTTTCTTCATATGATGGATATCAACGAGATACGCGAATACCTTCCCCACCGATACCCCTTTCTACTGGTTGACCGGGTGGTGGAGCTCGACACGGACGCCAAGCGTATTCGTGGCTACAAGAACGTCACCATCAACGAACCCTTCTTCAACGGTCACTTCCCGCAACATCCAATCATGCCGGGTGTATTGATCATTGAAGCGATGGCGCAAGCGGCAGGACTGCTTGGTTTCAAGATGATGGGTGCGAAGCCAGCCGATGGCACGCTTTACTTCTTCGTTGGCTCGGACAAGCTGCGCTTCCGTCAACCAGTCGTGCCGGGCGATCAGTTGACCCTCGAGGCATCTTTCATCAGCGCCAAGCGCGGAATCTGGAAGTTCGATTGCCGCGCCAGTGTTGATGGTAAGCCGGTATGCTCGGCCGAAATCATTTGTGCGGAACAGAAGATATGAGTTTGGTCGACCCTCGCGCCATCGTCGACCCTGCGGCCCGGCTGGGGGATAACGTTCAGGTCGGCCCATGGTCGATAATCGGCCCGGATGTCGAAATAGGCGAGGGAACAGTGATCGCGTCTCACGTGGTCATTAAAGGGCCGACCCGTATTGGCCGGCACAATCGAATCTTCCAGTTTTCTTCGGTGGGTGAAGACACGCCCGACCTCAAATACAAGGGCGAGCCCACGCGCCTTGTGATCGGTGACCACAACGTGATCCGGGAGGGGGTAACCATTCACCGCGGCACTGTTCAGGATCGAGGCGAGACCACGCTCGGCAACCACAACCTGATCATGGCCTATGCCCACATCGGTCATGACAGTGTGATCGCCAATCATTGCATCCTGGTCAACAACACGGCGCTGGCCGGTCATGTGCACGTTGGTGACTGGGCGATTCTGTCCGGATACACGCTGGTGCACCAGTATTGCCACATCGGTGCGTACAGCTTCTCCGGCATGGGCACCGCAATAGGCAAGGACGTTCCTGCGTTTGTGACGGTATTCGGCAACCCGGCCGAGGCGCGCAGCATGAACTTCGAGGGCATGCGTCGCCGTGGTTTCTCCGAAGAAACCATCCTAGCGCTGCGCAACGCCTACAAAGTCGTCTATCGCAAGGGGCTGACAGTCGAGGCTGCGCTCGCTGTGCTCGCCGCTGATGCCCAGGCCTTCCCAGAAGTAGCGCTCTTCCGAGACTCCATACAAGCCTCAAACCGCGGCATCACGCGCTGATATGTCCAGGCCGTTGACAGTTGCACTCGTGGCTGGCGAAGCGTCCGGCGACATCCTTGGTGCAGGTTTGATGCAGGCGCTCAAGGCGCAGCACGCGAACGTCGAATTCGTCGGTGTAGGCGGGCCCCGAATGGAGGCGCAGGGCCTCGAATCCTATTTCCCGCAAGAGCGCCTGGCTGTGATGGGGCTGGTGGAGGTGCTCGGTCGCCTACCGGAACTGCTGAGACGCCGCAAGCGTCTGCTCCAGACGTTGTTGGGTGTGCGCCCCGATGTATTCATTGGCATCGATGCGCCGGATTTCAATCTGGACTTGGCGCTAAAGCTGCGGCGTGCGGGGATCAAGACTGTGCATTACGTCAGTCCGTCGGTCTGGGCATGGCGACAGAAGCGCGTGCTGAAAATCCGAGACGCCTGCGATCTGATGCTTACGCTGTTTCCCTTCGAGGCGAAGTTCTACGACGCACACCAGGTGGCGGTGCGTTTTGTGGGCCACCCTCTGGCTGACACCATCCCGTTAGTCTCTGATCGAGCCGCGGCGCGGACAACATTGGGCCTGTCGCAGGAAGGGCTGATCGTGGCCCTGATGCCCGGCAGTCGGGGCGGCGAGGTCGGGCGTCTTGGTGAACTCTTCCTGACTGCAGCTGACAGGCTACGCTCGATGCGGCCGGGGATCCGTTTCGTGGTGCCCTGTGCCAGTCCCGAGCGGCGTGCTCAACTGGAGCAGATGCTAATAGGGCGGGACCTTCCGTTGACACTGCTCGATGGCCGTTCCCACGAGGCGTTGGCCGCCTGCAATGCGGTACTGATTGCTTCCGGCACCGCGACGCTCGAAGCCTTGCTGTACAAACGTCCCATGGTGGTGGCTTACAGCGTTTCGCCGCTGACGTTTCGAATTCTCAAGCGCCTGGTGAAGAGCCCCTACGTAGCCTTACCCAATTTGCTGGCCCAGCGTCTTCTGGTTCCGGAGTTGCTTCAGGATGCCGCGACTCCCGATGCAATGGCGCAGCTGTTGTCGCCATTGCTGGATAACGGTGACAGCCAGACCGAGGGGTTTGATGCCATTCACCGTACGCTGCGCTGCGATGCCTCGAGCCAGGCAGCCGATGCGGTGCTCGAACTGTTAGGCGCGCGCTAATGCAGATCGGGTTGGATTTCAATCTGGTAGAAGAGCTCGTTGCAGGCGTCGACGAGGTTGGCCGTGGGCCGCTGTGCGGGCCAGTGGTGACCGCGGCAGTGATTCTTGACCCATTGCGACCGATCAGGGGCCTGAACGACTCGAAGAAGCTCACTGAGGCACGCCGCGAGGCGTTATTCGACGAGATCTGCGAGAAAGCGATCGCCTGGTGTATTGCCCGCGCCGAGGTGCATGAAATCGATCAGCTGAACATCCTGCACGCCACTATGCTGGCGATGCAGAGGGCGGTTGAAGGGCTGAGCGTGACTCCTCGACTGGCCTTGATCGACGGCAATCGGTGCCCTCAGCTTGCGGTGCCGAGCGCACCTGTCATACAGGGTGATGCTCAGGTGCCCGCCATTGCCGCTGCATCGATTTTGGCCAAGGTCAGCCGAGATCGCGAAATGTGTGCGCTGGACTTGTGTTATCCAGGCTATGGGCTTTCAGCACACAAGGGCTACCCAACGCCGAACCATCTCGAAGCCTTGCAACGGCTCGGTCCGACCATTATCCACCGCCGATCCTTCGCGCCAGTGCGCAACCTGCTGGAGCAACGCGGCGCGCTGGGCGGAAGCGTGATCATCGAAACGGTCGGCGCCCCTGCCAGCCTGCTGGGCTGAATCTCCGCCCGGAGTATCTCGCAGCCTATCGAGACCTACGTTCCGCTGATCCATAACAGGCCAAACACCGTCTTAATCGGCTTCGGCTTTCCGGTACAATTCGCGGCTTGTCGTTTCGCCAGTCCAAGGTTGGTTCATGTCCGTCTCCTTCGTCCATCTTCGTCTGCACACTGAATATTCTCTGGTTGACGGGCTGGTGCGCGTTAAGCCGCTGGTGAAGTCGGTGGCAGGCGCTGGCATGCCGGCGGTGGCCGTCACGGATCAGAGCAACATGTGCTCGCTGGTTAAGTTCTACAAGGCGGCGCAGGGCGCCGGAATCAAGCCGATCTGTGGCGCCGATATCTGGCTGGCGAGTCGCGAGGAGGACGGTCCGCTCAGCCGATTGACATTGCTGGCGATGAACAGCCGGGGGTATCGCAACCTGACCGAACTGGTCTCGCGCGGCTGGACGGAAGGCCAGCGCAACGATCAGATCATCATCGAGCGCGACTGGGTCAAAGCTGCCGCAGAAGGTCTGATCGCGTTGTCCGGCGCCAAGGAAGGAGAAATTGGCCACGCGCTGCTCGACGGCGAAGAAGCCTCAGCCGCGGCGTTGCTTGACGAGTGGCAGACTGTCTTCCCTCAGCGGTTCTACCTGGAAATCCAGCGCACCAGCCGGGTGAACGATGAAGAACACTTGCATGCTGCGGTAGCGTTGGCGCAGCGCTGTAACGTACCGCTAGTGGCTACCAACGATGTTCGTTTTCTCAAGCAAGAAGATTTCGAGGCACACGAAACCCGCGTCTGCATTGGTGAGAGCCGTACGCTCGACGACTCGCGGCGGCCGCGTAATTTCTCCGATCAGCAGTACCTGAAGACCCCTGCGGAAATGTGGGAGCTGTTCAGCGACCTGCCTGAGGCGTTGGAGAATACGGTCGAAATTGCTCGGCGCTGCAATATCGAAGTGCAGTTGGGGACCTACTTCCTGCCTGATTTCCCGGTACCTGCGGGCATGACCATGGACGAGTACTTCCGCAAGGTCTCGTTCGACGGCCTTGATGAGCGTCTCGAGGTGTTGCTACCGAAGGACACGCCTGACTACGAGGCGAAGAAGCAAGTCTATGTCGACCGGCTGAATTTCGAGCTCGACATCATCATCCAGATGGGCTTTCCGGGCTACTTCCTGATCGTCATGGACTTCATCCAGTGGGCGAAGAACAACGGCGTTCCGGTAGGGCCCGGACGGGGATCGGGTGCCGGCTCCCTGGTCGCCTACGTGCAGAAGATCACCGATCTCGACCCGCTGGCCTATGATCTGCTGTTCGAGCGCTTCCTCAACCCTGAGCGGGTCTCCATGCCCGACTTCGACGTCGACTTCTGCATGGATGGCCGTGACCGTGTCATCGACTACGTGGCAGAGAAATATGGCCGCAACGCAGTCAGCCAGATCATCACTTTCGGCACCATGGCCGCCAAGGCAGTCGTGCGGGACGTGGCGCGGGTACAGGGCAAGTCCTACGGCCTAGCCGATCGATTGTCGAAGATGATTCCCTTCGAAGTCGGCATGACCCTCGAAAAAGCCTACGAGATGGAAGAGCCGCTTCGAGACTTTCTGGCTGTCGACGAAGACGCTCGGGAAATCTGGGACATGGCGCTCAAGCTCGAAGGCATTACCCGTGGCACCGGCAAGCACGCCGGGGGCGTGGTCATTGCGCCAACCAAACTCACCGACTTCGCGCCCATCGCCTGTGATGATGAGGGCGGTAGCCTGGTAACCCAGTTCGACAAGGATGACGTCGAATCCGCCGGCCTGGTCAAGTTTGACTTCCTCGGCCTGCGGACCCTGACCATCATCAAATGGGCGATGGAGACGATCAACCGGGAGCAAGCCAAGAAGGGCCTGGATCCGCTGAACATCGACTTCATTCCGCTGAATGACAAGCCGACGTTCTCGTTGCTGCAAAAAGCTGAAACGACGGCGGTTTTCCAGCTTGAATCGCGCGGCATGAAAGAGCTGATCAAGAAGCTCAAGCCCGACTGCCTGGAAGACCTGATCGCTCTGGTGGCGCTGTTCCGTCCTGGCCCGCTGCAGTCGGGCATGGTCGACGACTTCATCAACCGTAAGCATGGTCGCGCGGAGATTTCTTACCCGCACTCTGATTACCAGTACGAAGGCCTCAAGCCGGTATTGGCGCCCACCTACGGCATCATCCTGTATCAGGAACAGGTGATGCAGATCGCTCAGGTCATGGGTGGCTACACCCTCGGCCAGGCGGACATGCTGCGCCGCGCCATGGGTAAGAAGAAGCCGGAGGAGATGGCCAAGCAACGCGGCGGGTTCATCGAGGGTTGCGCCAACAACGGCATCGATGCGGACCTGGCGGGCAACATATTCGATCTGGTGGAAAAATTCGCTGGCTACGGTTTCAACAAATCGCACTCGGCTGCTTACGGGCTGGTTTCCTACCAGACCGCCTGGCTAAAGGCGCATCACCCGTCGCCCTTCATGGCTGCGGTGCTGTCTGCGGACATGCACAACACCGACAAGGTGGTCACGCTGATCGAGGAATGCCGCAGCATGAAGCTGCGCATCGATGCCCCGGACGTGAACAATTCGGAGTTCAAGTTTACGGTCAGTGACGATGGACGAATCATTTACGGCCTCGGTGCGATCAAAGGCGTCGGTGAGGGGCCGGTCGAAGCTATCTGCGAATGCCGCAAAGAAGGCGGGCCGTTCAAGGAACTGTTCGATTTCTGCAGCCGTGTCGATCTCAAGCGAATCAACAAACGCACCCTCGAAGCGTTGATCCGCGGGGGTGCACTGGATCGTCTGGGGCCGTATTTCTCGGACGAACCAAAAGCCTACCAAGCCAATATCGATCGCAACCGGGCGGTGCTGCTCTCGGCGATGGAAGAGGCTATCCAGGCCGCGGAACAGACGGCGCGCAGCCTCGACAGCGGCCATGCGGACCTGTTCGGTGGGCTGTTCGCTGAGCCCGAAGCCGATGTTTATGCGAACCATCGCAAAGCCCGCGAGCTGTCCTTGAAGGAGCGTCTGAAAGGCGAGAAGGACACGCTGGGGCTATACCTCACCGGCCATCCGATCGATGAATATGAGGGTGAGGTCCGCCGCTTCGCCCGTCAGCGCATCATTGATTTGCGCCCCGCGCGGGGCGAGCAGACCATTGCCGGCTTGATCGTCAACTTGCGGGTCATGAAGAACAAGAAAGGCGACAAAATGGGTTTCATCACCCTGGATGACCGCTCAGGACGGATTGAGGCCTCGCTGTTTGCTGAAGCCTTCAACAGTGCTCAGGCGCTGTTGCAGACCGATGCCCTGGTTGTGGTCGAGGGTGAAGTCAGTAACGACGATTTCTCAGGTGGCTTGCGCTTGCGGGCCAAGCGGGTCATGAGCTTGGAAGAAGCCCGAACCGGGCTGGCCGAGAGCCTGCGAGTCAAAGTGGCCGGCGAGGCGCTCAAGGGCGATCGAGTGCGCTGGCTGGCGGATGTCTGTGGCCGTCATCGCGGCGCCTGTCCGATCACGCTTGAGTACACCAGTGCCGATGCCCGGGCCCTGCTGCAGTTCGGTGAAGGCTGGCGAATCGACCCGGCCGACAACTTGATTCAGGCATTGCGTGACCAGTTCGGGCGCGACAACGTCTTTCTGCAATACCGATAGCAGGACTAGCCGAGTGGCGCACCATTGCCGGTGCGAGACCCACTCGACGTCCTGAACCGGCCCGGTCCTGGATCGGGTCATGTTTGCGAACATTTTGTTCGACCTGAATGCGTCCGTCCCGTAAGGTAGGGCGCAAAAAACGGAACAGCTCCCGGCCGCCTGGCCGTCGACGCATGACGGATGCCTATGAACCCGAATTTTCTCGATTTCGAACAGCCGATCGCCGACCTGCAAGCCAAGATCGAAGAATTGCGCCTGGTTGGTAACGACAACTCGCTGAACATTGGCGATGAGATTTCCCGCCTGCAGGACAAGAGCGAGTCGCTCACCGAGAGCATTTTCGGCAATCTCACCAGTTGGCAGATCGCTCGCCTGGCTCGACACCCGCAGCGCCCCTACACGCTGGATTACATCAACCATCTGTTTACGGAATTCGAAGAGCTGCATGGCGACCGCCATTTCTCCGATGATGCCGCGATCGTTGGCGGGACGGCTCGACTGAATGGCGAACCGGTGATGATCATCGGCCATCAGAAGGGCCGTGAAGTCCGCGAAAAGGTCCGCCGTAACTTTGGTATGCCGCGTCCAGAAGGCTATCGCAAGGCGTGCCGCCTGATGGAGATGGCCGAACGCTTCAAGATGCCGATCCTGACCTTCATTGACACGCCGGGCGCCTATCCGGGTATCGACGCTGAAGAGCGCAACCAGAGCGAAGCGATCGCCTGGAACCTGCGGGTTATGGCACGGCTTAAGACACCCATCATCGCTACCGTGATCGGTGAAGGTGGTTCCGGCGGTGCGCTGGCCATCGGTGTCTGCGATCAGCTGAACATGCTGCAGTACTCGACCTATGCGGTCATCTCGCCGGAAGGTTGCGCCTCAATCCTATGGCGTACCGCTGACAAGGCGCCGGAAGCTGCCGAGGCCATGGGTGTCACCGCCGAGCGTCTGAAAAACCTTGGCATCGTCGACAAGGTGATCTCCGAGCCGCTGGGCGGTGCCCATCGCAACCCGGCCGTCACTGCCGCGTCGCTGCGCGAAGAGCTCACCACCCAGCTCGAAATGCTCAAGGGGTTCGACACCGAAGCCTTGCTGAAGCGGCGTTACGAGCGCCTGATGAGCTACGGCATCGCCTGATAGCGGACGATGGCGCTGCACCGCGCGTCGGTCATGCAGTGCCTTTCTCTACCGGCCGTGTGAAACGGGCCGGTATCGGCAGCAGGCAAAGCAAACGCCCCGAATGAAGTTCGGGGCGTTTGCTTTTGTGCCGTATGAAAACCATGGGGTGCGCCGGCTGCCGCACAAAAAAGCGGATATTCCGGCTTCATCGCAGGCTTCGGAGCGGGCGCCTTGGGAGCACCCGCACACTATGCGCAGGCGAGCACAGCGGCTCGACCTTTCATGTTGCCCCTAGCTCCTGGGAGATCAAATCGGCGCTGAGCAGCACCTGCTGGCGAAAGCGCTCCTAGGCCTGCGGGTCGTCCATGACGGCTTCCGGCCCGGACAGGTTGATGGCCGCGACCACCTCGCCAAGGTGATTTAAAAAGCGAATCACCCTCGCACCCGGCATTCGGCTGAATATCAGCAAAAGTGGTGTCAGTGCCTCGTTCGGGCCGCGTGGGCTGAGCGTGACAGCCGGCAAGCGCGGCACGCCCCTCAATCTGGGTTTGCCGGGCACCGGGCTTTCCTACCGGGAGCGGCTGGACAGCCCCTCAACGGGCCGGCCCGCCAGCGAGCTTTCCGGCCCGGTCAACTTCGAGGTGGATTCCGGCGGGGTGCTGCGTTTCACCGATGCGGCCGGGCACGAGCTGCCGGCGGCGGTGGTCAGGCGCATCAAGGCGCAGCGGGCGAACGAGATCACAGAGGTGCTCAACCGGGCGGCCGAGAAGATCAACCGGGACCTTGCGGCCTGTCTGGGCGTTCACCTCGCTACTCCGTCCCCGACCTCGGCACCCATCTGCCTGCCCGCGTTCGATTCGCCAGCGCCACAGCCACCCACGCGCGAAGCGCTGTCGCTCATGGACAAGCTGCTTTTCCGAGCCGGCGAGATAGAGCAGGACTACGCCGCCGCACAGGCCCGGCATGACCTGGAACTGGCTGCCTGGCAGGCGGAGCGAGACGCCCACGAGAAGGAGCGCGCCGAGGTCGACAAGGCCTTTCGACTTGCCGCCAAAGGCTATAGCGCGCACATGGAAGCCGCGCTGGATCTTGTGTTGAGCGGCATCGCCTGGCCCAAGCAGACGCAGGTGGCCTACCTCTTCAGCCATGACAACAGCGGCATCGCCGTGGACGTCGACCTGCCGGACGAAGACGAGACGCCACGCATCTCGGCCGAGGTTCGCACGACGGGCAAACTTGCGATGAAGAAACGCTCGGACGCCCAATGCCGCCGCGACGTCGTCGCCCTGGCGTTTGCCAGTCTGTTTCGGGTTGCCGGGGAAGTGTTTGCGGCGCTGCCGGCCATCGAACGGGTGCTGGTTTCCGGATACATCCAGCGCATCGACCAGGCAACCGGTCATCCATACGACGAGTATGTGATATCGGCCATCATCGACCGTGCGCAGTGGCAGCGCATCGACTTCGAGCGCCTGCATGCCGTTGATCCGGCGGCAACCTTCGCGACTTTCGATGCCCGTTTCGGCCTCGACCGCTCCTCGCGTTTCAAGCCGATCCAGCCCTACGACATCGAAGATCTGGGTTAGCTGCACAAAACCGGGCGGCGCTTCGCTTCAGCCCACCGAAACCATCGTGATGCCCGCATCGCCTGCCCGAGCCTGATCGTCGCCAGCATGGTCAGTTTGAAGCTGTTTTCAACGGCGGTGGGACAGCGCTGAAAAAGTCTTTCTGATTTGGGCGAAATCGGATTTAGGACCGGGACGGCGAGGGCTGTTCCGGTTTTCTTTTCGACTGTGCTTCAATGTCTCCCGCTCTGACGTGCCTGCGCCGCTAGCACGTGCGGACGAGACTCACTCTTGAAGGTCCATCCTTGAACGCTATCAAACTCGTTGCAGTCGCTCTTATTGTCGTTGGTGCGCTTGGCCTCGCTTACGGCGGCTTCAGCTACACCAAAGACACAACGGCTGTGAAACTTGGCCCGATCGAACTCTCCGTCCAGGAGAAGGAGACGGTCAATATCCCACTCTGGGCAGGCATCGGAGCCATCCTCGCTGGTGGGCTTCTTCTGGTAGTCGGCGGCAGAGGCCGCCGCTAAAGCTGACACCCCCTCGCATATGAACGCGCCCCCGAATCCTGCCGCCAGCCGGTAGGGTGGGCTTCAGCCCACCAGTCAAACGGCCATTGCCGTGCGACTACCTTGTGATGGACATTGCGCGAGGTGCAAACGGTGGGCTGAAGCCCACCCTGCGCGGCAGAGCACCGACCAGCAATGCTCTGGGCCGGGTGGAAGATCCTCAGGTGGCCGGCGAGTGCCATCAATCCGTCATTGATCGCCAGTAAAAATTTCCGCTACCAACTGCCGGAAATCGACGGCCGCGCCGTCGCCGTGCCCAATGTGAAGAACACCTTTACCTATCGCATCGAATAAACCACGCCGCCAGCCAACCGATAAGCAGCGAGAGCCACCGATGAGCCACGACCACAGCCAATTCGGCGCCAGCCTTGAGGCCCACGACGACCAGTCGATCAACCCCAGCGCCAACCCGGCCCTTGAGCAACTGGTCGACCCGGCGCGGCGTAACGTGCTCAAGGGCGGCCTGAGCCTGGCGGCGCTGAGCTTTTTCACAGGCGTCATGGGCCTGAGCCTGCGCGCCCACGCCAGCAGCCCGCTGCCCAACTTCAAGGGCGTGCCGGTGCAGATCGATCCTAGGTTCGACCACGTGCTGGTCGCCGAAGGGCTGTCTGGAGGCTGGGCGCCACCGATTGATCTGCGGTATCGCAGCGGCTGGAGGTGCGCCTGGCGCCGTGCTGCTTGAGTTTGCCCGCGCGCCCGGCGAAAGCCAGCAGCGGTGTCTGCGCGAGGCCGGCCGGTTGCTTGGCGAGACCTTGTGCGTGCTGGCCGAGCAGCGAGCCCGACAGCGCCGCGAACTGGTGGCCGAGCGCGCCGTGCTATCACGCGAGCTGCACGATTCCGTGGCCCAGCAGCTCAGCTATCTGCAGATCCGCGCTAGCCTCATCCAGACGCTGATCGGCACGGACGAGGCGCACGCGCAGTCGATGCTCACCGAACTGCGCGCCACCCTGCAGCTGATGCACCGGCAGGTACGCGAGCTGATCGCGTCTGCCCGTCTGACCATGGATGGCCGCTCGCTGAACCAGGCCATCCAGGCGTCGGTAGACGAATTTTCCCGCTGCAGCGGCTGCGTCTTCGAGGTGGACAATCGCACCCCTCCCGGGCTGCTCACACCGGAGGCAGAGCTGCAGGTGTTGTAGATCATCCGCGAGGCGCTGGCCAATGTGGTGCGCCACTCCCACGCCGACCGCGCCCAGGTCTTCTTGCTGGCGCGACCCGGCGACGCCGTTGAAGTAAGGGTGGAGGACGACGGTATCGGCTTGCCTGAAGAGCTGCCGGAAGACGGGCACTTCGGCCTGCGCATCATGCGCGAGCGGGCCGGCGCCATCGGTGCCCGCTTGCGGATTGACCGGCGCGAGCCTTGCGGTACCTGCGTCACACTTCTCTGGAGACACTCATGAGCGATGTGCTGACCCTGTTGCTGATCGACGATCACTCGTTGCTGCGCTGCGGCCTGGCCGAGTTGCTGAACACCGAGCCGGATTTCCGCGTGCTCGCCACGGCGGCATGCGGCGTGTAGGGCATCGAGATGGCCGCGCGCCTGCAACCGATGATGGTTCTTCTGGATCTGCACATGCTTGGCATGAGCGGTCTGCAGACCCTGGCCTGCCTCAAGCGCGAGCAGCCCGACAGTCAGGTTATCGTACTCACCGCCTCTGATTCGCAGGTCGATCTGCTGGCCGCGCTGCGCGGCGGTGCCGACGGCTATGTACTCAAGGAGACCGAACCGGAACAATTGGTCGCCTATCTGCGGGGATGCACACGCGGGCAGGTGACGCTGGAACCTGGCCTGATGCGCCTGCTTGGCGAGGAGGCGCAGGCGCCGCGCAGCCCACCACGAGCAGGCGGCAGTCAGGAGCTGACCGAGCGCGAATGCCAGACCCTGGCCCTAATCGCCGAAGGCATGAGCAACAAGCTGATCGCGCGGGAGCTAGGCATCAGCGACGGTACGGTAAAGATCCACGTCAAGCATCTACTCAGCAAGCTGAACCTGCATTCGCGGCTGGAGCTGGCGGCCTGGGCGCATCGCGGCGGTTTTCTCGATGGCCAGCCGACGCGGGAGCAACCATGAGTGTGCTGCTGGGGTTGCACCAGGTTTTCGGCAGGCTTCGTCAAGCGTGTCAGCCGCCGGCTGGCGCGGTGGACCAATTGCCACTGGCGCTGGCGGATCTCGACAACAGCGGTCGTATCCGCCGCATCAACCGGGGCTGGAGCGAGCTGACCGGTTACGTTGCCCGGCACAGCCTGAATTGCTTGCTTGACGACTTTCTACACCCTGCAGAGCGGGAGACCTGGGCGTTGGCGATGCAGCGAATGCGCGGCATGGCGCCGCTAAATACCGAGGTGCTGCTGCTGCGCCGCCTGATCCGCACGGGCGAGTCGCGCTGGGTCGAAGCACGTCTGCGGCGGCTCGCGGATGGCTTCATCGTCAGTCTTGCCGATGTCAGCGGACAGATGCAGTGGCGCCACTATATGCAGGCCAGTCACCGAAGCCTGAGCCACTTGCTCGATGGACTGCCGATGATGGTCTACCGCTGCCGCAACAATCGACACTGGAGCATGGAGTACGTCAGCGCCGGCTGCCTCGAACTAACCGGTTACCCAGCAGAGCGCCTCGTCAACAGCCGCAGCCTCACCTTTGACAGCCTGATTCATGTCGAAGACCGTGACCGCGTCTGGGCCGAAGTGCAGGCCGGGCTCGTCGAGCGAGGGCCTTTCGCTTTCAAGTACCGCCTGCTGTGTGCCGACGGCCGACACAAGCCCGTGCTTGAACGTGGCAGCGGCATCTATTCGGAAAACGGTGGCGTGCTCGGGCTGGAAGGCGTGGTGCTCGAACTACCTCGCTAGCGCGCCGCACGTGGCTGTAGTCCAGCGTCACTCTGGCTTATGCTTGCCAGCCGTTCTGGAGAAACCATCTATTTATGCCACTCGAATCCCGTCTGCTCGATGCACTGCGCCCGTGGCTAGCCGCGCGACGCTGGTTGGTCGGCTTTTCGGGCGGTCTGGATTCGACCGTACTGTTGCATGCGCTCGTGCAACTGGCGCAGCGTCATGCAGTGCCGCCAATCAGCGCGATTCATGTTCATCACGGTCTGCAGGCGGCGGCGGACAACTGGCCGGCGCATTGCCGTGAGGTGTGCGCGGCCAATGGCGTGCCTCTCGAAGTGGTGCGCGTGCAGGTCGAGGCTGGCGCGAGCCTGGAGCGCGCGGCGCGGGAGGCGCGCTATGCGAGCTTTGCCGAACGGCTGGATGCGGGTGACCTGCTGCTGACCGCGCAGCACCGCGACGATCAGGCCGAGACCCTGCTGTTTCGCCTGCTGCGCGGTGCCGGGGTGCGCGGCCTGGCGGCTATGCCAGTGGAGCGACCGTTGGGGCAGGGCAGGCTTGTGCGGCCACTGCTGGATATCACGCGTGCACAGCTGCAGGTTTACGCTGATAGCGAAGGGCTGCGCTGGATCGAGGACCCGAGCAACCAGAACGTTGAGCATGCGCGCAATTACCTGCGCCTGCAGGTGCTGCCGCTGATCAGCCAACGCTGGCCGCAGGCTCCGGCGAACCTGGCGCGCACAGCGGCGCATATGGCCGAGGCCCAGACTCTGTTAGACGAGCTGGCGCGGGCAGATCTGGCCGCCGCACTAATGCCCTCCGAGTTTGACTGGCTGACCCTGCCCAGTCTTTGTCTGTCAACGCTGCGTGCCTTGTCGCCAGCCCGGCAGCGCAACGCGCTGCGGCACTGGCTGGCGCCCTTTACTCCCCTGCCTGACAGCGATCACTGGAGCGGATGGGAATCGCTGCGTGATGCACGGGGTGATGCCATGCCCTGTTGGCGCTTTGGCTGTGGCGAGTTGCGCCGTACCGGCGAGCGAATCTGGTGGGTTAGCAATACATGGACGATGCCGCTGCAAGAGTCTCTCGAGTGGCCGCAGCCGTGCGGAAAGCTGGCGTTACCCGGTAACGGGCAGCTGCGTCTCGTCGGTCCACCTCCGTCCGGCAGTTTGCAGGTGCGCTATCGCCGTGGCGGTGAGGTAGTGACGCTGCCCGGCCGTGGTCGCCGTGATCTCAAACGGCTGCTCAACGAGGCCGGCGTGCCAGGTTTCGTGCGCTCACGTCTACCGTTGCTCTTTCGAGAAGGTGAGCTTGTTGCGGTAGCCAATCTGCCGCAGTTCGATACGCAAGCCCTGTCGCTTCAGTGGACGCCGCCGGCCGACGCCAGGTTTGAGCTGATAGGGTCTTTCAAGTAGACTACGCTCCCGTCCCAATACAGCTTCTGCGGCTTTCTTCGAAAACCGTGGTAGTTCCGCTATTGCCGCCTTTGGCGCGATGGCACCTTCGCTTTTCCCCGGCGGCGCTGACCGCTTAACGCAGACTTCTAGGGTTTTTCATGACGCGCTACATCTTCGTCACGGGTGGTGTTGTTTCTTCATTGGGGAAAGGCATCGCCTCGGCTTCATTGGCGGCCATCCTGGAGGCGCGGGGCCTGAAGGTCACGATGCTCAAGCTGGACCCTTACATCAACGTGGATCCGGGCACCATGAGCCCGTTCCAGCACGGTGAGGTGTTCGTCACTCATGACGGCGCCGAGACCGACCTCGACCTGGGGCATTACGAGCGGTTCATCCGCACCACAATGACCAAGAGCAACAACTTCACCACCGGCCGCGTATATGAAGACGTACTGCGTCGCGAACGCCGTGGTGATTACCTGGGCGCGACCATTCAGGTCATTCCGCACATCACTGACGAGATCAAGCGCCGCATCATCAAGGGCGCAGGCGATGCAGACGTCGCGTTGGTAGAAGTTGGCGGCACCGTCGGTGACATCGAGTCGCAACCCTTCCTTGAAGCGATTCGCCAGCTACGCGTCGAAGTGGGTGCAAAACGCGCCATGCTGATGCACCTGACGCTGGTGCCTTATATCGCCACGGCTGGTGAAACCAAGACCAAGCCGACCCAGCATTCGGTCAAGGAGCTGCGCTCCATCGGTCTGCAGCCTGACGTACTGGTATGCCGTTCCGACCATCCGATCGATGTCTCCTCACGGCGCAAGATTGCACTGTTTACCAACGTCGAAGAGCGTGCGGTGATCAGCCTGGAAGACGTCGACACTATTTACAAAATACCGGGCGTACTCCATGCCCAGGGCCTGGACGACTTCGTTGTCGAACGTTTTGGCCTGGAGTGCGGCGGTGCCGATCTCTCTGAGTGGGATCGGGTGGTGGATGCCAAACTGAACCCCGAGAAGGAAGTCACCATCGCCATGGTCGGCAAGTACATGGAACTTCTGGATGCGTACAAATCTCTGATCGAGGCAATGAGCCACGCTGGCATCCAGAGCCGTACCAAAGTGAACCTCCGCTATATTGATTCCGAAGACATCGAGAACCAGGGCACCAGCCTGTTGGAAGGCATGGATGCGATTCTGGTTCCGGGTGGTTTCGGCCTGCGTGGCGTGGAAGGCAAGATTGCCACCGTCAAATATGCGCGCGAGAACAAGATTCCCTACCTGGGTATCTGCCTCGGTATGCAGGTCGCAGTGATCGAGTTCGCCCGTGATGTGCTGGGCTGGACCGACGCCAACTCCACCGAGTTCGACAAGGACAGCACCCATCCAGTTGTTGGTCTGATCACCGAGTGGGAAGACGCCACTGGCGCTGTAGAAACCCGCAGCGACGCGTCTGATCTGGGCGGCACCATGCGTTTGGGTGCGCAGGAATGCGGCCTCGAGGCGGGCTCAAATGTGTTCGCTTGCTACCGCAAGGAACGCATCATCGAGCGCCATCGTCATCGCTACGAGGTAAACAATAATCTGCTTCCGCAACTGCAAGCCGCCGGCTTGAAGATCACCGGTCGGTCCGGTGACGGTGCGCTGGTCGAAGTGGTCGAGGCGCCGGATCATCCCTGGTTCGTGGCCTGCCAGTTCCACCCTGAATTCACCTCCACGCCTCGCGACGGTCATCCGCTGTTCAGCGGCTTCGTCAAAGCGGCGCTGGACTACAAGGCGGGCAAGGCATGAGCCAGAAGACCATTCGCGTCGGCAGTATCGAGATAGCCAACGACAAGCCGTTCGTGCTGTTCGGCGGGATGAACGTACTGGAGTCCCGGGATCTCGCACTGCAGATCTGCGAAACCTATGTGAAGGTCACCGAAAAGCTCGGTATCCCGTATGTCTTCAAGGCCAGTTTCGACAAGGCTAATCGCTCCTCGATCAACTCCTTCCGAGGCCCCGGCCTCGAAGAGGGGATGCGGATCTTTGAAGAAGTGAAGAAGACCTTCGGCGTCCCTGTGATCACTGATGTGCATGAGCCGCACCAGGCACAGCCGGTGGCCGAAGTGTGCGACATCATTCAGCTACCTGCCTTCCTGTCGCGCCAGACCGATCTGGTGGTTGCCATGGCGAAGACCGGTGCGGTGATCAATATCAAGAAAGCCCAGTTTCTTGCGCCGCAGGAAATGAAGCACATCCTCACCAAGTGTGAAGAAGCCGGCAATGATCAACTGATTCTTTGCGAACGCGGCTCCTCATTTGGCTACAACAACCTGGTCGTCGACATGCTCGGCTTCGACATCATGAAGCGGATGCAATATCCGGTGATCTTCGATGTCACACATGCGCTGCAGATGCCGGGTGGCCGCGCCGACTCGGCTGGTGGTCGTCGTGCCCAGGTCACGGATCTTGCCAAGGCCGGCCTCAGTCAGGGCCTAGCGGGATTGTTCCTTGAGGCCCATCCGGATCCGGAAAATGCCAAGTGCGACGGACCCTGTGCGCTGCGTCTGGACAAGCTCGAACCCTTCCTCACCCAGCTCAAGCAGCTGGATGATCTGATCAAGAATTTTGCGCCAATCGAAACTGCTTGAAGCCTTGAAGCTATCTACGGAGTGTTAATAAAAATGGCAAAGATCGTCGACATCAAAGGGCGTGAGGTTCTCGACTCCCGTGGCAATCCCACTGTTGAAGCGGACGTTATCCTGGATAACGGCATTACCGGCAGCGCCTGTGCGCCGTCCGGTGCTTCCACTGGGTCCCGCGAGGCGCTGGAACTGCGCGATGGCGACAAGAGCCGTTACATGGGCAAGGGTGTGCTGAAGGCTGTCAGCAATATCAATGGCCCGATCCGGGATTTGCTGCTGGGCAAGGATCCGCTGGATCAAAAGGCGCTGGACCGCGCCATGATCGAGCTGGACGGTACCGAGAACAAAGCCTCCCTGGGTGCCAACGCAATCCTCGCCGTGTCTCTGGCTGCCGCCAAGGCTGCCGCCCAAGATCAGGATCTGCCGCTCTACGCTCACATTGCCAACCTCAATGGCACGCCTGGCCAGTACTCCATGCCGGTGCCGATGATGAACATCATCAACGGCGGCGAGCATGCCGACAACAACGTCGACATCCAGGAATTCATGGTGCAGCCCGTCGGTGCCAAGACGTTCGCTGATGCCCTGCGCATGGGTGCCGAAATTTTCCATCACCTCAAAGCCGTGCTGAAGGCTCGTGGTCTGAGCACTTCTGTCGGTGATGAAGGTGGTTTTGCACCGAACCTGGCATCCAACGAAGACGCGCTGGCCGCTATCGCCGAGGCAGTAGCTAACGCCGGTTACAAGCTTGGTGACGACGTGACCCTGGCGCTCGATTGCGCCTCCAGCGAATTCTTCGAGAATGGCAAGTATGATCTGGCCGGCGAAGGCAAGGTCTTCGACGCCGCTGGTTTTGCCGACTACTTGGCTGGCCTGGCCGAGCGCTACCCGATCATCTCCATCGAAGATGGTATGGACGAGTCCGACTGGGCTGGCTGGAAGGTGCTGACTGACAAACTCGGCGACAAGGTTCAGTTGGTTGGCGACGATCTGTTCGTGACCAACACCAAGATCCTTAAGGAAGGCATTGAGAAGGGCATCGGTAACTCGATCCTGATCAAGTTCAACCAGATCGGCTCGCTGACCGAAACCTTGGAAGCCATTCAGATGGCCAAGGCCGCAGGTTACACGGCGGTGATCTCGCACCGCTCCGGCGAAACCGAAGACAGCACCATCGCCGACCTCGCTGTGGGAACGGCTGCCGGTCAGATCAAGACAGGTTCGCTGTGCCGTTCGGACCGCGTGTCCAAGTACAATCAACTGCTTCGTATTGAAGAGCAGCTCGGCGGAAAAGCAGCTTACAAGGGCCGTGCCGAGTTCCGCGGCTAAACCCAAGCATGCTAGAAAGGGGCGGCGTTAGTCGCCCTTTTTTGTGGATAACGGTCAGCGCTGTTAAGGTCGCCGCACGGCGATGCGCTAGCCAGCAAAGGAAAGCCGGACCATGTTGCTGACCGCCGCTTATACAACGTCACTGGAAACCACTCGAATTCGATCCATGCCTTCCATACGCAGTCCCTACTGGTTGTTTGTTGTCCTGATTTTGCTGCTGGGTGGCTTGCAGTATCGCCTGTGGGTGGGCGAGGGCAGCCTCGCCCAGGTGAGCGGATTGAACAAGCAGATCGCCGAGCAGCAGGGCGAGAACCAGCGATTGCTTGAGCGAAACCGGATTCTCGAAGCCGAGGTCAAGGAGCTCAAGCAGGGTATGGAAACTGTAGAAGAGCGTGCGCGGCATGAGTTGGGCATGGTCAAAGAGGGCGAGACTCTCTTTCAGCTCACCGAATGAGTGCAAACAACCTCCCGTCTTACTGGGTCGTGATCCCGGCTGCCGGCATTGGCAGTCGTATGCGAGCCGACCGGCCCAAGCAATATCTGCAGTTGGCAGGAAGGACCATCCTCGAGCACACCCTGGATTGCTTTCTAGGCCATCCCCAGCTCAAGGGGCTGGTTGTGTGCGTAGCGAGCGATGATGCCTATTGGCCCGATCTCGCTTGCTCGACAGATCCGCGTGTTCACCGTGCCAATGGTGGCAGTGAGCGAGCCGACTCGGTCCTGGGTGGGTTGCGAGAGCTGAGCCGGCTAGGCGCCTCAGACGGCGACTGGGTGCTGGTGCACGATGCCGCTAGGCCCAACCTGGCAGTTACCGATCTAAATCATCTATTGGAGACGCTCGCGGACGATCCTGTCGGTGGGCTGCTCGCTGTTCCAGCTCGCGATACGCTCAAGCGTGCTGATGCGGATGGGCGGGTTCAGGAGACGGTAGATCGTAGCGTCATTTGGCAAGCGTTCACGCCACAGATGTTCCGCCTTGGGTCGCTGCGTGAGGCGTTGGCGGATGCACTTGGCAGTGGAGTTGCCGTAACTGACGAAGCGTCCGCGCTTGAATGGGCAGGGCACCACCCGCGTCTGGTCGAAGGGCGGGCTGACAATCTCAAGATTACCCGGCCCGAAGATCTTCAGTGGTTGGAACAGCGCTGGAAATCTTGAGCCCAGCGCTGTTCATGGCGCTTTGCAGAGTATCGACTCATGCCGCGTAGCGGAGGCGAAGCCGTTGTGATCAATAGCGGTAGATCGCAGCAGCGCCGCTTTCGGTCGGCATGCGTTCGGTAGGAACTGAGATTACCTCGCCGCCTTGTTCCAACGTCCATATGGTCAATTCATCGAGCAGATCGGGTGTCGTGGCTGAGTCATCTTCCACCGCAACTGCCTTGCCTTGCTCCTTGTCGACCACCCCGGGGATTCGACGCTCCGCCTCGACCAGCAGGGTCGCGACACGGCCTTCAAGTGTGGCCTGGCCGATCTGCTCAAGCTGGTCGGTCGCGAGTCCCTGACCTCGCGACTCGCCGTACTGGTTGATAAAACCTTCCAGTCGCTTGATGTAGCGCGGCTGCATGACCATCCAGCTCTTCTGGCGGAGTTCGTCATGACTCAGTAACGACGCATCGTTCTCGATGCCTTCCGGCAGTAGAAATTCGTTGTGGCTGAGTTTGCGGAAGTGGAACTGGTGCTCGGGAAGTGCAGCGAGGATCAGCGGCAGTCGCGACTTGCGGCTGTGATGCTCAAGAATCGCGCGATCCACTTCACGGAAGAAGCGCTCTCGGTCTCGATCGATTTCATCCTGGCGCCCGGCGCCTCCGCTCTCCACCTGCATCGGATCACCGCGCTCGCTGGCGCGGCTGTAGCCTTGCGGGAAGCCGGTCTGACCTTTCTCGGTCAACTCGCGGCCCAGCGCTTCTTCAACGGTTTTCGGAACGCTTTCACCCAAGCGGACTTCGTCAACGCCGTCGCGGTTGCCTTCGAATAGACGAACCGAGTCCAGCGTGATCGCCAATATCTGATAGCGGTCGGCCGACTGCGCGATACGCAGCAGCGGTTTGAGGTGCATACGGTCATTGGCGACAGCGAGCTCTGGAACGCTGCGCTGCAGGCGGAACACCTCGAAGTAATCCGTGGCAGCAAAGACAGCAAGCCCATCGCGGTTGGAATTCCAGAAATCGGGATCGTCGATCAGGTCGTGGAAGGGCTTCAGCAGCGCTTTGGCCTGGTCGCCACGGCCTTGTTGCTTGAGCGAGTCTTCAAGCTCGCGGACAAGGTGCTTGAAGCGAATCGGGTCTTGCTGACGCTCGGGAAAGCTGCGGTGGGTGGGCTGATAAAGCGAAAGGCACGGCGCTTCGCGTTTTGCCAGCAACTGGGACATGGTTTCGCGATCGAGCAATCTGTTCATGTACGGCCTCACTCGTGGTCAGATGATTCAGTTCCTCATGGTCTCTATCGGCCCGCTTCAGCGGGTCGCATCAGGCGGCATTCAGTGGTGGTTGAGTTTCTTGTCTAGCGCATGGGCAAGGGCATGGCTGAGCTTTTCGGCACAGCCGTCAATGGCAAGATTCAGCGAGTCCGCTTTGTGGCTGGTCGAAATGGGCTCGTGTCCCTTGACCCGCGCTTCCATCTGGCAGCGCTTATCCTGCGGGCCGCTTTTGCCGCTATTTTCGTCGTTGAGATGAACTTCGACTCGGGTCAGCTGATCGTCGAAGCGCTCCAGTTCGCTCTCGACCGTCGCTTTCACGTGCTCCTCAAGGCTGCTGGTCACGTCGACGCTATGATTGCTGTTCACCAGAATCTGCATGATGTCCTCCTGATTGATTGGCCGGCTCGCTCAAGCAGAGGGCCGGAGGCACCGGCTTCAGAATTTCGACGTGGTGGGTTAAGTCGGGTTCCGCCTCAAGTCGGCAGTCGGACGCGCGGCGCAGTCGCAACTCAATCGCGTTCGTTCCGATATTCGGGACGAGTGGCGAGGCCGTCCTTCAATGCTTGAATCAGCAGGCGGACCTTCGGTAGCGGATAACGCCGTTGCGGATAGACGGCCCACACCGCCGTGTTCGGTGGCTGATGCGTTTCCAGCAGGGACACCAGCTCACCGCGGCGTAGTGGCTCCTGGACGTAATAGTCCGGTAGCTGGCAAAGACCGAAGCCCCGAAGCGCAGCATCCAGTACCGTCTGACCGCTGTTGCAGCGCCAGTTGCCCGAGGGCTTGAACGGCTGCTCGCGGCCGTCGACCTGCAACATCCAGGTATCGCCAGTGCCAACCAAGCAATTGTGTCGTGATAGCTCGGACAGGGTATGCGGGCGGCCGTAGCGCTCGAGATAGCTTGGCGCCGCGCATAGATACATGGCGCGTGGGGCAAGGCGTGTGGCGACCAGCCGAGATTCGCTCAGCCGGCCCAGGCGTACGGCCAGGTCGTAGCCTTCCTGCACCAGATCGAGGGTGCGATTGGACAGTTCGATATCAACCCTCAGCTGCGGATGCTGCGCCATGAATTCGTTCACCAGCGGCACGATGAAGCGTTCGCCGTAGGCGACCGCTGCGGTCATACGCAGCAGACCAGTGGGCGCAGCATGCAGGTCGCTGATTGCATGAAAGGCTTCGTCACGCTCCTCGATCAGGCGCTGGCACCGTGAGAGAAAGGTATGGCCGGCTTCGGTCAGGGAAACCCGGCGGGTCGTGCGATAGAGCAGCCGTGCCTGAAGGCGTTCCTCGAGGCGTGCCACTTGGCGGCTGACGTGAGATGACGACACGCGCAGTTGCCCTGCGGCCTGCATGAAGCTTCCGCACTCAGCGACGGCGACGAATTCATCCAGTCCTTCCCATCGATTCATAGGCGATCCTTTTGCGAGTCGCCGAGATCGGCGCATCTTGATTATCCCTGGGCAGCAATAATGTTTCCACGAACAGCTTATTAACCCTATCCATCGATGAAACTACACTGCGTATTACTTTCCATCCACGAGTACCGCCAGCCATGACCATCAAGTCCCGCGCCGCCGTCGCGTTTGCCCCGAACCAACCTCTGCAAATTGTCGAAGTGGACGTCGAGCCGCCCAAGGCTGGCGAAGTGCTGGTGCGCATCGTCGCGACGGGCGTCTGCCATACCGACGCGTACACGCTCTCCGGCGAAGATTCGGAAGGTGTATTCCCTTGCATCCTCGGTCATGAAGGTGGCGGGATCGTCGAGGCGGTAGGCGAGGGTGTCACTTCGGTTGCCGTGGGCGATCACGTAATCCCGCTTTACACGGCCGAATGCCGGCAGTGCAAATTCTGCAAATCTGGCAAGACCAACCTCTGCAGCTCAGTGCGCGCCACGCAAGGCAAGGGGCTGATGCCGGACGGCACCACACGCTTCTCCTACAACGGCGAGCCGATTTATCACTACATGGGCACCTCAACGTTTTCCGAATACACGGTGCTGCCTGAAGTGTCAGTGGCGAAGATCCCCAAGGAAGCGCCCTTGGACAAGGTCTGCCTGCTCGGCTGTGGCGTCACCACTGGTATCGGCGCGGTACTCAATACCGCCAAGGTAGAAGAGGGCGCGACCGTGGCCATCTTCGGGCTCGGTGGCATCGGCCTAGCTGCGATCATCGGGGCGAAGATGGCCAAGGCTAGCCGGATTATCGCGATCGACATCAACCCGTCCAAGTTCGCCATTGCCGAGGAGCTGGGTGCGACTGACTTCGTCAACCCCAAGGATCACGACAAGCCGATCCAGGAGGTCATCGTGGAGATGACAGACGGCGGCGTGGACTATTCCTTCGAGTGCGTCGGCAACGTCCAGCTGATGCGCGCCGCGCTGGAATGTGCACACAAGGGGTGGGGCGAGTCCGTGATCATTGGTGTGGCTGGAGCCGGTCAGGAAATCAGCACCCGTCCGTTCCAGCTGGTAACCGGCCGCGTCTGGCGTGGCAGCGCCTTCGGTGGCGTCAAGGGGCGTACCGAGCTGCCGAGCTATGTTGAGAAGGCTCAGACCGGCGAGATCCCGCTGGATACCTTCATCACACACAACATGGGGCTGGATGAAATCAATCAGGCATTCGACCTGATGCACGAAGGCAAGAGCATCCGAACCGTCATCCACTACTGATTCAGTATTCGGGCCGCAGCGCTCCGCCTGCGATGGTGCGAGTGCTACGGGCCCGCTCAGGAGGGCCCATGAGCCTCGAGAACATTTCTTGCCAGAAGAGCTTCGGTGGCTGGCACAAACGCTATCGTCACCGCTCAAGTAGCTTGAACTGCGACATGGTATTTGCCGTTTATCTGCCGCCTCAGGCAGAGCAAGGCGAAAAGCTTCCGGTGCTGTACTGGTTGTCCGGTCTGACTTGTACCGACGAGAACTTCATGCAGAAGGCGGGGGCGCATCGGCTTGCTGCGGAACTCGGCTTAATTATCGTCGCCCCAGATACCAGTCCGCGCGGCTCCGAGGTTCCGGACGATCCGGATGCTGCCTATGACTTCGGTCTTGGCGCGGGTTTCTACCTGAATGCGACCCAGGAACCCTGGGCTCAGCACTACCGCATGCACGATTACGTGGTCGATGAGCTGCCGGCGCTGATCGAGGCGAACTTTCCCGTATCCGACAAGCGCGGTATCAGTGGGCATTCGATGGGCGGTCATGGTGCGCTAGTGTGCGCGTTGAAGAATCCTGGTCGCTATCAGTCGCTGTCGGCGTTCGCGCCGATCGCCAATCCGGCTGATTGCCCCTGGGGCGAGAAGGCCTTCTCCAATTACCTCGGAAAAGATCGCTCACGCTGGCGCGAATGGGACGCCTGTGCCCTGATATCCAAGGCGCAGGAGAAGTTGCCGGTACTCGTCGATCAGGGTGATCGGGATGATTTCATGGCCAATCAGTTGAAGCCCGAAGCGCTGGAGTCAGCTGCAACCGCGGCGGATCATCCGCTGACGTTGCGTATTCAGCCGGGCTACGATCACAGCTATTACTTCATCAGTACCTTTATCGATGACCATCTGCGCCATCACGCGCAGGCATTGAAGGCCTAGGTCAGCTGCGCTTACGAGCGAGCGCGTTTGCAGAGAAAATGCCGCCCCATTCACGATCAAGCCTATGCCGGTAGCAAGCGTATGGGGATCAACCGCTGCCGCTTACGGTTGTCCGCATTGCTCCGGCGCCTATGCGTAGCAGCTCGGTGACGCTATGCGTCACAAGCGGTAGAACGAAAAAAGGCCCGCCCGGAATTCCGGGCGGGCCTTCCATCGCAAGGAGCTAGAGCGATGGATAATCGGTGTAACCTTCGGCGCCTTTTGCGTAGAACAGCTCAGGCCGCGGCTCGTTGAGCGGCGCGTCCTGGCGCAGACGCTGGACCAGATCGGGGTTAGCGATATAGGGAATGCCAAAGGCCACGGCGTCGGCCTTGCCCTCGGCCAGCCAGGCGTTGGCTTGGTCCTTAGTGAAGCGTTCGTTGGCGATATAAACGCCACCGAATACCTCCTTCAGCTGTGGGCCGAGGCTGTCCTCGCCGGCTTTCTCCCGAGTGCAGATGAAGGCGATGCCGCGCTTGCCCAGTTCACGAGCGACATAGGCGAAGGTATCGGCACGATTCGAGTCGCCCATGTCGTGAGCGTCGGCGCGTGGTGCCAGATGAACGCCTACGCGGCCAGCGCCCCAGACCCCTACCGCCGCATCGGTAACTTCCAACATCAAACGTGCCCGGTTTTCCAGCGAGCCGCCGTACTGATCGGTGCGCTGGTTGGTGCTGTCTTGCAGGAACTGGTCAAGCAGGTAACCGTTGGCGCCATGTATTTCGACGCCGTCGAACCCTGCTTCGCGAGCATTCTCGGCCCCTTTACGGTAGGCCTCGACGATGCCTGCGATCTCTTCGGTTTCCAGCGCTCGTGGCGTTTCAAAATTCTTCATCGGCCGGACCAGGCTGACGTGCCCGGCGGGTTGGATAGCGCTCGGCGCGACCGGAAGTTGACCGTCGAGGTAGATCGGATCGGAGATCCGACCCACATGCCAGAGCTGCAGCACGATCTTGCCGCCTTTCGCATGGACCGCATCGGTTACCTTTTTCCAGCCCTGTACCTGCTCGGCGGACCAGATGCCGGGCGTGTCCGGATAGCCGACGCCCATCGGCGTGACCGATGTGGCTTCGCTGATGATCAGTCCAGCCTCGGCCCGCTGGGTGTAGTACTCGGCAATCAAGTCACCCGGTATGCGGCCCGGCTCGGCACGGCAGCGGGTCAGCGGGGCCATGATGATGCGGTTGGCCAGTTCCAGTTCGCCAATCTTGATCGGGTCGAAAAGTGTAGGCATAGCGGTGCTGCTCCTTTACACGGTAAGGGTTGGTGGGCTCAGAGGTCCTGGCCGAGGCGGGCCACGAAAGCGGCGATGGCCGGCTCATTGCGTTTGAAAAAATGCCACTGGCCAACTTTGCGGTTGGTGATCAGGCCGGCTCGCTGCAAGGTCGCCAGATGGGCCGACACTGTTGATTGCGATAGCCCGGCGCGCTGGTCGATCTGTCCGGCACACACCCCGTTTTCCAACGAGTGATGCTGCTCGGAGAAATAGCGTTGTGGTTCTTTCAGCCAACCCAGAATCTCCCGACGCAAAGGGTGGGCGATTGCTTTGAGGATGTCGTCCAGTTCGTCGGGCATGGTGTCGTCCGGTTCGGTATATCGCGATGGAGCGAACTATATATCGACAAAAAGCGATACATGATCGATTCGGTTAATGGTGCTTATCGGCTGCGTTGATCTGCAGGGGTTCTTACCGCTGCGGCTTCAACGTCTGCTGCTGTCCTGTAGAATCGCCGGCTGATCTTTTCGAGGTGCAAATGACTATGCGTATCGGCCATGGCTATGACGTGCATCGTTTCGGTGAGGGCGATTTCGTCACTCTCGGTGGGGTGCGGATTGCTCACAAGTTCGGGCTGCTCGCGCATTCGGATGGCGACGTGGTGCTGCATGCTTTGAGCGACGCATTGCTCGGCGCCGCGGCGCTTGGCGATATCGGTAAGCACTTCCCGGACACCGATCCGGCCTTCAAGGGCGCCGACAGCCGGGTATTGCTGCGGCACGTGCTCAAGCAGGTGCAGAGCAAGGGCTGGAAGGTCGGTAACGTTGACGCCACCATTGTTGCGCAAGCACCCAAGATGGCTCCGCACATCGAGTCCATGCGAACCCTGATCGCTGAGGACCTGCAGGTCGATCTGGATCAGGTCAACGTCAAGGCCACCACCACCGAGAAGCTCGGCTTCACCGGGCGTGAAGAAGGCATTGCCGTTCACGCTGTCGCGCTGCTGGTCAGCGCATGACCGAAGACCAGTTACTCGGCCCAAGGGCGCACGGAGGGGCCTGTGGCTCTGCGGTGCTCAAAGCTGTGGCGGAGGATTTCCAGGTCGACGAGGTGCTCGATATCCCCTTGTCTGGCGCGGGCGAACATCTTTGGCTCTGGGTGGAAAAGCGCAACCTCAATACCGAAGAAGCCGCGCGACGCCTGGCGCGTGCTGCTGGCGTTCCGGTGCGCAACATCAGTTATGCCGGCTTGAAAGATCGTCAGGCTCTGACCCGTCAATGGTTCAGCCTGCATCTGCCAGGCAAAGCTGATCCCGCACTGGCTAGGGCCGAAGACGAAACCCTAAAGATTCTCCAGAGCAGCCGCCATCAGCGAAAACTGCAACGCGGCGCCCATTCGGCCAATGGGTTTACCCTGCGTCTGACGGAACTGCAGGCTGAACATGCCCAACTCGATGCGCGTCTAGAGCGGATCAAGATCGACGGTGTGCCCAACTATTTTGGCTTGCAGCGCTTCGGTTATGAGGGGGGGAATGTCCACGGCGCCCGCGAGTACGCGGATAGGGAAGAGCTGCCCGTGCAGCGCAATCTCCGCTCACGTCTGCTATCGGCGGGGCGCAGTTACCTATTCAATCGCGTATTAGCTGAGCGAGTTGCCGCGGGTAGCTGGAACCAGGCCCAAGTCGGTGATCTGCTGGCGTTCACCGATAGCCGCAGCTTTTTCCCGGCAGGTGAAGCCGAGTGCAGCGACCCACGGCTGGCCGTGCTGGATCTGCATCCGACCGGTCCGCTGTGGGGCGCCGGCGAATCGCCTGCTGCAGGCGTTGTACAAGCACTAGAGATGCAGGCAGCTGCAACGGAGCCGTCAATCGCCAAGTGGCTCGCAGAAGCCGGAATGAAGCATGAACGGCGCATTCTTCGCCTCCCAATAGGCGGCTTGTCGTGGCATTATCCCGAGCCTGACATTCTGCAACTTGAATTCGTCCTGCCGACCGGATGCTTTGCCACTGCTGTGGTGCGCGAACTGGTCAGCCTGGCAGGGCAGACGGACATCTGATGCGTATTCTGATCGCCAACGACGACGGGGTGTATGCACCTGGGCTCGCCGCGCTTTATGACGCGCTGGCGGATTTTGCCGAGTGCAGGGTAGTTGCCCCAATTCAGGACATGAGCGGCGCCAGCAGTGCACTGACCCTGGATCGCCCGCTTCATCCCACAACCATGCCGAATGGTTTCATCGGCGTGAACGGCACTCCTACGGATTGCGTCCACCTAGGCATTAACGGCTTGCTTGAAGACGCGCCTGACATGGTGGTTTCCGGTATTAATCTGGGCGCCAATCTAGGCGACGACGTGTTGTACTCCGGTACCGTCGCCGCAGCTATCGAGGGCCGGTTCACCGGCAAGCCGGCCTTCGCTTTTTCCCTCGTGTCGCGGCTGACCGATAACCTGCCGACTGCGGCCTATGTCGCGCGCAAGCTGGTCGAGCATCAGGCGTCGCTTGAGCTTCCGCCGCGTACTGTATTGAGCGTCAATGTTCCAAACCTGCCGCTGGACCACATTCGCGGCATCCAGCTGACCCGCCTGGGCCATCGCAGCAGGGCCAAGCCTCCAGTGAAGCAGGCGAATCCGCGTGGCAAGGACGGTTACTGGATCTCGGTGGCCGGCGACGTTGAAGATGGCGGGCCAGGCACCGATTTTCATGCGGTCATGCAGGGCTACGTCTCGATTACACCATTGCAGCTGGACCGAACCTTTCATGAGGCCTTCGAGGGCCTCGACAGTTGGCTGGAGGGCGTGTTGTGAACCGCGGATCCGATGACCTGCTGCGCCATGGTACCGGGATGACCTCACAACGCACCCGGGACCGGCTGATCCAGCGGCTGTACGAAGAAGGGCTTTCAGATCCTCGCGTGCTCGAGGTGATTCGTCGCACGCCCCGCCACCTGTTCGTCGATGAGGCATTGTCTCATCGCGCCTATGAAGACACCGCGCTGCCCATCGGCCACAACCAGACCATCTCGCAACCCTTCATGGTGGCGCGTATGAGCGAGCTGCTGCTCGCTGACGGCCCGCTTGACAAGGTCTTGGAGATTGGCACCGGTTCCGGCTATCAAACAGCTGTGCTGGCACAGCTGGTCGAGCGGGTGTTCTCGGTAGAGCGAATCCAGGCGCTGCAAGATCGCGCAAAAGAACGCTTGGTCGAACTCAAGTTGCGTAACGTGGTCTTTCGCTGGGGTGATGGCTGGGAGGGCTGGCCTGCGCTGGCCCCTTACAACGGCATCATCGTTACCGCGGCGGCAGCCGACGTGCCCCAGGCTCTGCTCGATCAACTGGCTCCCGGCGGGCGGTTGGTGATCCCGGTCGGGGTTGGCGAAGTCCAGCAACTGATGCTGATCATTCGAGAGGAAGACGGTTTTTCCCGCCATCTGCTGGATACCGTGCGCTTCGTGCCGCTGCTCAATGGACCTGTAGTTTGATCACAGCGGATGGAAGCATGAAAAACGCGTTGCTGTTGTACGCCAAGGGCATGGCGATGGGGGCTGCGGATGTGGTGCCTGGCGTCTCGGGTGGTACCGTCGCATTCATAACCGGAATCTACGATGAATTGCTGCGCTCCATAGGCGCAGTGCCGAACGCCATTCCCGTACTGCTCAAGGGGCGCATCGCCGAAGCATGGCGCACCGCCAACGGGACCTTTCTCTTGGTGTTGTTCGCTGGGATTCTGACCAGCGTGCTCAGCCTGGCAAAACTGATCACCTACCTCCTCGAGCAGCATCCGATTCCGGTGTGGTCGTTCTTCTTTGGGTTGATCTTGGTCTCCGTGCATTTGGTCAGCAAGGAAATCCAGCGTCGCAACCTGTCACGATTGATCAGTCTGTGCCTGGGTATCGGCTTTGCCTACTGGATTACGGTCGCGTCGCCAATGCAGTGGAGCACCAGCAGTGTCAGTCTGTTCTTCGCTGGCGCCATCGCGATCTGCGCCATGATCCTGCCGGGGATATCCGGCAGCTTCATTCTGGTTCTTCTCGGCCTGTACCCCGTAATTCTGGGCGCGGTTAAAGCCTTGGATTTAGGCATCATGCTGACCTTTGCCGCCGGTTGTCTGGTCGGCTTGTTGAGCTTTGCGCGTGTGTTGAGTTTGGTTCTGCGGCGTTGGCGCGACCTTACCCTGGCATTTCTAACCGGGCTGATGCTCGGCTCGCTGAACAAGGTATGGCCCTGGAAAGAGACGCTGACCTGGCGCACCAACTCGCACGGTGAGCCCGTGCCGCTACTAGAGCAAAACCTGCTGCCGGGCGCTTATGGCGATCTGACCGGGCAGGATCCGCAGCTGCTGCTGGCGATCCTTCTGGCGGGCGCCGGCATCGCGCTGGTGCTTGGGCTGGAGTGGTTTGCCGGGCGTCACCAGCCAGTCGCACAAAGCGTCTGAACCGACTTGTCGATCATAGGGAGCGGGTATTGAAGCTCACAGCCAGCACGCAATGGATACGCAGTTCATCAGTCCGTTGCGCGCTTGTCGCCTTGTTGGCGGGTTCGTTACTGGTCGGGTGCGCCAGCTCGCCGTCAGGCGGCGTGAGTGTCGTCGATCGTAACAACCGGGACCGTGTAACCAGCGGGCACTACACCGTACAGCGCGGGGACACGCTCTGGTCGATCGCTTTCCGCTTTGGCTGGGACTGGCGCGATCTGGCACGGGTCAACAATATCCGTCCACCGCATGTGATCTACCCAGGCCAGACGATTCGCTTCAGTGGGCAGGCATCCCGTGCCGTTGCCACTCGTCCGGTAACCGCCCCCCCCGCGTCTGCGCCCAGCACGCCGCCCATCGTGACGAATCCGGTACCGACGCCGCCGCCTTTGACGCGACCCACCGTAGCGGCGCCCAAGCCTGCTGCGCCGAACACCCCGATCAAGCCGGTTACCCGCTCCGCAAGCGGCTGGGCCTGGCCTGCAGGCGGCACGGTTATTGGCCGTTTCTCCTCAAACGGAAGTTTGAATAAAGGCATTGATATCGCCGGGGAATTAGGACAGCCTGTTTTAGCTGCTTCTGATGGGGCTGTTGTGTACGCCGGCAGTGGTTTACGGGGTTACGGCGAACTTGTGATCATCAAGCACAGCGATACCTATGTAAGTGCCTACGGCCACAACCGCAGGCTGCTGGTTCAGGAGGGTCAACAAGTCAAAGCTGGGCAAACTATTGCCGAGATGGGATCGACTGGAACCGACCGGGTGAAGCTGCACTTTGAGATTCGCCGCCAAGGCAAACCTGTAGATCCGCTGCAATATCTGCCAAAGCGATGATTTGATGCTGCCTGTTCTGGCACTAGGAGGGGCTTGAGCGATGCCAGGGAACGCGTGCCGCCCAAGCCTGTTGTCGAACTCAGAACAGGAAAACAATAATGGCTCTCAAAAAAGAAGTGCCGGAGTTTGACGTAGACGATGCAGTTCTACTCATGGAACCGTCCGCGGAAACAGATTCGATTACCGAGATCTCCCGCGTCGGTTCAGTCGGCACCAAGTCCAAGACCGCAACGGTCAAGCAACACAAATTCATCGACTACACCCGCGCGCTCGACGCCACCCAGCTCTACCTCAACGAAATCGGTTTTTCCCCCCTGCTGACACCCGAACAGGAAGTGCACTTCGCGCGTCTCGCGCAGAAGGGCGATCCGGCGGGGCGCAAGCGCATGATCGAAAGCAATCTGCGGCTGGTCGTGAAAATCGCTCGACGCTATGTCAATCGGGGTTTGTCGCTGCTGGATCTGGTGGAAGAAGGAAATCTCGGACTGATTCGTGCGGTCGAAAAATTCGACCCTGAGCGTGGATTCCGCTTCTCGACCTATGCAACCTGGTGGATCAGGCAGACCATCGAGCGGGCGATCATGAATCAAACTCGGACGATTCGTCTGCCGATTCATGTAGTCAAGGAGCTGAACCTTTACCTGCGGGCAGCGCGCGAGCTGACGCAGAAGCTCGATCATGAGCCTAGCCCCGAGGAAATCGCCAACCTGCTTGAAAAACCGGTTGCTGAGGTCAAGCGAATGCTGGGGCTGAACGAGCGCGTGACCTCGGTTGACGTCTCCCTAGGACCGGACACCGACAAGACCTTGCTCGATACCCTGACCGATGACCGGCCGAGCGACCCATGCGAGCTTTTGCTCGACGACGATCTGTCCGAAAGCATTGATCAGTGGCTGTCCGACCTGACTGAAAAACAGCGGGAAGTGGTTATCCGACGCTTTGGTCTGCGCGGCCATGAAAGCTGCACTTTAGAAGAGGTCGGCCAGGAGATTGGCTTGACCCGAGAGCGGGTTCGGCAGATTCAGGTCGAAGCACTCAAACGGCTCCGTGAAATTCTGGAGCGTAACGGTCTTTCCAGTGAATCGCTGTTCCGCTAGGCCCCGTTGTCCCTTACCTGCGCGGTAAGGGGCACGATTTCTATCCGTTATGCAGGCTGCACTGCAGCTTAGCGGCGGTCGATTGAATAAGCGGGCTTAACTCTCGATTCTTACGACTTCTGCCTAAACGATTCCTCACGTAAGCATTTGCTTACAGAGTGTGTAAGCAAAGTTAGTAGCGTTGACCGAGCGGATCGCCATTCCAAGAAAAGTAGATTTTTAAGTCTTTGTTTTTTATTAGAAATATATTTTATTAAGATAGTGGCTCCGTTGCCATCATGCATTTTTCAGAGTTGCTGTTGTCGCTCAAATCCTTAATATCGCAACCGTGCTCAGGGACAAGCACAGCCGGCAAGGATGTCGGACAGGACCAGCCGCTGGAGGCGGTTTCATCAGGACGATGAGCAGGAAAAAAAGGGAAGTAGGGAAGGAGGCGGGCGGGGGTTAACCCCCGCCCCTTTTTTTTGTGTGGCGTTTTTTGTATAGGTGGGTGCGCGAACGACTGCGCCGGTGAACGGACTAATAGCCGTAACCTAACTCAGAGATGCTCACATGAACGGCAACGAACCGAATCCACCTGCCCAGCCTGGGCGAGATGAAGAAGACCCGGACAAACGTGATCCAGATGAGGCTAATGAAGACCAGCTGGATGAGGCCTTGGAAGAGACCTTCCCGGCAAGCGATCCTATTTCTCCGTAGCTGCTGATTGGTGCCTTACCTTTCGTCTGCAAGCAGCCTAAGGCGCAGTGCGGGAAGTACCTGCTCTCGTAGCAGGGGCGCCAAGTGTCCCTGCCGCTCTGCATCTACTTCCAGCCAGTCCAGCGCGTCGATCTCCGCCTGTGCCTTTACCGAGGCTTCTAGGCGCGCAATGAACACGTCAGCTTCCACCCAATGGTCCGGTTCGTTTGCCGCCCGCGACTGAAAATGGCCGAGCGACTCTAGCTTCGACGGCTCTATCAGCAGATCCAGTTCTTCATGCAGTTCCCTCTCGAGCGCTTGCCGAGGCGTCTCCTCACCCTCGATCTTGCCGCCAGGCAACATGAACGCATGGGTTCCGCGCTTGCGTACGATCAATACGCGTCCCGCCTCATCAAGCAGGCAGGCAGTGGCGATTTTCAGCACGGTTAATGTCATGCCGCTTGCTCCTTATCGTGGCATAGCGCCACAAGCGTCTTGTGTTGGTTGTAACGTTGCAGGCGAACGGCGAGTGACCCCGGCAAAGCAGTGGCCTCACCGAAACTCAGTTGCTTGTAGAAAGACGCTAACCCCGGCTCACAAAATAACCATACAGGCCCTTCGCAGGCGGCCAGCGCTTGGGCCACCAAGCGTGTCGCGAGTCCCTGGTTACGGTGGCTTGGCGCGACCAGCAAACCGGTTAGCCAATGGCCGCCATCGAGGCCTGTGAGGCATAGCCCCGCAATAATCTCCACATGCTGTGCGACCCAGTAGCGAGCACCGGCTGGCGCCCGCATATGGCTGCGATGGGCTCGGTAGAATTTGTTAAGCAAAGGTCGGCTTTGGTCTGGCAGCTGACGCAACTGAGGTACTTCCATGAGCAGTTCTCCATCAATGCTGCCGGATATTAACCGATGCCCGTCGGGTCAGCGGGCCACGGGTCCAAGCTGGATTCGATGTTCGCTCCGTTCATCCGGCGCCTGCAATTTTCCACCATAGCTCGCGCTCTCAGAAGAACAGTCTCCAGCTAGGACATAACAAAATGTTGGACCTACTGATCGTCATGGCCTTCGTTCTCTACGGTCTGGGTTCCGGCCTGCGCGCACGGGGCAAGGCGTCCCAAAGCCTCGACGAATACTTTCTGGCAGGCAGGACTATCAAGGGGTGGAAGGCAGGCTTTTCCATGGGGGCGACCCAGTTCGCGGCCGATACGCCGCTGTTGGTGACCGGTCTGGTCGCGACGGCGGGCGTCTTTGCGTTATGGCGTCTGTGGATCTATGGCCTCGCGTTCCTGCTGATGGCATTCATCTTTGCGGTGGGCTGGCGCCGCGCCGGAGTGCTAACCGACGCAGAGCTGACCTGTGTGCGCTATAGCGGCAAAGGTGTCACGCCGCTGCGTCTGCTCAAGGCTATCTATTACGGCACGGTGATCAACTGTGTGGTGTTGGCAATGGTCCTGGTAGCTGCCATTCGTATCGCTGAGGTATTCCTACCGTGGCATCTGTGGTTACCGGCTGGCCTCTATGAGCCCATCGTCGCATTGATCGCCAATCTGGGCATCCAGCTTGGCGAGAGCATTACTGGGCTTGATCCGGCGATGATGAGTGCCAACAACTTGATTTCGATCCTGCTGATCCTCGCATTTACCGCAATGTATTCGATTACGGGCGGTTTACGCGCCGTAGTACAAACTGACGTTATGCAGTTCAGCTTGGCGATGATCGGCACGCTGCTCTATGCCTGGTTCGTGGTTGACGCAGCGGGTGGTTTGAGCGGGCTGACCGACCGCATCGTCGAGCTCTACGGCAGCGAACAGGCGAGCAGGATGCTGTCTTTCGCCCCGCCTGCAGATGCGGGCGAGGCGCTGATGCCGTTTCTGGTGATCGTTGGTCTGCAGTGGTTCTTCCAGATGAACGCTGACGGTACCGGCTACCTGGCGCAGCGGAGCATGGCATGCCCCACCGACCGTGACGCTCGGATTGCCGGCTTGGTGTTCACCTGGCTGCAGATATTCCTGCGCAGCCTGTTCTGGATGGCGATCGCCATCGGCTTATTGGTGTTGTATCCCTTTACCCCCGGTGACATGGCCGGTGACGGTTTCACTGCTGGGCGAGAGGCCTTGTTTGTGCAGGGTATCGAAGATCTGCTGCCACCAGGCGTAAGGGGCTTGATGCTCGTCGGCTTGTTGGCTGCGCTGGCTTCAACTGTCGATACGCACCTCAATTGGGGGGCTTCATATTGGAGCAATGATGTCTATGGAGGCGTGTTCGCGCCACACGTGCTCAAGCGCAAGCCAAAGGATCGCGAGCTAGTGCTGGTCGCACGGTTTTCGAATGTACTGATTCTGGTGATCGCGATGATCATCATGGCCAATCTCGGTTCTATCCAGACCGCCTGGTTCATTTCACTGCTATTCGGCGCGGGTATGGGCTCGGTACTGGTGCTGCGCTGGCTATGGGAGAGGATAAACCTCTATTCGGAGTTGACGGCGATGGCGGTGTCGCTGATCACGGCGCCACTGCTGCTCTATTACCTCGGCACCGACCCTGATCGTGAGTGGGTGCGCCTTGGAATCATGGCACTGACGACCACCTCCGCCGCAATCCTGGTGACCTTCATTACCCCCGCTACCGACGACGCCACACTTAAGCACTTTTACAGTCGTGTACATCCGTTCGGCTTCTGGCGGCGCGCGGCTTGGCTCAATGGGGTCGCAGGCGCCGTTTCGGTCAAGGCGCTTGGTACACGTCTTTTTGCTGTTGCGGTGACTGCCGTTTCGCTGTTCTCCCTGCTGGTCGGTGTAGGGCGCTTGATGTTTCCGCCACCGGATGGTTCTTCAGTGATCAGCTGGGTATGCATAGCGTTGGGCTTGTTGTTGGTACCGGTCTGGTTGCGGATCGCCATGGGACATGAGTTCGATAGCGACCCCGAAGACGAACCGCTGTCGGTTGAAATGGCGACACCCGATAGCAGCACTTCCTGATCACCATGCCGAGTGAATTGCCGTTTCGCTAGTTGCCCGTTTCGTTTGTTTTATATTGCTGAGAAAGTATTTGATGCAATAAGATTTGCTGATAAAAAGGCTTTCATAAACAGGTGTTTGCAATATATACCTAAAATAAAATGAACAGTCATGACGTGTTCCTGTCATTAACAGTGCGCATCACATAAGTTGCGCATTCCGCCATAGTTAGCAAGAACAAGAGGTGTTGTCATGAACAGACTTTTCAAAACTTCCCTCCTGGTCGCCGCCATGCTTCCCGCCATCGCAGTTGCCGCTCCGGTGGCAGGTGATCGTGAAGTTACGCTGGGTGGCGCGGGCAGCAGCGATAAGGACTTCGACGATACAGTGTTTTCCGTACAAGGTAGTTGGGGCACATATCTGGACGAGGCTTCCATGTGGGGTGTTCGGCAAACCGTAAATGCGCGTGACTCGGAAGGGGAGAGCGTGCAGTTCGACGGTTCGACCCGTGTGTTCTACGACTATCACTTCGGTAGTGGCAATACTCGTCCGTTCGTCGGGGTGAGTGTTGGTGGGATCTATGGCGAGGAGGTTGATGAAACATTTATGGGGGGGCCGGAAGTCGGTATTAAATACTGGGTTCAGGACAAAACCTTCATCACTGCAATGGCCGAGTATCAATTCCTCTTCAAAAGTGGAAGCGATGCGCGGGATCGTTACGATGACGGCGCGTTCTTCTACAGCGTCGGTATTGGCTACAACTACTGAAGCCAACAAGTGCGATGTTTAACGGCATCGCACTTGCTATTTTCGCTGCGTTGGGCGGGTTTCAAGCTGTGCGCAACCTCCCTCAGCCTTCCACCAATTCTTTCAGAAAGTTCTGCAATGCCAGCCCTGGTTCGTCATCTTCAGAGGTGATCATGCGGATGCCCCATTGACTGAGGATTTCTTCCTGCACGGGGTTGGGTTTATGCGAAAAAACATATGAGATCGGCCGGACGCCTAGCGTTTCGTGTTGGTTCCAGATCTTTGAAAGCTTGTAAAACAGCAATCTGATATTCGTATCGGATAGGCTGTAGCCAATAAACAGGACGGCCTTGCTCAAGGTGTCCGCGCGCAGTTTGATATCCAGCGGTGTTTCGAACTGCAGCCTTTCGTAGTAGCTAGTCTCGTCGAGTACGATGGAATTATCGTCGTCGAAGTCGCCATGGAACTTGACGATCTGTCGCACGCCATCTCGCGCCTTGACCAGATCGCTTGCATTGGCAATTTTCAGATAGCTGACGCCGTGAGCGTCGTGCGCGTTCTCTAGCCAGCGATCATAGTTGGTGGTGTAAATGGCAGGAAACCGGCCCTGGACAATCAGCCGGTGTATTTCCGAGTCGCGAATATCGATGTTCTTGTGCCATTCACGGTCCATCCAGCTGCGCAGCGGCCCGATGTTGCCTTTCTTGATGCGGTAGTACTCGGCAAGCGAAAGGAAGTTTCCGTAGGTATCGAATACGTCTGGATCGTACTCGAGCTGAGCGGCGATCTCATCGATAAGCTCGCGCCATGGCGGCAGCCCGATGTTGGCGGACACCCCCGAGCCAACAAAGAGAATCAGGCGGTTATTTTTGTATGCCTCCAGAAGCTTTTGCATCAACTACCTCAGCCCCTTCGCAAGTGCGTGATGAAGGCATCTAGAGCACGCCTGCGCATTGAAAGGTCGTTATGCACACCGCCCAGTTCTGCGAAGGTGCACGAATAGCCGTCTGGCACGAATACGTTGTCCCATTCGAACCCCTGATCGCCGGCAGGAGTACGGGAGATCTTGCCAGTGACCTCGCCCTTGAAGAAGTGCCGCTTGCGGCCGTCGCAGTAGCCGATCAACGTACGTGCAACGGCCGATGGGTCGTCGAGGCTGCCAATCAGATCGGAAAAACGTACGGCGTGCAGACGATCCCAAAAGGTCTGTGTAAGACCGCCAGGAAAACCGTTCAGGCTGTTGATGAACAGACCGGAATGCTCGACGAACACGGGCTTGCCAATTAGCTTGAATGCCTCCAGCAGCTTGTCACTGACCAGCTGGTTCAGGTCCTCGGTCTGTGTTTCAACGATGCGCACCGGGAACTTGACGATCTCGATACCGCTTTTGCCTAGAAATTCTTCTGCATCGCGAATCTTCTGCTCGTTCACCGAGGCAAAGCGGATCTTCATGGAATCCCCTGGTTGCGTGGTTCAGTGTCGCCGTGTTCGCAACGACCTCACAAGGTATGACGCAGCTAGGTGCAAGGGGTTCGGCGGCGTGCAGACGCCAGGCTACTCGAGCCCGAGTACAGCGAGGTTACAGTGGAGCCGACTGTACGGGGCAGGCGTGCTGGCCTGCCTGGAGGATACGCTTTGCAGGAATTCGCAACTGGGCCAGCAGGTAATCGGCGAACTCTGCGGAGTATCCCTGCTTGGCGATCGCCAGAGCCATGCATTCGAGCCAGGCATCCTGCTCGGCTTCGCCGATTGTCCAGCGGGTGTGAAATTGCGGAATGTTGATGCTGCCGTAGTGTTCCGCGTAGCGACGTGGGCCACCCAACCAGCCGCAAAGGAAGGCAGCGAGCCGCCTGCGCGATTCGATCAGGTCGCGTGGATACAGGCGGCGGACGCAGGTCGCATCTTCGCGTTCGTCCATGATCTGGTAGAACGCTTCGACCAGGCGGGTCAGCCCAGACTCGCCACCCGCTGCCTGGAACGAAGCATCGCCTACGCCAAACGGAACGCTGAAGGTTGTATTCATGGTAAGGCCTCGAAATGGCGACCACCGTGCAAATTGATCCAGAGCAACGGATGCGATGTTGGTAGTCGGGCGCGCCTGGATGATGGTCTATGCTGTCGACAAAACTGGTTGGAGACTCGCTATGCGCAACATTCTTCTCGCTTATGACGGTTCGGACAACGCCAAACGGGCTTTGCAATACATCATCGATTTCGCCACCGATGCGCCTAAGCCGCCCGAGGTGCATGTACTAAACGTGCAGCAGGAGCCGGTGCTCTATGGCGAGTTCGTCACTGCGGGTACGGTTGATGAGTTGAACAAGAGTTTTATCGACAAGTCGAACCGAACCCTTGCAGAAGCTGCTGCGGCACTCAAGACAGCAGGAATTGCGCACCAGACTCACGCCATTCTGGGCAACGTGGCGGAGCAGGTGAACGATGCCGTGCAACGGTTTGGTTGCGACACCGTAGTGATGGGCACCCGCGGCCTGGGCAGCTTTACTGGCATGCTCATGGGCTCGGTCGCCAATCGTGTGGTTCATGAGGTCTCGGTGCCGGTCCTTCTGGTGAAGTGACCGACACCTGTTTGTCATCCTCAGTCCGGCTTGCTCTTGAGCAAGTCGGCCAGATTGGCAAAGGCCTTGAACGTCTCTTTCGGCCCCAGGTCGCTCCCCGGCCGGGCTTCGGCGTGATACTGGTTGTCGGTATAGCGTGAGTGCTCGTTGTCGTGGCAGTACAGGCAGAGCAACTCCCAGTTGGAACCATCTTCCGGGTTGTTGTCGTGGTTGTGGTCCTTGTGATGGACCGTCAACTCGCTCAGTCGCTTGCCGGAAAACTCCCGTGCACAGCGCCCACAGACCCACGGGTACATTTTCAGGGCCTTTTCACGATAACCCTGTTCGCGCTGGGCATAGGGGGTGTTGGGTTTGTTCGTACTCATCGCTGTGCCTCTAGCTCAACGGTTTATATGCGTTAGCCGGCCAGGCCGACGTAGACATTTTGCACATCGTCATGGGCGTCGATGGCGCTGAGGAAGGCTTCGACTTCCTCGAGCTCGGCTTCGGACAGCGTCGTCACGGGATTCTTCGGGCGGTAGCCGAGCTGTGCCGACTGTACGGTGAAGCCTTGGTCCGGCAGGGCGCGGCAGACCACGTCCATGTCCGTGGCGTCACTGATGAACAGCGTGGCACCATCCTCAGCAGCTTCGAAATCCTGCGCGCCGGCTTCGATGGCGGCCAGTTCGGGATCGGCATCGGCAGTCGCCGGCGCGGCTTCGATCATGCCGCAGTGATCAAAGTCCCAGGCGACCGAGCCGGAGGCGCCGAGCTGGCCCTTGCGAAACAGCACGCGGATCTCAGCCACGGTACGGTTGACGTTATCGGTCAGGCACTCAACGATCACCGGAACCTGATGCGGCGCGAAGCCTTCATAGGTGGTGCGCTCGTAGTTGACGCTCTCACCTAGCAGCCCCGCACCTTTCTTGATGGCGCGCTCAAGGGTCTCGCGCGGCATCGAGGCCTTCTTGGCCTGCTCTACCACCAGGCGCAAGCGAGGATTCATGTCCGGGTCGGCGCCGCTGCGCGCCGCGATCATGATTTCTTTCGACAGTTTGCCGAAGGTACGACCTTTGGCGTTGGCTGCCGCTTCCTTATGTTTCGCTTTCCACTGTGCGCCCATGAATGCTCTCGTGATGGCTTAGGTTGTTGGAGATCGACTGACCGCGATTCTAGCCGTTGCTGCGGCAGCAGGCACGGGCTGTGCGTAACTCGAGGGCCGCGGCAGGACGTATGGCGCGTAAGCCTGTCGACTGTAACGCCCAAATGCCTGCCTGCTGTATGAGTACCGGGTCGCCACAGCCGGCTTTAATGCGTTTTTGTCTGGGGAACTGTGCCATGGCACCGAAGGACCTAATGCTGGCCCTGGTTGTGATTGTCGTCTGGGGTATGAATTTCGTCGTGATCAAGGTCGGCCTGGATGACATCCCGCCGATGCTGTTGGGGTCACTGCGCTTTCTGCTCGCGGCATTTCCGGCGGTGTTGTTCATCAAGCGACCACAGATGCCGTTGCGCTGGTTGTTGGCTTATGGTGGGACCATCTCGCTCGGTCAGTTCGCCTTTCTCTTCTCCGCGATGAAAGTGGGCATGCCGGCTGGCCTGGCCTCGTTGGTGCTGCAGTCGCAGGCGTTCTTCACGCTGTTCTTCGCCGTGCTATTTCTTGGCGAACGGCTCCGTGCAAGCAATCTGGTCGGGCTGATGATTGCCGCTGGCGGTTTGCTGCTGATCGGCATGCAAGGCGACCGCAGCATGACGCTAGCAGGCTTCCTGCTGACCATTTGCGCGGCATCCATGTGGGCATTGGGCAATATCGTTACCCGGAAGGTGGGCAAGGTGAATCTGGTCGGGCTGGTAGTGTGGGGCAGCCTGATTCCACCGATTCCGTTCTTCGCGCTGTCGTGGGTGCTGGAGGGGCCGGAAGCGATCGGGGGTGCATTGCGTGGATTCGGAATGGATTCAGCACTGGTGCTGATCTACTTAGCGTTCGGCGCGACCATTCTTGGCTACGGGCTCTGGAGTCGTCTGTTGTCGCGCTATCCGGCCAATACCGTTGCGCCGTTCTCGCTGCTCGTCCCCGTCGTTGGGCTGACCTCTGCCGCAGTACTGCTGGACGAGCACCTGGGCGTGCTCCAGGCGGTTGGCGCGCTGCTGGTAATGCTGGGTCTGGTGATCAACGTTGGCGGGGGGTGGGTGGTTGGCCGACTGCGCACGGCTTTCGGCAGTCCAGCGGCCTGACAGCAAAACGCCCCGCGACGGTGTCCGGGCGGGGCGCTCTACCAGCATTATGATCTAGCGGGCAGCGTGACTGCCCAATAGAGGTGCGGGTCCGCTGGCTTTATCCCGTTTGGCCGCGCGCTTTTCCTGCGCAGTCTTGAGGGGTTTCTTTTTCGCATTCTTCTTTGTATCCATACCTTTGCTCATGATGTCGCCTCGCTGATGGGTGGCTTAGTGATGCATCCTTGCGTGGGTCTGCTCTGTGGCCAATGCACCTCGGCGTGAGCGTGAAGATCGAAATAGTCTGACAGAGCCTACGCCTGCCATGCAGGAATGGATAGCGACATCTAGTAGCCGTGGCTAACCAACCCTTGTGAGCGAAAATCAGATCTTGAACCGCCCGATCAGCGTCTGCAGCTCACCGCCCAGTTGGGCGAGGCGGGCGGTTGAGGTGGCCGTCTCCCGAGCCGCTTCGGCGGATTGGTCGGCGACGTCGCGCACGCTGAGCACGCTGCGATTGATTTCTTCGGCCACCGAACTCTGCTGTTCGGCGGCGGTGGCGATCTGCTGGTTCATCGCCTGAATGACCGAGACAGTTTCGGTAATGGCTTGCAACTCCGTGCCGACTTCTCGAGCGAGGGTGACGGTATCGCGAGCCAGGGTGCTGCTGCTGTCCATCATTCCAGACGCCGTGCGGGCGCCTTTCTGCAGGTTGGCGATCAGGGCTTCGATCTGCGCGGTGGATTGCTGCGTGCGTTGGGCAAGCCCCCGTACCTCATCGGCCACCACTGCGAAACCGCGACCGGCTTCACCCGCCCGCGCAGCCTCGATGGCGGCGTTCAGCGCCAGCAGGTTGGTCTGCTCGGCGATGCCGTTGATCACGGTCAGCACGGTGCTGATGCCGTCGGTTTCCTGGTTTAGCTGGGTCATGGCCTCAGCCGAAAGCGTGACTTCGCTAGAGAGCCGGTCGATCTGTGACAGGGCGCGCTGGACCACGTTATTGCCTTTGGCGGCCTGTTGATCGGCGCGTTGGGCTGCGCTTGACGCCTCTTCGGCATTGCGCGCGACCTCTTGCACCGTCGCGGTCATCTCATGCATGGCCGTGGCGACCTGATCGGTTTCTTGGCGCTGGCTGCTAACGCCGGCACTGGTCTGCTCGGTCACCGCAGATAATTCCTCCGAGGCAGTGGCCAGCTGCGTGGTGATGCCGCCGATATGCCCGATCAGCGTTTGCAGGTTACCGCGCGTCTTGCCCAGTGCCTGAAGCAATTGGCCGAACTCGTCGTGGCGCGGCTCCGGAGCCTGACCGGTCATGTCGCCAGCGCCGATGCGCTCGGCGATCTGCACTGCCTGGTTGAGTGGCTGCGTAATCTGACGGACGATCAGCCAGCCGATCAGGACGCCCAGGACAACCGCCGCCAAGGTGATGCCGATGACCTGAATCTTCTTCGTCTGGGCATCATTGGCGCTTTTCTCCGTCTGGCTGGAGATGATGCTGCGGGCCTGGTCGTAGAGCTTGGCAAAAATGGCCTCCATGTCCTGACGCGCCTGTTGTTGGCTGGCTACGATGGGCGGCAGCTTCTTTACCAAATCGACATATTCGGTAGCGCTGGCCTTGAGCGTTTTCAGGCTTTCGGCTTGAGGGCCGATCAGCTCTTCTTCCAGCGGTGAAATGGCCGCGTTCAACGCCTCGAATTGCTGGCTCAGGGTCTGCAGTGCGGCTTCGGATTCTTCCATCAGATAACCGCGCACGGTGAAGCGCAGCAGGCGGTTCTGCTTGGAAAGCTCGGTGGTCATCAGGGCAATGTTGGCGATGTCGCTGGTCGGATGCAGGACCGGATTGCCCTGGACGCCGTTCCAGCGTTGTTCCAGATTGGCAATCAGCTTGTCGGTGGTGTTGCCAGCATCGACCCAGTTGGCACGCGTCTGCTTTTTCAGTGCATGCAGCGCGACGAGCTTCTCAAATGCTGCCTGGTAGTCCCGAGCCTGGTTGACGATGGCTTGCAGATACTCGCGGTCCTGCGGCTCCGAAAAGCTGGCCTTTTTCTGTTCTACAAGCTGGGCGATTTTAGCCACCGAGTCGGTGACCTGAGCGACGTACTTCTGGTCGCCACGCTCTTCGAAGCGCACTTGCGCATAGCGGATCTGATTGGCTTCGTTGAGCAGGTTTTCAGCGGTCTGCGCTTTATCGCTTCGTGAAATCAGGGCGTCCATGCTGAGCACGCCGATAGCGGCAACGCAGATGGTGAGCAGCAATACCGCAGCGAAGCCCAGCGCCAGCTTGTAGCTGACTTTGAGATTTTTCATTGTTGTACCTCAGACTGGCAGTGCCGATGACGATGGGTCGTACAATGACATCGGCTTGATTTGCCAATACTTGAGGCAGTTGTCTGATGACTTGGCTCCGTTTTCGGTCGTTAGTGGCTGTTACATCATTGCCTGACACGTTGCGCCTGGATCTCGGGTAAATCCCGCCTGCGCATATACGCCAGTAACGGCTCTGTGACGGCCAACCGATCATTGATGTTCTGGTCCAGCAGCAACTGGATCAGCTCACGCTTGAGGGTCATCAACTCGTTGTCGACGGTCTGCCAGACGAATTCGCTCGCCGGTGTGATGCTGGTATCGGCGACATCCATGCCGAACGAGTCTTCGCTGAACCGGACGATGTGCTTGCCGCTTTTGCCATTGAAACCCACAAAACCTTGCAGGCAGTCGGCGGCCTGGCAGATGTCGGCGGATGTGATGCTCATGTAAACCTCGGTATCGATTCGGATGGTTTACACGCAGGGCAGGTGTTTGATGTGCTTGGCGACCTTACTTTTGGGGTCGCTCGATGGAACGCATTGTCGCGGTCAGCGTTGCGTCTGAACAGCGGCACGACGCCGCTTGCTGTCATCAGAACAACGCACCCTGATCCTGTTGCCTGCGTCGACTGTCCAGGCGTTGACGAAAGCGCGTGCGGTATTCGCTTGCAAGCGGCGACAGACCGGCCAGCCAGGTGAGTTCGGTATCGCTGATGTCCTCATTCATGAATCCGCGCCAGACGCGCAAGACGCTGGCGGTCGGGCACGGCCTATCAATCAAATGCAGATCAGCGCCAGGGCGAACAGCGCCGGGTTCCAGGGTTCGGTACAGCCATCCGGTTCTGCCCCTTTTGGCCAGTTGCCGGGCTAGGCCTCCGGCGTCATGTCGTCGGTCGAGGTTGCTGCAAGGTGAGCGGGGCTGACTGACCTCGATCAGGGCGTCACCCCAGCGAAAGCGATCACCGATGCAGACCTGTCGTTCATCCAGGCCCAACGTTGAAAGATTCTCGCCAAACGCGGCTGGGCCGATCGCTTGCAGGTGGGGGTACAGCCTGCACCAATGTCGGTAATGATCGGCCGGGTAATGGCAAAGGCTGCGATCCGGCCCGCCATGGAAACGGTGATCGGCGACACGGTCACCTTGCAGCCCGTTGAGATCGAGCCAGACGTCATTCGTGGCGCGTTGCTTGTCTATGCCCGAAAGCTTCTCGGTGCCCGGCAACCGCAGCAGTTGGTCGCGTAGAAAGGGGCCTTCAACCGGCCATTGCATGACGGTGCTCTGAATGGATGATAAAGGGCAAGGGCTTTTCAAGCTTCGTTGAGTCGGGCCAGCTCTCGGCGCACCATGGCGGCAAACTCCGGCGGCTTCAGCTGATACAGCTCGGTGGCGACCCAGGCCAGCCAGCGCGGACCCAATATCTCTCGGTGTTCCAATAGTCGTCGCGCTTCGGCTGTTGCCCGCTCGGCATGTTGCTGATGAAACTCCGACCGGCTCATGTCTGCTCCTTTAGCTGAGCGGGCGATTCTAAACGACCAACACCGTTGTCGCCCGATTGCTTGGTAAAGCTTCCGAGCCGCGCTAGGCTCGCGGTTCTGTCGTCAATCGAGTTCGAATCATGCCGCGGTCCGTCAACTTCAAGGACAAGATTTCCCGCCAGCGACCTTATGGACGCGTCGAATCGGGTCTCAAAGCCTCAGAGGGTGAGCTGTCACTGATCATTGATCAGTTTGAAAGCGATCGCGGCCGTATCATCAGCTCCGCTGCGGTGCGCCGGCTGCAGCAGAAGACTCAAGTCTTTCCGCTGGAGCGCAATGCGGCGGTGCGCAGTCGTCTGACGCATTCCCTTGAGGTCCAGCAGACCGGCCGTTTCATCGTGCGCACTTTGTACAAGCAGCTTGGTGAGCGAGCAGCGCATTACGGCCTGGATGGGCTGGAAGGCGCGCTGGAAAGCCTGGTGGAAATGACGTGTCTGATGCACGACATCGGCAATCCACCGTTCGGGCACTTTGGCGAGTTCGCAATTGGCGAGTGGTTTAAGCGGCACCTGGAAAAGCTGTTCGGCGCGGCGGTGCCGGACGAGCAGGGCAACAACGCATTGCGCAGCCGCATGCTGATCGATCTCGAGCAGTTCGAAGGCAACGCACAAGCGATCCGGCTGGTGGTGAGCCTGCTGCGGCTCAATCTGACCTACACACAGACGGCGGGCCTGCTCAAATACGTGCGCGCCGCTTACGCGCCTAAGCCGGCCAAGGGGACACCTGGTGCCTATCTGTTGAAGAAGCCAGGCTTCTACCTATCGGAGGAGCCATTCGTCGAGGAGCTGCAGGCTGCGCTGGGATTGCAGCCAGGCACGCGGCACCCGGTCGCGTACATCATGGAGGCAGCCGATGACATCGCCTATTGCCTTGCAGACATTGAAGACTCGGTAGAGAAGGGTATCTTCACCATCGAGCAGCTATCTCAGCTGCTAATCGCCAAATTCACCGAGCACGGCTCGCCCGACGAGGCGATTGCGAGCACCGGCCGCAGTTTTCGCAGCATGGTCGAGTACGCCCAGGCGCGTGCTGCAAAGGAGCCGATCAACAAGGTGGGCGAATTTTTCATCTGGCTGCGTGTGAATCTGGTACACCCGCTGGTGCAACACGCCGCCCAGCAGTTCATCGAGCATATTGAGGCGGTTTACGACGGCACGCTCGATCGTGCACTGCTGGAGGACGCAAGTCTTGCCAACGCCATCGTGCAGACCTTCAAGGATGTCGCGATGGACCGGGTGTTCTGTCACCGAGAAGTCGAAACCTTGCAACTGCAGGGCTACCGGATTTTGCAAGGGCTGCTGGATGCCTATTCGCCGCTGTTGGCCGTCGCACCAGAGACCTTCCAGGCGTTGACGGAAGGCCGTTGTCGCAGCGAGCCGCACTTGCAGATGCTCGCCCGCCGCCTGCCCAGCCAACTGATCAAGGCCTACCACGAGTCGCTGAAAGCGCACCCTGAAGGCAGTGAAGTGCAGCCATTGTGGGAGTTCTACTACCGCTGCCGGATGTTGCAGGACTTCGTCAGCGGAATGACCGACCAGCTGGCCCAGGACGAATACCGCACGCTCTCAGCTTTATAACGTCCGTCTATGCCTGCTGTTCTGGCAGGCATCATCGTCCGATTTGCCTGTAGCCCACCTCCGATGCGCCAAAATTGCCCGCGCTGCCGTTTCGTTGGTATAGCGCTTGCATTTGTCTGGTGCGTGCGGATCGAGCGTAGCCCCGTAATGGCGCAACGATCGACTGCGAAATCAGGCGGAATTAACCGTAAGTGTCTGAAAAATAACGCTTCGGTTTTCGAGAGACGGCCATCTCGAAAGTCCGCCGCAACAGTTGATGGCAAGCCTTCAACCAATCGTGGTGCAAGTTGGTGCGTTTGATTGGTGTGGATTGCTGTTTTGGTGCGCTTTCCATAGGACGTAGTAGATGGATAACCCAAGCAGTGCGGTAGAAGTCCTGATTCACGGTGCCAATACCCTGTTCATCCTGATGGGCGCTGTGATGGTCCTGGCGATGCATGCCGGTTTCGCCTTTCTCGAGGTCGGGACCGTACGCCTGAAAAATCAGGTCAATGCCCTGTCAAAAATCATCGCCGATTTTGCCGTCTCGACATTGGCGTATTTTTTTATCGGCTATTGGGTCGCATACGGCGTGACCTTTCTACAGCCAGCGGATCAGCTTATCGCCGAAAACGGCTATTCACTGGTCAAGTTCTTCTTCTTGCTGACGTTTGCTGCAGCGATACCTGCAATCATTTCCGGCGGCATTGCCGAGCGCGCCAAATTCGGGCCGCAGCTGTGCGCTACCTTGTTGATCGTTGCGTTCGTCTACCCGTTCTTCGAAGGCATGATGTGGAACGGCAATTTCGGCGTTCAGGCCTGGCTGGAAGCGCAGTTTGGTGCCCCGTTCCATGATTTCGCCGGCTCGGTAGTGGTGCACGGTATGGGCGGTTGGCTCGCTTTCGGCGCGGTGATTCTGCTCGGTCGACGCAATGGTCGATACCGCGATGGCCGTCTGGTGGCCTTCGCCCCGTCGAACATACCTTTCCTGGCACTGGGATCATGGATCCTCATCGTGGGCTGGTTCGGCTTCAACGTGATGAGTGCTCAGACTCTTCAAGGGGTCAGTGGGCTGGTGGCGATCAACTCACTGATGGCCATGGTTGGCGGAACAGCGGCCGCATGGGCGGTTGGCCGCAACGACCCAGGCTTTCTCCACAACGGGCCGTTGGCTGGGCTGGTAGCGGTCTGCGCAGGCTCAGACCTGATGCATCCCATCGGTGCATTAGCGACGGGCGTGGTAGCGGGTGCCTTGTTCGTCTGGGCATTCACCGCGGCCCAGGCCAAATGGAAGATCGACGATGTGCTCGGCGTCTGGCCATTGCATGGCCTCTGCGGCGTTTGGGGCGGGCTGGCTTGCGGAATCTTTGGTCAGCATGCCCTTGGGGGACTGGGCGGCATCAGCCTTATCAGTCAAGTGATAGGCACGGGCCTGGGTGTGCTGGTCGCGCTCGTGGGCGGCTTCCTGGTCTACGGCATGCTCAGATCCACTGTTGGCATTCGCCTGAGCCAGGAAGAAGAATTCAACGGTGCCGACCTGTCAATCCACCGCATCGGTGCGTTGAGCCACGACTGACTTGAGGATGCCGGCCTTACGATGCGGCCGGTTTTTTTGGTGATTCGGGTTGATTGCCGCAGTGGGATCCCTGAGCTGCCCGTTCAATCGACCGTGTCGGTCTCGCCGGCATAGGCGCGCATGAACAGGGCGACGCAATCCTCGACATGCCGCTTCCCATCTTCGGCGTCCAGTCGCTCGGCATAGCCGATCAGCAGACGAAAATGAGCGGCGCCTTTAATCAACGAACAGAAATGTTCCGCGGCGCGCATCGGCTCGGGCACATCCAGCAACTGGCGCCGGTGCGCCTGGTCGAGCAGCTGCTCCAGATCGAGCAACAGCTTCTGTGGGCCTGCATCGAAGAACATCCGCGACAGCGTCGGGTTCTGGGCCGCCATTGCCACCATCAGTCGGTGCAGGCCGATGGATTCGGGGCTGATGACCAGCTCGTGAAAAGCCTGGGCAATATCCAGCAGGACTGAACGGAACTCACGGCCATCCTCCAGCACGAACAGCCGGCGCGGCAGACGCGTCTCGCAGGTTGCCTTTACCGCAGCGCCGAACAGCGCCTCCTTGTCTTTGAAATGACTGTACAGCGTGAGCTTCGATACGCCGGCTTCGGCGGCGATGGCGTCCATGCTGCTGCCTTCATAGCCATTGCCGAGGAACAGAGTTTGGGCAGCCGCCAGGATCGCTTCGCGCTTGGCGGGGTCCTTCGGACGGCCTGGGCCAGACGGTACGGGTGAGCTTTCGGTCATGGGCGTTTTTAATACTAGACTGGTGAGTTCGGTATTTTTACTATACCGCGCAGTATAAGTATTAGAACCCGCCTCGCGACAGAGAGAGATTCGACGTGTTCCGACATGCCTTGCCCTTCCTCGGTGTTTTTGGTTTCGTTTTGCTTGCCGGTTGCGGTAATGACGAGCCTGAGCAACTCTCGACGCGGCCGGTGATGGTGGTTCAGCCACAGCCTGCCAGTGAGGCCTTTGAAAGCTATCCGGGCGAGGTGCATGCGCGCTACGAACCCGAACTGGCGTTTCGCATTGCAGGCAAGGTCACGGAGCGGATGGTCGAAGCCGGCGAGCGGGTGAGCAAGGATCAACCATTGGCCAAGCTCGATCCGCAGGATGTGCGGCTGCAACTCGAGGGTATGCGTGCTCAGGTAGCGGCGGCGGAAGCCAACTTGCGGGTCGCCCGTGCCGAGCATGAGCGCTACAAGACCTTGATGGATCGCCAACTGGTCAGTCGCTCGCAATTCGACTCTTCTGAAAACGCCTATCGCTCCGCACAGGCACGTCTGCAACAAGCCCGTGCGGAATTCGACGTGGCCAACAACCAGGTCGGCTACGCCATCCTGCGAGCGACGCACGAAGGCGTGGTTGCTCAGCGTCGGGTTGAGGTGGGGCAGGTGGTTGGCGCTGGTCAGACGGCTTTTGTCCTGGCTGCCGATGGCGAACGCGAGGTGGCCATCAACCTGCCGGAGCAGGCGTTGGAACGCTACTCGGTCGGCCAACCTGTTTCGGTGGAAATCTGGTCGCAGCCGGGCAAGACCTATGCCGGCCACATCCGCGAGCTATCACCAGCTGCCGACGCGCAGTCGCGGACCTACTCTGCCCGCGTTGCCTTCGATGATGCCGAGGTGCCTGCCGAACTTGGCCAGAGCGCGCTGGTGTCGATCCGAAGCAACGGCGAGGTGCCGTTGGCCGTGCCGCTTTCGGCGGTCACGGCCGAGCAGGGCAACGCTTACGTCTGGCGAGTCAGGGAGGACGCCACTCTTGAGCGCGTCGTCGTACAAACGGGGGCCTTCGGTGAATCCTCGGTGCCGATTCTCAAAGGCTTGCATGCCGACGATTGGATTGTGTTGGCGGGTGTGCAGATGCTCCACGAGAACCAGGCGGTGAGGGCGGTCGATCGTGACAACCGTCCGGTCGTGCTGGCAGCGCAGGAGTAATCACGATGCGCTTCAATCTTTCCGCCTGGGCGCTGGGTAACCGGCAGATCGTTGTCTATCTAATGCTGTTGATGGCCGTGGTCGGGGCGCTCTCTTACAGCAAGCTCGGTCAGAGCGAAGACCCGCCCTTTACCTTCAAGGCGATGGTGATTCAGACCCAGTGGCCCGGCGCGACCGCCGAAGAAGTCTCGCAGCAGGTCACCGAGCGCATCGAAAAGAAGCTGATGGAAACGGGAGAGTACGAGCGCATCGTGTCCTTTTCACGGCCGGGCGAATCCAACGTGACGTTCATGGCGCGCGATTCGATGCACTCCGAGCAGATCCCTGACCTCTGGTATCAGATCCGCAAGAAAGTCGGCGACATCCGCCACACCTTGCCCGCCGGTGTGCAGGGCCCATTCTTCAATGATGAATTCGGCACCACGTTCGGCAACATCTACGCGTTGACCGGCCAAGGCTTTGATTACGCCGTGCTCAAGGATTACGCCGATCGCATCCAGTTACAGCTGCAGCGTGTCGCAAACGTCGGCAAGGTCGAGCTGATCGGTTTACAGGACGAGAAGATCTGGATTGAGCTTTCCAACGTCAAGCTGGCCAATCTCGGCGTGCCGCTGGAGGCGGTCAAACAGGCGCTCGAAGCGCAGAACACCGTCATGTCGGCGGGGTTCGTCGAGACACCCAGTGACCGTGTTCAATTACGCGTTACCGGTAGCTTCGAGACGGTAAAGGAAATTCGCGACTTCCCCATCCGAGTGGCCGGCAGCACCTTCCGCATCGGTGATGTTGCCGAGGTCTATCGCGGTTTCAACGATCCGCCCGCGCCGCGCATGCGCTACATGGGCGAACCGGCGATCGGCCTGGCGGTGTCGATGAAACCCGGAGGCGACATCCTCGTGCTCGGCGAGGCGCTGCAAGAGGCGTTCGCACGACTGCAGCAGGAATTGCCGGCGGGCATGCAGTTGCGCAAGGTCTCGGACCAGCCTGCGGCCGTGAAGACAGGTGTGGGCGAGTTCGTCCAGGTGCTGATCGAGGCCCTGGTGATCGTGCTGCTGGTGAGCTTCTTCTCGCTGGGTGTCCGTACGGGGCTGGTGGTCGCGCTGTCGATCCCACTGGTATTGGCCATGACCTTCGCGGCCATGCATTACCTGGACATCGGTCTGCACAAGATTTCCCTGGGTGCGCTGGTGTTGGCGTTGGGACTCATGGTGGACGACGCGATCATCGCAGTGGAAATGATGGCGATCAAAATGGAGCAGGGGTTCGACCGGCTCAAGGCCGCGAGTTACGCCTGGACCAGCACGGCCTTTCCGATGCTCACCGGTACGCTGATCACCGCAGCGGGCTTTCTACCGATCGCCACCGCGCAGTCCAGTACGGGCGAATACACGCGCTCGATCTTCCAGGTGGTGACCATCGCCCTGATCGCCTCCTGGATCGCCGCCGTAGTGTTCGTGCCCTTATTGGGCGAGAAGCTGCTACCCGATCTGGCCAAGCGTCATGCGCAAAAGCATGGCGGCAGCGAGCAGGGGCACGACCCGTATTCGACGCCGTTCTACCAGCGCGTGCGGCGCGTGATCCATTGGTGTGTGCAGCGGCGCAAGACGGTCATCATCCTGACCTTGTTGGCGTTCGTCGGCGCGATCGGATTGTTTCGTATCGTGCCGCAACAGTTCTTTCCCGCCTCCGGTCGTCTGGAGCTGATGGTCGATCTGAAGCTCGCTGAAGGTGCCTCGCTCAAGGCCACCGAAGCCGAGGTCCATCGCCTTGAGGAGATGCTCAAGGACCGCGCCGGCATCGACAACTATGTGGCCTATGTCGGTAGCGGGTCGCCGCGTTTTTACCTTCCGCTGGATCAGCAGCTGCCGGCCACCAGCTTCGCTCAGATCGTGGTATTGGCTGACAGTATCGAGCAGCGCGAGGCGTTACGTAGCTGGCTGATCGAGCGATTGCGGGAAGATTTCCCAGCCTTGCGCGGCCGCGTCAGTCGTCTGGAAAACGGTCCGCCCGTGGGCTATCCGGTGCAGTTCCGAGTCACTGGTGAGCATATTGATGTGGTGCGCAAGCTGGCACGTCAGGTCGCGGCCAAGGTGCGCGAGAACCCCTATGTGGCTAACGTCCATCTCGACTGGCAGGAGCCGAGCAAGGTGGTCTGGCTGAACGTGGATCAGGATCGTGCCCGTGCGCTGGGCGTCAGTACGGTTGAACTGTCGAACTTCCTCAAGCGCACCTTTACCGGCACCACGGCGAGCCAGTTCCGGGAAGATAACGAGCTGATCGAGATCCTGATTCGTGGCACTGCACGCGAACGCGAAACCCTGTCCATGTTGCCCAGCCTGGCGATTCCCACAGCCAGCGGCCGCAGTGTGCCTTTGTCGCAGGTCGCAACCCTGGAATACGGCTTCGAAGAGGGTGTGATCTGGCATCGCAATCGGATGCCGACGGTAACGGTGCGTGCCGACATTTATGGCGATCAGCAGCCGGCCTCGCTGGTGCAACAGATCGAGCCGACCCTGAGTGAGGTACGCGAGGCGCTGCCCAGCGGTTACCTGCTGGAAGTCGGCGGAACCGTCGAGGACTCCAGTCGCGGCCAGGCCTCGGTGAATGCCGGAATGCCGCTGTTCATCATCGTTGTGGTGAGCCTGCTGATGCTGCAGCTGAAAAGCTTCTCACGTTCGGCGATGGTGTTCCTGACCGCGCCGCTGGGGCTGATTGGCGTAGCACTGTTCCTACTGCTGTTCGGCAAGCCGTTCGGTTTCGTAGCGATGCTCGGCACTATCGCGCTGTCCGGCATGATCATGCGCAACTCGGTGATTTTGGTGGATCAGATCGAGCAGGACATTGGCGCCGGGCAGGATCGTTTCAATGCCATCATCGATGCCACGGTTCGACGCTTCCGGCCCATCGTGCTGACAGCGCTGGCGTCGGTGTTGGCGATGATACCGCTGTCACGCAGTGTATTCTTCGGACCGATGGCGGTGGCGATCATGGGCGGGTTGATCGTCGCGACCGCGCTGACATTGCTGTTTTTGCCAGCGCTTTACGCCGCCTGGTTCCGGGTCAAGGAAGCGCCTCAAAGCTGAGGCCTGAGGGGAGTCGGCGTCCGCCTAGACGCCGGCGGCCTGCAGCAGTTGCTCCGCTGAGGCCTTGGCCAGCAGCGCCTGGTCCTCCGGGCCTTCTATGTGCGCCATGCTCAGTGCGCCTTCGATAAGAAATTGCAGCTGGCGTGCAAGCTGCTGAGGCTGCGGTGCATCGAGTACTTCCAGCAGCTCGCGCAGATGGTGCTGAAATTGCGCCTTGTATCCCGCTGCGCGCTGATGGATCGGGTGTTCTCGATCCTGATATTCGGCCGCTGCGTTGATGAACAGACAGCCACAGAACGCGGTTGGGCTGTGAATCATATTGTTCAGTCCATCGAAAACGCTCAGCAGCGCCTTGCGCGGCGGCAACGCGCTGCGCGCCTCTCGCAAACGCTCGAGCATCGGCAGCTGGCGCGCTTCCAGCACCGCCAGGATCAGTTCGTCCTTCGACTTGAAGTGCTTATACAGGGTCATCTTGGCCACGCCCGATTCGCTGAGAATCCGATCGATGCCGGTAGCGTGGTAGCCCTCTGTGTAGAACAGCCGCTCCGCAGTGGCGAGCAGCAGGTCGCGCTTGTTGGTTGCCATTTAGGTCTCCTCGGCCGGCCATTATGCGGGAGCGAAACTGTTCTCTCCAATTGTCGGCTGATCGATACATTGCGCTTGAAGTGTACAGACAGGTCTGTCTATTATCCAGTCGTGCCTGATTCAGGCCCATCCTCAAGGAGCGACACGATGAAACTCTACGACATGACCCTGTCCGGCAATTGCTACAAGGTTCGCCTGTTTCTTGGTTTGATCGGCCAAACGGCTGAACGGGTGCCGGTGGATGTGCTCAAGGGTGAGCACCGGCAGTCAGCGTTCCTGGCGACCAACCCACGCGGGCAAGTGCCGGTACTTGAGGACGGCGAGCTCCGAGTGATCGACTCTCAGGCCATCCTCGTTTATCTGGCGCGGCGCTATGCCGATGAAGCCTGGTTCCCGCAGGATGCGTTGGCTCAGGCGCGCATCGTCGGCTGGCTGAGCTTCGCGGCCAACGAGATGCACCATGGCCCAGCCACTGCCCGTGCGGGGCGTCTGTTCGGCAGGCCAATCGACGAAGCATTAGCCGCACACCGTGCCGTGGCCGCCATCAACATGCTTGAACAACAGCTTGCGCAGCACGCTTGGCTCGCTGAAACGGCCGGCCCGAGCATCGCCGACATCGCGATATACCCCTACGCGGCGCTGGCCGGGGAGGGCGGTCTCGATCTCGCACCGTTTGCCGCAGTTAGGGCGTGGTGCTCTCGTATTCGCCAGCTGCCGGGTTACGTCGGCATGCCCGGTCTGGAGTAAGGAGGCAAGCGCCATGGCCAGTCCTTTCCATGCCGGCGAACAGTGGGTACAGAGCCGTGTCGGCGTGCGCGAAAAAGCCGAGCAGATCGGCAGTCGAATGATCCACTCGGTCATGCCGGAACAGCACCGGGAGTTCTTCGCACAGCTGCCAGCATTACTGGTCGCTGCATCAGACAGCGAAGGGCAACCCTATGCTTCGGTGCTCTGTGGCGAACCCGGGTTTGCCTGGTCGCCGCACCCGGGCTTGTTGTGTGTCGAGGCCAGCATGCAAGCGGATGATCCGATTGCACCGTTGCTGCAACCGCACAGCCCCGTTGGCTTGTTGGGATTGGAGTGGCCGACGCGCCGTCGAAACCGGTTGAACGGACGAATCCTCCAACGCGATGCGCAAGGCTTCAGCGTGGCCGTGGCGCAGGCATTCGGCAATTGCCCGAAGTACATCCAGGCGCGACAGTGCCATACGGCTCCGCGCCAGCCGGGGCAGACGCTCGAGGGGCATGGATTGGCCAACGAATGGCTGGGCCTGGTCAGGCAGGCGGACACCCTGTTCATCGCCAGCCACAGCCGGGACCCGGAGGGCGGCGGTGCAGACGTCTCACACCGTGGCGGGCCGCAGGGCTTCGTCGAGCTCGGTCGGGACGGCCGACTCTGGATGCCGGATTACAGTGGAAACCGGCTGTTCAACACGCTTGGCAATCTGGTCCGTGAACCCCGCTGCGGTCTGCTGTTCATCGATTTCGCCACTGGCGATCTGCTCCAGCTACAGGCCCGGGCAGAAGTAGTCTGGCCCGAGCAGTACGCAGCGCTGGGCGTTTCGGCTCTGCCTGGAGCCGAACGGCTGCTCGCGCTGGAGCCCGGTCACTGGACACTGCGGCGCTCACGTCTGCCGCTGGCATTTGCTGGGCATGACAGTTCGCCGTTTCTGCCTGGAACGGGAGTTTGAGCCATGCGTATCCTGAAGAGTCTGGCTGTGTTGTTGATACTTTTCTCCGGCGCATTGTCGGCAGCGGAGTTGCGCTTCAGCCTCGTCCAAACCGGGCGGACCATTTCCAGCGGTGAATATGCCTGGCGTGACGGTGGTTGGCTGCCGCCAGCCGAGTTCAATCATGTCGCCGTGCTGATCGAACACCGGGGTAGCCGCCTGTTGTTCGGTACGGGGCTCGGACGGCATATCGACGCTCAGCTGAACGGCGTAATCCCTTGGCGCGCTAAACGCTACAGTGCAGTGCAGCCGGCGCGAGACCAGTTCGATGAGGATGGCTTGGCCATTGACCAGGTGGTGCTGGGCTGTGCACGCTGGAATCATGCCTCTGGTCTGGTGGATTTTGCCGAACTGCCGGTGCTCGCAAGCCCTGAAAGCATTCGCTACGCGCAAAGCGCCACGCCACCCGCGGTCATACCGGGGCAGTTTTCTCACGGGGTCAGGTGGCAGCCACTTCGCCTGGAACGCCGCGCTGTTTACGGGTTCGGGGAGAGTCTCGATCTGTTTGGCGACGAACGGCTAGTGCTGGTGAAGCTGGCCGGTCATGGTGCCTTGGGCCTGCTTCTCACTCTCGATGATGGTCGACGTTTCTTCTTTCGAGGGGATGCCCTGAGCTCCGAAAGCCGCGCGGAGGCGCTGCCCGCCGAGGTCTACCGATTGCAGGATGTCCGGCTGCAGGCTCGCCTCGGTTTCTATCCCCGTTGGGTCGAGTGATTGCGCCATTGAACTAGCCCTGAAATTCGTTCGCAGATCGCCGTTTTGAGCCCTTCCGTTCGTCTGTTCGAGCACGTCGAGCGATGCCTCGACAGCTAAGCTTAAGCCTGTATTTTTCTATCAGAAGCCAGGCCGGAAACGATGGGCGCAGTATGGCGAAACGACACATCTCGGGCAGACGGCAGCAAGCGCGCGCCATCTGCTGACAAGCCTGGGCGAACACGTACGCACGGCAGCCGTCTGGCGCGCCGCATGGGCGTGTTCCTGGGCGTTTCATTGCTTGCCGGGGGCGGTTATGCCGCCTGGCATGAGATGCACACCTCGAAACTGCAGGCGCTGTGGCTTAACCGTTACGCCGAGAATCTGGACTACCAGCTCGAGCCCGGTGCGAGCCGTAGTATCAAGTTTCCCGAGGCCGGACCATTCGACCGCCGTCTGGGCTATGCGGCCTTGCCGACGTTCCTGGAACGGCTGACCCAACGGGGGTTCAGTGTGCAGCAGCAGGTGAGTTTTTCACCCGCGTTGCTGCGCTACGTCAACCGCGGCTTCTTCGTACCCTATCCGGAAAAATCCCAGGCAGGACTGACCATCGACGATTGTCGAGGCGAGCCGCTGTATGCCAACAGTTATCCGCACCAATACTACGAGACCTTCGATGACGTACCGCCGGTCATCGCGATGAGCCTGCTGTTCATCGAGGATCGCGGACTGCTCGACGCCGGCCGCCCCCGTGCCAACCCCGCGGTGGATTGGCCACGTTTCACCATGGCGGCGGTCAGCCAGGTCGAGAAGAAGCTCGGCCTGCCGGTCCAGGCGGCTGGCGGCAGTACCTTGGCAACGCAGGTCGAGAAATACCGTCATTCGCCGGAAGGACGCACGGGCAACGCTGAAGAAAAGATTCGGCAGATGATTTCTGCCAGCGTCCGTACCTACCGCGAAGGCCAGCAGACCATGGTCACCCGGCAGCGCATCGTGCGTGACTACCTCAACAGCGTGCCGCTCTCGGCCGCCTACGGCCACGGCGAGGTGCACGGCATCGCCGACGGTCTGCGCCTCTGGTACGGCGTCGATTTTGCCGAGGTCAACCGGGTGCTCGATGCTCGCCGTAACGCGGGCGTCAGCTATGAAACGCAGGGGCTGGCGCTGCGTCAGGTGCTCTCGCTGCTGATCGCTCAGCGGCGCCCGTCGTATTACCTCGGGGCAGGGCGCGACGCCATGGCGGAACTCACCGACAGTCATATCCGCCTATTGGCGAACGGCGGCGTCATCAATACACGGCTGCGTAATGCCGCCTTGCAGCAGAAGGTTGTGTTCCGGGACCTGCGCCTCGAGCCGGGTATCCGAGAGGTGCCGTCCAGCAAAGGCATCACGGCGGCTCGGATGCGCCTCAGCAACCTGCTGGGTGTTTCGTTGTATGAACTCGATCGTCTCGATCTGGCCGCGACCACGCCGCTGCACGGCGAACTGCAGGGACAGATCAGCAACTACCTGCATCGACTGGCCGATCCGGCGTTCGCCGGCGAGGCGGGTTTGTTCGGCGAGCGCATGTTGTCACCTGAGCGTACCGGCGACGTGCGCTACAGCTTCACGCTGTTCGAGCGCGGCGAGCAGGGCTTTCGCGTACGGGTGCAGACCGATAACACCAACCAGCCGTTCGATATCAACGAGGGCAGCAAGCTGGAGCTGGGCTCGACCGCGAAGCTGCGGGTACTGACGACCTATCTCGAGGTCATTGCCGAGCTGCACGAGCGCTACGCGACGAGCGATGTCGCCACCTTGCGCAAGGCCGAGGCGCTGGATCCGCTGACCCGCTGGGCCCTGGCTTATCTAATTCAGCATGAGGATCGCAATTTGCCGGCGATGCTTGATGCCGCGCTGGAACGGCGCTACTCGGCCAGCCCGACCGAGCGCTTCTTCACTGGCGCCGGCATGCACCGGTTCGGCAACTTCCGCCGTGAAGATGATGGCCGCCTGCCAACCATGCGCGAAGCACTTCAGGAGTCGATCAACCTACCGTTCGTTCGGTTGATGCGCGATCTGGTGAGCTACAGCACCTACCAGACCTCCAACGGCGCAGAGCTGCTTAGAAGTGACGACAATCCCGAGCGGCGAGAGTACCTGCAGCGCTTTGCCGATCGTGAAGGGTCGGTTTTTCTCCAGCGCTTCTGGCGCAAGTACCGCGACAAGACCGCGGTCGAACGCATCGAAGCACTGCTGGACGGCATGCGGCCAACGCCATCGAGGCTGGCTGCGGTGCATCGTTATCTAATGCCCGAGGCAGATCGCGCAGCGTTCGAGCGCTTCCTCAAGGCCCGTCTGCCGACTGCGGACCTCACCGACAAGGCGCTCGACTCGCTGTACGAGCGCTATGCGCCGGGGTCGTACAGCTTGCCGGACCAAGGCTACATAGCCCGGGTCCACCCGCTGGATCTATGGCTGCTGGGTTATCTGATCAAGCATCCCGAGGCGGGTATTACCGAAGTGATCGCGGCCAGTAGCGCCGAGCGCCAGGAAGTGTATGGCTGGCTCTTCCGCAGTCGCCACAAGAGCGCACGGGACAGCCGCATCCGCATCATTCTGGAAGTCGAGGCGTTCACTGATATCCATCGCCGTTGGCAGCGTCTTGGCTATCCGTTCGACCATCTGGTGCCTTCGCTGGCCACCGCGCTGGGCAGTTCGGGTGATCGTCCGGCGGCGCTGGCCGAGTTGATGGGCATCATCGTCAACGACGGCGTGCGGCTGCCGAGCGTGCGCATCGACAGCCTGCATTTCGCCAGCGATACGCCGTACGAGACTCGCCTCGGCATCCAGCCGGATGTGGGCGTGCGGGTGCTGCCGAGTGAGGTTGCGACGGCCTTGCGCGAAGCGCTTGCAACTGTGGTCGAGGGGGGCACGGCGCGGCGCCTGCGTGGCAGCTTTGTGCAGGCTGACGGTGAAGCACTGCGTGTCGGCGGCAAGACCGGAACGGGCGACAACCGGATCCAGACCGTTGGTGCCGGCGGCCGGCTGATCAGCTCTCTGGCGCTGAACCGCACTGCAACCTTCGTGTTCTATCTCGGGCCGAACCACTTCGGCACGCTGACCGCCTATGTTCCGGGGCGCGGCGCGGACAGCTTCCGCTTTACGTCGGCGCTGCCGGTGCAGGTGCTCAAAGGCATGGCGCCGATCCTGCAACCGTACCTGCAACCCGGCGCGCAGACGCAATGCCAGCCGGTCGGTGCGCCGCTGGAGCCGACGCTGACGGCGAGCACTAAGAAGTCCTGACGATAGCGGTTCGAGCGGTCGGGGATACCTGACCGCTCTGATCTCTTCTCGCAGTTGCCTTTGCCGAACACTCCGCGCTCGGCGACACTCATCCTTTTCGCGGGCCCAATCGGGGGCCTTGCATGGGATTGAGGGGCGACGATGAAACTGCCGATCTATCAGGTCGATGCATTCACCCATGAGCTGTTCAAAGGCAACTCCGCGGCGGTTGTGCCGCTTCAGCAATGGATGAGTGACGCGCAGATGCAGGCCATTGCCGTGGAAAACAACCTGTCCGAAACCGCCTTTCTGGTGCGTGAGCCTGATGGGGCATTTCACATTCGCTGGTTCTCGCCGATCACCGAAATCGATTTCTGCGGGCACGCCACCTTGGCCAGTGCTTTCGTCCTGTTAGGGCAGAAGCTGGCGACGGCTCCGCTGGTCTTCCGTGCGGCCGCGGTCGGTGATATCAGCGTCGCCCAGTTGAACGATGGCTTGCTGGAGATGAGCTTTCCCAACCGTGCCCCGGAACCCGTCGAAAACCCGCCGGTCGAGCTGTCCAATGGCCTTCGCACCTTGCCGCAGACGGTGTTGAAAAGCAGCCAGGCCTGGTTTGCCGTGTACGAAGATGAAGATCAGGTGCGACAGCTATCACCCGATCTCGCGCTGCTCAAGTCACTGGCGCCACTGGATGTCGTGGCGACCGCGCCGGGGAGTCAGCAGGATTTCGTCTCGCGCTATTTCTGGCCGGCCAACGGCGGCGACGAGGACCCGGTCACCGGCTCCATCCATGCAGGCCTTGCGCCGTACTGGAGCGAACGGCTGGGCAAGACGCAGTTGCTGGCATTGCAGGCGTCACGCCGCAGCGGCCTGTTGCATTGCCGGGTCGAGGGCGAGCGGGTATTCGTAGCCGGGCACGCAGTGTTGTATCTGCAAGGCACGATTGAGGTGTAGTTCCCGGTTGTGGGAAGGGGCGCTCGCGTCACGCAGCGCCGCTATCGAACCGGGCGCTAGAACGACTTCACGATCCGCCCGAGCAGCTCCATCGCTTTCTCGCTGCGCTCGTCCCAAGGATGGCCGTAGTTCAGGCGTGCGCAATTGCGAAAGCGCCGGGTGGCTGAAAAGATTGGTCCCGGAGCGAGGCTGATGCCCTGCGCGAGCGCCAGTTGCAACAATTGCAGCGAATCGACCCGCTCGGGAAATTCGAACCAGAGGAAGTAGCCGCCGCTGGGCCGCGTTACCCGGGTGCTGGCAGGGAAGTGACGCGCGGCGGAGGCAAGCATTTCGCCCTGCTGACGTTCCAGTGCATGACGCAGCTTACGTAAATGGCGGTCGTAGCCGCCATGTTGCAGATAATCAGCGATTGCCGCTTGGGCCGGCACCGAGGGAGAAATCGTCGTCATCAGCTTGAGGCGGCTGATCTGTTCGGCATAGCGGCCGCCCGCCACCCAGCCGATCCGGTAACCCGGTGCCAGGCTTTTGGAAAAAGACCCGCAATGCATTACCCATCCGTCACGGTCGTGGCTCTTGACCGGTTTCGGCGGCTCCTGGTTGAAGTACAGCTCGGCGTAGACGTCGTCTTCGATCAGCGGGATCTGATGGCGCTGCAGCAACGCATAGAGTTTCTCTTTGTTTACCTCGCACATGCTCGCGCCGAGCGGATTTTGTAGGCTGCTCATGAACCAGCAGGCCTTGATTGGCAGGCTGCCCAGGCGGCTTTCCAGGGTGCCCAGGTCGATTCCGTCACGCGGATGAACCGGGATTTCCACAGCTTTAAGTTTGAGCCGCTCCAGCACCTGCAAGGTGGCGTAGAACGCGGGCGCTTCGATGGCGACCAGATCCCCCGGTTCGGTGACCACCTGTAAGCAGAGGTTCAACGCTTCCATGGCGCCAGTGGTGATTACCAGTTCGTCCAATGGCAGCATGACTCCGCTGATCATATAGCGCAGGGCGATCTGTCGACGCAGGTCGGGGTTGCCGGTGGTCATCTCGGCGATCACTTCACGCCCCGGCATCTCGCGCACGGTCTGCGCCATGGAGCGTGCCAGGCGTTGCAGGGGAAACAGGTCGGGACTGGGGAAGGCGGAACCGAACGGAACGGTGTCCGGATCACGCAGCGAGGCGAGCACCGAGAACACCAGTTCGCTAACGTCGACATCGGTGGTTTCGCTCAGTCGTGGGCTGATCTCAGGCTCGGGAAGCAGGCGTCTGGCGTGCTCGCGAACAAAATAGCCCGAGCGCGGCCGGGCCTGAATCAATCCGCGATCCTCCAGCAGGTAGTACGCCTGGAACACGGTGGAGGGACTAACGCCGTAGGTGCGACTAGCATGGCGCACGGACGGCACCTTTTCGCCCGGCGCCAGCACGCCGGAGCGGATCAGTTCGGCAATTTCGTCAGCGAATTTCTCGTAGCGCTTCATCTGCTTCTGCTTCAGCAAGGGGCAATATCGGTCAGCCGCGTGAGCGGGCGCATGCGAACTGCCACCATCCTATCGAACCCTTGGTGCAATGAAGCTACTCGGAGCCGTTACCTGGCGTGCGGGGTCGCTCGCGTCAGTGACCGAGAAGTGCAGCTTCTCGTGCGCGTTCACATTGTCGTCAACGAGCGCCACGCTGACCGGGATATCGACGATCTCGCCTGCGGCGAGACTGATCTGGTGCGCGCCGTGCAGCTCGTAGGGGCCTTCGCCCAGGGTGATCAGATAGTCGTGCGGCTGCTGGGTTTTATTGATCACCTTCAAGCTGTACATGTTTTCGATCTGGCCCTCGATATTTTCTCGGTAGAGGGTGCGGTCCTTGGTTACATCCAGGGATAACGTCGGTCGCGCTTCCAACGCCCAGACGAAGGCACCGATCATAATCACCAGCGCTCCGGCATAGCCGATCAGACGCGGTCGCAGCAGCCTGGTCTGGCCGCCTTCAAGCGCACGTTCGGAGGTATATCGAATCAGCCCCCGGGCGTAGCCCATCCTGTCCATGACGCTGTCGCAGGCGTCGATACAGGCACCGCAGCTCAGGCAGTCGAGTTGCAGGCCGTCGCGGATGTCGATACCGGTGGGGCAGACCTGCACGCACAGCGTGCAGTCGATGCAGTCGCCAAGGCCTTCGGCCTTTGGGTTGGCGTCTTTGCGCCGCGCGCCTCGTTGTTCACCCCGGGTGGCATCGTAGGACACCACCAGCGTGTCGGCATCGAACATCACACTCTGGAAGCGTGAATAGGGGCACATGTGTACGCACACCTGTTCACGCAGCCAGCCGGCGTTGATGTAGGTCGCGGCGGTGAAGAAGAACAGCCAGAACGCGGTGGTTCCGCCCAGCTGCAGACTGAACAGATTGATGACCAGTTCACGGACCGGGGTGAAGTAGCCGACGAAGGCAATCGCCGTGGCCAGGCTTACGGCAAGCCAGACGGCGTGCTTGGCAGCGCGTCGTAACAGCTTGCCGAATGACAGCGGGGCGGCGTCCAGTTTGATTCGCTGGCTGCGTTCACCCTCGGTGACTTTCTCAGCCCACATGAACACCCAGGTCCAGGTGCTTTGTGGGCAGGCGTAGCCGCACCAGACTCGACCCGCGAGCACAGTGATGAAGAACAAGCCGAAGGCGGCGATGATCAGCAACGCCGATAACAGGATGAAATCCTGGGGCCAGAATGTCGCCCCGAAAATATGAAATTGCTGTTTGTTCAAATCCCATAGCACCGCCTGGCGTCCCCCCCAGGTCAACCACTGGGTGCCGAAATAGAGCAGAAACAAAAGTCCGCCGCCGATCAGGCGCAGATTGCGGAACAGGCCGGTAAAACTGCGGGTGTGAATCGGCCCGCCCGCCTGTGCCGGGGTCAGGCGTATCGGCTTGCGTGGATCGACGGTGTCGATGATTGTTGCGCGGATGCGTTCGGTCATTGGGGTGCCCCTGTCAGGCTATATCAGGCGGCGCCGATGATCTGATCAGGGTGTTTCGCATAACAGCCTCAGGTACCGCTGAAAAATACGCATCAGATGGTCGCTGCGCAGGTTTGGATCTGCACTCGACGGTCCATCCAAGGCGTGCGCCGCCGTAGCGTAAGGCTTTGGCGACCACCTCGGTAATGTGGTCGCTGCACCGTGCCTGCACCGTGCGACGCTAGGCCACAGTCCCCGGAATCAGCTGATGCGGTTTTTTCGTGCCCATCTGCACCTGTTTCGAGGCGAGCGAGGCAAGTCATAGTCGTTCGCGTATGGCCGATGCGTGCTGTCAGCGGCCGTTCCCTGCATGATTACCCGTTCCGCTCAACCGTTTTGATAGGACCCTCGATGATTCTCAAAGGCCTGACCTGGCTGGTCGTACTGCAGCTGCTTGGCAGCGTCATCCATCTCTCTCTGCTGCCAGCGCTGCCCGGTCCGATCATTGGCATGGTGCTGCTGTTCGGGCTGCTGTTGCTGCGCCGCGGCATTCCCGAACCGCTGGAAAAAACCGCCGCGCTGCTGCTGCAGTATCTGCCGTTGCTGTTGATCGTGCCGGCGGCGGGAATCATGACCAGCAGCGAGGCCTTGCTTGCAGACCTGCCGGCGATTGCCGCCGGGCTGGTGTTGTCGCTGGTGGTGACCGTGCCGTTCTGCGGCTGGCTGATGCAGCGGCTGATCCGACGCATGGACCGCCGGACGGAGGACCAGGCATGAGCGGCGTCGACTGGCGTAGCGTTTGGGCGCTGACCCTTGATCACCCGTTGTTCTCCGTGGCGCTGACTCTGATTGCCTTTCAACTGGCACTGGCGTTGTACCGACGCAGTGGTTGGCTGGTGTTGCAGCCGGTCATGGTCGGCATGCTGCTGGTGGTTGGCACGCTGTACCTGTGTGGCATCGACTATGCGAGCTATCGCGCCGACGCCTCGATGATCGCCGTGCTGGTCGGCCCGGCGACCGTGGCGCTGGCCGTGCCGCTGTACCGCCATATTCGCCGCATCCAGCAGCTGTTCTGGCCGATCCTCATCACGCTGGTGTCCGGTGGTGTACTCGGCGTTGCGCTGACCCTGGCGATCGCCGGCGCGCTGGGCGCGGATCTGTCGGTGCTGATGAGCCTCTCGCCCAAAGCAGCGACCATGCCGATCGCGATGTTGGTGGCTGAACAGCTGGGTGGCCTGGCGTCTCTGGCAGCGGTATTCGTCATGCTCACCGGGGTCATTGCCACCGCGCTTGGGCCGCTGTTGCTGGGTTGGGCCGGCGTCGATCATCCGGCGGCACGAGGCTTGAGCTATGGCATCAACGCGCACGCCATCGGCACGGCGAGGGCGCTGGAGGAGGGTGACGAGTGCGGCGCGTTCGCGGCGCTGGGGATGAGTCTGCTGGGCATTCTGATCGCATTGTTCCTGCCGTTGGTGCTGGGCTAAGGGGCTTTGTTGCATCGACAGCTGTTGCGATCGGCCCGCCTATGCCTAGGCTTAGGGCTCTTCCCTCAGGAGCGGTCCCATGTTCGAGCAGTTCCAGCGTAACGAGTGCGAGGTCAACGGCGTTCGGATCAACTATCGCAAGGGCGGCTCCGGTCCGCCTCTGCTGTTGCTGCACGGTTACCCGCAGACGCACGTAATCTGGCACAAGGTGGCCGATCAGCTGGCTCAGCGCTTCACAGTCGTGGCGGCCGACCTGCGCGGTTACGGCGATAGCAGCAAGCCCGAAGGCGGGGAGGATCATATCGCCTACAGTAAGCGCGAGATGGCGCGCGACCAGGTGGAGCTGATGCGCGCGTTGGGCTTCGAGCGCTTCGACCTGCTCGCCCACGACCGCGGTGCGCGGGTCAGTCATCGGCTGGCCATGGATCACCCGCAGGCCGTGCGGCGTCTTATCCTCCTGGATATCGCGCCGACCCTGGCGATGTACAGCCAGACCGACGAAACCTTTGCTCGCGCCTACTGGCACTGGTTCTTCCTGATTCGTCCGGCGCCGCTGCCGGAAACGCTGCTCGAGGCCGACCCCGAACTTATCCTGCGCACCGCCGTGGCCACCCGCGCCGATCATGTGCATCCGTTCAGCGAGGGCGCGTTCGCCGAGTACTTGCGATGCATGAAGCTGCCCGGCACCGTTCATGCGTTCTGCGAGGACTATCGGGCCAGCGCCGGCATTGATCTCGACCATGACCGGCAAGACCGTGCTGCCAAGCGAATGATCGCCGCGCCGTTGCTGGTGCTGTGGGGTGCCAAGGGTGTGATCGAACGTTGTTTCGATCCGCTTGAGGAATGGCGCGCGGTTGCGTCAGACGTTCAGGGCAAGGCCCTGCCAGCGGGGCACTACCTGCCGGAAGAAGTGCCCGAGCTGCTATTGGAAGAAGTGCTGGCGTTTCTCGCCTGAGGTCGGCCATCGCGAGGCGCGATATATCGATCATAGCGATAGGTTCGTACAGAAAAATCCAACCATGCACCCGGCGATTCAATAGAAGATCACCTCATTCCGTCACTCGGCGCGCCTGTCGCCGAGTCGGCCACCGTTTAGAGGTCTCTCAAATGATCGACATTCGTCCCCGCGCCGAGCTTGGCAGCGCCCAGCATGGTTGGTTGGATACCCGTCATCACTTTTCCTTCGCTGAATACCACGACCCGGCCCGCATGCACTGGGGGCACTTGCGGGTCTGGAATGACGACAGCATCGCACCGCATTCCGGCTTCCCGAGCCACCCGCATCGCGACATGGAAATCATCACCTACGTGCGCAAAGGCGCGATCACCCATGAGGACAGCCTCGGTAACCGCGGCCGAACCGTGGCGGGCGACGTCCAGGTGATGAGCGCCGGCACCGGCATCACCCACAGCGAATACAACCTGGAAGACGAGACCACCGAGATTTTCCAGATCTGGATCTACCCGGATCAGTCCGGCTTGCCGCCTGCCTGGGGCACCCGGCCTTTCCCGGCCGGTGAGCGCGCCGGCAGCTTTGTCACTTTGGCCAGCGGGATGGCAGAGGACGGCGATGCCTTGTCCATTCGAGCCGACGCCCGCCTGGTTGCGGCGACACTTTCTGCCGGTCAGGTTGCCGAATACCAGATTGGCGCGGACCGGAAGGTTTACATGGTTGCGGCCAGCGGGCGTATCGAAGTCGCGGAGCGAATCGCGGCGGCAGGTGATGGGGTGGCAGTGCGAGATGAGACGCAGCTGAGCATCAAGGCGTTGGAAGACAGTGAAATCGTGCTGGTCGACGTTCGCTGAACGTATCGACTTCTACTACTCAAACCGGAACACAACCCAGGAAGAGGAAACTGAAAATGGCGAAGATTCTCGTGGTGTATCACTCAATGTATGGCCACATCGAAACCATGGCCAATGCAGTGGCTGAAGGTGCGCGTCGTGTCGAAGGCGCTGAGGTGACCATCAAGCGCGTGCCGGAAACCATGCCGCAAGAGGCTTTCAAGAATGCCGGTGGCAAGGTCGACCAGCAGGCGCCCTTTGCCAATCCGGCTGAGCTGGCCGATTACGACGCGATCATCTTTGGTACGCCGACTCGCTTCGGCAACATGTCCGGGCAGATGCGTACCTTCCTCGATCAGACCGGTGGGCTCTGGGCCAAGGGCGCGCTGCACGGCAAGGTTGCCAGCGTGTTTACTTCGACCGGCACCGGCGGCGGTCAGGAGATGACCATTACCTCGACCTGGACCACTTTGGCGCACCACGGAATGATCATCGTGCCCACCGGCTACGGTATCGGCGAGTTCTTCGACATTTCTGAAGTGAATGGCGGCACGCCGTACGGTGCCTCGACCATCGCTGGCGGTGACGGCTCGCGTCAACCTTCCAATAAAGAACTGACCATTGCCCGTTACCAGGGCGAGCTGGTGGCCCAGACAACGGTCAAGCTGAAAGGCTGATCGGCTGTGAAGGTGCCGGGTGGCTTGGCTCGCCCGGCGTCTCGGCCCTATCAGCCGTCATGCAGCAACCCGTACATCAGCTCATCGACATAGCCGGTGTCGCTGGCACGTTTGTAGGCCGCCCGCTGAGTGCCTTCGTGAACGAAGCCCAGACGTTCGTAAAAGGTGATGGCGCGGGGATTGTCCGCTTCGACTGTCAGCTCGATACGGGTGATGCCCGCTCGCTGTAGCCGCGCAAGGGCGTCCTGCATCATCCCCATGGCGATACCTCGGCCTTGAGCTTCCGGCGCCACGGCCAAGGTTCCAAGGTAGGCGACATGGGCAGTACGACCGACGTGCCGCTGCGCCTTGTAGAAGCCCATTACTTCGCCATCGATTTCGTATACGTAGAAACAGCCACTCTCGAACAACGGGTCGAACACCTTGCCGAACGCCTCGCGCGGCATCGGATCGAAGCCGAGGAAGGGCACCACTGACTCGTGCATGTAGATGTCGTAGACCCGATCAAAATCGGTAGGGGCGACCAGTCGGCGCATATCCATCCTCCTAGGGCAGGGGCGCGAACAGCGCCTCGATATCACTCGGCTCCAGTTGCCAGCCGCCTTGACCACTGGCATCCAGCACGCCTGCGGCCAGTTCGGCTTTGCGTTGCTGCAGTTGCTGGATCTTTTCTTCGACGGTAGCGCGAGCGATCAGCTTGTAGACGAATACCGGCTTGCTCTGGCCGATGCGGTGCGCGCGGTCGGTGGCCTGGTTCTCCGCGGCCGGGTTCCACCAGGGGTCGTAATGGATCACGGTGTCGGCAGCCGTCAGGTTCAGACCGGTGCCGCCAGCCTTGAGGCTGATCAGAAATAGTGGGACTTCCCCATTCTGGAACCGCTTGACGGGAGTGCGCCGATCCTTGGTTTCGCCGGTGATCTGTACATAGTCGATGGTGCGGCTCTGCAGCTCTTCTTCAATCAGCGAGAGCATTGAGGTGAACTGTGAAAACAGCAGGATTCGTCGGCCTTCGGCGAGCAGCTCGGTCAGCATCTCCATCAGGCTGTCGAGTTTGCCAGAGGTGCCGCCCCGGACTGGCCGGGCGACGTCGCCCTTGACCAGGCGGAGATCGCAGCACACCTGACGCAGCTTGAGCAGTGCATCGAGGATGATGATCTGACTACGCGCCAGGCCTTTGCGGTCGATCTCCTCGCGGACTTTGCTGTCCATCGCCAGTCGCACGGTTTCGTACAGGTCGCGCTGAGCCGGGCTGAGCTCGACCCAGTGCAAGATCTCGTTTTTGGGCGGTAACTCCTGCGCGACCTGTTCTTTGCGTCGCCTGAGCAGGAAAGGTTTTATCCGCTTGGTGAGGTGCTCGAGCCGATCGGCGTCGCCGTGTTTCTCGATAGGCGTGCGGTAGTCCCGGGTGAATTGCTTGGTATCGCCGAGCCAACCGGGCATGAGGAAATGAAACAGCGACCAGAGCTCGCCCAGATGATTTTCCAACGGCGTGCCGGTGAGGCAGAGGCGCTGGCGGGCGTTCAGACGTCCGGCAGCTTGCGCGGCCTTGCTGCTGGCGTTCTTGATGTTCTGGGCTTCGTCGAGCACCAGCACATGCAGCGGGACGTCTGCGAGCAGGTCGATGTCTCTGGGCAGCAGCGCGTAGGTGGTGAGCAGCAGATCGTAGTCGGTCAGGTGCTGGTAGAGCTGTCGACGCGTCGTCCCGTGCAGGGTCGCCACTTTCAGCGATGGCGCGAAGCGGGCCGCTTCATCCTGCCAATTGGGGATGAGGGTAGTGGGCATCACCACCAGAGAGGGTCGGTCCAGCTTGCCCGCTTGCTTCTCCAGTAACAGGTGAGCAAGGGTCTGCAACGTTTTACCCAGGCCCATATCGTCGCCCAGAATGCCGCCGACCTCTAGGGCCCGTAGCGTTTGCATCCAGCGCAGGCCGTCCAGCTGATAGGGGCGCAGTGTTGCATCCAGGTCCCGCGGTGGGCTGATGTCTTGTTTGCGGTAATCGCGCAGTCGCTGGGCGAAATCCCGTAAATGCTCGCCGCCATGCCATTGCAGTGGGAGCGAATCGAGCCCGGCCAGCCGGGCCGCATCGGTTCGCTCCAGTCGCAAGTTCTCGCCGTTTGGTTGCTCCTGGAGATAAAGCTCCGAGAGGGTGGCCAAGATGGGTTTCAGGCGATCGAAGGGCAGCAGCACTTGCAGCGGTTGGTCATCTTCCTCGCGGCGCCGATCAATCTGCACCCGCAGGGTTTCGTCGTCGCCGCGTTGTGCCAGGGCGTGGGCAGAGAGCAGGGCCGGATTGCGTCGGATCAGCCCGAGCAGAACCGGCAATAGGCTGATTCGCTCACCTTCAACGATGATGCCGAGCTCCAGGTCGAACCAGCTGTGCTCGGGCGGCTCTTCGACGTCGACGTACCAGGCATCAATCGCCGTCAGATCGTAGGCGAAGCCGGGCTGCATGACGATCTGCCAGCCTTGCTCGCGCAGCGGGGCCAGTTGGGTTTGGGTGAAATTGAGCCAGGCTGCCTCGCTCGGCAGCTCGAACATCTCGGCCGAATCCTTCGGCAACGCCTGACTCTGGCGCAGCGCTGGGCGAAAACCCAGTTGCTGCAACTGCTGCCGCAGCGCCTGTTCCGCGTCCGGCCGGCGGGCGATGCTCAACACGCGAGCCCCGTCGGTCTGGCGTAAGCGTTGGCCAGGCTTGGCTTTGCCGTGAACCTGGGTGTGGCCGTAGAGGAAAGTCAGCCCGGCACGATGCTGGTGCTCGCTCACCATGCGACCGCTGCTGAGCTGGTAGTTGACCGACTGATGGCTGCCGAGGCTCAGGTGGGGCAGTGGAAGCAGGTCATCGACCTGATGTTCTTCGGGCTTGGCGGGGGCCGGCAGCTGTGGGGCGATTTCATGCAGCGTCAGGCTGAACAGGGCGGCCTGGGCGGATGGAACCGAGGGTGCGTCGAGGAGGTGCCGAGCCAGTGGCATAGGCAGACCGTGATCGACCATGCCCATTTCGTTCCGGGCCCTGTCGAGGTAGTACAGCGGGTCCACAGCGGTAAGCAGTTCGCCGTGGGGTTCGGCCATGTCCAATCCAGGCTGGAAACCCCCGTCGGTTTGCTCGTTCCAGTTGAAGCGTGCCTGTCGGGATCGGCCGGGCTGCAGTGCGGGCTGATCCCAGCTGAGAAAGGCGCGACCGCTCTCGAGAATCAGGCGCAGAATCTCGCCGCCGTTCTCGCCGTTGGGCTTGAAACCATTGCCTGATGTGCGGCCCAGCGTTACCAGTGCGGCAATGCGCAAATCCAGCGGCTGCATGAAGGTCGGCTTGCGAAAGCTGGCTTCCCGCAATCCATAGTAGGGCTGCCGCTCGCCCCAGGTGCCGTCCTTGTGTTGACGCACCTTGTAGACCTCCACGGAGAAGTCAGGGCATAGCAGATAGTGCAGACACCGGCCTTGGCCGGTTTGCAGGTTGTCACCTAGCGCCTGTGGGAGCTGCGATAGCCATTGTTCCAGCCGGTCAGGGAAGCGCTCACCGGACTGCTCGCTCTGCTTGGCGGGCAAGCGCTCGGCTTGCGATTCGAGGGACGCTATCAGGGCTACGCAATGCTTGCAGTTGAGGCCAACCGGGCAGCTGCAGATGCAGCTGAGCCGGCCGTCGCGGGATAACTCCAGTGACTGACGATAGACGCTGCCAGCTGAACCGCGGCAGGTCGCTTCGACATACCGTGAATCCTCACGGACGATCCTGATGCGGTTCTCCGCTGCGTACTGCTGGCCCCTGGCGATTGCGTTTTCGGAAAACGGTAATCGCCAGGCAGCGGGCAGGTTGGGGAGAAAGTCACCCTGCATCGGTGGATCGGGTGGTGAGTACAGGCGTCTTCGGCATCGTTACGGCTTTTCCGCGGACAAACGTTCGAGCAATGCCTCAAGCGTGTTGAAGCGCTCTTCGGCACGCTCCATCGGCACCTGAAACTTGAACATCGTGGCGCCTTCGAACTTGTAACGGTTGGGTTGGCTCTGGATCAGCTTGATCAGCACCATCGGGTCGACGCTTGTATCCGCAGCGAACTCGATACGGCCCCCTTGAGGCCCGGCGTCGATCTTGGTGATGCCGAGGCTGGCGGCCTGCAGCTTAAGCAGGGTCAGCCTGACCAAATGCTTTGCCGGTTCAGGCAGCAGACCGAAGCGATCAATCATCTCGACCTGCAGTTCGCGCAGTCCGTTCTCGTCGGCGGCATTGGCGATGCGCTTGTAGAGGATCAACCGCGCATGCACATCTGGCAGGTAGTCTTCCGGAATCAACGCTGGTACGCGCAGATTGATCTCCGGTCCGCCGCCCAGCGGTTGATCGAGGTTCGGCTGTTCACCTTTCTGGATGGATTTGACCGCACGCTCGAGCATTTCCATATAGAGCGTGAAACCGACCGCCTGAATCTGCCCGCTCTGGCCATCGCCGAGCAGCTCGCCCGCGCCGCGAATCTCCAGATCGTGGGTGGCGAGGACGAAGCCCGCGCCGAGATCCTGTGCGTTGGCGATGGCCTCCAGACGCTTTTCGGCGTCAGGGGTCATGGCCTTGCGTGGTGGCGTCAGCAGATAGGCGTAGGCCTGGTGGTGGCTGCGTCCGACGCGACCTCGCAGCTGATGCAGCTGGGCCAGGCCGAACTTGTCGGCACGTTCGATGATGATGGTGTTGGCGCTCGGTACGTCGATGCCCGTCTCGATGATGGTCGAGGCGATCAACACGTTAAAACGCTTGTGGTAGAAGTCGCCCATCACCTGTTCGAGTTCGCGTTCGCGCATCTGGCCGTGGCCTACGCCTATGCGGGCTTCCGGCACCAATTCGGCAAGATCGGCGGCGCATTTCTCGATCGTCTTCACGTCGTTGTGCAGGTAATAGACCTGGCCACCACGCAACAGCTCACGCAGCAGCGCTTCCTTGATCACAGAGTTCTGCTGCTCCATGACGAAGGTGCGCACCGACAGCCGGCGCGCAGGCGGCGTGGCGATGATGGAGAGGTCGCGCATGCCGGCGACGGCCATGTTCAAAGTCCGAGGGATCGGTGTGGCGGTCAGGGTGAGGATGTCGACTTCGCTGCGCAGCGCTTTGAGCTGTTCCTTCTGGCGCACCCCGAAGCGGTGTTCTTCGTCGATGATCACCAGGCCGAGATTGGTGAACTTCACGTCGTCCTGCAGCAGTTTGTGCGTACCGATGAGAATGTCGACCTTGCCTTCGGCCAGCTCCTGCACAGCAGCCTGGATTTCCTTGGCTGACTTGAAGCGGCTCATCACCTCGACGCGCACCGGCCAATCGGCGAAACGGTCGCGGAAGCTGTTGTAGTGCTGCTGGGCAAGCAGGGTGGTTGGCACCAGCACCGCTACCTGACGGCCACTGTGTACCGCAATGAAGGCGGCGCGCATGGCAACTTCGGTCTTGCCGAAGCCCACATCGCCGCAGATCAGGCGGTCCATAGGGCGGGGCGCGAGCATGTCGTTGCGAACCGCTTCAATAGCGGCCATCTGATCTGGGGTCTCCTCGAACGGGAAGCCAGCGCTGAACGTCTCGTAGTCGAGCTGCGGGTCTTCGAACGCATGGCCTTCACGTGCCGCGCGGCGGGCATAGATGTCGAGCAACTCAGCGGCGACATCTCGGACCTGCTCGGCCGCTTTGCGCTTGGCCTTCTGCCAGGTTTCCGAGCCCAGGCGGTGCAGCGGCGCCAGTGCATCGTCGCTGCCTGTGTAACGAGCAATTAGGTGCAGGCTGGAGACCGGTACGTAAAGCTTGGCCTCTTCGGCGTACTGCAGCATCAGGAACTCGGCGGCCTGACCTTCGATCTCCAAGGTGACCAGGCCGTGATAACGGCCGACACCGTGGTCGATGTGAACCACCGGCGCGCCTTCACGCAGTTCGGTGAGGTTCTTGATGACGTTCTCGCCGGCATCACGACCTTTTTCACGCCGGCGGCGCTGCATGATGCGCTGGCCGAACAACGGGCTTTCGGCGATCAGCGCCAAGGCCGGGTCTTGCAGCAGCAAGCCGTCGTCGAGCGGGGCGATGGCGATCGCCAGACGCTCGCCGCTTTCAACGAACTGCGGCCAGCCAGCAACTTCCTGCGGACGCAGCTTCAGCCGAGCAAGCAGCTCGAGCAGAACCTCGCGACGGCCGGCCGATTCGGCGGTGAACAATACGCGGCCTGGAAATTCGTCGAGAAAGCGGCGCAATGCACCCAAGGGTTCAGGTGCCTTGGCGTCGATCGCAAGCTCAGGGAAGCGGCTGGCTGGAAAGCGCTCGCGGCCGATGCCGGTTTCTACATCGTCCTGGCTGGCCACGATCCGCGGCCAAAGTTTTAGATGCGCAAAACAGTCTTCGACCGCCATGAACAGTTCGGCGGGTGGTAGCAATGGGCGCTCAGGGTCGACGCGACGTTCTTCGTAGCGAGTACGGACGTCTTTCCAGAAGTGCTCCGCAGCCTGCTCGATACCCGGCAGCGAGAACACCTGGGTGTCTCCCGGCAGATAATCGAACAGCGTCGAGGTCTCGTCGAAGAACAGCGGCAGGTAGTACTCGATACCGGCCGGCGTGATCCCGGTGGATAGATCCTGGTAAACCGGGCAACGGCGGAAATCCACATCAAAGCGCTCACGGAAGCGTGCGCGGAAGCCGGTGACCGACTCCTTCTTCAGCGGGAACTCGCGTGCCGGCAGCAATCGTATCGACTCGACTTTATCTATGGAACGCTGATTTTCTGGATCGAAGGTGCGCAGCGTTTCAATTTCGTCATCGAACAGGTCGATGCGGTAGGGCAGGGGGCTGCCCATCGGGAACAGGTCGATCAGCGCGCCGCGGACTGCGAACTCGCCATGTTCGTAGACCGTATCGACGCAGCGATAACCGGCCGCTTCGAGGCGCGCCCGCATCTGCTCGACATCGAGCTTCTGACGGACATCCAGCACCAGGCTGGATCCGAGCAAGAATCGCTTCGGAGCAAGTTTGTGTAGCGCTGTGGTGATGGGAACTACCAGAACGCCGTGTGTCAGTTCCGGCAGCTGATAGAGCGCTGCAATCCGCTGGGAGATGATGTCCTGATGCGGCGAAAACACGTCATAGGGCAGCGTCTCCCAGTCGGGGAAGTGCAGAACCGGCAGGTCAGGCGCAAAGAAGGCGAGCTCTTCTTGCAGGCGTTCGGCGCTTTGGCTGTCGGCGGTAAGAAGGAGAGTGAATCGATCTGCGTTGCTGGCTGCTTCGGCAATGGCCAGGCTCAGCGCGGCACCAGGAAGGTTGCCCCAGGTTTGCTTGCCGCTGGCGGCAGGCATGGGCGGAAGGCGCAATACGGACACGAGTGGGCGTGGCTCCGGTCGATAAAAATGGACCGCCCGGATTGTAACTATCCGCGCGGGACGCTGTCAGTGTTTCGGCTGCACAGATTGCCGGCGCTAGGGTGCGGCGGCATAATGTAGCCCTTTTTCTCAGCCCCTACATGTTGGAAGGAACTGCCCGTGACTCAGAAGCCCGACCAGTGTCTTGGTGAATGGATTGATCGAGAAGCCCTCGCCGAAGCGATGATTCCGCTGATTGGTCAGCTGTATCGTAACAACAACGTGGTGACTTCCATCTACGGCCGTGGGTTGATCAACCGTTCGGTCATTGCTCTGCTCAAGGCGCATCGTTTCGCTCGTCACCGTCAGGCTGACGAAGCCGAGCTGTCCGTCAACGAAACCCATCAGATCCTCACAACCATGAGCCAGATGGACCTTGGTGCCGCTTCGGTGGATCTGGGTAAAGTCGTGGCCAAGTTCAAGGCCGAGGGCAACGGCCGCAGCCTTGATCAGTTCGTGCGTGACGAACTCGCTGAAGTTGCTGGCAAGCGCAACACCACCGGCGTCCATAAGGGCACCGACGTCGTGCTCTATGGCTTCGGCCGGATTGGTCGCTTGCTCGCCCGCATTCTGATCGAGAAGACGGGCGGCGGTGATGGCCTCCGTCTGCGAGCGATCGTTGTGCGCAAGGGTGCTGAAAACGACCTGGTCAAACGCGCCAGCCTGCTGCGTCGCGATTCGGTTCATGGTCCGTTTGAAGGCACTATTCACATTGATGCCGAAAACAACACCATCACTGCCAACGGCAATCTGATCCAGGTGATCTATTCGAACGATCCGGCCTCGGTGGATTACACCCAGTATGGAATCGAAAACGCTCTGCTGGTCGATAACACCGGCAAGTGGCGCGATGCCGAGGGCCTCAGCCAGCACCTCAAGTGCCCAGGTGTTGCCCGCGTTGTGCTGACTGCGCCAGGCAAGGGCGAGCTGAAGAACATCGTTCACGGCATCAACCATGGCGAAATCACGGCCGACGACAAGATCGTCTCCGCTGCCTCCTGCACCACCAACGCGATCGTGCCGGTGCTTAAAGCAGTCAATGATCAGTACGGCATCGTCAACGGTCATGTCGAGACTGTGCATTCGTACACCAACGACCAGAACCTGATCGACAACTTCCATAAAGGCAGTCGCCGTGGCCGTAGTGCTGCGCTGAACATGGTCATCACCGAGACGGGTGCTGCTACGGCTGCCGCCAAGGCGCTGCCCGTACTGAAAGGCAAGCTGACAGGTAACGCCATTCGCGTGCCGACGCCGAACGTCTCGATGGCGATTCTGAATCTGAACTTGGAAAAGGCCACGAACCGCGAAGAGATCAACGAGTACCTGCGCCAGATGGCCATGCATTCAGATCTTCAGAAGCAGATTGACTTCGTCAATTCGCAGGAGGTTGTTTCAAGCGATTTCGTAGGTTCTCGTCACGCAGGTGTTGTCGATGCCGAGGCGACGATCTGCAGCGATAACCGAGTCGTACTTTACGTCTGGTATGACAACGAGTTCGGATATAGCTGCCAGGTAGTGCGTGTAATGGAAGATATGGCCGGCGTGAACCCGCCTGCTTTCCCGCGCTGACGGGCGCTTTTGCTGAAAGAAAACGGGAGCTTCGGCTCCCGTTTTCGTTTCGTATTTTCTCGATAATGCTGCGGTCGATGCGCTGGCAGCTGGAGCGTCAATAGTCGGTTGCGGATGACCGCTTGTCTTTAGTCAAAAAATTGGAAGACCTTGGGTGGTCAGTCACGGGTCGCGGCCTCTATAATCGGGCGGATTTCTACCTGGGCCCGTGGCATAGCGTCGCGTCGATATATTTTTCGGCGCGCGTCGTGCAATTCGACCTTCAGCTAAATCGCTGGGCCTGTAAAAAAGTCTTTTAAAATCAGTGGTTAGGCGAGCCGATGATCAATATAAAACGTGGGCTAGATTTGCCCATTGCAGGTGCGCCGGCGCAGCGTATCGAGGCCGGAAGGCCCGTGCGAAGCGTCGCCGTAGTAGGGTTTGATTACCCTGGCATGAAACCGACCATGGAAGTTCAGGTCGGTGATCGCGTGAAACTGGGTCAGGTGTTGTTTTCGGACAAGAAGACGCCTGGCGTTCATTTCACCGCGCCCGGTGCGGGTGTTGTAAGCGCGATTCATCGTGGCGAGAAGCGCGTCCTGCAATCGGTCGTCATTGACTTGGAAGGCGCTGAAGAAGTGACTTTCAGCCAGTACGGCTCGGCTGAGCTGGAAGCGATGGGTGACGAGAAGGTTCGTGAGAATCTGCAGCAGGCTGGTCTCTGGGCAGCGTTTCGCACACGTCCATATAGCAAAGTTCCGGCTATCGATGCCGTTCCCAGCTCGATCTTCGTCACTGCCATCGACACTCATCCGTTGGCTGCTGATCCAGCATTGATCATCGCGGAGCGCGCTGCTGATTTCGAAGCAGGCCTAAAGGTTCTCGGCAATCTGGGTAAGCTGTTTCTGTGTAAAGCCGAAGGCGCCTCGCTACCCGGCGAGCAGATTGCGAAGGTTAAGACTGAAAGTTTCGCTGGTCCGCATCCTGCCGGTCTGGCCGGAACACACATTCATTTTCTGGACCCGGTTAGCGCCACCAAAAGCGTGTGGGCCGTTGGTTATCAGGACGTAATCGCGATCGGTGCACTGTTCCTTACCGGAAAGCTTTCGGTAGAGCGTGTGGTGTCGTTGGCCGGTCCGGTCGTTGAAACCCCGCGTCTGGTGCGTACTCGCCTGGGCGCCAATCTCGATGAGCTGACAGCTGGCGAATTGCAGCCTGGTGCAAACCGTGTCGTATCTGGATCGGTTCTGGGCGGACGTACGGCGCATGGCGCTTTCGCGTTTCTCGGTCGCTACCACCAGCAGGTTTCCTGCCTGCGCGAAGGTAAGGAGCGCGAGATGCTGCACTACCTGCGTGCCGGTAGCGACAAGCACTCGATCCTCAATATCTATATCTCCAAGTTGATGGGCGGCAAGAAGTTCGCTTTTTCCACCTCCACTAATGGCAGCCCGCGGGCCATGGTGCCGGTTGGGAACTACGAAGAGGTCATGCCGCTGGACATTCTACCGACTCAGTTACTGCGCTCTCTTATCGTCGGAGATACCGAGGTTGCGCAGAAATTGGGCTGCCTCGAGCTTGATGAAGAGGACCTGGCACTGTGCACCTACGTCTGTGCCGGCAAGTACGAATACGGCCCGATCCTGCGAGACAATCTGACCCGTATCGAGAAGGAGGGTTAAGGCATGGGCATTCGCGAATTCCTCGACAAGATCGAGCACAACTTCGAAAAGGGCGGTAAGTACGAGAAGTGGTACGCGCTCTACGAAGCGGCGGACACCTTCCTCTATCGTCCGGGCAGCGTGACCAAGACCACGGCCCACGTGCGTGATGGTATCGACCTGAAGCGGATGATGATCACCGTTTGGCTCTGCACCTTCCCCGCGATGTTCTTTGGTATGTGGAACACCGGTTACCAAGCCAACCTGATCTATGCGCAAAGCCCGGACCTGCTTGCAGTTCAGGAAGGTTGGCAGTTTGCGCTGATCAGTGCGTTGGCAGGGTTCGATCCGTCCAGTGCCTGGGATAACTTCATCCAGGGGGCGGCTTACTTCCTGCCGGTTTATGCGGTCACTTTCATTGTTGGTGGCTTCTGGGAAGTTCTGTTCGCCTCGATCCGTAAACATGAGGTCAACGAAGGCTTCTTCGTGACCTCGGTGCTGTTCGCGCTCACGTTGCCGCCCAGCATCCCGCTGTGGCAGGTCGCACTCGGCATCAGCTTCGGTATCGTGATCGGCAAGGAAATCTTCGGCGGTACGGGTAAGAACTTCCTCAATCCTGCTCTGACCGGACGTGCCTTCCTCTTTTTTGCCTACCCGGCGCAGATGTCTGGCGACGCCGTCTGGACTGCGGTTGACGGCTATGCCAGCGCTACTGCATTGAGCTTGGGCTTCGCAGGCGGCATAGAAAATATCGTAGAGAGCGGCATCACCTGGATGGACGCCTTTGTCGGCACCATTCATGGCTCGCTGGGTGAAACCAGTACTCTGGCTATCTTTATCGGCGGCGCGGTACTGCTGCTTACCAAGATTGCTTCGATGCGAATCGTTGCCGGCACCATGATCGGCATGATCGCGCTGAGCTCGCTGTTCAATCTGATCGGTTCGGACAGTAATCCATTGTTTGCCATGCCTTGGTACTGGCACATGGTGGTGGGTGGTTTCGCCTTTGGTCTGATCTACATGACCACCGACCCCGTGTCGGCCGCGATGACCAATACCGGTAAATGGATCTATGGCATTTTCATCGGTGTGATGGTGGTGCTGATCCGTGTAGTCAACCCGGCCTTCCCTGAGGGCATGATGCTGGCAATTCTATTCGCCAATCTCTGTGCACCCTTGATTGACCACTTTGTCATCCAGGCCAACATCAAGCGGAGGCTGGCGCGTAATGTCTAGTCAAAAAGAATCCACTGCCCGTACGCTGATAGTGGCCCTGCTGGTTTGTCTGGTGTGCTCGGTGTTCGTTGCAGGTGCGGCTGTCGCACTGCGTCCGACCCAGCTGGAGAACCGTCAGCTCGACAAGCAGCGCAGTATTCTGGCGATCGCCGGGCTCGGTGAGGCAGGTATGTCTGGCGCCGAGGTGAAGGCGCTGTATAAAGAGCGCATTGTCGCCAAGCTGGTCAACCTCGAGACTGGCAAATTCAGCGACGAGTTCGATCCAAATACCTTTGACCCCCTGGTTGCTGCGAAGGACCCGCAACTGTCCGACGCATTGCCGCCGGAGCAGGACATCGCTTCGATCAAGCGCCGCGAAAAGTACAGCGTCGTGTATATCGTCGAAACCGATGGTGAACTCGACACGCTGGTGCTCCCGGTGCGTGGTTACGGCCTTTGGTCGACGCTCTATGGTTTTCTTGCCCTTCAGGAAGATCTGAACACCGTCGCTGGGCTCGGTTTCTACCAGCACGGAGAGACGCCTGGTCTGGGTGGCGAAGTAGACAATCCCAAGTGGCGTAGCCTCTGGGAAGGGAAGAAGTTGTACAACGAGGATGGTGAGCTGGCGATACAGATCGTCAAAGGTGGAGTCGATCCGCAGAGTCCGAAAGCCAAGTACCGGGTAGACGCGCTTGCTGGCGCGACGTTGACCAGCAACGGGGTTAATAACCTGTTGCACTTCTGGCTCGGCGAGAACGGCTTCGGTCCTTTTATCGCTAACCTGCGCGCTGGGGAGGCTTGAGTATGTCGCAACCTACCATTAAGGAAGTCCTGTTCAATCCGGTCTTCAATAACAACCCCATCGGCCTGCAGATCCTCGGAATTTGCTCGGCGCTGGCGGTCACCTCCAACCTGAAAACGGCGCTGGTCATGTCCATCGCCCTCACGCTGGTTGTAGCTTTTTCCAACCTGTTCATCTCGATGATCCGCAGCCAGATCCCCGGCTCCATCCGCATGATCGTGCAGATGGTGATCATTGCGTCATTGGTGATCCTGGTGGATCAGGTGCTTAAGGCTTACGCCTTCTCGTTGTCCAAGCAGCTGTCGGTATTCGTGGGTCTGATCATCACCAACTGTATCGTGATGGGCCGGGCCGAAGCGTTTGCCATGCAGAACCCGCCGGTGCTCTCGTTCTTCGATGGGCTTGGGAACGGCCTCGGTTACAGCGCCATGCTGATTGCGCTCGGGATCATTCGCGAGCTGTTCGGTGCGGGTAAATTGATGGGTTACACCATTCTTCCTGTCGTGAACGACGGAGGCTGGTACTTGCCGAATGGCCTGCTGCTGCTTCCGCCTTCTGCGTTCTTCCTGATCGGCCTTTTCATTTGGGGCATCCGTAGCTGGAAGCGGGAACAGGTCGAGAAGCCGTCGTTCAAGATGGCGCCTCAGGTCTCTAACAAGGAGGCTTATTAATGGAACATTACATCAGCCTTTTCGTCCGCGCCGTGTTCATCGAGAACATGGCCCTGGCGTTCTTCCTTGGCATGTGTACGTTCATCGCAATCTCGAAGAAGGTCGAAACGGCCATTGGTCTCGGCATCGCGGTTATTGTCGTCCAAGCCATCACCGTTCCTGCGAACAACCTGATCTACACCTATCTGTTGAAAGCCGGTGCGCTGTCATGGGCTGGCTTGCCGGAAGTCGATCTGAGCTTCCTCGGCCTGCTGAGTTACATCGGCGTGATCGCGGCAATCGTTCAGATCCTGGAGATGACCCTCGACAAGTACGTACCCAGCCTCTACAACGCACTGGGCGTGTTCCTGCCGCTGATCACTGTGAACTGCGCCATCATGGGCGGCACGCTTTTCATGGTCGAACGCGACTACAACCTCGCTGAAAGTGTGGTCTACGGCATGGGTTCTGGTCTGTCTTGGGCGCTCGCTATCGCCTTGCTTGCCGGCATTCGCGAGAAGCTCAAGTACAGCGATGTGCCGGATGGCCTACAGGGTCTCGGGATCACCTTCATCACCATCGGACTGATGTCGCTGGGCTTCATGTCTTTCTCTGGCGTACAGCTGTAAGGACGGGATGAACTGATGAGTTACGAAATTTTCCTCGCCATCGGCATGTTCACCGCCATCGTGCTTGCACTGGTGGTGATCATCCTCGCGGCTCGCGCCAAGCTGGTCTCCAGTGGCGATGTGAGCATCGAGATCAACGGCGAACGCACCATTACGGTACCGGCGGGCGGCAAGCTCCTGCAAACATTGGCCGCTAACAACATCTTCCTCTCGTCTGCCTGCGGCGGCGGTGGCACTTGCGCTCAGTGCAAGTGCATCGTCGAGAGCGGTGGTGGCGAGATGCTTCCTACCGAGGAGTCGCACTTCACGCGTCGCGAAGCTGGCGAAGGTTGGCGCCTGTCCTGCCAGACCCCGGTCAAAGCGGATATGAAGATCGAGGTCCCGGAAGAAGTTTTTGGGGTCAAGAAGTGGGAATGCACGGTTCTTTCAAACCCGAACGTCGCTACCTTCATCAAAGAACTGACCTTGAAGCTGCCGGAAGGTGAGAAAGTCGATTTCCGGGCTGGCGGGTACGTTCAGCTGGAATGTCCGCCTCACGAGGTCCGTTACAAAGATTTCGATATCCAAGAGGAATATCGCGGCGACTGGGACAAGTTCAACCAGTGGAAGTACGTGTCGAAGGTCGAAGAAACCGTGATCCGCGCTTACTCCATGGCCAACTATCCGGAAGAGGTTGGACTGGTGAAGTTCAACATCCGTATCGCCTCTCCGCCTCCAGGTAAGGATGAGCTGCCTCCAGGCCAGATGTCTTCGTGGGTATTCAGTTTGAAACCCGGCGATAAAGTGACCGTTTACGGGCCCTTCGGTGAGTTCTTCGCCAAAGATACCGACGCGGAAATGGTCTTCATCGGTGGTGGTGCCGGTATGGCGCCAATGCGTTCGCACATCTTCGATCAGCTCAAACGCTTGAAGTCCAAGCGCAGGATGAGCTTCTGGTACGGCGCCCGCTCGATGCGCGAGGCCTTCTACGTTGAGGAGTACGATCAGCTGCAGGCCGAGAACGACAACTTCCAGTGGCATTTGGCGTTGTCCGATCCGCAGCCGGAAGACAACTGGAACGGCCCAACCGGCTTCATCCACAACGTGCTGTACGAGAACTACCTGAAGGACCATCCGGCGCCCGAGGATTGTGAGTTCTACATGTGCGGTCCGCCAATGATGAACGCCTCGGTGATCAAGATGCTCACCGACCTGGGAGTCGAACCGGAGAACATCCTGCTCGACGACTTCGGCGGCTAGTATGACCCAAGCGTTACTTCAGCCCGTCATCGTTGCCGCCCTGGCGGCAGCCCTGGCGGCAGCCCTGACGGGCTGTCTGTTTCAGGACGAGGTAGAAAGTTTCGGTGGTCCCACCATGGGCAGCACCTACTCGGTGAAGTACGTGGCCGGTGATGTCGCCGTGTCCAAAGAGCAGCTGCGAAACGAGACGGATGCAATTCTGGCCGAGATCGACAGCCAGATGTCTACGTACCGTGCCGATTCGGATATCGAGACATTCAACTCGCTTCCTGCCGACGCCTGCATGGCCATGCCCGAGGGGGTCCTCGAGCTCCTCCGAGCCGGCCAGCAGCTGTCGGAGGAGAGCGACGGGGCTTTCGATCTGACGGTTGAACCATTGCTCAATCTATGGGGCTTCGGTCCTCACGGAACCGGCGAGCGCGTGCCCTCTGCCGAAGAGATAGCCACGGCTCGCGGCAACATGGGGCATGAGCATCTCCGGATTGACGGCGAGCAGCTCTGTAAAGACGCAGCGGTACAGATTGATTTCAACAGTATCGCTGCTGGTTATGCAGTGGACCGGGTGACCGCACATCTAGAGGCTTCCGGCGTCCGCCGTTACCTTGTGGAAATCACCGGCGAGCTCAAGGCTCTCGGCCGTAAACCCGGCGGGGAGCCCTGGCGTATCGCAATCGAGGCACCGCACGACAACGAGCGAGTAGCGCAGCGGATTGTCGAACTCGACGGATTTGGTGTCTCTACGTCAGGTGACTATCGCAACTATTTCGAGCGTGACGGCAAGCGATATTCGCACACGCTCGATCCACTGACCGGTGCGCCGATTGATCATCACTTGGCCGCCGTGACGGTTGTCGATCCCTCGACATTGAGGGCAGATGGGTTGTCTACTGTGCTGATGGTGCTGGGGCCCGAACGGGGTTTGGCATACGCGGGGGAGCGAAACATTGCAGCGTTCTTCGTGATTCGTGAAGGGCAGGAATTCATTAGCAAAAGCACTGAGGCCTTTGATGAGCTGTTCGGTGCGGGAGTAAGCAAATGACTTGGTTGATCGTGTTTCTGGTCATGTTGCTGGTGGTCTTCGGTATGTCCATCGGCGTAATCATGGGCCGCAAGCCCATTGCAGGCTCCTGTGGGGGCATCGCCAATCTTGGCATCGAGAAGGAATGCTCGATTTGCGGCGGTAGCCGTGAGAAGTGTGAAGAGGTGAATCAAGAGGCGAGCCACGGTGACAAAGCAGATCTCGCATACGACGCGACCAGACGCTGATAGCCGTTTTTGATCGAAAGGCCGGGGATATCTAGCGCTCCGGGCGTTGGTCTTTGCATGCAGTGCTGGTGCGACCCATGCATCGGCGCGACGATCCAGGCGGCGGGGCGTCGATAGCAACTTCCGCCACCCGGTTTTACCGAATTCGTTAACAGCGGCAGGGCTGCCTGCTGCGTGGTCTGGGGTGAATATGGCTGTCTACAATTACGATGTGGTGATACTGGGCTCGGGCCCTGCCGGCGAAGGCGCGGCGATGAACGCGGTCAAAGCTGGGCGCAAGGTCGCCGTGGTTGATAGCAGGCCACATGTGGGTGGTAACTCGACCCATCTGGGGACTATCCCGTCAAAAGCGCTGCGCCACTCGGTACGGCAGATCATGCAGTACAACACCAATCCATTGTTCCGTCAGATCGGGGAGCCCCGTTGGTTTTCGTTTCCCGACGTCCTGAAAAGTGCCGAAAGCGTCATCGGTAAGCAGGTGACTTCCCGCACTGGGTATTACGCGCGTAACCGCATCGATATCTTCTTCGGCACCGCTAGTTTTGCCGACGAGCAGACCGTGGAAGTGGTCAGTGCCAATGGCATGGTTGAAACCCTGGTGGCCAACCAGTTCATCATCGCGACAGGCTCACGGCCCTATCGCCCCGATGATGTCGACTTTACCCATCCCCGTGTCTATGACAGTGACACCATTCTTACGCTGAGTCACACACCGCGTCGTCTGATCATCTACGGAGCTGGTGTGATCGGCTCAGAGTACGCATCGATCTTTAGTGGTCTCGGTGTCTTGGTTGACTTGATCGACAACCGCGACCAGCTGCTCAGCTTCCTCGACGATGAAATCTCCGACGCGCTGAGCTATCACCTGCGTAACAACAACGTACTCATCCGTCATAACGAGGAGTACGAGCGTGTGGAAGGTGTGGATAACGGCGTGATCCTGCACCTTAAGTCGGGCAAGAAGATCAAGGCTGATGCTTTCCTCTGGTGTAACGGCCGAACCGGCAATACCGACAAGCTCGCCCTGGAAAACATCGGTCTCAAGGTCAATAGCCGCGGCCAGATCAAGGTCGACGAGCACTACCGCACTGACGTCGGAAATATTTACGCGGCTGGCGATGTAATTGGTTGGCCGTCCCTGGCGAGTGCCGCTTACGATCAGGGGCGCTCGGCGGCAGGTAGCATCGTGGAGAACGACAGCTGGCGTTTTGTCGATGATGTGCCCACCGGCATTTACACCATTCCGGAGATCAGTTCGATCGGTAAGAACGAACGTGAACTGACCGAAGCGAAGGTGCCATACGAAGTGGGCAAGGCTTTCTTCAAAGGCATGGCGCGCGCGCAGATTTCAGCCGAGCCGGTCGGCATGCTGAAGATCCTCTTCCATCGCGAGACGCTGGCGGTGCTAGGCGTGCATTGCTTCGGCTATCAGGCATCGGAGATCGTGCACATCGGTCAGGCGATCATGAACCAGCCGGGCGCGGCGAACACGATCAAGTATTTCATCAATACCACCTTCAACTACCCGACCATGGCCGAAGCCTACCGCGTGGCCGCTTTCGACGGGCTAAACCGGCTTTTTTGAGCGGCTCCGACCGGTGGCCTGAGCCGGTCGGAGAAGATACCCGAGGCTGGCGGTGGCCTAATCGGGAAAGTTTTTAAGGCAGGTTGCCGGGCCGCCAATGAGGCGGCCTCGCTTTATGCGTTGCGCAGCGTCGTGACGGCAAGGCCGGGATAGTCAGTGATCAGGCTGTCGACGCCGAAATCGGCTAGTCGACGCATCAGAGCTGGCTCATTGACCGTCCAGACCGATACATGAAGGCCGAGTTGGCGGGCTTTGGCGATTCGTTCGGGTGTGCATAGGGTCCATTTCAATGCCAGTAGCGAGCAGTCGTACTGCTTGGCTACTTTCAGCGGGTCGAGCCAGGCGTACTCGGCCACCAGGCCGCACGACAACTCAGGTGTCAGCCGTTTCAAGGCCCTGAGCACTTCCCTCGAGCCGGATGTGACGGTAATGCGCTCGGTCAGTCCATGGTGCTCAGCCAGTGCCTTGATCGCCAGGACAGTCCGTGCGGCGCGCACCCTCGAAGCGCTTTTTACTTCCAATTGCCAATGCTCGAAGTCGCACTGCTCAAATAGCTCCGCTAGGCGCGGGATGGGACAGGGGTGTTTCCAGTGGGGGCCGCTGTGGCGCGCGTCGTACTGGATCAACTCGTCTGCATCACGCTCGACGACCTTGCCGCGTCGCCCCGTGGTGCGTTTGAGCGTCGGGTCGTGGATGACCATTAGCTCGCCATCTTTTGACAGGTGCAGGTCGAGTTCGCATCGGCGCACGCCATGGGCGAGGCACTGCTTGAAGCCGGCCAGGGTGTTTTCAGGCGCTTCGCCCTTTGCGCCGCGGTGGCCATAGATAAGCGTCACGGTTGTCTCTCTGATTGCAATGATGTGGAGCGTCGGTGATGAATAACGCTGTTGATGACCCGGTTGCCCTCGAAGTAGACAGAAAAATCGCGGTAATCCCAGCGAGTGATAGGTGGCTGACCGACAGCTGCGTGCTCCTCATCGGCTAAGCCAAAACGATCAAGTACGTCGATTTTCGCATCGCCGCGGCTGGGCAGCTGAAGGTCGGCCGGGCCTTGCTGGCCGACCGGAATTTTGATGTCTTCGGCGCGTGCCGACGTGTTCAGGCTGAAAATCAGCAGTAAGAGCAGAAAAGGGCGCATCCATCAGGTTCCTTGCAGGCTTTCACGAGCCAGGCGTCGTTCCGTCGCCTGTTTCTGCAGGATATGCCGCGCGAGCAGTTGCCGTTGTGCATCAGTCAACGCTTCAAAGGATGTACCGATTGCGAACTGCCCGCTCTCAAGCGGTTGGCAGGTCGCTACGCGTGCAGTCAGCAACATGCCCAGGCCCTGTGGCATCAGCGCCAGCTTGAGCGTCCAGGTTGAGCCTTCGTCAAGCGGCTGGTCATTGGTGAAACTAATACCACCTTCCGATAGCACGGTCGCCCGAGCTGGTCCGAGGTCCTGCAACAGGTCCTGGGCGAGCGCCTGACCAATCAGGTCGATGCGCTTGTTTTGCACTTTCAGGTAGTTGGCCAGCGTGCGGTTGCCCTCGGCTATCTGACGCAGCAGATGCTGAGCTTCAAAGTCGAGCTGATGGAGTTCGCCGAGCAGTTCGAACCGTTGCGTCGAACCGTTACCTGAGACTGTTTCGGCGTGTTCCGGCGGCAGGATTTCAAGTGCGATCATATCCTCGATACGATAGTATTCGCGGCGATCTTCGGTGTCTTCAGTGGGCATGTCGATCCCTGAGCTGCAGTGATGACCTGAGTGTATCAGGCCGCTTGGCATCGTCATTCAGCTTGTTATTTCCCGCCAGCGAAAGCGAACCCAACGATTTATGTTCAGACCGCTGTCCGTGTATATCGGGGCGCGCTACACACGCGCCAGACGTCGCAGCCTCTTCGTCTCCTTCATTTCCTTTACGTCCATGATCGGGCTGGCGCTTGGTGTGCTAGTAATGATCGTCGTGTTGTCTGTGATGAATGGGTTCGATTATGAAATGCGCAGCCGTGTGCTGGGTATGGTGCCGCACGCTACGATCGAAAGCTCGATCCCAATCGACGACTGGCCGACATTGGCAGAGCGGCTCGCGCAGCATCCTCAGGTCGCTGCGGTCGCGCCGTTCATACAAATGCAAGGTTTACTGACTCATCGCGGGCAGGTCACCAAGATTCTGATTAACGCCGTGGACCCGGTTATCGAGCCAGAAGTTTCCATCGTGGGCCAGTTTTTCCGCGAAGGCACGCTGGCCGATCTGGCTCCCGGCGAGTTCGGCATTGTTATCGGCGACAAGGCGGCCAACACCCTGGGCGTAGGGGTCGGCGACAAGGTTACCTTCGTCGCCCCTGAGGTTACCGTCACGCCAGCCGGTGTATTTCCCCGCATGAAGCGGTTCACCGTGCGCGGTATTTTTCACGTGGGGGCCGGTGAGATCGATGGTTATGTGGCAATGGCCAACATCTCCGACCTGGCACGCTTGCATCGCTGGCAGCCGGATCAGGTCCAAGGGGTGCGCTTGCGTTTCGTCGATCTGTTTCAGGCCCCGCGTATTGCATGGGAGCTGGCGGGTCAGCTGGGTGATGACTTCTACTCCCGGGATTGGACTCGCACCCACGGCAACCTGTACCAGGCCATCCGCATGGAAAAGGCCATGATCGGGTTGCTATTGCTGCTGATCGTCGCCGTCGCTGCCTTCAATATCATCTCCACGCTGGTCATGGTCGTGACTGACAAGCGCGGCGATATTGCAATCCTGCGAACGCTTGGCGCGACGCCACGGCAGATCATGGCGATCTTCATGGTTCAAGGGACGGTGATAGGGGTCGTCGGCACGCTGGTCGGAGCATTACTCGGTATCTTCGCGGCGCTCAATGTAAGCAGTTGGGTCGCGGCGCTAGAGAGGTTGATCGGGCATAAATTTCTCAGCGCAGACGTGTATTTCATCGACTATTTACCGTCTCGACTGATGACCGCCGATGTGGTCCAGGTCTGCGTGGCGGCACTGATTCTTAGCTTTTTCGCCACCCTGTATCCGGCGTGGCGTGCGGCCCGGACACAACCGGCCGAGGCGTTACGATATGAGTGAGTTGTTTATGAATGAACGGTCTGCGAACGAGGCCGCGGTACTGAGCTGCCGCAACCTGGGCAAGCGCTACGAGCAGGGTCCGGAGTCGGTCAGTGTGCTGTCCGGGCTTCAGTTGGAGTTGTTTCCCGGCCAGCGGGTCGCCATTGTCGGTACTTCCGGCTCTGGCAAGAGCACTTTGCTCAATTTGCTCGGCGGGCTGGATACGCCTAGCGAAGGGAGCGTATGGCTGGCTGGAGAAGAGCTTTCCGCACTCAGTGAGAAGGACCGGGGTCTGTTGCGTAACCGTGCCCTTGGCTTCGTTTACCAGTTCCATCATCTGCTGCCTGAATTCAGCGCTCTAGAAAACGTTTGCATGCCGCTGCTGATAGGCAGCACGCCGATAGCGGAAGCACGTACGCGGGCGACCGAACTGTTGCAGCGCGTAGGGCTTGGCCACCGACTCGCTCATAAGCCCTCCGAGCTGTCCGGGGGGGAGCGTCAGCGCGTAGCGATCGCCCGTGCGCTGGCGAACCGTCCGGCGCTGGTGTTGCTCGATGAGCCGACCGGCAACCTCGACCACCATACTGCTCAGGGAATTCAAGACCTGATGCTGGAACTGAGCAGCTCATTACGTACGGCCTTCCTCGTCGTCACCCATGACTCACAATTGGCCGGCCAGATGGATCACATCTTGCGCCTGGAAGATGGCCGGTTGGTGGCTGGCTAATGTTCAGGCCGCTCAGCATCTTCATTGGCAGCCGTTACACGCGAGCCAAGCGTCGCAATCATTTCATTTCATTCATCTCGCTGACGTCCATGATCGGGCTGTCGCTGGGCGTGCTGGCGATGATCATTGTGCTGTCCGTCATGAATGGCTTTCAGCGCGAGATGAGCAACCGCATCCTGGGGATGGTGCCGCACGCCGTGATAGCCGGTGACGGAAGGCCAGTGGACGATTGGCAATCGCTGGCCGAGCAGCTACGTGCGCATCCAGGGGTGCTCGGTACGGCACCGATCACCCAGCTTGAAGGCATGCTTTCGTACAGGGGGTCGATGCAGCCGATTGAAATCAAGGGCATCGATCCGAAGGCCGAAAGCGAAGTGTCTATCCTCGGCTCGAAGATGGTCGCAGGCAGTCTCGAAGACCTAGAGGCCGGGGAATCCGGCGTAATCGTCGGGCTGATGACTGCGCGTCGATTTGGTCTGAAGCTGGGCGATAAGCTCACGCTGATCGTGCCTGAGCTCAGCGATGCGCCTGGTGGTATTACACCGCGGATGCAGCGTCTGAACGTCGTCGGGGTGTTCAAGGTGGGAGCTGAGCTGGACGGTAGTTTGGCTATGATTCACCGAGCTGATGCAGCCCAGATACTTCGTTGGCAGCCAGATCAGGTAGAAGGCGTGAGGGTCAGGCTGGCTGATCTTTACCGGGCTCCGCAGCTCGCAACCGAGCTTGTCGCCGGGCTCGGCAAGGGTTATCGCAGTGAGGACTGGTCGCTTACCCAGGGGAGTTTGTTCAGTGCGATGAAGATGGAAAAGACCATGATCGGCCTGTTGCTTCTGCTGATCGTGGCGGTGGCAGCGTTCAATATCATCGCCACCCTGATCATGGTAGTCGCCGACAAGCGAGCGGATATCGCGATCCTGCGAACCCTTGGCGCAACGCCACGGCAAATCATGGCGATCTTCATGGTTCAGGGAAGCATCATCGGAATGACGGGAACCCTAATAGGGACGGTGCTGGGCGTGCTTGGTGCGATGAACGTCAGTGCCCTGGTGGCCTGGCTGGAAAACGTATCGGGACAGCACATCTTCAGTTCGGATGTGTACTTCATCAGCACCCTGCCATCTGAACTGCGGCTGCAAGATGTCTTGCTGGTAACGCTGGCGGCGCTACTGCTCAGTTTCCTGGCGACGGTCTATCCCGCTTGGCGGGCCGCACAGACACAGCCGGCTGAAGCGCTGCGCTACGAGTAAGAAACAGTCTTAGCGGCGGTCCATCTGCCGCTTGCGCCAACTGCGTCCGACCCACCAGCGCCAATAGCTCTGAGTGGCGATATAGCCCAATATCGCCACCACAACGCCGACAACGAATGAGCCTAGGAAGAGCGGTTGCCAGTGGCTGTCGAGCATCTGACGCACCCAGGCAAGGCTGAGCTCCATCGGCATCGGGGAAACCGGCGTGTCCAGCAGCCAGGCGCCTACCTTGTAATTGCAATAGAACACCGGCGGCATCGTCAGTGGGTTAGTCAGCCAGACCAAGCCCACAGCGATCGGCAGGTTCGCCCTTGCTGGCACGGCGCACAACGCGGCCGCCAGCATCTGCAGGGGCATCGGGATCATGGCCCAGAACAGACCGATAGCCATCGCTCTGGAAACCGAATGCCGGTTTAGATGGAGCAGGTTGGGGTCATGGATCAACGTGCCGAGAAACCGCAAAGACTTGTGTGCCTTTAGACGGTCGGGGTGAGGCATGTAGCGTTTAAAAAAACGACGCGGCATGAAGATTCTCTGGCGGGGCGAAGCGCGCCCGATTATGCCTGAAACGAGACCCGGCGCTGAGAGGAGTTTGTGACATAAATTCTACACTGTGAGCGCCGACAGGACGTCGGTCAGGCTATGTGACTCGGCGGTTTAACCTATCCGGAGCGGCCAGTCACGGGAAAGGAATCCAGGAGAACCGATGCGTACAGCGATGCTGGCGCTGGCAGCAGGCCTTCTACTGCTGCGTTTTTTACCGCAATTACCGCCTGTCTCAGCGTTGCCGTTCATATTGGCGGCGGGCCTGGTCTTGCTTCCGTTCCGCTGGCGAGCGATCGGTTGTTTTCTCTGCGGGTTTGCATGGGCGTGTCTCAGCGCCCATGAGGCGCTGGATGACCGCCTTTCAACCGAGCGCGATGGCCGTACGTTCTGGCTCGAAGGTACGGTGAGCGACCTACCGGATGTTCGTGGCGGTGTGGTGCGCTTCGAACTGGTCAATATATCGTCCCGGCATAGCGACCTGCCGTCCAGGCTTCGCTTGGCATGGTACGACGGCCCCATGGTGCAGGCGGGTGAGCGATGGCGGCTCGCTGCCAAATTGAAAAAGCCACGGGGCTTGGTCAATCCGCACTCTTTCGATTACGAGGCCTGGCTCTTGGCTCGGCGGATCGGTGCCAGCGGCACGATCAAAGCCGGAGAGCGCGTGTCGGTGGCAGAGGGTGGACCGGGATGGCGCGACCAGTTGCGGCAACGCTTGTTGGCGGTCGATGCTCAGGGCCGCTCCGGCGCTATTGCCGCGCTGGTAGTGGGCGATGACAGCGGCCTGTCCACCACGGATTGGCGCACGCTCCAGGACACCGGAACCGTTCATTTGATGGTTATATCGGGGCAGCACGTGGGCATGCTGGCCGGCTTGCTTTACGGTCTGGTGGCATTGTTAGCGCGTTGGGGAATTTGGCCGCGGCGCGTCGCCTGGTTGCCCTGCGCTTGTAGCCTGGCCTTGGCTGGAGCGCTTGCGTACGGCTGGCTGGCGGGTTTTGAAGTCCCAGTCCAGCGAGCGCTGGTGATGGTCTCTCTGGTGCTCCTGTGGCGTTTGCGGTATCGGCATTTGGGTGTCTGGCTGCCACTGCTGATTGCCCTTGATGCTGTCCTGCTGTTGGATCCGCTAGTAGGGCTGCAGTCGGGCTTCTGGTTGTCTTTTCTGGCGGTGGCGCTTCTTGCTCTGGTATTCCGCGGCCGGCTTGGAAGCTGGAGTTGGTGGCGCGCATTAGGCCGTGCACAGTGGAGCATGGCCCTGGGCCTGTTGCCGATCCTGCTGGCGCTAGGCTTGCCGGTTAGCCTGAGTGGGCCGATTGCCAACCTCTTTGCAGTCCCGCTGGTCAGCGCGGTAATCGTTCCGCTGTCGTTGTTAGGCACGTCCTTTTTGTGGTTGCCAGGCGTTGGCGAGCCGGTGCTATGGGTGGCCGGTGGCTTGTTGGCAATTCTCTTTGATGCGCTGCATTGGCTTGCCGGCTGGCAGCCGGCGTGGCTACCAGCGTCATTGCCGTTTTGGGCTTGGCTGCTGGTTGCGCTTGGGACGCTGCTGATCCTGCTTCCGCCCGGAATACCGTTTCGGGCGTTGGGTCTGGTGTTTCTGCTGCCGCTGCTATTTCCACCCATCGACAAGCCGGCAGCAGGGCAGGCGGAAGTCTGGCTGTTCGATGTCGGTCAGGGGCTCGCTGTGCTGGTCCGCACGCATGACCATGCGCTGCTGTACGACACAGGGCCGCGATATGGTGGCTTCGACATCGGCGAGCGGGTTGTATTGCCGTCGTTGCGCACGCTGGGGGTGAGCGGTCTCGATTTGATGATTCTCAGCCATGCCGATAGCGACCATACGGGTGGCGCTTCGGCGATCCAGCGACAAATGCACGCTGGGCGAGTGGTCAGTGGTGAGCCGGCAAGACTGCCTGCTTCGCTAGGCGCCGAGATGTGCCGCTCCGGAGACGCCTGGGAATGGAATGGAGTCCGCTTTACGCTTTGGCAATCACCACAGGCCCGCGATGGAAACCAGTCCTCCTGCGTGCTGCTGATCGAGGCGAGCGGCGAACGTCTGCTGCTCACCGGCGACATCGACGTGGATACCGAGCAAGTGCTCCTGACGAGCAAAATGCCGCTTGAGGTCGATTGGTTGTTGGTGCCACATCACGGCAGTCGCAGCTCGTCGTCAACCGCATTCATCGAGGCAACAGGTGCCGGAGGTGCGCTCATCTCGCGCAGCTTGCATAACGCATTCGGCCATCCGCATCTGGAGGTGTTGCAGCGGCTGCGCACTGCCAGAGCGCGGCTTTATGACACGGCAGAGCTAGGAGCGATTCGGATTCGCCTCGGCCGTTTCGAGCCTGTTCGAGGATTACGTACCGAGCGTCGATTCTGGCGGGAAAAATGAGAACCGGGGCCGTCGGCTGGCTGGCGGCCCTATGCTAGAGTGGCGCCACTTTTTCGAGGGGGATTCATCTCGTGTGGGAGCTGGTTAAAGCGGGCGGCTGGATAATGCTGCCAATCATCCTGTGTTCCATCGCAGCCGCCGGTATTGTTGCCGAAAGGCTATGGACGCTTCGGCCTAGTCGAGTGACTCCACCGCACCTGCTTGGCCAGGTGTGGAAATGGATCAAGGACAAGAAGCTCAGTAACCAAAAGCTCAAGGAGCTGCGCGCGGATTCTCCGCTGGGGGAGATACTGGCTGCTGGTTTGGCTAACTCCAAGCATGGTCGAGAGATCATGAAGGAATGCATCGAAGAAGCGGCCGCCCGCGTCGTCCATGACCTCGAGCGCTACCTCAACGCGTTGGGTACGATTGCAGGTATCGCTCCGTTGCTCGGGCTTCTCGGTACTGTGCTGGGCATGATCGAAATTTTCAGTGCCTTCATGGGCTCTGGCATGGCCAACGCACCGTTGCTCGCAGCGGGTATTTCCAAAGCGCTGATTACTACCGCGGCGGGTCTGATGGTCGGCATACCGGCACTGTTCTTCCATCGCTTCCTCCTGCGCCGAATCGAAGAACTCGTGGTCGGTATGGAGCAGGAAGCGATCAAGTTGGTTGAAGTTGTGCAGGGTGACCGAGACGTCGACCTAGGTGAGGGCAGGGCGTGAAGTTTCGTCGCAAGGCGCGGGAAAACGTCGACATCGGCTTGGCCCCGCTGATCGATGTGGTGTTCATTCTGTTGTTGTTCTTCGTGGTGACCACCACTTTTACTCGCGAAACCCAACTGCAGGTTGATCTGCCGGAGGCGGCGAGCGGGTCGCCACCTCAGGAAAGTGAGCAGAAGCGGCTGGAGGTTGTGATCGACGTCAGTGGCAACTTCAGTCTCAATGGCAAGTCGCTGGTCAAGCATGACCTGAACACATTGATGGCGGCGCTCAGCAAGGAGTCGGGCGGCGATACAAGTTTGCCGATGATCATCAGTGCCGACGGTAAAACTCCGCACCAAGCGGTCATTACCGCCATGGACGCAGCCGGGAAGCTGGGCTTCGCGCACCTGCGCATCACTACCATTGAGGCCCAGCCGGAGCCCTAATGTCCTTTGCTGATCGTCTCCAGCGGGCCTGGTACGAAGGGCATCCTGCCTTGGCGCTGCTCGCACCGTTGGAAATGCTCTACCGCCGCGTGGTGACCGCTAAGCGAAAGCGGTTCATCAGCGGGGTGATCGATTGCTATCGGGCGCCCGTGCCTGTGGTGGTGGTCGGAAATATCACCGTTGGCGGTACCGGCAAGACCCCCCTGATTCTCTGGCTCATCGAGCACTGTCAGCGACGCGGCCTGAAAGTCGGTGTAGTTAGCCGTGGTTACGGTGCCAGACCACCCGAATATCCGTGGCGGGTAGAGCCCGGGCATTCTGCAGCCGAGGTTGGCGACGAACCATTGCTGATCGCGCAACGAACAAACGTACCGGTGATGATTGATCCGGATCGTTCCCGCGCGGTTCGTAAATTGCTCGAACTTGAGCTGCTGGACCTGATCCTTTCCGATGATGGACTGCAGCATTACCGGTTGGGGCGCGATCTGGAGCTCGTCCTCATTGATGCTGCTCGTGGACTGGGCAATCAACGCTGTTTGCCCGCTGGCCCGCTACGTGAGCCATTGGAGCGGCTGGAATCGGTCGATGCGGTGCTGATAAACGGCGCGCAGGTAGACGGTCCCTCGGGTTTTGCGTTCGCCCTGCAGCCAGCGAAACTGATCGAGTTGAGCACTGGGCAAGCCTGGCCTCTTGACCATTTTCCAGCAGGCCAGCGGATGCATGCAGTCGCTGGAATCGGCAATCCACAGCGTTTCTTCACCACGCTCGAGGCGCTACACTGGCGGCCGATTCCGCATGCCTTCGCCGATCACGCTCGTTATAGCCTGGAGCAGCTGAGTTTCAGTCCAGAGCTACCCTTGGTGATGACCGAGAAGGATGCGGTCAAATGCCGGGCTTTTGCGCTGCCGGGCTGGTGTTATCTCCAAGTCCAGGCCGAGCCTTCCGCAGCTTTCGTCACTTGGTTTGATTCCCAGCTGGACCGTTTGCTGCCCGTTCATCCCTAAGCCGCTCGATCTGCCAGGTGCGGTCGGCTGCATCCAAGGACTGCACACCATGGATACCAAACTGCTCGATATTCTTGCCTGCCCGCTCTGTAAGGGGCCGCTGAAGCTGACTGATGACAAGTCCGAACTGATCTGCAAGGCCGACGGCATGGCTTTTCCGGTCCGGGACGGCATCCCGGTGATGCTTGAAAGCGAAGCCCGTACCCTCGACGTGGATGAGCGTCTGGACAAATGACTAACGCTTATACCGTGGTGATCCCGGCGCGTTACGCATCCACGCGCCTTCCGGGCAAACCTCTGCAGGACATTGCCGGCAAGCCGATGATTCGCCATGTCTGGGAGCAGGCCTGCAAGAGCCGGGCGCAGCGGGTGGTGATTGCCACGGACGATCAGCGCATATTGCAAGCCTGCGAAGGCTTCGGTGCGCAGGTTTTGCTAACCCGGGTCGACCACAATTCGGGCACCGATCGGCTTGCCGAGGTGGCGGACCTGCTGGGCTTAACGGCTGACGCGATAGTCGTCAACGTACAGGGCGATGAACCATTGATTCCGCCTTCGGTGATCGACCAGGTGGCACTCAATCTGGCTGCTCACCCCGAAGCCGCGATCGCCACGCTTGCCGAGCCAATCAGCGATCCGCACGCGCTCTTTAACCCGAACGTGGTGAAGGTGCTGAGCGATATCAATGGGCTGGCGCTGACTTTCAGTCGCGCGACACTGCCGTGGGCGCGGGACGAATTCGCTCGTAAGCCCGATGCGCTTCCGAGTGATGTTCCGTACCGTCGGCACATCGGCATCTATGCCTATCGGGCCGGGTTTCTGGCTGACTTCGTGGCCTGGGGGCCATGCTGGCTGGAGAATACTGAGTGTCTGGAGCAATTACGTGCGCTCTGGCACGGAAAGCGCATTCATGTCGCCGATGCGGTCGAGGCGCCTCCGGCTGGCGTCGATACCGCCGAAGATCTTGAGCGCGTCCGCAAGTTGCTCGGAGCTTGAGCGTGAAGGTTCTGTTCGTTTGCATGGGTAACATCTGCCGATCACCCACTGCTGAGGCTGTACTGCGCAAGCACGTACAGGATGCTCAGCTGGACAGCCGAATCGCCATAGATTCGGCTGGAACCGGTGACTGGCATGCCGGGAAGGGGCCCGATCAGCGCGCTTGCCAGGCTGCAGCCAAACGAGGCTACGACCTCAGCGCTCTTAGGGCGCGTCAGGTGACCGCCGACGATTTTCAGCGCTTCGATCTCATCCTGGCGATGGATCACGACAACCTAAAGCGGCTACAGGCCCTGCGTCCAGCAGACTCACACGGTGAGCTCGATCTATTTCTGCGCCGATACAAATTGGGCACGGGCTCTGTACCCGATCCGTATTACGGCGGGGAGGACGGCTTCGAGCAGGTGCTCGACCTGATCGAGCGTGGTGCTGCTGGATTGCTCGATGAGATCAGAGGGCGTCAATGAGCCTTCTCATCGAGCAGGGTTATTCACTCAAGGCGCTCAACACCTTTGCGGTCGAAGCCCGTGCCGCCTATTTCGCTGAGGCCCGGGACGATCAAGCAGTAACCGAAGCGATTAATGAGGCCTGCCGTCTCGACGTTCCGCTATGGATCCTCGGCGGCGGCAGCAATTTGGTACTGACCGGCGATGTACGAGCACTGGTGCTGCGCATGGCTAGCCGGGGCATTCGAGTTCTTGAGGATGACGGCCAGCAAGTAGTGATAGAAGCGGAGGCTGGCGAGCCTTGGCATCCGTTCGTATTGCGGAGCCTAGAGCTTGGTTTGGCTGGGTTGGAAAACCTCAGCCTGATCCCCGGTACGGTCGGTGCGGCACCCATCCAGAATGTCGGGGCGTACGGGGTCGAGATAAAGGATGTCTTCGGTGGGCTGACTGCACTGGACCGCCAAACTGGCAGTTTGGTGGAGTTCGATTTGGCGGCATGTGAATTTGCCTACCGCGACAGCCTGTTCAAACGTCAGGCGGGACGCTATGTGATTCTTCGGGTGCGTTTCATGCTTCACCGGACTGCGGAACTAAGTCTTGAGTATGGCCCGCTCCGTAAGTGGCTGCAGCAGCATGATGTCCAGTCCCCCACACCGATGGATGTGAGTCGTGCGGTCTGTTCGATCCGCAGTGAGAAGCTGCCAGACCCTCGGGTTTTGGGCAATGCAGGCAGTTTTTTCAAGAACCCCTTGGTTCCTCAGTCGAAAGCTGACGCCTTGCTCGCGCAGTACCCCGATCTGGTGGCGTTTCCGCAAGGTGGCGGGCAGGTCAAGCTAGCCGCTGGCTGGCTCATTGATCGTGCTGGCTGGAAGGGTTATCGACAGGGGGATGTGGGCGTCCACAGGCTGCAAGCGTTGGTACTCGTCAACTACGGGCAGGCAACCGGCCAGCAAATCCTGCAACTTTCCGAAAAGATCCAAGCTGACATCCTAAAGCGTTTCGGTGTGAAGTTGGAAATCGAGCCGAACGTCGTCTGACTCTGCCCCTTTCGGCTATGCCGTGCCCGTTCTGAGCTTTTTAAGGGTGACGGATCTCCCTGATCTCCGCGGCTACAGCTGGAAACAGTAAGGGTCGAGTAGGCAGGTTTTCTCTGGGTATCTGAGCGCTCCACAAAAGCGCGCCGCCGCGATCATTCAACGACTGTCCGCCAACAAATAAAAAAGGGGATGCCGAAGCATCCCCTTTCACACCGCTGGTCCTGTCAGTCTTGACGCTTGTCGAGGCCTTGCGGATCGACTTCCTCCTGCACATCCGCGTCAGCTTCAGTGGCGGGCTCGATCGCCTCCACTTCGGGCTGGAACAGCTCGGTCACGGCCTGTTCAGCTTCTGGTTCGGCAGGTGGCGTTTCCAGCTTCCTGGCGATGCTTGGCTCTGCATTGCCATTCGCCGTGCTGGCTGGCTGCTGATTTGTCGCGTCGGTGGCCGGTTCGCTGACAACGATTTCAGGGCTGGCCAGTTCTGCCGGAGCTTGGGTTTCGGTTGTCGCTTTCTCTTTCGCTTCGGCCTCGGCTGCTTCTTTAGCAAGACGCTCTTGCTCCAAGCGGCGGCGGCGGACCTCACGTGGGTCGTTAGGTGCACGACCGCTAGCCGTCACGATCGGCGCTTCAGTCTCGGTCGCGGTCTGGGCCTGCTCCTCGAAAGCAGGAGTGGCCACAGACTGCGAAGTCTCGGTCTCCGTTGCTGACGCTTCGGGCTCGCTGGCTTTCTGCACCGCCGGAGCTGGCTCCGCTTCTGCGATAACCGGTGTCACGGCTTCACTATCCTGAGTTGCGGGAACATTGGCCGGCTTGTCAGCTTCGTCCGTTTGATTAACGGCCACGGCTGGAGCTGAGGCTTCCGCTTCCCTTGTTTCGATTTGAATCTCAGCGGGTGCGGTGTCGGCGTCTGCGGTGTTCGCCGCGAGAGCGGCGGCAGTTGCGGCAATGGCGACCTGTTCAGATTTCACCGGTGCATTGCTTTCGCTTACCTCGGCGTTGGTGCTCTGGGTCTCGTCGTCGATCTCGTTTCCATTGGCGTCGCGTTGACGATCACGACGGTTGCTGCGGCGACGCTGGCCACGAGAGCGGCGGCGTGGGCGATCGCTACCTTCTGGCGAATCCTGCTCCTCCTGAGCGATCTCCGCGGTTTCGCTCTGCTGTTCCTCTGCGCTCTCGGCTTGTTCTACGCGAGGTTTACGCTCTTCGCGCGGCGGACGCGGCTTGCGCTCAGAGCTTTCTTCGCCGTTCGCCGCGACTGGTGCGGTCTGAGCGTTATCATCGAGCGGTGCGCGCAATTCGCGCTTGCGCTCTTCTCGCGGCTGACGATCTTCGCGCGGGGTGCGTTCACGACGTGGTTGCTGTTGCTGTTGCTGTTGCGGCTGTGCAGTATTTTCGCTGGCTTCGACTGGCTCACGAGACTCACGCGGTTCGCGAGCTTCCCGTGGCTTGCGCTCTTCGCGTGGAGGGCGCGGCTGACGCTCTTCGCGAGGCTGGCGGTCTTCACGAGGGGCACGCTCTTCACGAGGCTTGCGCTCTTCGTCGCGGCTGCTGCGCGAATCACGGCGACGGTTCTGCTGGCGACCACTACGGCGTTCATCGTTGCGTTGTGGGCGGCTGCTAGCGGCGGGTTTCTTCTCGACTTCGGCGGCTGGCGCTTCCTGCTTGCCGGCGAAGAGGCCGACCAGGGACTTGACCAACCCCTTGAACAGGCTTGGCTCCTGAGTCGCGGGTGCAGGCAGCTCAGCGGGCGCAGCGATCGGGGCCGGTGCGGGCGCGGTACGCTGTGGCGCGGTTTTGACGGCCGCTTCCTGACGAACCAGTGTGCGCGTCGAGCTGACCGGCTGAACTTCCTCAACCTCGGTTGGGCTCATTTCATAGCTGGCCTGACCGGCGATAATTTCCGGGCTATCGTCGCGCAGACGCTGCACTTCGAAGTGCGGCGTCTCTAGATGGTCGTCCGGCAGGATGAAGATGCGCGCGCGGCTGCGCAGTTCGATCTTGGTGATCGCGTTGCGCTTCTCATTGAGAAGGAAGGCGGCAACCTGGAAGGGAACGCGGGCGCGGACTTCGGCGGTACGATCCTTAAGGGCTTCTTCTTCGATCAGACGCAAGATGGCCAGCGACAATGATTCGACATCGCGAATGATGCCTTGGCCATTACAGCGCGGGCAGACTATACCGCTGGTCTCGCCGAGCGATGGACGAAGGCGTTGACGGGACATTTCCAGTAGGCCGAAGCGCGAGATGCGGCCGACCTGGATTCGTGCGCGGTCGGCTTCCAGTGCTTCACGAACCTTCTCTTCAACGGCGCGCTGATTCTTGGCCGGCGTCATGTCGATGAAATCGATGACGATCAGGCCGCCAATGTCGCGCAGGCGCAGCTGGCGGGCGATTTCCTCGGCCGCTTCCAGGTTGGTCTGCAGGGCAGTTTCTTCGATGTCGCCGCCCTTGGTGGCGCGCGCCGAGTTGATGTCGATGGACACCAATGCTTCAGTCGGGTCGATAACGATGGAACCGCCGGATGGCAGCTTCACTTCGCGCTGGAAGGCCGTCTCGATCTGGCTTTCGATCTGGAAACGGTTGAACAGTGGTACAGGATCTTCGTACAGCTTGATCTTGCTTGCGTACTGCGGCATGACCTGCTGAATAAAGGAAAGCGCTTCGTCCTGGGCTTCGACGCTGTCGATCAGAACTTCGCCGATGTCCTGGCGCAGGTAGTCGCGAATGGCGCGAATGATGACGTTGGATTCCTGATAGATCAGGAAGGGGGCGGCGCGATCCTGAGAGGCTTCCTTGACTGCGCTCCATAGCTGCAACAGGTAATCGAGGTCCCATTGCATTTCTTCACTTGAACGGCCGAGACCGGCAGTACGGACGATCAAACCCATATCGGCAGGGACATCAAGACCATTGAGTGCTTCGCGCAGTTCGTTGCGTTCTTCGCCTTCAATGCGACGAGAAATGCCGCCCGCGCGCGGGTTGTTCGGCATCAATACGAGATAGCGACCGGCGAGGCTGATGAAGGTGGTAAGGGCAGCGCCTTTATTGCCGCGCTCTTCTTTTTCGACCTGAACGATGACTTCCTGGCCTTCGCTCAGGACTTCTTTGATGTTGACGCGGCCTTCCGGCGACTTCTTGAAGTACTCGCGGGAAATTTCCTTGAGGGGGAGGAACCCGTGGCGATCGGCACCGAAATCAACGAAGGCGGCTTCAAGGCTGGGCTCGACGCGAGTGATCTTGCCCTTGTAGATGTTGGCTTTCTTCTGTTCACGAGCACCGGATTCGATGTCAAGGTCGAACAGGCGCTGGCCATCGACCAGTGCGACACGCAACTCTTCGGGCTGAGTTGCGTTAATTAGCATTCTTTTCATGTAGTACCGTCGGTTTCCAAGGCAGCGGAAACGGCGTTCGGCACACACGACTCTCGCGGTCGGTGTCAGGTGAGTCAGGAATGGTTGTAAGGCACTCCAGTGTCCAGCGATTTCAGGCCAGTTGGGCCGGCGTCGCGACGACGTCTCCTGCTTACTGTCGGAACAGAAGCAATGGTTCGGGAGGAGGAATCAGCAATCGGTAGCGGACGGAATGAAGCGTCTATGAAAGCCTTTACTACGCAATCCGAGGGCTGTACATCTCCACCCAACACTCATACTTTGAAAATCGGGTGCCGCTCGCAGAATCCGGGAGCGGGTTATCGATTATCGTGATTCCCCTTCGGGAACACGCATCATGTCTTCAAGGCTTGTTTCGGAGCTTCTGCTGCTTGAGAAAAGCTCCGCTGGACGGCCTCACGTCCTGGAACATTGCTGGGTCAGGGATGGCGGTTTCGCTGGCATTCCCTAACCTGTCCGCTTTTGGCGGCGCCTGGACTATAACAGTAATGTTTAAGTGCTTCAAATAAGGGAAAATTGATATCATCCGCGCATGACCAATACCCCCTCTCAGACCTCCGGCGTGCAAATGCTCGAGGTCTCGCCGGAGCTTGCCGGCCAGCGCATTGATAACTTTCTCCGTACCCAGCTCAAAGGTGTGCCCAAGACCTTGATCTATCGCATTTTGCGCAAGGGCGAGGTGCGGGTAAACAAAGGCCGTATTAAACCCGAGTACAAGCTTCAGGCGGGTGATGTCGTGCGGGTGCCACCGCTTCGGTTGCCTGAGCGGGACGAGCCAGTCCCGCTCGCGCAAGGGCTTCTAGAGCGGCTTGAGGCGGCAATCGTTTTTGAAGACAAAGCCTTGATCGTGTTGAACAAGCCTGCAGGGATCGCGGTGCATGGAGGCAGCGGGCTCAGCTTCGGGGTTATCGAGGCGCTGCGTCAGTTGCGCCCGGATGCAAAGGAGTTGGAGCTGGTGCATCGCCTGGATCGGGACACCTCCGGGTTGCTGATGATCGCAAAGAAACGCAGCATGCTGCGTCACTTGCACCTGCAATTGCGGGGCGATGGGGTCGACAAACGCTACATGGCGCTCGTGCGGGGGCGCTGGGACACCGGCAAGAAGCAAGTAAATGCGCCGCTGCTGAAAAATACCCTGCGTTCAGGTGAGCGGATGGTGGAGGTCACTGACGAGGGCAAAGACGCACTGACACTTTTCCGCGTGCTGCGCCGTTTTGGCGACTTCGCTACCCTGGTCGAGGCCAAGCCGGTAACCGGACGTACGCATCAGATTCGTGTGCATGCCCGCCATGCCGGTCACAGCATCGCTGGCGATAATAAATATGGTGATGAAGAGTTTTCTGCGCTCATTCGTGATCTGGGTGGTAAGCGCCTGTTCCTGCATGCCTATGCGCTGAAGGTTCCTTTGCCTGACGGTGGCGAACTGAGTTTGGAGGCGCCGGTCGATGATGTCTGGGCCCGGACGCTGGAGAGGCTTGGTGAATAAGTACGAACTGCTGATCTTCGATTGGGATGGGACGTTGGTGGATTCCATCGGGCGTATCGTTGAATCCATTTTGGTTGCTGCGGCCCGGTGTGACCTGCCGCGGCTGGATGAGGACAATATCAAGGGGATTATTGGGCTAGGTCTGCCCGAGGCGATAGCCGCGCTGTATCCAAACGTCACCGACAGAAGGTTGGTTGAGGCGTTCCGTCGTGCGTACGCCGACCATTATTTGTCACTGGAGGCTGAGCCGTCGGCGCTTTATCCGGGGGTGGCGCACGCGCTACAACAGTTCCGTGATCAGGGGCATCAGCTTGCTGTGGCGACTGGCAAGGGGCGGCGCGGGTTGGATAGGGTCCTGGCAGGGCAGGGTTGGACTGATTTTTTCGATGTGACCCGGTGTGCTGATGAGACTGCGAGCAAGCCTGACCCGCTCATGATCCACGAAATCCTCGCTCACTGTGGGGTCGCGCCCGAGCGGGCTCTGATGGTCGGGGATTCGGTGTTCGATTTGGAGATGGCAAGGCGCGCAGGCGTAGACAGTGTTGCGGTTTCCTACGGCGCACAACCCGTCGAGGTGTTGTTGTCGTGTTCGCCGTGCATGGCTATCAATCATTTTTCGGAGCTCGGTGACTGGCTGTGCTCTGCTGCTGGTCACGCTGAGGTGGTTGCATATGTCGGATGAATGGGGGAAACCCGTGAATGAGTCTAACGAAGACCGTACCAGTCTAAAGCTGTTGGAGAAAACGCTGCTTGCCGGTGTGCAGGAGCAGCGGCGAGCTCGGCGTTGGGGGATCTTTTTCAAGCTGTTGACGTTCGTCTATCTCTTTGGGGCGCTGCTGATATTTTCGCCGCTGTTGCACATGGGGGAAGGGGAAGCTGTTGGTGATACCCACACTGCGATCATCAATGTCCGCGGAATGATTGCCGATGAAGAGGCGGCGAGTGCAGACAACATTGTCGGTGCGTTGCGTGCGGCCTTTGAGGATTCAAATACCAAGGGTGTGGTGTTGCGGATCAACAGTCCGGGTGGCAGTCCGGTGCAGTCCGGCTATATCTATGATGAGATTCGCCGGTTGCGTGGGGAGTACCCGGCCATCAAAGTTTATGCAGTGATTGCCGATCTAGGGGCGTCTGGCGCTTATTACATCGCAAGCGCTGCGGATGAAATTTATGCCGACAAGTCGAGCCTGGTTGGCTCTATCGGCGTCACCGCTGCGACCTTTGGCTTTGTCGAGACAATGGACAAGCTGGGCGTCGAGCGCCGAGTCTATACCTCAGGGGAGCACAAGGCGTTTCTAGACCCCTTTCAGCCGGAAAAGCCAGAGGAAACCGAGTTCTGGCGCAGCGTGCTTGCCACCACTCACCGGCAGTTCATCGACAGCGTGAAGCAGGGGCGGGGCGATCGATTGCAAGTCGCCGGGCATCCAGAGCTCTTTTCCGGGCTCATCTGGTCTGGTGAGCAGGCGCTTGAGCTCGGTTTGATTGATGGCCTTGGAAATGCCAGCTATGTCGCACGCGAGGTAATTGGGCAAGCTGAGCTGGTGGATTTCACCGTCAAAGACTCGCCTTTGGAGCGGTTTACCAAGCAGCTCGGTGTCAGTATTGGTTCGCAGCTTGCCCTGTGGATGGGTTTCCAGGGGCCTCAGCTGCGTTAGTGCAGTGTCAGGGTACTTCGATCCCGGCATTATTGAGCATGTCCACCAGTCGGATCAGGGGTAACCCAATCAGGCTGGTGACGTCTGTTCCTTCGGTACTGCGGAACAGGCTGATTCCCAAGCCCTCTGCCTTGAAGCTGCCGGCGCAATCGTAGGGTTGTTCGGCCCGCAGGTAGCGCTCGATCTGCTGATCGCCAAGCGTCCGGAAGTGAACGGTAAAAGCGATGCAGTCAATCTGGGTGGCCCCGGTTCGACTGTCCAGCAGTGCCAGTCCGGTTAGAAAATCTACGCTTTTGCCGCTGCAGCCTTGTAGTTGGCTCTTTGCTCGGTCGAATGTGTAAGGTTTGCCAAGGATGTTTTGCCCAAGCACGGCGACCTGGTCGGAACCAATGATCAGATGATCCTGATGAGAGGGTGCCAAGGCTTTGGCTTTCTCTAGGGCCAAGCGGCGTACGAGATGTTCCGGTAGCTCCATGGTGAGTGGAGTTTCATCTATTTCCGGGGCGCGGTAAGCGAACTCAAGCTGAAGGCGTGAAAGCAGTTCGCGACGATAAGGGGAGCTTGATGCGAGAAGCAGGGGTCGCATTCTTCTTCCTTTATATATAGGTACTGATCGATGGTCGGCCTAGCGCCATTGTGCGGCTGAATTCCTTTGACAGCCGACAGGCGCATCCCTAGAATGCCGCGCTTATGTTGAAAGGACCAATACCTCCGCACGTAGATCCGCGCAAGCTCGCTGACCGAGCGGCTTCCCTGAAGGGCGAGCTGCAATTGTCTGGGCTGAAGCGGCTCGTCGATCCTCTTGAGGATGATCAGGGTGTGGTGCGCGCCAGTTTTGATTTTGGGCGCGACGAGCAGCGCACGGTGGTCATCCACAGTGCGCTGGATGTTGAGGTTACGATGATTTGCCAGCGCTGTCTGGAGCCGGTTGTTCTGCCTATTCACAGCGAATGCGATTATGCCGTGGTGAATGAAGGGTCGAGCAGCCAGCACCTGCCTAAGGGTTATGACGTGCTGGAAGTGGGAGAGGATCCTCTGGATCTGCTGGCGCTGGTTGAAGAGGAGCTTCTGCTCGCTCTTCCGATTGTTCCACTCCATGACCAAGAAGTTTGCCAGCCGCCGGCTGGGCCTGATGAGCCCAAGCCGAATGAGGACGAGGTATCGCGGTCCAACCCGTTCAGCGTACTGGCTCAGTTAAAGCGTGACCCAAACGTTTAGGAGTTGATCCCAATGGCTGTTCAGCAGAACAAAAAATCCCGTTCCGCCCGTGACATGCGTCGTTCGCACGATGCACTCGAGCCGAACGCCCTGTCCGTGGAAAAGAGCACCGGTGAAGTTCACCTGCGTCACCACGTTTCCCCGGAAGGTTTTTACCGTGGTCGTAAAGTGATCGATAAGGGCGCTGACGAGTAAACCTTGTCTGCTCCGGTCATAGCGATCGATGCAATGGGTGGGGACTTCGGTCCCCACTGCATTGTTCCGGCCAGTGTCCAATGTCTGGCTGAAAACCCCTCGCTTCATCTGGCCTTGGTTGGCCAATCCTCCCTATTAGAAGAAATTATCGCTCGGCACCCAGCTGTGGATCGCGCTCGTCTGTCGATTGTCAATGCCGATGAAGTGATCGGTATGGATGACCGTCCAGCGCAGGCGTTGCGCGCAAAGCCGCGCTCGTCCATGCGCATCGCTCTGGAGATGGTGCGTGATGGGCAGGCTCAGGCTTGCGTCAGTGGCGGAAATACTGGTGCGCTGATGGCACTTGCTCGGCAGGTATTGAAAACCATGCCTGGGGTGGATCGCCCGGCGATGGTGACTGCGATTCCTACGCTTGAGGGGTCGTGCCTGTTGCTTGACCTCGGCGCGAATGTGGACTGCACGGCCGAGCAGCTTTATCAATTCGCTGTCATGGGGTCGGTTGCGGCGCAAAGTCTTGGTATCGAGCAGCCGCGCGTCTCGTTGCTGAATATTGGTACCGAAGCAATCAAGGGTAATCAACAGGTCAAAGCGGCCGCCGGGCTGTTGCAGCAGGCTAGCTGTATCAACTATCAAGGCTTCATCGAGGGTGACGGGCTGTTCCGCGGCGAAACAGATGTCGCGGTATGCGATGGCTTTGTTGGCAACATTTTACTCAAGTCCAGTGAAGGGTTGGCACATATGGTAGCCCTGCGTGTCGAGCTGCTTTTCCGTCGCTCATTGATTGCACGCCTGGTCGGTGCGCTGGCTCTGCCCTTGCTGCGTCAGTTGCGGGCGGACCTGCGGCCAGCTCAGTACAACGGTGCCAGCTTCCTTGGGCTCCAGGGTATTGTCGTGAAGAGCCATGGTAGCGCAGGGGGCGAGGGGTTTCGGTCGGCTATACGCCGTGCCTCACAGGATGTAGAGCGAAATCTTCCGGCGCAATTGCGCAGCCGTCTCGAGCACTTGCTTGTGACTGATCGGTCCGCAAGCGACCCGGGTGATGTGACTGCACCCGGTGGATCTGCATCCAACTGAACAATTCGTTGCGCCCTAGTGCGTATTCTTTCTGACGAACAACCACAAGAGAGCCGTTTCATGTCCGCATCACTTGCATTCGTCTTTCCAGGCCAGGGCTCCCAGGCCTTAGGCATGCTCGCCGAGCATGGCGCCCAGCAGTCGCTGATCATCGATACCTTTGCCGAAGCCTCGTCTGTGTTGGGTTACGATCTGTGGGCACTTTGTCAGCAAGGTCCAGAGGATCAACTGAATCAGACCGACAAGACTCAGCCGGCCATTCTGACCGCTTCGATTGCATTGTGGCGTTTGTGGCTGGCTGAGGGCGGTGCGAAGCCGGCCTTCGTCGCGGGTCACAGCCTGGGCGAGTACTCGGCGCTGGTTGCTGCGGGTAGCCTTCCGTTTGCCGATGCGGTGAAACTGGTCGAGCTGCGGGGTCAGCTGATGCAGCAGGCTGTTCCGGCCGGCACCGGTGGCATGGCCGCGATTCTGGGTCTAGAGGATGCCGATGTTTTGGCAGCGTGTGGCGAGGCGGCTCAAGGTGAGGTCGTAAGTGCGGTCAACTTCAACGCGCCAGGCCAGGTGGTGATTGCCGGCAACGCTGCGGCGGTCGAGCGAGCCATCGATGTCTGCAAATCCAAAGGTGCCAAGCGCGCCATGCCGCTGCCGGTCAGCGTGCCTTCTCATTGCGACTTGATGCGCCCTGCAGCCGAGCGATTTGCCGCTGCCGTGACCGGCGCCGGCTGGCAGGCCCCCGAGATCCCGTTGGTGCAAAATGTCAGTGCAGCAATCGTTTCGGATCTCGACTCGCTTAGACGCAATCTGCTGGCTCAGCTCTATAGTCCGGTTCGCTGGGTCGAGACTGTTGTTGTGTTAAGCGAGCACGGTGTGACCGGTCTGGTCGAGTGCGGCCCAGGCAAGGTGCTTTCCGGTCTCAATAAGCGCTGCGTCAAAGGCGTCAGCACCTACAATCTGGACACCCCCGAAGGTTTTGCGGCCACCCGTGGCGCAGTGCTCTGAATAAGGAGATATGTATGAATCTGCAAGGCAAGGTCGCGCTGGTAACAGGCGCCAGTCGTGGTATTGGTCAGGCCATTGCGCTTGAACTTGGCCGTCAAGGCGCCATCGTCATCGGCACGGCGACCTCATCGTCAGGGGCTGAGCGCATTGCCGAGACGCTCAAAGAGAACGGCATCGAAGGTGCTGGGCTGGTGTTGGACGTCACCAGTGATGAATCAGTTGCCACCACCCTGGAGCATATTCAGCAGCACCTCGGTCAGCCGGCTATTCTGGTCAACAACGCCGGCATCACGCGGGACAACCTAATGTTGCGGATGAAAGACGACGAATGGCACGAGGTGATCAATACCAATCTAAGTAGCCTTTATCGTTTGACCAAGGGTGTTCTGCGGGGCATGACTAAAGCCCGTTGGGGGAGAATTATCAGTATCGGTTCCGTGGTGGGTGCCATGGGTAACGCCGGACAGGTAAACTACGCCGCTGCCAAAGCCGGGCTCGAAGGTTTCAGTCGCGCGTTGGCACGTGAAGTCGGCTCGCGCGGTATCACGGTCAATGCCGTGGCTCCGGGCTTCATCGATACAGATATGACGCGCGAGCTGCCGGAAGCTCAGCGTGACGCATTACTGGGGCAGATCCCGCTGGGTCGCCTCGGTCAGGCGGAAGAGATTGCCAAGGTCGTCGCCTTCCTAGCTTCTGACGGCGCCGCCTATGTCACTGGGGCCACTGTCCCGGTGAATGGCGGTATGTACATGAGCTAATGTGACGCCCAACGCATGTACGCAGTCATAACGGCTGATTAGTTTCGTTATAAAACTGTGGTTTGTTTATAGACAGATGGTTGAAAGCAGGTTCATGCTTGCCCGCTTTCAGCTTGAAATGCGGAAAACGCTTTCTATACACTACCGCGCAGACCAGCTGCCTGATTTTTCCATAGGAGTGAAAACAAGGTATGAGCACCATCGAAGAACGCGTCAAGAAAATCGTTGCCGAGCAACTTGGCGTCAAAGAAGAGGAAGTTACCAACAGCGCTTCCTTCGTCGAAGACTTGGGTGCCGACTCCCTTGACACCGTTGAGCTGGTGATGGCTCTGGAAGAGGAATTCGAGACCGAAATCCCTGACGAGCAAGCCGAGAAGATCACCACTGTTCAAGAAGCTATCGATTACATCAACGCGCACGCGCAGTAAGTCGTAGTCCTGCTTCGAACCAGTAAGCCGCACTGCCTCGAAAGGGCAGTGCGGCTTTTGTTTGAGTTAGTTGAATGCAGCTGGTCGTGCCCGTGGCCGACATCTGTGAAGGCGGCTCTCTTTCCGTTACAGATTCTAGCGGAACAGGGCGAGTCGAATGAATGCAAGGAGAATTGCTGTGTCGCGTAGACGCGTCGTAATTACCGGTATGGGCATGCTCTCACCGCTGGGTAACGATGTGCCAAGCAGCTGGCAGGGGATTCTCGCCGGCCGCAGTGGTATCGGCCTTATAGAGCATATGGACCTTTCCGCCTATTCCACTCGCTTTGGCGGATCAGTCAAGAATTTCGATGTCGAGCAGTACCTGCCCGCTAAAGAGGCTCGCAAACTCGACCTTTTCATCCAGTACGGACTGGCCGCCAGTTTCCAGGCAGTACGTGATTCCGGACTGGAAATCACCGATGCCAATCGCGAGCGTGTCGGCGTCGCCATGGGCTCGGGCATTGGTGGCCTGACCAATATCGAAAACAGCTGCAAGGCATTGATCGAGCAGGGGCCGCGCCGTATATCGCCATTTTTTGTGCCGGGCTCGATCATCAACATGGTTTCGGGTTTTCTATCGATCCATCTAGGTCTGCAAGGCCCCAACTACGCCATTGCTACGGCCTGCACGACGGGTACGCATTGCATCGGCATGGCTGCGCGCAACATCGCCTATGGCGAGGCTGATGTGATGGTCGCTGGCGGGTCGGAAATGGCGGCCAGCGGGCTTGGAATAGGTGGGTTCGCCGCGGCTCGTGCGTTATCCACCCGCAATGATGATCCCGCTTCAGCCAGCCGCCCGTGGGACAAGGACCGGGATGGCTTTGTGTTGTCCGACGGCGCGGGCGCGCTGGTGCTAGAGGAACTCGAACATGCCAAGGCCCGCGGGGCGAAGATCTATGCCGAGCTGATTGGTTTCGGCATGAGCGCAGATGCGTTCCACATGACCTCTCCGCCCGATGATGGAGCGGGTGCTGCTCGCTGCATCCGTAATGCGATCCTGGACGCGCGAATCGATGCCAAACAGGTCGACTACATCAACGCCCATGGCACCTCGACGCCGGCCGGCGACAAGGCGGAAGCTGCTGCGATCAGAACGGTATTCGGTGATCACGCTTACGAGCTGTCGGTCAGTTCGACCAAATCGATGGTCGGTCATCTGCTTGGTGCGGCAGGCGCTGTCGAGGCAATCTTCAGTGTGCTTGCCATACGCGACCAAGTGGCGCCGCCGACGATCAACCTTGATGAGCCCGGCGAAGGATGCGACCTCGATTTCGTCCCGCATGAGGCCAAGCCGCGGACAATCAATGTTGCGGTCTCCAACTCCTTTGGTTTTGGTGGCACCAACGGGTCGCTGGTGTTCCGCCGGTTCGCCGAGTGACGTTGAGCTGGGTGGATGGGCAGCCAGCTGAAGGGCTGCCCATTCATGATCGAGCACTTGCTTACGGCGACGGCCTATTTGAAACAATCAAGGTGTTGGCCGGCCGCCCCGAACTGCTCGATCGGCATTTGCAACGGCTGGAACATGGCTGCCAGCGGCTGGCGATCCCCTGCGACATCAATGGCGTAGGTAGCCAACTCATCGCTTTCAGTGCCGAGCTTGGAGAGGGTGTCGCTAAGCTCATTGTCAGTCGAGGGGAGGGCAAGAGAGGCTATGCTCCGCCCGTCCCCTGTATGCCTCGAACCGTCCTTACCGGATCCTCCCTTCCGAACTACCCGAAAGCACATGCCGAGCAGGGCGTTCGCCTGTACCCCTGTACGACCCGTCTTGCCGAGCAGCCAATTCTGGCCGGTCTGAAGCACCTCAATCGTCTGGAGCAAGTGCTGGCCCGAGCCGAGTGGCAGGATCCGGTCTACGCCGAAGGCTTGATGCGCGACACCTCCGGGCGGGTCATCGAAGGCGTTTTCAGCAATCTGTTCATCGTCGAATCGGACAGGTTGATGACGCCGTCCCTTGAGCGCTGCGGGGTCGCAGGGGTCATGCGCGAAGAAGTGCTGGAGCGTGCGCGGACTGCCGGCGTGCCGATCCAGGTCGGCGATCTTTCGCTAGGGCAGCTATATCGCGCTGACGAGGTCTTCGTTTGTAACAGCCTGTATGGCATTTGGCCCGTTCGCCAATTGGATGCAAGCGTATGGCCGGTGGGGCCTGTCACACGTAAACTTCAAAGCCTGGTGGCTGATCTGTCGAGCAATACGTGATTCGAAAACTGTCTTTTGTGCTTCTCGGCGCCTTGCTGATCGCTGCGCTGGCGCTCGGCCTGGTCTATTGGAAGCTTCACTCCGCCTTGGGGCAGCCGCTGCAACTTGGCGACGCACAAACGCTTGAGGTTCAGTCTGGGGATACGCCCAGTGGCTTGTTGCAACGGCTGGAGCGAGACGGCGTGTTGAGCGACTCGTTCTGGTTGCGGCTGCACTGGCGGCTGAAACTCTCAGGACACACCTTGCACAGCGGTGAATATCAACTGCGGCCAGAGATGACTGCCCGCGACATGATCGGGCTTTGGCAGCGTGGCGAGGTTGTGCAACATACTCTGACCATCGTAGAAGGGTGGAATTTTCGCCAGGTGCGCGCCGCGCTTGAGGCGCTGCCTACGGTGAAGCAGACGATTGTTGGTCAGTCAGATGACGAGGTCATGACGCGACTCGGCCAAGCCGGCTCGCATCCCGAGGGCCGCTTTTTCCCTGACACCTACAGCTTCACCCGCGGTGTCAGCGATCTCGAACTGCTCCAGCGCGCTTATTCACGGCTGGAAACGGTGCTGGCCGAGGAATGGCAACAGCGTAGCGAAGGCTTGCCCTATCAAGACCCGTATGAGGCGCTGATCATGGCTTCAATCATCGAAAAGGAAACAGGGGTTCCGTCAGAGCGCGGCGAGATCGCTGGCGTTTTCGTTCGCCGGCTGGAGCAAGGCATGTTGCTACAGACAGACCCGACGGTGATCTATGGTATGGGCGAACAGTATAGGGGGCGGATAACCCGCAGCGATCTCCGCAGGCCGACCCCCTACAACACCTATACCAACAGCGGGTTGCCACCGACGCCGATCGCGATGGTTGGCCGGGAAGCGATTCACGCTGCGCTGCACCCGGTTGAAGGAAAAAGCCTCTACTTCGTCGCGCGGGGGGATGGCAGCCACGTGTTCAGTGATTCGTTGAGCGAACACAATCGCGCGGTGCGTGAATATCAGCTCAAGCGCCGAGCAGACTATCGTTCCAGCCCACCGCCCCGGCAAACCCCGGCGCCGATTGAGAATGCCCAGTGACAGGACTCTTTATTACATTGGAAGGACCCGAAGGCGCGGGCAAGAGCACCAACCGTGAGTACCTCGCGCAGCGCTTGCGTGAACACAGCCTAGACGTCGTCCTGACGCGCGAACCCGGGGGCACGCCTTTGGCTGAGCGCATTCGTGAACTGCTGTTGGCACCTGCAGACGAGCCCATGAACAGCGATACGGAGCTGTTGTTGGTGTTCGCAGCACGCGCACAGCATCTTGCTCAGGTCATTCGGCCCGCACTCGCGCGAGGCGCTGTGGTGCTGTGCGACCGGTTTACCGATGCCACCTACGCGTATCAGGGCGGTGGCCGCGGTCTCCCCACCTCGCGTATCGAGCAGCTTGAATGCTTTGTTCAGGGTGAGATGCGTCCGGACCTGACGCTGATCTTCGATTTGCCAGTTGAAATCGGTCTGAGCCGCGCCGCTGCACGGGGACGTCTTGATCGCTTCGAGCAGGAAGGGCTCGATTTCTTCGAGGCCGTGCGCAGTGCCTATCTCAATCGGGCGCAGCAGGACCGCCAGCGCTATCGTGTGGTCGATGCAGGCCAGTCTCTAGCCGCAGTGCAACAGAGTCTGGACAGGCTTCTGCCCGAGGTGTTGGAGCGTGCGCTTGGCTGACGGCATTCTTCCATGGCAGGTTGATCTTTGGCAGTTGCTGGCCGGTCGTCAACAGCATGCTCATGCGTATTTGCTGCACGGTCCGGCGGGCATCGGCAAGCGCGCATTAGCCGAACAGTTGATGGCGCTGTTGCTCTGTCAGCGACCGGCGGCGCACCGCGCTTGCGGCAGCTGCAAAGGCTGTCTGTTACTCGCCGCTCATACTCATCCAGACCATTACATTCTGGAACCCGAGGAGGTCGACAAGGCCATCCGGGTCGACCAGGTTCGGCAGCTGGTCGGGTTCGTTACCCAAACCGCTCAATTGGGTGGGCGCAAAGTCGTGCTGCTCGAGCCGGCTGAGGCGATGAATCTGAACGCTGCCAACGCGTTGCTCAAGAGTCTCGAGGAGCCTGCAGGCGATACCGTTCTGTTGCTTATCAGTCATCAGCCCAGCCGGCTGCTACCGACGATCAAGAGTCGCTGCGTGCAACAAAGCTGCCCCTTGCCCGGGCGCCAGCAGAGCCTTGATTGGCTGGCGGTCCAACTTCCAGATGTGTCGCCCGCGCAGCGTGAGGAGCTGCTTGCGTTGTCGGCCAACTCGCCATTGGCCGCGCTCAAGCTGCAGGGTGCGGGTGTACTCGACATGCGGGTGCAAATAGTCGACGGGGTAAAGAAACTGCTCAAACGGCAGCAATCCCCCAGTCAGCTGGCTGAGGCCTGGAATTCGCATTCGCTGATCCTGTTGTTCGATTGGTTTTGCGAATGGGCGCATCTGATATTGCGCTTTCAAATGACTGGCGATGAAGAAGGGCTTGGCGCAGCCGATATGCAGAAGGTGATTCAATACCTGGCGGAGAAGTCGTCACCCGACCGGCTGCTGGTGCTGCAGGATTGGTTGCTTGCCCATCGACAGAAGGTGCTGGGCAAAGCCAATCTTAATCGTGTGTTGCTTCTCGAAGCGCTTCTGGTGCAGTGGGCAAGCTTGCCCGGGCCAAGCTAGAATCCATCGAACTGTTGTTAGGAATGAATACCGCATGAGCCTGCCTGCAAACCTTGGTCCGCGTAACGGCATTCTGTCTCTGACCATCAAGGACAAGTCAGTGCTCTATGCGGCGTACATGCCGTTCATCAAGCATGGCGGATTGTTCATCCCGACTAACAAGAGTTACAAGCTTGGCGACGAGGTATTCATGCTGCTGAGCCTGATGGACGAGCCGGAAAAGATCCCTGTCGCGGGTAAGGTCGTGTGGATCACGCCCAAGGGCGCCCAAGGCAACCGGGCCGCAGGCGTTGGCGTGCAGTTCAATGAGGGTGACTCGACTGCTCGCAACAAGATTGAAACCTACCTCGCCGGCGCGATGAAATCAGACCGCCCAACGCACACCATGTAGCGTCATCGCAAGCGATCCGTTCGCTCAACTTCTTTTTGCCGTTGCTTTTTCCGCCGCGCTGATCTGACCTGACTGCAACCGATGGGCTGCTTTGCTCTACAATTGCGCGTTTTCGGTTCGGGTACTTTTCCATGCTGATCGACTCGCATTGCCACCTCGATCGTCTCGATCTTACCTTGCACGACAACTCCCTCGATGCAGCTCTGCATGCTGCTCGTCAGCGTGGTGTTGGACATTTCCTTTGTATCGGTGTCAGCGCCGAAAATACTGCTGCGGTCAAAGCGCTTGCGCAGAGCTATGACGACGTCGATTGTTCGGTGGGGGTGCACCCGCTGGACCTCGAGCCCGGTGCCGAGCCTGCCATGGACTGGTTGCTGCAGGAACTGGACGCGCCCGGTGTCGTGGCGATCGGCGAAACAGGGCTTGACTACCACTACGAGCCTGAAGCCGCCGAGTTGCAGCAGCAATCCTTCCGTCTGCATCTCGATGCCGCACGGATCAGCGGTAAACCAGTCATCGTCCACACTCGTGCGGCTCGTGCCGACACGCTGGCGCTGCTCCGCGAAGCTTCGTTGCCGCAGGCCGGCGTACTGCATTGCTTCACCGAAGACTGGGACATGGCCAAGTCTGCCTTGGATCTCGGGTTCTATATTTCGCTATCCGGCATCGTGACATTTCGCAACGCCGATGCCTTGCGAGATGTCGCTCGCCGTGTTCCTGCGGATCGCCTGCTAGTGGAGACGGATTCGCCTTACCTGGCCCCCATCCCCTACCGCGGAAAACCGAACCTGCCGCAGTATGTGCGCGAGGTCGCCGAGTATCTCGCTGATCTGCGCGGGGTCGGTTTCGAGATGCTGGCGTCGCAGACTACGGACAACTTCAAGCGGCTGTTTCCCTTGGCGCGCGTCAAGAACTGACGAACGCGAGCGCGTGCAAGGCGGTGTGGTTGGCGGGCCTTCTCCGCACATGCCGTGTACAATCCGCGCCGCTTAATGCACATGCCGGTTGCCGGCATGCGGATACGAGGGTTTGGGTTGGCGCTCAAAAGCATAGCCTTCCGTCAGTCTCTTCATTTCTTCGTCACAGACCAAACTAGGTGACGCCATGTCCAGCGATAAGCTGCACACCGGGCCGCTTCAACGCGGCCTGAAAAACCGGCACATTCAGCTGATCGCACTCGGCGGGGCTATTGGAACGGGGCTCTTCCTTGGCTCAGCCGGCGTGCTGCGCAGCGCCGGGCCGTCGATGATCCTTGGCTATGCCATCGGTGGGATGATCGCCTTCCTCATCATGCGTCAGCTCGGCGAGATGATCGTCGAGGAGCCGGTTGCGGGATCCTTCAGTCATTTTGCGCACAAATATTGGGCCCCTTATGCAGGCTTTCTCTCCGGTTGGAATTACTGGGTGCTGTATGTCCTGGTGGGGATGGCCGAACTGACCGCGGTGGGCAAGTACGTCCAGTTTTGGTGGCCGGAGGTGCCGACTTGGGCCACCGCTGCGGTGTTTTTTGTGCTGATCAATCTGATCAACCTAGTCAACGTTAAGACCTTTGGTGAGACTGAGTTCTGGTTCGCGATCGTCAAGGTCGGAGCCATTGTCGGCATGATTGCGCTCGGCCTGTACCTCTTGCTGAGCGGCGCGGGTGGCGAACAGGCTAGCTTCAGCAACCTCTGGAGCCACGGCGGGTTCTTCCCCAACGGCATCAGCGGGATGGTCATGGCCTTGGCAATCATCATGTTTTCATTCGGCGGCTTGGAGCTGGTGGGGATCACCGCAGCTGAAGCATCCGCCCCGAAGACAGTCATTCCCAAAGCCATCAATCAGGTCGTTTATCGGATTCTGATCTTCTACATTGGCGCGCTCAGCGTTCTGCTGGCGCTCTATCCTTGGGACAGTCTGCTGGAAACGCTGGGCTCGGCCGGCGACCCCTACAGCGGCAGCCCTTTCGTGCAAATCTTTTCACTGATCGGCAGTGACACGGCTGCGCACATTCTCAACTTTGTGGTGCTGACGGCGGCTCTCTCTGTCTATAACAGCGGCGTGTACTGCAACAGTCGCATGCTGTACGGCCTGGCGGAGCAGGGCGATGCGCCGAAGGTGTTGATGATGGTCAATCGCCGTGGGGTACCGGTGCTTGCAATCGCTGTCTCTGCACTCGTCACCATGCTCTGTGTGCTGGTGAACTACCTGCTGCCGCAAACAGCGCTCGAGTTGCTCATGTCGTTGGTGGTTGCGGCGCTGCTGATCAACTGGGCGATGATCAGTCTCGCCCACTTGAAGTTTCGCAAGGCGATGAAAGCGCAGGGCATCGAGCCTTCGTTCAAGGCCTTTTGGTATCCGCTCAGCAATTACCTTTGCTTGGCGTTCGTAGCGTTGATTGCCGCGATCATGTTGTCGATGCCCGGTCTGCGAACCTCGATCATCGCGATACCATTTTGGGCGCTGTTTATCTGGCTGTGCTTCCGGTTGCGGCTTTCGAGCCGGCGTGCCGCGCATGGTTGATACGTTGAGGCGTATCGCCACAGCGAACAAAAAAAACCCGGCGTCGCGAGGAGCCGGGTCAAGACCATTAGGAGTATGAGGTCACGTTCCTCGCTCCCTCAGCTGGCCGAGCAGTGGGGGGATTGCGCGGCCAGTGATTGCAGTATTGGTCCGAATCCTCAACGCTGCTGGGCGATTGCGGCGATTTTTAAACGGATTTGGAATAGTCGCGTCCAGGCTGATCGCTCACTTCGCGAGCAGCCCGCGAACAACCGCCAGGCTCTGCTCGATGACCGCTGGCGGCGTGTAAAAATGTGGTGAGAATCTGATCCCTCCACCACGAAGCGCACAGACGACCTGCTCCTCCTTGAGGCGTTGAAAGAGCGTCGAGTTGTCTATCCCATCGATCCGGAACGTCAGAATGCCGGCTCGCCGACTTGGATCGGTTGGGCTCAGCAATTCGGCCCCCGGCATGGCCGATAGCTCTCGCTGGAGGTGGTCGATGCGTTCGGCCAGTGCCTGTGCCACCGTGACTATTCCCACCTCTTCCAATAAGGACAGGCTGGCTTCCAATGCCATGGCGCCGAGCAGATTCGGGCTGCCGCACTCGAAGCGCTGCGCGCTGTTCGCCGGCTGCCAATCGCTGCGTTCATAATCACCGGCGTGCTCGAGCATATGCCAGCCGTACTCGTGAAGCTTGAGCTGATCGCGTAGATCGCTCCGGCAATAGAACACACCCAAACCTTCTGGGCCCAGCAGCCATTTATGGCCGTCGGCCATCGCAAATGCACACCGGCATTGCTGAGCATCGAATGGCAGCGCGCCCAGCTGTTGGATTGCGTCGATGCATAGCAGTACGCCACGTTGTTCGCAGCCTTCACCGAGTCGCGGCAGGTCTAGCCGCAGGCCGCTCGCGTACTGCACGGCGCTGATCGCCAGCAAGCGAACGTTCGGCCCGCAGGCCGCGAGCAGGTCGCCTTCCGGATCTTCACCCTTGAGGCTGACCTGGATGACCTCGACCCCTTGCGGCCGCAACGCCTCCCAAACTACACGGTTGGAGGGAAACTCCTCATCGCTGATGACGACTTGGTCACCGGGCTTCCACTCCAATCCGAAGGCCACGAAAGACAGTGCTTCCGAGGTGTTCTTGACCAGCGCTATGTCTGCTGGGGTTGGTGCGTTCAGCAATCTGGCCAGGCGATTTCGCAGACGGGTTTCGACCGCCAGCCACTGCGGGTAGTCGCGCGCGCCAATCGTGATGTTCTGTTGGGCAAATCTGGTTACCGCATCGCTCGCACGGCGAGGCCAGGGCGAGACGGCCGCGTGATTCAGGTACCGCAAGCCGTCGATTTGGGGGAATTCGTCATTCAATGTACTCATAGGCAATCTTCCGTGCATTTTCTGACTAAACAGGCATAATCATCTGCTTCGATTTTTCTCACTGCAGCCACTTATGCAAAATGAATCCCGTAAGGTCCGCGAATTTCGCCGTCGCGAACAAGAGATTCTCGACACGGCGCTCCAGTTGTTCCTCGAACAGGGAGAAGACAGCGTCACCGTCGAGATGATCGCCGACAGGGTGGGGATCGGCAAAGGCACCATCTACAAGCACTTCAAATCAAAGGCCGAAATCTACCTGCGGCTGATGCTCGACTACGAGCGGGATCTGAACGAGCTGCTGCATTCACCGAGTCTTGATCAGGACAAAGAAGCGCTGTCTCGCGCCTACTTCGAATTTCGCATGGGCGATCCCCAGCGCTATCGGTTGTTCGACCGTCTCGAGGAAAAGGTGGTCAAGGGTAATCAGGTACCGGAAATGGTCGAGGAGCTGCACCGTATCCGTGCCTCCAACTTCGAGCATCTAACTCAGCTGATCAAAGGGCGCATTGCCGAAGGAAAGCTGGAGGACGTGCCGCCTTATTTCCACTATTGCGCAGCCTGGGCCTTGGTACATGGGGCTGTAGCGCTCTACCACTCGCCGTTCTGGAGCAATGTTCTGGAGGATCAAGAAGGCTTCTTCCAGTTTCTTATGGATATCGGCGTGCGTATGGGCAACAAGCGCAAGCGAGACTAGCCCAGTCTCTGCAATGTGGTGGCGTACTAATGATAGGGTCGCGGAGCATTCTCTAGAATTGAGAACGCATAAAGGTTGGTGACTGAAACGGGTCATTCGGACTATATAGGGCAGCGGACTTCCTCGGCCGCTGCTGTGCCTTCGCGACTACTCTGGTCGTTAGTGCTGGGAAACCATCTCAGCATTTGGATTCAGATTCAGCGTCCCAACGAAGTGTGATGCTTCACCAAAGGAAGCCTCACGACCAGCTCACTTCCTTTACCGCTTCCCTCACTCTTGCCGGTCACCGTGCCACCGTGTGCCTCGACCAACTCGCGCACTACCGTCAGACCGATGCCCAGCCCTGCGCCGTTGAAACCAACCGCATTCACATCCTGCACGAATGGCTCGAAAATGAACGGTAGCGCTTGTGCTGTGATCCCGATGCCGTTATCGCGAATGCTGACCTCCACCATGCCCGCTTCGGCAGTCGCTAAAAGGCTGACCGAGCCACCGACCGGCGTGTACTTGGCCGCATTACCCAACAGGTTGCCAAGAATCTGGGCGAGCCGCATGGGGTCGCCGTTTATTGCCAGCTCCCCGTCGGGGAGTATTGTGCTCAAGTGTATGTTGCGCGCGATCATTGCCGGACTGCAGAGATCCACAGCTTCATGGATGATCTGAACCAGATCGACAACGCAACATTTGAGTCGAAACTTGCCGGTGCTGGCGCGCGCGAGGTCGAGCAGATCTTCTACCAGTCGAGACATGTGGCGTACCTGTCCCTCGATCAAGGCCTGCATTCGCGGCAGCTCCTCGCTGGGCACACGACCCAGACCCCCTGCGATCATGCTGATGGGAGTCAGGGGATTGCGCAGTTCGTGAGCTACCAATGCGAGTACCTTGCGTTGCTGCTCCAGGGCGAGTTCGGCTGAGGCCTGCAGGTCTTTTGCGCTCAAGGCGGCCGTAACCAACTGTTCGTTGGCTTCACGCATATCCTGATATAGCTGCTGCTCTGCTTGCGTGAGCTGCGATCTTTTTGCATCCGACTGCGCTAACAGGGTCGCTAGAACCAATTGCTGGTTGGCCTCGATCAGTTGCTCCATCTGCTGACTGTCGACGAGCTGGCTATTAGTGTCGTTGAGCTCTTTATGCAATGCCGCGAGCACTGCCCGAGCTTCGACGGTTTACTGCCCGAGCCGGAACATTTCGCTGGAGGCGGCAGCCATAGCTTGCTTGTTGTCGGCACTAGTCTTTTTCACGAGTTTGTATTCACCCCTCGTTCCCACTGAGACGCCGTTGGGTAGGTCGTCCTCCGAGGAGACCTTCTTGATCCGACAACATCTCACCAATCTGCAGTCCTTTATCGTCAATGCGATAAAGGCGTAACTCATCCGAATGACTGCTGGCGCGCACCTTGACCACCGCCATGATGCGCAGCAAGCGGCTCTCTACTTCTATATAACGCTGGACGATGATGGCATCGGTGAGAAAGGCCGTACCGTAAGGGCTGAATCGCAAGTCCGTGTAGCGATCTTCGAGCTCCGAAGTCATCAGCACACTGACCCCAACAGAGGTCAGTGCGGTGACCATCCGTGAAAGCGATTCACGAAAGTCTTCACGGAATGTAGGGGCCAGCGCCAGTTTGAAGCCCGACAGGGAGTCGATTACCACGCGGGTCGCCTTCAATCGGTCGATCTCGCTCAACAGCTGAGAAACGATTTCATCGATGGAGAGGTCCGGGGCACGACTGTCGACCAAACCGACTTGGTCGTTCTTGATCAAATCGGCAAGAGTGGCATTTTGCGAGCGATTGGGTCGTTGTTCGAATACGGCGATGACCCCGGTTTCGCCATTGCGAACACCCTCGGCGAGAAAAGATGCAGCCAGAATGCTTTTACCAGAACCCGATGGCCCGGCCACGAGCAGTGAGTAGCCCCGAGGGAGGCCGCCGCCCAGCATATCGTCGAGCCGCGGTACGCCCATTTTCAGGCGCTTAATAGGGAAGGTCTGCGGTGCCTCGACGGTACTAGACGCCGCGGGTGCAAACACCTTGATTCCCGATGTAGCGATGCGGAACGTGTGCAACCCGGGCAACGTTGGCTGGCCGCGCATCTTCATGATTTCCATCTTACGTACCATGGAATTGCGCTGAACGCTCTGGCGCAACCAGATCAGCCCATCGGCCACGGTGAAAATCGGGTTGGTATCGGTTTCGGTGAAGTACTCACCAATCAGAAAGGTCGTTGCCTGCCAAGTGGTCATCAGCATGCCCAGTTGTTGAACGAACTGCGGCAGATTGTTGTTCGGGTTGTTCTGGGTCTGGCTTGCCAGTACTACCGAACGGAACGAGTCGACGAACACCAGCGCGGGCGAATGGCTTTCGACCTCGCTGACGATACGCCGCAGCACTTCGTCCAGATCGCCGGCGAGGGTGTCGTCAGCCAGGTTGATGTAGCGGATCGGCTTGTTAATCGCTTCGCTGTCGAAGAACTCGAACTGCTGTTGATAGCGCAGCATTTTCAGCGGTGGCTCACCGAGCACCGTAAAAAGAAGCGCGGGGCGTTCGGGGGTCGCCAGCGCGAACATCATCTGGTGAGCCAGGGTGGTTTTGCCACAGCCTGGGGGGCCAGCGATCAGGTTGAAGGAAAACTCCGGCAACCCTCCGCCAAGCACTTCATCCAACCCCGGCACACCGGTGGCTAGGCGGTTGATAGTCGCTTTGGTGCTCATGGCGATTTTTCCTGCGCAGGGGTTTCGCTCGAAGAAGGTTCCCACACACCGCGAAGCAAGCGTGTAGTGAGCGACGACCCGATAAGCGTGGTCAGCAGCTCGTGGAATGTAACTAGCAACACCTCACTAAAAAAACAGCGCTTCGGCTTCGCTTTGCTTAACGAGCACGGCCTTCAAAGCTGTCAGGTCCGGGGAACCCTGCACCCCGGCATAGATGCTCGCCATGTGCGGGTGGTTGGATAGGCAGAGGTGAAGGCTACGGCGATACAGAGCGGCAACGCCTTGCGGCCCAACGATGGGCGCCAGCGCTGAGTCTATGTCCTGCAGTATGGAGATGATTGCCTGGGCGACTGCTGCGGCGTCAGCGTTAGGGCCAACGCGACGCGTCAGAGAATCTACAATCTCATGGCTCTTCGCTTCGCGTGGACATAGCTAGCCGATATCTGATGGGGCAGGTGTTGGTAGTACACCCTAAGGTGAGAAACGAAGACTTAACCGGCCATGACGTTAGGTCCGTGTCCTTTTTTCGATAATGGGAACGGTGAACTTCAGGCATAAAACGGGAGGATATAGCTATCTTCCAGCGTGAAGCCTACCGATATAGGACAATCATCCAGACACTGAAATTCGTCACTTTTGATGCTAATGCGCTCGTGCCGTTGATGTCGGCAGAGCCACCGTGCCAATCGTGCGCGTATGGCGGGCTATTATTCGCTGCGCAAGATATTGGCGGCGCTTTATCAGTTTGATGGCACCGGTTTCATTACTGCGCGACGGAAGGCGATTGTGTACGACGCATCGTTGAACTGGCGTGTTTGCTGCATTGCTTCGCTAATCGTCGGTTTTCCGTCACGTCTGGAGCGAGAGATGAATGTGTTTAGCCTTATCGTGGCCGCACTCCTGTTAAGCGGCTGCATGAAGGTAAGCGACATGGCTGAGGGGACCCGCCATCAGCTGCGCGACGTTGGTATTCTCGACCATAGCGAGACGGTCAGGTCCGCCTCGTGGCGCCTGCAGCCCGACTCGTTCATCTACATTGCGCAGGGTCACTTCGTTCCCCCAGGTGGCGCCTATCCGCGCCCGAACGTAGTAGCCGAAGAGGCGTTTGAGAGCTTTGTTCAGTACTTTCCGCTGGTCCGGCGTGCTCCAGAACCTGTAGGACTGGAAGAAGCATTGAACCAGGCGGCAATCGCTGGTGCCCATTACTTGCTGTACACACGATTCGCCGCAGCAGACGACCGTATCGGCAGTTTCGATGAGTTTGATGACCAACGCGCGCTTGATCGACTGGGTGTTGATACGAGCACGGTTCAGTTGATGCTGATCGAGACCGGCAATAGATATCTGGCCGATACGGCAAGTATTCGCAGTCGCGGCGGATTGCTAAACATCTATGACGCGACACCGCAGGTCTTGTTGGGTCCGCCCTTGCGTGATTACGCTCGGCGCCTGATAGGCCTGGGGCGCTGAGGAGCCAATATGAGCGATGCGGGAAAAGCTGCGAATCTGTTGAGTCAGATTCCCAGCGCCGAGAAGAAAGGCTTGCCACCGGTGCACCTGTGGAATCCGCCGTTCTGTGGTGATCTGGACATGCGGATCATGCGCGACGGTAGCTGGTTCTACCAGGGCACGCCTATCGGGCGGCCTGCTATGGTGCGACTGTTTTCCACGGTGATCCGGCGAGACGGCGATGATTACTTCCTGGTGACCCCAGTCGAGAAGGTCGGCATCAAGGTGGATGATGCGCCGTTCGTGGCGGTTGAACTGGTGGCAGAGGGAAGCGGAGAAGCCCAGGTGCTTCGCTTTATCACCAATGTCGGCGACGAAACCGAAGCGGGAGCAGAGCATCCAATCCGGGTCGAGCTAGATCCGGATACTCAGGAGCCAGCACCCTATGTTCATGTGCGGGCCAACCTCGAAGCGCTGATTCATCGCAACGTGTTCTACCAGTTGGTGGAATTGGCCGTGCCGCGTGAGATCGATGGCGCCGATTGGCTGGGGATCTGGAGCCAAGGCCAGTTTTTCCCGATTGGTCGCTCCGAGTAGTTCGATCGAGCGTATCGCTACAGAAGGAAGCCGTACCGCGCGTGCTGTGCCAATGGGAGATTAGTCGGTCCGCCAGAGGATTTCAGCTTCGCCGCGCTCGCTGACGCTGATCCAGCGGTCGGCGTCTTCCACCGATTCTTCTTCCTGCCAACCGCCCGGTGCGCAGCGAATCTCTACACCAAGTGCCTGATAGGCGTCGCGGGCGCAGGCGATATCGTCTTCCCAGGGCGTCGCGTCGCTTTCGAGCAACAGGCTGTGCCACTTTCCCACGGCCTTCGGCAGCCAGGTCAGTGGAATGTTGCCGGCGCTGCACTTGAAGGTTTTACCCTTGGCTTGCCAGGCAGAGCAGCTTCCGACCGCCTGGTTCAGCCACTCAGTGACGGCGTCCTGGCTCGCGTCCCTTATGTAAATTTCGATATCCGGTTGACGCATGGGATGGCCTTGTCTGGCTGATGTTGCAGCCGGTTGATGTTGACTGTTGAAGCCTAGAAGGCTGCATCAGACGCATTGGATCGACCCCAAAGCCGATGCCGTATTCGTTTGGATAACCTGATCAGTTTCGCTGAATCCAGTCATAGCGTATCGCAACCCGTACGTGCAATGGCGCTTGGATGACTGCTGCGCGGCGTTCGGCGCTGGCGCGCCAACCGTGCGGGGTCATCGCCAGTAGATCAGCACGGGCTTGTGGGTCATCCAGTTGCAGCTCGAAGGACAGTGTCCCGCTGTGAGCGAGGTGCATGCCTTCGGGGATCAGCGAAAGATGCTTCTGATCGTCGTAGTCGCGGACTTCGTCGTACAGCAAACCTCGCAATTCCCATAAGTGCTCGCGAGTCGGACCCATGCGCAGCAGGCCGCCGCCGGGTGCTAGCAGACGCCGTGCTTCGGTCCAGTCCAGCGGGCTGAATACACTGGCCAGCAGATCGCAGCTGGCATCAGCCAGTGGCACCCGTGCCATGCTTGCTACGAGCCACTCGATCTGCGGCGCACGCTTACAGGCGCGTTTGACGGCTTCACGGGAAATGTCCAGCGCGTAGCCGTCCGCATCGGGCAAAGCCTGAGCAATCTGCGCTGTGTAATAACCTTCGCCACAGCCGATATCCAGCCAGCGACTCGGTGAGCGTTCGCCTGCCAGCTGTGCCAGTCGCCTCGCCAGCGGCGCGTAGTAACCCCCCTCGAGGAAGCGCCGCCGCGCCTCGACCATGGCCTGGTTGTCGCCCGGGTCGCGGCTGTTCTTGTGCTGCACCGGCAGCAGATTGAGATAGCCCTGGCGGGCCCGATCGAAACGGTGATTGGCCGGGCAGACGACGCCGTTGTCCGCCGCGCGGAGCTCGGCGTGGCAGATAGGACAGGTCAGCATGCGAGCAGGTTGACCAGGGTCTGGTAGTAGATCTCGGTGAGCAGGTCGAGGTCGCTGGCGAGGATATGCTCATCCACCTGATGAATCGTTGCGTTGACCGGGCCCAGCTCGACGACCTGCGCGCCCAAAGTCGCGATGAAACGCCCGTCCGAGGTGCCACCACTGGTGGATGGTGAGGTCTCGCGGCCAGTGACGCTGCGGATTGCCGCAGCCACGCCGTCGAGCAGGTCACCGGGTTCAGTCAGGAAGGGAAGGCCCGAAAGGGCCCAGTCGACGTTCCAGTCGAGACCGTGTTTATCGAGAATCGCCGCAGTGCGTTGCTGCAACCCTTCGACGGTGGATTCGGTGGAAAAACGGAAATTGAACACCGCCTCCAGCGTGCCGGGGATGACGTTGGTGGCGCCTGTGCCCGAATTCAGATTGGAGATCTGGAAGCTGGTCGGCGGGAAGAAGTCATTGCCATCGTCCCAGTGTTCACCTGCCAGTTCGGCCAGTGCCGGTGCCGCCAGATGGATCGGGTTCTTGGCAAGATGCGGGTAAGCCACATGGCCCTGTTGGCCGCGAACCGTAAGCGTGCCACCGAGCGAGCCGCGGCGGCCGTTTTTGACCACGTCGCCGACCAGCGTAGTGCTCGATGGCTCACCAACGATGCACCAGTCAAGCCGCTGGCCGCGCTCACGCAAGCGCTCTACCACAGCCTTTGTGCCGTGGTGCGCAGGGCCTTCCTCGTCGCTGGTGATGAGGAAAGCGATCTGGCCTTTGTGGTTCGGATGCTCAGCGGTAAAGCGCTCGACCGCCACAATCATCGACGCCAGGCTGCCTTTCATGTCGGCAGCGCCACGGCCATGAAGCATGCCGTTTTCGTCGATGCGCGCGGCAAACGGAGGATTCTGCCACGCCTGTATCGGACCGGTAGGGACCACGTCGGTGTGGCCGGCGAAGCACAACACGGGACCTTCGCTGCCACGGATTGCCCAGAAGTTCTCGACGTCCTCAATGTGCATCGGCTCGATAGCAAAGCCGCAGGCGGCGAGGCGCTCACTCATCAGTTGCTGACAACCCTCATCCAGCGGAGTGACCGATGGCCGATTGATCAGCTCGCAGGCGAGTTCGAGGGTCGGTGAGAGGGCGGCGGCGGTCATCACAGCTCCGGGGCAAGGCGGGGAAAGGGCGCCATATTAAATTAAAAAGCATGGCAGCAGCGGGGCGGAAGCAAGCCGTTTTCGAAACGCTTCGGTATGCCTGGCTGGGACGACGTGGGGCTCGGGCCTATAATCGGCAAACGTCTTGTTTGAGGTATGACATGTCTATCGACGATCAACGTTTCGGCGGCATTGCCCGTCTGTACGGCTCCGAGGGGCTGCAGCGTTTAGCGGCTGCACATGTCGCGGTGGTCGGTATCGGCGGGGTCGGCTCTTGGGCGGCCGAAGCGCTGGCGCGCAGTGGCGTCGGTGAAATCAGCCTGTTCGATCTCGATGATGTCTGCATCACCAACACCAATCGGCAGGTCCATGCGCTAGAAGGTGCGGTGGGCAAGCCAAAGGTGGATGAAATGTCGGCGCGGATAAAGGCGATCAACCCGGCGTGTGTGGTTCACGCCGTGGCCGACTTCGTGACTCGCGAAACCATGGCCGAGTACATTACCGAGCAGCTGGATTGCGTCATTGACTGCATCGACAGCGTGCCGGCCAAGGCCGCGCTCATCGCCTGGTGCAAGCGTCGCAAGATCCAGATCATTGCCACTGGCGGCGCGGGCGGACAGGTGGACCCTACCCAGATCCAGGTCGCCGATTTGAACAAAACGTTCAACGACCCCCTCGCGGCGAAAGCGCGTTCGCTATTACGGCGTGAATACAATTTCTCTCGAACCCCTGGGCGTACCTACAGCGTGCCGTGTGTGTTTTCCACCGAACAGCTGCGCTACCCCAAGCCAGATGGTGGCGTCTGTCAAAGCAAAAGCTTCGTCGGTGAAGGGGTGAAGCTCGACTGTGCCGGCGGGTTCGGCGCGTCGATGATGGTGACGGCCAGTTTCGGTCTGGTCGCGGCGGCTAAGGCGGTAGACAAGCTGGTCGCTGGGGCTCGGCGGCCGGCGGAGCGTCTGAAGACCTGATAGCGGCGTTTGTCTGGCCTCTGTTAGCGCCGGTCAGGTAGCCTCTGCCAGCTCACGCATTCTGCCAAGAACGGCGTTCATCCCATTGGCTCGTGATGGCGAAAGCTGCCGTGAGAGGCCAAGCTGGCTGAACCATTCCGCTATGTCGAGCTGCTGTAGCTCGCCGACATTCAGGCCATTGACGCGAACCAGCAGCACGGCAAGCAGCCCACGCAACAGACGCGCGTCGCTGGTGCCGCGGAAATGCCAGTGGTTGTCCTGTCGCGCGCCGACTAGCCAGAGCTTGCTGTCGCATCCGGCAACCAGGTTGAGCGCGTTGCGTTCGGTTTCGCTCAGGGGCTCAAGGCGATCACCCCATTGCATCAACAGCCGTGCACGTTGTTCCCAGCCGGCAGCCAACTGAAAGGCTTGCAGCGTTTCGGCGGCGACTTCGGGAAGCGCGGTCATCGCAGCATTTCCAGTGCCTGATCCAGCGCATCGAAGAATCGCTCCAGATCGAGTCCGTCGTTATACAGCCCGAGCGATACGCGAATCGCACCTTCGATATCCAGTCTTTTCATCAAGGGCTGCGCACAATGGGTGCCGCTGCGTATGGCGATACCTTGTTCGGTCAGCAGGTGGGCCAGATCGCCGTGATGGACGCCATCGACCGTAAAGCTTGCCAGCGCCAGCTGCGGATCGCCGAGCAGTCGCAGGCCTGCCCGCTCGGCCAAACCGGTGCGCAACGCGCTATGCAGGGCGAGCTCGTGCCGGTCAACAGCATCGGCATCCAGTCTCGACAGGTAGTCCAGCGTGGCGCCCAGGCCGATCACACCCCCAATGGGCGGGGTTCCGGCTTCGAAACCCAGTGGGGCCGCGTGGAAGTCGGCATGCTGGAAATCAGCGACACGGACCATTTCCCCGCCGAACTGCCAATGCTTGAGTTTGAGCAACGACTCGCCCCGGCCGTAGAGCGCGCCAACACCTTCCGGGCCGTACAGCTTGTGGCTGGAGAGCACATAGAAATCGCAGTCCAGCGCCTGCAGGTCATGTCGGCCGTGAACCACGCCTTGGGCACCGTCGACTATGCTGAGTGCGCCCTGTGCCTTGGCCATTGGCAGCAACTCGGGCAGTGGCTGCCACGCGCCCAAGACGTTGGATAACTGGCTGACGGCAAGCAGGCGGGTGCGCGGGCCGATCAGGCTGGCTGCTGCCTCGAGGTCGATAATGCCGCGCTCGTCGAGCGGCAGTACGACAAGCTTAGCGGCACGTCGCTTGGCCAATTGCTGCCAAGGCAGCAGATTGGCGTGGTGCTCAAGGGCGCTGACGACGATTTCATCGCCAGCTGAAATCAGATGCTCAAGACCATAGGCCAGTAGATTGAGTGCTTCGGTGGCGCCGCGGGTAAAAACGATTTCGGTCGGACATGCGGCGTTGAGCCAGCGCGCCACCTTGATACGTGAGTCCTCGAATGCGCGGGTCGCCCGTTCTGCCGGTTGGTGTTGGGCTCGATGCACATTGGCGGTGCCACTGGTGTAGTAGCCGGTGAGGGCATCGATCAGTGCCTGCGGCTTCTGCGAAGTGGCAGCGCTGTCCAGATAGGTCTGACCTTGCGCTTCAAGGATAGCCAAGGCGGGAAAATCGGCGCGCCAGGGGGATGTCAGCGGCATGGGGACTCCTGAAAGCAGGACGGGACGCCTGATGGAGGAACTGCGTAAACCAGGCTGGCGAGCTAGCGCCAGCCTGTCTACGTTCTGACGCTGCGTTTAGTTGTGCGCGTGCAGCGCCTCGTTCAGCTCGATCGCAGACTTGTGCGTCTTGCATTCGACCGCACCGCTCAGCGAATTGCGGCGGAATAGCAGATCCGTCTGGCCGGCCAGTTCGCGCGCCTTGACGACCTTGACCAGCTCGCCTTGCTCATCGAGCAGGTTCACCTTGGTACCGGCTGTGATGTAGAGGCCGGATTCCACGGTGTTGCGGTCGCCCAACGGAATGCCGATCCCCGCGTTTGCGCCGATCAGGCAGCCTTCGCCGACCGAAATGACGATGTTGCCGCCACCGGACAGGGTGCCCATGGTCGAGCAGCCGCCGCCCAGATCCGAGCCCTTGCCGACGAACACGCCAGCGGAGACACGGCCTTCGATCATGCCCGGGCCTTCAGTGCCAGCGTTGAAGTTGATGAAGCCTTCATGCATCACCGTGGTGCCTTGACCGACGTAGGCGCCGAGGCGGATACGCGCGCTGTCGGCGATACGAACACCGGCCGGCACCACGTAGTCGGTCATCTTCGGGAATTTGTCGACCGAGACGACTTCCAGCAGGTAGCCCTTCAGGCGCGCTTCCAGCTGGCGCTCGGCCAGCTCGGCCAGATCGACGGCACCCTGATTGGTCCAGGCGACGTTAGGCAGTAGCGGGAAGATGCCAGTGAGATTCAAGCCGTGCGGCTTGACCAGGCGATGGGAAATCAAATGCAGCTTGAGATAGGCCTCAGGGGTGGAGGTCAGTGCTGCATCCTCGGCGAGCAAGGTCACGACCAACGGGCGCTGGCTTTCGGCAAGGCGGGTCAACAATGCATGTTGAGCGGTGTCGAGCGGCTTGATGGCATCGGCTAGTTGAGCCGCCTGGGTGGTATTGATGGTGACAGCCTGATTGCCACCTTCATAATTCAGCAGCGGCGCAATGGCGGCGACCAGCTCGCCGCTCGGGTGCAGCAGTGGCTGCGCATAGAAAACTTCCAGCCAGCTGCCCTGGCGGTTCTGGGTGCCGACGCCAAACGCCAGGCTGAAGAGGGAATTGCTCATAGGGGGAGTCCTTTATCAGTCGCGCTCGTCTCGGCGAGCGGGTCTCAGTTCTTGGCTGCCAGCTCGGCAGCATAGGTGTCTGGCTTGAAGCCAACGAGCGTCTTGTGGCCCAGATCCAGAATTGGACGCTTGATCATCGACGGCTGGGCCAGCATCAGTTCGATGGCCTTTGCCTGGTCAAGATCGGCTTTCTGCTCATCGTCCAGCTTGCGGAAGGTCGTGCCGGCACGGTTGAGTACGATCTGCCAACCATGTTCATTGCACCAGGCTTCCAGGTGGGCGCGGTCGATGCCAGCGCTCTTGTAGTCATGAAATTCATAGCTTAGCCCCTGCTGGTCGAGCCAGGTACGGGCTTTTTTCATGGTGTCGCACGCCTTGATGCCGTACAGGCAGCGTCCTTTGCTTTTATCGGGCATAACAGCTCCGCATTCTCCGGCCAAACTGGGCCGCGGATTATGCCACGATGAGACGAAGCCTGCCGTCCGTGGCGCGAAGCCGGCCTGACCTCCCTGTCGCATGCGCTTGCCACCCGAGTAAAGAGGTTCGACCTTTTCCCCCCAAGATGTTGTCCATTGATCACAATCGTAACGATGAGGTCATGTATGGCACGCAAGCATTTCGAGAACCACGAGGCCATTTCATCCGCCGTTCCTGCTGACGACGGGTTCGAGGCGGTGATCGCCATCAAGCGTCGCGGCACGGACGAAAATGCACATGTTTTCAAAGTCGCTAACGGGCGCCGTTACGACCTCGCGTCCGAGGCTGACGTGGCCGCGGAGGCAGCGCTGACCAAGGTCAGGGAGGTCAGCGATGAAGGTGAGCTGATCTGGGAAGAAAATGCGATCTGACGGGAGGGTGTCATGAGCGAATCGGAAAAGCCGAACACGGACGAGCAGGGTAAGCAGAATGAAAGCACGAAGGCTGACGTTCCCGAACACATGAAGCCGGAGAATCTGGAGAAGCTGCGCGACTATGGCAAAGACATGATTCCGCCAGGTGTCGCCTGACGCGCTGAGCCGGACGCCATGGCGTCCGGCTATGACGTCAAAGCGTCGTGATGAACGCGCGGATTCGCTCCGCGGCCTCGACGCAATCCTCCAGCGGCGCCACAAGCGCCATGCGCACACGGCCCGTTCCTGGGCTGACGCCGTCTACCTCGCGTGACAGGTAGGACCCCGGGACCACCGTGACGTGCTCGCATGCATACAGCTCGCGGGTGAAAAGCTGGTCGTCCACTGGCGTCTTCGGCCACAGATAGAAGCCGCCGTCCGGTCGCTGCACGTCCATCACCGGCGAGAGGATCTCCAGCATCGCGTCGAATTTCTCCCGGTACAGCTGCCGATTGGCCTGCACATGAACCTCATCGTTCCAAGCCGCGATGCTAGCCAGTTGGGTTTGCACTGGCATGGCGCAGCCGTGGTAGGTGCGGTACAGCAAAAACGCTTTGAGAATGTCGGCATCGCCCGCGACAAACCCGGAGCGCAGCCCCGGCAGGTTCGAGCGTTTGGAAAGACTGTGAAAGACCACGCAGCGCTTGAAATCGTTGCGCCCGAGCGCTGCGCATGCAGTCAACAGCCCAGCGGGCGGTTGGTCTTCGTCGAAATACAGCTCGCTGTAGCATTCGTCGGCCGCGATGACGAAATCGAATTCGTCCGCTAATGCGATCAGCTTCTTCAGCGTTTCAAGCGGGACCAGGGCGCCGGTCGGGTTCCCCGGGGAGCAGAGGAAAAGGATCTGCGTCTGCTGCCAGACCTCTGGCGAAACCGCGTCGAAGTCTGGATTGAAGCCATTTTCGGCAGTGCAAGGCAAATAATGCGGCGTGGCGCCGGCCAGAAGTGCCGCACCTTCGTAGATCTGATAGAAGGGGTTGGGGCTGACCACCAGCGCGCCCTGTTCGCGGTTGACCACGGCTTGGGTGAAGGCGAACAGCGCTTCACGGGTGCCGTTGACCGGCAATACATGCCGTGCTGGGTCGACTGAGCCTTGAGTCACACCAAAGCGTCGTTCGCACCAGCGGGCGATCGACTCGCGCAACGCCGGGATGCCCTGCGTGGTGGGGTACACCGCAAGCTGGTCAAGGTTGTCGGCCAGTGCTTGAGCGACGAAATCCGGCGAACGGTGTTTCGGCTCTCCGATCGACAGCGCGATTGGGCGCTTGTCTGCTGGCGGCTGCGCACCGGCAAGCAGGCCGCGCAGTTTTTCGAAAGGATAGGGCTGCAACAGGGTCAAGGCGTCATTCATGGTCAGGTCTTCGAAACGTCGAGAGGCGCCAGGCTGCGCCTCGATTGATTCAGTCTTGGCGGGCGCCGCCGTAGTAGGCGCAGCCGCGTAAGGTCTGGCCGTCCAGGCGTAGCTCGGCAGTCAGATGGCTGACTGCGCCGGTTGCGCTGTCCAGGCAGCGTTGCGGTGCTACCCACAGATCGAGGCGCTGATCGTTGGCCTCGGTACTGAAGCTGGTCTGCCCGCTGGGCAGTTGCTCTTCCAGATAGGGCAAGGCCAAGGCCGGTTGGCCGGGACGTTCAAGGAGCAAGCCGCCGCTGGTGATCTTCACGCTCCAGCCTGGCTCGTGACCTGTCGCGCGCAGAAGCAACCGGTTGAAAGTGTCGTCGCTGCACCCCGGCCCCTCTGTCTGCAGGCGATACACCTGAGTCAGCTGAAACTGGTCGCTATCGCCACTTTGGGTGATCAAACTGCCACGGATGTCGGCAAATAAAGGCTGGTTGCTTCCGGCCATCAGCGCCTGTGCATCGTCGGGCAGTCCTGTCGCGCCGCTGTCGAGCAACGCGAGGTTGCGTCGGCCCTGGCAGCTGCTGAACTGCAATCTGCCGTCCTGCTGGGTGATGGTGCCCTGCAGTCGCTCGGTCGGTCGCGCCGGAGGCTGGTCGTCCCATTGCAGTGACTGACACCCGGCAAAAACCGGTAGGAGACTGAGCAGTAAAGCGCGGGGTGCGATCATGGGCGGGCTCGAATTCAGGCGGGGCAATGCTGCGCCAGTGGGGCTGGCGCAGATGGGTCAGCTACCTTTGACGGGTCGGCCGTCGACGGTGCCTTCTTCGAGCATGATCTGGTACTCCTTGCCGTCCTTTTCGACCTGATGCAAGCGGACCAGCATGTAGTCCCAATTCTTCGCGAACCAGAGGATGGTCTGTCGCTTGCTCTGCGTCGGATCGCGCACGCGCTCGACCTTGATCGCATCGACCTGACCGGCCTTCGTGCTGACTTTTTCCTCACCTAGGACGCGGAAATCGTAGGTTTCGATCTCGTCGCCATCTACGACCTGATAGCTCATGCTCTTCTCGCCCGCTGCAACCGCGTGCTGAAGAGCGATCTGATAGGTGGATTTGTCCAGCAGGCCGCGATTCAGCGGAAGCTTCACCGGGTCACCACGGTCTTCTCCGACTACCTGCTTGGCTTGCCAGTCAAAGTCGTGCTTGATGGATTTGCCCTTGCCCAGCCCGCTGCGTTTGAGTCGGTATTTCTGTGGTAGGAAGGTCTCGCCTTCGACTGTGAAAACGCTGCGCTCATTGAAGCTGGCGACCAGCATCGAGGCTTCGAAATCCAGCTCCCAGGTATTGTCATCGCGTTTTTCCAGGCTGCGCTGGGCTGTGCCACTGACAGGTACCTGTTTCCAGTCCGCGGTGTAGCTAGCGGAGAAAGGCTTCAGCTCAAGAGCCTGGACCGGCAGGGCCAGCACGGCGAGGGCGAGCAGCAAGGCACGACGCATAATGTCTCCTAAATTCTTAATAGATGGCCGGTGGCCGGCAACAGCATGTCGTCCAGCATCGCGCCTTGCTTGGCAAGGCGCAAGCGGCCCTCGGCGAACCAGCGAACAGCCAACGGATAGATGATGTGCTCGGCTGTATGCACTCTATCGGTCAGCTTGTCGATGCTTTCGTTGGGTTCAATCTTTAAGCAGGCCTGTATGACCACAGGGCCGCCGTCGAGCTCTTCGGTAACGAAGTGCACGCTGCAACCATGTTCCAGGTCACCGGCGTCGAGTGCCCGGCGGTGGGTATCCAGTCCCTTGTATTTCGGTAGCAGGGACGGATGGATATTGAGCAGCCGACCCTGGTAATGGCGAACGAAGCCTGCGGTGAGAATGCGCATGAAGCCGGCTAGCACCACCAGCTGCGGCTGGTATGTGTCGATGATTTCCATCAGAGCCGCATCGAATGCTTCGCGATCAGCAAAATCCTTGTGCTGCACAACGTGCGTATCGATGTCGGCCGCTTGCGCACGCTGCAGGCCGAAGGCCTCTGCACGGTTCGAAACCACCGCGCGGATACGCGCGGGGCTGTTGTCTTCGTCGAGGCTGTCGATCAGAGCCTGGAGATTGCTGCCAGACCCAGAGATCAGCACGACGACATTACAAGGTGCGTGCATTACTGGGTTTTCAGGTTGTTCAGCAGGACGCGTTCAGCACCTTCGTCAGCTGTTCCAATTTCGCCGATGACCCAGGGGTTTTCGCCGGAGGTGCGTAGATTGGCGAGCACGGCTTCGACCTGATCCTGGGCGACACAGATCACCATGCCGACGCCACAGTTCAGCACGCGATGCATTTCATGCTCATCGACATTACCTTGCTGCTGCAGCCAATTGAAAACAGCCGGACGCTGCCAGCTGGCGACATCTATTACCGCCTGGCTGCCTTCGGGCAGAACGCGTGGGATGTTGTCCAGCAGACCGCCACCGGTGATGTGCGCCATCGCTTTCACCGCACCGGTTTCCTTGATCAGCTTGAGTAGTGGCTTCACGTAGATACGTGTCGGCGCCATCAACAATTCGGTGAGCGGCTTGCCGTCGAGTTGTGTGGTTTCGATATCGGTGCCGGCTACCTCGATGATCTTGCGGATCAGCGAATAGCCGTTGGAATGGGGGCCGGACGACGGAAGGGCAATCAGAGCATCGCCGGCGGCTACTTGTGAGCCGTCGATAATTTCGCTTTTTTCCACGACGCCGACACAAAAACCGGCCAGGTCGTAATCTTCGCCTTCGTACATGCCGGGCATCTCGGCGGTTTCGCCGCCCACCAGCGAGCAACCGGCCAGTTCGCAGCCTGCCCCGATACCCGTTACAACCGTTGCGGCGATGTCGACGTTGAGCTTGCCGGTAGCGTAATAGTCAAGAAAGAACAATGGCTCGGCACCGCAGACCACCAGGTCGTTGACGCACATGGCGACCAGATCCTGGCCAATGCTGTCGTGCTGGTTGAGGTTCAATGCCAAGCGCAGCTTGGTGCCGACGCCGTCGGTGCCCGAAACCAGAACGGGCTGCTTGTAACCGGCCGGAATTTCACAGAGCGCGCCAAAGCCGCCCAGGCCACCCATGACCTCAGGACGGGCGGTGCGCTTGGCCACGCCTTTGATGCGTTCGACCAGCGCTTCGCCTGCATCGATGTCGACACCGGCGTCCTTGTAGCTGATGGAGGGTTGCTTGCTCATAAGAATCCGGACCTGTGAAGGGAAGTGCGGGGGCGACCGGGTCAGAATCAGGTTTCTGTCGCGACGCTGCGAGGGCGCCGGACCGGTCTGCGGAAAGCGCGCGATTTTATCAGGCTTGCCGCACAGCGACCATCCCGTGATCGGTGATGTCGATTAGGTTTGCCAGGGACACGCGAGATTTTCCGCGGCGCGATACGCAGGCTGTCACTGCTGCGGTTGCCCCGAGTTAGGTGCCTGTTTAAGGTATAACGCTTGATCATTCCGAACCCGGTCGCCGCAAGGGGCCGGCAGGCCCTCATGACTGGTTAGCCAGCGAGTTTCTAAAATATGCGCGTAACTTCCCGTCTTCTCGCACTGTGCTGCGCAGTTGTGTCCGCACATGGCATGGCGGCACCCGTCAGCGATCTCTACAAAGTGCGTGAGCCGGTTGCCAGCCAACAACCAGCCGAGCGCGAAGAGGCGCTACGAAACGCCTTCGATACGCTGGTGCTGCGTCTGACCGGCGACACCAGCACTGATCAAAACTCCGTTGCGCAATTGCGCAACGATCCGCAGCAATTGGTGAGCCGCTATGCCTATGAGGGCGACGCAGTCATCGTTAACTTCGATCCGGTGACTACCGAGCGTGCGCTGCGGTCAGCGGGGCTTTCATTATGGGGCGCTGAGCGCCCGAGCATCCTGACCTGGTGGCTGGGCGAGTCGGCTAACGGCTCGCAGCTCGTTGGCGATGCGCAGGAGGGCTCATCCGACTTACGGGCGGCCGCCCAGCATCGTGGCCTGCCGTTGCGTTTGCCGTTGGCCGATCTGAGTGAGCAGCTCGTGGCCACCCCCGAGACCGTCACAACGAAGGATCCACAGGCGCTTCGCGATGTGTCGGAGCGGTACGATGCAGATGGGCTGCTAACCGTCATGGCTAATCAGTCCGGCGAAACCTGGCAAGCCAACTGGCGTCTCTGGGTTGGCGACAAACAGACGCAGGGCAAGGCGAGTGGCGACACCCGATCCGCGCTGGCCGATGAGGTCATGCTTGCCGTAAGCACATTCCTGGCGCCGCAGTACCGCGTTAAGCCCGGCGACAGAACGGAGATCACGCTAGAGGTGCTTGGGGCTGACGTGGAGCGTTTCGCCGAGCTAGATCGCCTGCTTGAACCCTTCGGCGCACGCTTGCAGCGGGTCGAAAGCGATCGGCTGGTGTATCGCCTCAGCGCTAGTCCAGAGCAACTGCGGGCTCAGCTAGCCTTGGCGCGGCTGCAGGAAGTCGCTCCCGATGAAATTGGCATGCAAGCGATAGACGCCGCTGGCGCCGATGCTGACGTCGAGCCTATCGGCGACAGTAACGTGTCGGCCGGCGACGCTGAAGCGCAGCCAAGCAATGCCCAATCTCCTCTCGACGAGCCGGGCGCACCGGCAAGCGAGCAATCCGAGCCGGCAGATCAGGGTACGTTGCTGCGCTACCGTTGGTAGCGTTTATCCGCCCGACAGTAAGTCGGAGTGGGCTTTGCGACCCATGGCATTCATCGATTCACGGTTTCCCCTTTCGCCTGCTGTAGCCAGCGGCCTCTGATCACCCAAACAAGACGTTTAGAACATGACCATCACCCACAACAACCGCTGGCTATGGCTGGTGGCGCTGTTTTTGATTGGCTGGTTGATCTATCAGCTATCACCCATCCTTTCGCCTTTTCTGGTCGGCATCCTGCTGGCTTATCTGGGCGACCCACTGGTAGACCGGCTGGAGCGTTGGAAGCTGTCCCGAACCTGGGGTGTGATTCTGGTTTTCTCACTGTTCACACTGCTGTGTCTGTTGCTGCTGCTGGTGTTGGTTCCGATGCTCGGCAAGCAGCTGATGCATCTCTACGAGCTTGCACCGCTGGGCCTGGACTGGCTGCAGCTGACGGCGCTGCCCTGGGTGCAAGCGCGGTTTGGCCTCGACGACGATTTCTGGCGCGTCGATCAGCTCAAGAGCGCGTTTTCCGCCAATCTCGGCAGCACCAAGGACGTGGTAGCGATCATCCTCAGTCAGGCTACGGCGTCGAGCATCGCCTTGCTGGCCTGGTTGGCGAATCTCCTGCTGGTGCCGGTGGTGTGTTTCTATTTACTGCGGGATTGGGACCTGATCATGGCCAAACTGCGCACGCTTCTACCGCGGCGGCGCGAGGATACTGTCATGGCGCTGATGCGCGAATGCCACGAGGTCATCGGCGCGTTTCTGCGTGGTCAGCTGCTGGTTATGTTGGCGCTGGCTGTCGTCTATTCCGCTGGTCTCATGTTGGTCGGTGTCGAATTGGGGCTGTTGATCGGAGTCTTGGCTGGCCTCGCCAGCATCGTGCCGTACATGGGGTTCGTGGTGGGCATAGGCGCAGCAGTGATTGCCGTGCTGTTCCAGTTTGGTCTGGAGCTCTATCCCCTGCTGGGCGTCGCGGCGGTGTTCACAGTAGGGCAGATGATGGAAGGCATGCTGCTAACCCCGCTGTTGGTGGGTGACCGTATCGGCCTACACCCCGTTGCGGTGATCTTCGCGGTGCTGGCTGGGGGGCAACTGTTTGGTTTTACCGGCGTGCTCCTGGCATTGCCAGTTGCGGCGGTGATCATGGTCCTGCTGCGCCATGTGCATGATCTCTATAAACTCTCGGATCTTTATGCAGAGCCGCCGGCCGACCCACCCCGCCAACCATGAAACCCATTCAGCTACCCCTGGGCATTCGTCTTCGTGACGATGCCACCTTTGCCAACTTCTACCCGGGCGCCAATGCGGCCGCGCTTGGCTATGTCGAGCGAGTCTGTTCGCCTGCGGCTGGTTGGTCCGATGAATTGATCTATCTGTGGGGCGGTACTGGCGTCGGGCGCAGTCATTTGCTTCAGGCCGCCTGCTTGCGCGTCGAGCAACGTGGTGAACTGGCCGTGTATCTGCCGTTGGCGGAAGTGGCGGAATACGGCCCGGCGCTTCTGGATGATCTGGAACAGAGCGAGCTGGTCTGTCTGGATGATCTGGATGCCATAGCGGGCGATCCGGTCTGGGAAGAAGCCTTGTTCCATCTGTTCAATCGGCTTCGCGACAGTGGTCGACGCCTGTTGCTCGCCGCCGATGCCTCTCCGCGAGAAATCGCTGTACGGCTTCCAGACCTCAAGTCCCGTTTGAGTCTATCGCTGGTGTTTCAACTTCAGGAACTCTCGGATGAGGACAAGCTGCGCGCCTTGCAGCTTCGAGCATCGCGCCGCGGTCTGAACCTGCCGGACGATGTAGGCCGCTTCATCCTCACTCGCGGTGCCCGCAGCATGAGCGCATTGTTCGAGTTGCTCGACCGGCTCGATCAGGCCTCCCTCCAGGCGCAACGCAAACTGACCATCCCGTTTCTCAAGGAAACGCTTGGCTGGTAGGAACGCTGGCAGCAGGCTGTTGAGTTCGGCCCGGCTTTGCAGGTCAGCACGGCCAAGCTGAACCGAAACGTCGTCATGCGGCTCACCCGAGAGTAGGTTGAACTGCTGGAGTAGGGTGGGCTTCAGCCCACCGACGCTGTCCAACGTTACCTGAGAACCTGGCACCTCGCCTCGCTGTGCCTCCTGCTCGTCTCAGCTTTCGCCAGCCGCTTTGCGACCGTACTGATAAGCCCAACGGGTATAGAGCAGGGCGCTTATGAAGAGCGTCAGGCTGATGATTGCTTCCAGCCAGCCGTAAACCATCCGGGTCGGGTTGATCGCGGCAAGCACGCCTTGAATGAAGTAGAGGTTGACGATAAAACAGGTCCAGGCATGGGCGCGCGGGCTTCCGGAGATCATGCCAGGGGCCACCAGAAGGAGTGGAATCAGCTGAATGCTGACCACCACCCAGGTGCGCGCGCCGTGCAGGTCGGCAAATGCCAGATTCCAGACGACCAATAGCACGGCCAGTCCAATGAAACTGGCCAGGCTGATCGCACGGCTGAGTTTTACCCGTGGCGTCAGCCATTCGAGCGACGGCAGGGGTTTCGGCTTTCTAGCCACGGTTATTCTCCAGACGCTTGGCGGTTTCCGCGAGGCGTTGGCCTAGTGCGCGGCAAAGACTGATTTCATGCTCATCTAATGCACGCTTGCCATCTGCTCCGGCATGGTGACTGGGGCCGTAGGGGGTGCCGCCGCCACGAGTTTCAAGCAAGGCGTTTTGGCTGTACGGCAGGCCGAGCAGCAACATGCCGTGGTGCAGTAGGGGTAACAGCATGGACAGCAACGTGGTCTCCTGACCGCCATGCAAGCTGGAGGTCGAGGTGAACACGCCAGCAGGTTTACCGACCAGTTCGCCGGTCAGCCAGAGTCCGCTGGTGCCGTCGAGGAAGTATTTCAGCGGGGCGGCCATGTTGCCAAAGCGGGTCGGGCTACCGAGAGCGAGGCCGGAGCAATGCTTCAGGTCATCCAGCGTTGCGTAAATGGCGCCATGCTCGGGAATCGCAGGCGCAACCGTCTCGCATTCGGCGGACACGGCCGGTACGGTGCGCAATCGTGCCTCATGCCCTGCCTGTTCGACGCCTCGGGCAATTTGCCGGGCCATTTCCGCAGTGGCGCCGTGACGGCTGTAATACAGCACAAGGACGTACGGTGCACTCATGGCAGGATCTCCAGTACCTTTTCCGGCTGTCGACCAATCACCGCCACATCACCGGCTACCAGTATCGGCCGTTCGATAAGTTTCGGGTGAGCGACCATGGCGTCGATGATCTGCCCATCAGTGAGCGTCGGGTCGGCGAGGTTCAGGGTTTTGTACTCTTCCTCGCCGCTGCGCAGCAGCTGGCGTGGGCTGATGCCCAGCCTGGCAAGTATCTGCTGGAGCTCAGAAGCCGACGGAGGCGTTTCGAGATACCGGATGACGGAAGGGGAGAGGCCGCGTTGTACGAGCAGTTCCAGGGCACTTCGTGATTTCGAACAGCGTGGGTTGTGGTAAAGGATCAATTCGGTCATTTGGGTTGCTTCGCGCCAATTTAGTTGGCCATTCTAACCCTCAAAGCTGTGGCGCTTGAAACGGTGGTCGCGGAGGGCTGTCTGCCAAGGTAGGCTTTTACTTGCTACAGGCCCGCGGGTAACCGGGTTTCGGCGATCGCGACTGACACCGAGGGGATTGAATGCAACAGCGGATCAAGGATTTTGTGGAGTTCGGTCGTTTCTTGGTGCAGCGCTTCCTCGCGGATCGCGGCCCACACAGCGCAGCCGCATTGACCTATACCACCCTGTTCGCGGTGGTGCCGATGATGACGGTGACATTCGCCATGCTTTCCGCCATTCCTGCGTTTCAGGGGATCGGTGAGCAAATCCAGATATATATCTTCAGCAACTTCATTCCTTCCACGGGCGCTACCATTCAGGACTATCTGGTCGCCTTCACTGATCAGGCGAGGCAGCTGACCTGGTTCGGCGTTGGGTTTCTGATGGCAACCGCGCTGATGATGCTTTTGACCATCGAAAAGGCGTTCAACGTGATCTGGCGGGTGCGCCAACCGCGCCGCGGGATCTCAAGCTTTCTGCTGTACTGGGCGATCCTTAGCCTCGGCCCGTTGCTGCTGGGTGCGGGGTTTGCCATGAGCACCTATATCACCTCGTTGTCGCTGATATCGGGCCCGCATGCGCTGATTGGCGCGCGCACCGTTTTAAAAGCGATGCCCCTGTTGCTCAGTGTCGCGGCTTTCACATTGATCTATGCAGCTGTGCCGAACACTCGAGTGCCGCTGCGGCATGCATTGGTAGGTGGGACGTTTACCGCTGTGCTTTTCGAAACGGCGAAGCAATTGTTCGGCTTGTATGTCAGCTATTTCCCCAGCTATCAGCTGATCTACGGGGCGTTTGCCGCAGTGCCGCTGTTTCTGTTGTGGGTCTATCTATCCTGGATGATCGTATTGTTCGGGGCGGAACTGGTCTGCGGGTTGTCATCGTCACAGCAATGGCGACGCCGCTCGGTACCGCGGCTGCTGGTCATGCTCGGGTTGTTGCGCGTGCTTTACGAAAGTCAGCAGGCCGGGCGAGAGGTGCGTTTACGCGATGCTCACCGAAGCGGCTGGAAGCTGCCGGAGGACGAGTGGGATGAGATCCTCGAGTTCTTCGAGCGGGAGCAGCTTGTTTGTCGGACCGGCTCTTCCGGTTGGGTGCTCTGTCGCGATCTCAACAGCTACAGCTTCGATCAGCTGTTGCGTTCCAACCCGTGGCCTCTCTCGGGTAAGCAGGCGCTACCGGAGCATCTGGATGAGCCCTGGTACCCAACGCTGCGTCAATCCATGGAGCTGCTTCAGCGCGAGCAGGCCAGCCTGTTTGGTGGTAGCGTCGCGGATTGGCTGCAGTCGCAGCGCGTCTGAACGAGCCGATACTCAGCAGCGCAAGGAAAACGAACATGAACAGAGGACTCAGCGGATTGCTTGGTGCCTTCGCCTGCTTGATGCTGGTGGGCTGTGGTGAGGATTGGGGGGCGGACCAGCACGGCGCTAATGTCACTGCGCAGCAGCTCGACGGGCAGTGGCTGCTGATCAATTACTGGGCCGAATGGTGCGGCCCTTGCCGAACCGAAATTCCCGAACTGAACGCATTGGACCAGTCGCGGGACGACATCACGGTACTGGGCGTGAATTTCGACGGGCTGCAAGGCGACGAGCTGTTCGCTGCGGCCAAGCAGTTGAACATCAAATTCAGAGTGCTCAGCGTCGATCCGGCGGAGCGGTTGGGCCTGCCACGCAGTGCAGTGCTGCCGGTCACCTATATTGTCGACGCGGGCGGGGAAGTTCGCGAGAGTCTGGTGGGTGAGCAAACGGCGGAAGGGCTGCTCGCCAGGCTGGATAAACTACGGAACGAGGGGTAGTGGCTATTCGGGCGCTGGCGCCCGTCGTCAAGGCTTGACGTACCAGAAATCCTGCCAGAAGCCGATGACCTTCGCTGGATAGTGATGCTTGCCAAGGCTTCCGTTATAGCGTGCCAGCGCTCGGTTGATGTCACCATTTTCTTTCTTCAGGTAATAGCTGAGGATGGTGCAGCCGTAGCGGAGGTTGGTGGCGTTGTCGGTCAGATTGTCTTGCGGTCGTCCTAGCTCGGCTTTCCAGAAGGGCATCACCTGCATCATGCCCTGCGCGCCGACGCTGGAAATGGCGAAACGGTCGAAGTGGCTTTCAGCATGGATCAGTGCCAGAACGATATCTGGTTTGAGCCCCGCCTTGCTGGCCTCCTGATGCACCAACCGAAGCAAAGTCAGACGCTCCTGCGGATCACGAACGTAGCGCTTCAGGCGAGTCGACATATCGAGCAGCCAGACTTCCGCATCAAAACGATCCTGAAAGCTCTCAGCTTCTGCCACGGTGCGCTGCATCAGTTCGCGAAGCTCCGGTTCGGGTGCCTGGCGAACAGTCGCAGAGACTGGCCAGGCAACCACCAGCATTAACAGCCACAGGAGTCGGAGCGGCTTCATGACGCGACCTAGTCGCCTTCGCCTGGATCGTGTGCCTGGCGACCAGCATCCTGCATCAGGCTCCGGAGAAACTCCTGCTGCAAATCTGGATCGTTGCGGGTCAGCTCAATCAAGCTCTGTTCAAGCTCGCTGGCTTCCTCCTCGAGACCAAGCTCTGAAAGCCGCTTGACGCGATGCACCCATTGATTGACATCGTCACCTTCGAGGTCGTCGAAGATCAGATCGTGCGCTTCGAGAAGCTTGCCACGCAGGGCGCGACTGACAAGAAGCGTGGCGTCAGCTCGGGTACCGTCCTGCGGGTCTTCGACCCGTAGCTGAAGCTTGCCTACCTGGCTGATGTCCTGATCGGCGAAGGGGCCATCAAGTAGATTCAGGCGCAGCACGCCGTTGCGATCAGTGCTCAGTTCGTGTGTCTCGTTGGCCGCAACGACCTCCACCGGGCGCTCAGCCCAAGGCAGGCTGGAGTACTCGAGCCGGGCGTCGCGTCGCTGCTCGTCAAGGCTTGCAAGGTTCTGCTGCGAACGGCCGTTGGACTCAACATTGACGAACGGATTGAGGCCCGCAAAACCGTAGCTGATCCAGTCGCGAGTGGCGCTTTCCGGTAGGTTGCCGAGCAACACGACGTTGAGCACATTGGCGCCAATACCTGCGACCACCGCAACAGCGCCAAGCGGAATCTCGTATAGCTCGCGCCAGGGTTGATAAGGTGTATAGCGATCATAGCGGCGTGTCACCTCGAAGTCGGTGACTTCGAAGGTCTTCTGGTCGAGTATGCGGATACGTCGCTGTGGCAGCTCGAGCAATGGCGCGCCCACCTCAATGCGCAGACTGTGGTCGAGCAGTCTGCGTTCGGTACGGGCTTCTTGTTCGCTACGTTGAGGCAGCTGATTGGCGCAGCCACCCACAAAAAGCGCCATGCAGAGCAGGGCGCAAGTTGAAGCACTTCGGTTGAGCATGATTTCCGTCAGCGGCTGGCGCGGGAATTGATGAATTCGAGGATGTCGGCAGTAGGGATGGCCTGGCTTTCGGCATCGCGGCGATGCTTGTATTCCAGAGTGCCATCGGCAAGCCCGCGGTCGCCTACAACGATGCGATGCGGTATTCCCACCAACTCCATATCGGCAAATTTGACGCCTGGACTGGTCTTTTTGTCACGGTCGTCGAGGAGAACGTCGTAGCCAGCAGCGGTGAGTTCCGCGTAGAGCTTATCGGTTGCTTCGCGGACGGCCTGGTTTTCGTACTTCATCGGGACCAGCGCGATCTGGAACGGGGCGAGGGCCTCGGGCCAGATAATGCCGCGCTCATCGTAGTTCTGCTCGATGGCGGCCGCGACGACACGAGACACGCCGATGCCATAGCAGCCCATGGTCAAGATAACAGGCTTGCCGTTTTCACCCATCACGCTGCAATTCATCGCCTGGCTGTACTTGGTACCCAGCTGGAAGATGTGCCCGACTTCGATGCCGCGCTTGATGATAAGCGTGCCGACGCCATCGGGGCTTGGGTCGCCGGCGACTACGTTGCGCAGGTCCGCCACCTCAGGTAGCGGCAGGTCACGCTCCCAATTGACGCCGAAGTAGTGCTTTTCCTCCTGGTTGGCTCCCGCCACGAAATCGCTCATCAGCGCCACAGAACGATCAATGACGCAGCTGATCGGCAAGTTCAACGGGCCTAGCGAGCCAGGACCGGCACCCATGGTGGCGCGGATTTCCGCTTCGGTCGCGAATACCAGCGGTTGTGCGACCTGAGGCAGATTCGCCGCCTTGATCTCGTTCAATTCATGGTCGCCACGAACGATCAGTGCAACCAGCTGGTCCTTCTCGATGCTCCGTACAAGCAGGGTTTTGATCGTTTTTTCAATAGGCAGTTGGAACTGCTCTACCAGTGCAGCGATCGTCTTGCAGTTTGGGGTATCTACCAGGCGGAGCTCTTCAATTGCAGAGCCGCGCTCAGTCTCGCGAGGGATCGCCTCGGCCTTCTCGATGTTGGCTGCGTAATCGGAGCTGTCGCTGAATGCGATATCGTCTTCGCCGGACTCGGCCAGAACATGAAACTCATGCGAGCCCGTGCCGCCAATAGAGCCGGTATCCGCCTGGACAGGACGGAAATTCAATCCCAGGCGCGTGAAAATCTTGCAGTACGCCTCATGCATCCGGTCATACGTTTCCTGCAGTGACTGTTGGTCAGCGTGGAACGAATAGGCGTCCTTCATGATGAATTCGCGCCCGCGCATCAGGCCGAAGCGAGGACGGATTTCATCGCGAAACTTGGTCTGTATTTGGTAGAAGTTGATCGGCAGTTGCTTGTAGCTGTTCAGCTCGTTGCGCGCCAAGTCGGTGATGATCTCTTCATGAGTCGGGCCAACACAGAATTCGCGGTCATGACGGTCTTTCAGACGCAGCAGCTCAGGGCCGTACTGCTCCCAACGCCCGGACTCTTGCCACAGCTCGGCAGGTTGGATGGCGGGCATCAGTACTTCCAGCGCGCCGGCCTTGTTCATCTCGTCGCGAACGATGGCTTCGGCCTTGCGCAATGCACGCAACCCCATCGGCATCCAGGTATAGAGCCCCGAGGCCAGCTTACGAATCATGCCGGCACGCAGCATCAGCTGATGGCTGATAACAACCGCGTCGGAAGGGGTTTCTTTAAGGGTCGAGAGCAGGAACTGACTGGTGCGCATGTGGGCCGTTGTGTCCTTGCAGAGCGGAGAATTTGGCTCGGCATTGTACGGTGGCGATACTCTGGCGTACAGAATCGTTCCGATGGCGTGCGTCTGCAAGAATGAAGAAGCCCGGCGAGTGCCGGGCTTCTTGTTTAGTTCGAGTTACAGCTGATGGGCCTGTATTACAGGATGCTCAGCGGGTACTCGACGATCAGACGCAGGTCGGTCAGGTCTGTGCCGTTATAGGCGCGTAGTCGCTGTCGGACCAGTACTTGGCGTGACGCAAGCGCAGCGAAAGGTCTTTCGCTGCACCATCCTGTACAACGTACTTGGCTTCTACGTCCCACTCGCGCTCCTTGCCTTCGCCAGTAGCTGTGGAGATGTCCCAGCCTTGCGCGTAACGGGTCATGAAGCTCAGGCCCGGGACACCATAACTAGCCATGTTCAGGTCGTAGCGAGCTTGCCAGGATTTCTCGTCTTCGCCGTTGAAGTCGGAATACTGAATCGAGTTAGCCAGCCAGACGGTACCGCCGCCGTCATCGCCATAGATGTAGCCGACACCGTCAACACCGCCATGCGACTGCTGGTATGCAACGGTTAACTTATGCGCATCGAACGCATAGGTCCCAGCAAGGCTCCAGATAGTGTTGTCTTCGTCATTGGCAGTGCCGACGTACTCCGACTCGTACTCGCTTTGGTAAATATTAAAATCGAAGGCCAGCGACTGTTCGCCGCCCAGATCCATGTTGTAGTTGACGTTGCCGTAGTATTTCTCGAAAGCGTCTTGCAGGTCGGAGTAATACAGCGAAGTGCTTAGGTTGTCGCCGAACGCGTAAGTACCACCGACGAAGATGATCTCGTCTAGTCCCAGTGCGTCATGGCTGGATTCGCGCTGAGCGCTCAGCGCGGTGAAGCGACCTGCATTCAGCTCCAAACCTTCGATTTCACTGCTGGAAATGAGGCCGCCCTCGGCTGTTTCAGGAAGCAGGCGGCTGTCGTCTGTCGAGAAAACAGGCACGGCGACAAACTGCGTGCCGTATTTCAGTACGGTATTGGATACGCGGAATTTCACGGCCGCGCCAGCTTGGGAATAGTCATCGGCAACGTGCTCGTCGCCTTGTACTGCTGGGAATATGCCGTTGCCCTGACGGCCACGGCCGGTGTCCAGTTTAACGCCGAGCAGACCGATCGCATCGACACCTACACCTACGGTGCCTTGGGTGAAGCCGGATTCGAAGGTGCCGATGAAGCCGTGGCCCCACTCTTCGCGATAGCTCTGACCATTGACTGCAGGAGTACCACCGGCACCGTTGTCACGGAAGTCACGGTTCATATACAGGTTGCGGTTCAGGATGGTCAGACTGCTGCCTTCCACAAAACCTTCCGATTCGGACTGGCTGGACGCCAGCGCCATTTGCGACGTGCCGGCCGCAACGGCCATAGCGATAACGCTCCACTTCATCACTTTCATCGTGATTGCTCCTTTGGTTTCAAATTGGTGCTTGCTTTCCTGCGTGCGCCGGAAAGAGGCATCTTTATTTTCGGTATACAAGCTCAATTGAGTCCTTCGTTTGCCTAGCTGGTCGTGACCTGCAGCAAGTCTGGAATGTATTTCCGAGAATTACTGTGTAGCTGGGTAAACTGGCGCGAGCAAGCTTAACTCAGCTATCCGCGTTTTTCTTCCCCCGTTCAAGCAGCTTTTTTGTTCAAAGCAATAACCGTGCACAAAATTCATTCACTGATTTTTGGCGCCGATTCGAGCCGAGGCATGTTGCCGCTTGCGCTAAAGCAGGGCTGGTTTCTGACCTGATTGCACCTCGCTGGGGCGTGTTGCCTTGCTGATCGCTTTCGAGCGCTGGAGTATCCTGCCGCAAACGACCAGACAAAGCTTAGCTGGCGCCGACATCTAATTAGGCAAAGGAGACCGTTATGTTCGTTCTCGATGAACGCTTGCAGCAGGACTCGGTGACGCTGGGTGATTTTCCGTTATGCAGGTTGCTGTTAATGAATGATGCCAGTTATCCATGGTTCATCCTGGTGCCCCGTCGGGAGGAGGTTAGTGAGCTGTTCCAGCTGGATCCGGCCGATCAGCAACTGTTGTGGCGAGAGGCGACGGCCCTGGCGGAAATAGTCAAAGACACCTTTGGCGCGGACAAGATGAATGTGGCAACACTGGGCAATGTCGTGAGCCAGTTGCATGTGCATGTGATCGCTCGGCGTCGGGGCGACACGGCCTGGCCGGCTCCGGTCTGGGGCTTTCAGGCCGCCAAGCCTTACAGCGAAGCGCAGCTAGCCGCAATCAAGCAGAAGTTGAAGCTCGTGCTCACCGATGGCTTCCAGTTCGAGGGGGGTAACTAATGGACCTGGAGCAACGCATCACCGATTTGGAAGCGCGCCTGGCTTTTCAGGACGACACTATCCAGACTCTCAATGATGTGCTTGTCGCACAACAGCGCACAGTCGACAGACTGCAGGCGCAGCTAGGTATGCTCGCAAGGCGGCAGGAAGATCTGCAAAGCAGGATGGAAGGCGAGGGAGATGAGGCGCCCCCGCCGCATTATTGATAAGGCGGCGGGGTGTAATGACGGCAGGGTGGCTTAGCACCCTGCGCTGGGATCAGTGGCTGAGCGGGTCGGCGACTACGTCTTCGGCCTGGAGGCCTTTATCACGCATCATGATCGTAAATTCGACGCGTTGGCCTTCAGCCAGCACCCGATGACCTTCCCCTCGAATCGCCCGGAAGTGGACAAATACATCGTCGCCACTGTCACGGGAAATGAAGCCGAAACCCTTTGAGGTGTTGAACCACTTGACGGTGCCAGTTTCGCGTCCGGCGGTTGGAGCCGCAGTGTGATTGGGTTGGACCTTACGGGCCTTGCTAGCGCCACGGTGGGCGCCGGCGCTTGTGCTTTTCGTTTGGCTTGTTGCCAGTTGCAGCAGTACGGCAATGAAAGCGAGCATGAGACTGGCAAGGGTCGCCGGCTGGCCAGCGAAGCTGGCGACAGGAATCAACACAATGGCCGCCTGGACGGCGACTGCGGCGATCAGCAGCGCGGACGCGCCGAATAGAATCGGGCGACCGTGACCGTGGGTGTTCAGTTGGGTGGAGGCGGCGAACTGCACGTTCAGCAGTCCTAGGAGCAGCAGACATAAGGCTGCAGGCTGGACCAGCAGAGGCATGGCGCCGGTTAGGCTGGGTACGAACGACAATATCAGGGCAGCTACGCCCGTTAGCACATGAAGGATCTTAAGCATTCTTATGACTCACAGTTAAATAGCACGACAGAATGCGGCAGGCTGTAGGGCAAATGGAGACGCTGAGTGTGGGTGAAGCGATCACTCGTATTTGATGGTGCCTTGCCTGCGGCGCGCGCGAATTTAACAGCAAAGCGTGGCCTCGCTCAATTCGCTGCGGTTTAGGTGAGGGGCTGGGCGGGGTGAGGTTAGTCAGGTCTAGCTTGTCAGGGTCCAGTTTGCGCCGGATAGAACGACGGGATAGCCGCGAATACAGTTATCCCGTTCGTAAGCGAGGACGCTAGCGCGGTCAGGCAGCCAGCAGGCTGCGCAGCATCCAAGCGGTCTTCTCATGGATCTGCATGCGCTGAGTCAACAGGTCAGCGGTGGGCTCATCGCTGACTTTTTCCAGCAGCGGGAAAATGCCACGTGCTGTACGGACTACGGCTTCCTGACCTTCGACCAGAAGTTTAATCATCTCTTCAGCGGCCGGAATTCCCTCCTGCTCCTTGATCGACGAAAGCTTGGAGTACGCCGCATAGGTACCTGGCGCCGGAAAGCCCAATGCGCGGATCCGCTCGGCAATGTCATCCACAGCCAGTGCCAGCTCGGTGTACTGAGTCTCGAACATCGTGTGGAGGGTATTGAACATCGGCCCTGTCACGTTCCAGTGGAAGTTGTGGGTCTTCAGGTACAGCGTGTAGGTGTCGGCCAGCAGGCGGGACAAACCCTCCGCAATAGCGGCGCGATCCTGTTCGGCAATACCAATGTCGATTTCCATGGTTTTCTCCCGTTTGGTGAATTCGCTGACATTTATGCCAGAAAAAGAGTGTCTTTGGTGAAGTGCTGCGATGGCAGCGGCGGTGTATGGGTTCGAAGGCTCAAAGACGGCTTCGGTTCAAATTGGATGGTTATTGGCATGATTGCTTGACCCTATCGGCAGCCGGCTGCGTTGAGATGATTATGCAGATATAATCCCGCGCTTGTGTCGGGCGGCTCGTTTTGCCGTGCGAGGAGGCGCTGCGGTGCTGGTGCTTGATCCTCCATTGCCGACAATTGATATTCCGGGCGGGGCGCCAGTAAGCAGCCGTCTGCACAGTCGCGATTCAAGCGACCCAACGAATTTCCAAGATGCGAGAAGCGAACCTCACCATGATGCGCAGCCACTATTGCGGCCAGTTGAACGAAAGCCTGGACGGCCAGGAAATCACTCTTTGCGGCTGGGTGCACCGTCGCCGTGACCACGGCGGGGTCATCTTCCTCGATGTGCGTGACCGTGAGGGCCTGGCTCAGGTCGTGTTCGATCCCGACCGTGCCGAAACTTTCGCCGCCGCAGACAAGGTGCGCAGCGAATACGTGATCAGGATTACCGGCAAGGTGCGCCTGCGCCCGGCCGGTGCGGTCAACCCGAACATGAAGTCCGGCGCCATCGAAGTACTGGGTTATGAGCTCGAAGTTCTGAACGAGGCGGAAACCCCGCCGTTCCCCCTCAATGAATACAGCGACGTCGGCGAGGAAACGCGCCTGCGCTATCGCTTCATCGACCTCCGTCGTCCGGAAATGGCCGAGAAGCTCAAGCTGCGCTCGAGAATCACCGCCAGCATCCGCCGCTATCTCGATGAGAATGGTTTTCTCGACGTTGAAACGCCTATTCTCGGGCGCCCGACACCTGAGGGTGCACGTGATTACCTGGTGCCTAGCCGTACCCATGCCGGTAACTTCTTCGCGCTGCCCCAGTCGCCACAGCTCTTCAAGCAGCTGTTGATGGTTGCGGGTTTTGACCGTTACTACCAGATCGCCAAGTGTTTCCGTGACGAGGACCTTCGCGCCGATCGTCAGCCGGAATTCACCCAGATCGACATTGAAACCAGCTTCCTCGATGAGTCCGACATCATCGGAATCACCGAGGGAATGGTGCGCAAACTGTTCAAGGAAATACTGGACGTCGAGTTCGGTGAGTTCCCGCATATGTCGTTCGAAGAAGCCATGCGTCGTTATGGCTCCGACAAGCCGGACTTGCGTATTCCGCTGGAACTGGTCGACGTTGCCGATCAGCTGCAGCAGGTCGAATTCAAGGTATTCAGCGGGCCGGCGAACGATCCTAAGTGCCGTGTTGCCGCGCTGCGGGTCCCGGGCGGTGCAAGCATGCCGCGCAAGCAGATCGACGACTACACCAAGTTCGTCGGCATCTACGGTGCCAAGGGGCTGGCGTACATTAAGGTTAATGAGCGCGCTAAAGGCGTTGAGGGATTGCAGTCTCCGATCGTGAAGAACATTCCGGAAGACAAGCTAAACGTGATCCTTGATCGCGTTGGTGCCGTTGACGGGGACATCGTCTTCTTTGGTGCGGATAAGGCCAAGATCGTATCCGAGGCGCTGGGTGCACTGCGCATCAAGCTTGGCCATGACCTGAAGCTGTTGACCTGTGAATGGGCGCCGATGTGGGTCGTCGACTTCCCGATGTTCGAGGAGAACGATGACGGCTCGCTCAGCGCGCTGCATCATCCGTTCACCGCACCCAAGTGCACGCCGCAGGAGCTAGAAGCCAACCCGGCGGGTGCGCTGTCGCGCGCGTATGACATGGTTCTTAACGGAACCGAGTTGGGTGGTGGTTCGATCCGTATTCACCGCAAGGAAATGCAGCAGACCGTGTTCCGCATTCTGGGTATCGACGAGGCAGAGCAGGACGAAAAGTTTGGCTTCCTGCTCGATGCGCTCAAATTCGGCGCGCCGCCGCATGGCGGCCTGGCGTTCGGCCTCGATCGCCTGGTGATGCTGATGACCGGTGCGCAGTCGATTCGTGAAGTCATAGCTTTCCCGAAAACACAGAGCGCCGCAGACGTTATGACCCAGGCACCGGGTGCGGTGGATGGCAAGGCGTTGCGTGAGTTGCACATTCGCCTGCGTGAGCAGCCGAAAGCCGAATGACGGCACAAGAGCCCAGGGAAACCTGGGCTCTTGGTTTCAGCAAGATGAAAAGTTGATCGGAAAGGGAGGCAGTTAATGGCTGGTCATTCCAAATGGGCCAACATCAAGCACCGCAAGGGGCGTCAGGACGCCAAGCGCGGCAAGATCTTCACCAAGCTTATTCGCGAGCTGACGGTTGCCGCAAAGAGCGGGCCTATTCCTGCAGACAATCCACGCCTGCGTTTGGCAGTGGATAAAGCCTTGGTGGCGAATATGTCGCGGGACGTCATCGACCGTGCCATTGCGCGCGGCGCTGGCAACAACGAGGCCGACAACGTCGTCGAGTTGACCTATGAAGGCTATGCGCCTAGCGGGGTCGCCATCATTGTCGAGGCCATGACTGATAACCGTAACCGTACAGCTGCAGAAGTGCGTCATGCCTTCAGCAAGCATGGCGGCAATCTCGGTACGGATGGCTCGGTCGCCTACATGTTCGACCGCAAAGGGCAAATCAGCTTTGCGGCGGGTATAGAGGAGGATGCTCTGATGGAGGCCGCACTCGAAGCCGGCGCCGATGACGTGGAAATGGGCGACGACGGCTCAGCTCTAGTATCAACCAGTTTCACGGATTTTCATGCCGTCAATGAGGCACTGGGTGCCGCCGGCTTCAAGGGTGAGGAGGCGGATATTGCGATGATCCCCTCGATCTCCGCGCCGCTCACTGACCTGGAGACCGCTCAGAAGGTGCTGCGCCTGATCGATGCGCTGGAGGATCTCGATGACGTGCAGAACGTCTACCATAACGCCGAAATTCCAGATGAAATCATGGAACAGCTGGACTGATCCGTTGCGTTGAGCAGAGAGCCGGAAGTCACTGAGTGCTTCCGGCTTTTTTGTTGGTGCCGAGCCTGGCGTCCCGTTATGTCGCTGGTCGCCGCGACGGGGCGTCCTTATACTGGTGGCTGGATAAATAGACAGTATGGCGACTGCATGACGCTTATTCTGGGGATTGACCCCGGTTCACGGATCACCGGCTACGGCGTAGTGCGGGATAACGGTCGCAGCTGCGAATATGTAGCGTCGGGCTGCATTCGGACCGGCAGCGGTGAGCTTTCGGCGCGTTTGCAGGCGGTATTCTGCGGCGTCAGCGAAGTCATTAGGCTCCATGGTCCTGTGACGATGGGCATCGAGCAGGTGTTCATGGCGCGCAACGCCGACTCCGCATTGAAGCTGGGGCAGGCGCGAGGGGCTGCAATCGTAGCGGCCGCTGAGCAGGGGCTAGAGATATCGGAGTACACCGCCACGCAGGTTAAACAGGCAATTGCAGGAACTGGCGGGGCGGATAAGCAGCAGGTGCAGATGATGGTGATGCATCTGCTGAAATTGACGCAGAAGCCGCAAATCGACGCCTCTGACGCTCTGGCCATTGCTTTGTGTCATGCACATCATCGTCAGAGCCTGATTCCACACGGTCTTGCCGGCGCTAAGCGAAGAGGCGGACGCCTGCGGCTGTAGCTGAGTTCACCGGTGTTGTTTGAAGTTGTATGAGCAATCCGATCGGCTAAAGATCGATCGAACGAGGATGTATCAACGTGATTGGACGCTTGCGCGGTACCTTGGCGGAAAAGCAGCCGCCTCATCTGATTCTCGATGTCAACGGCATCGGCTACGAGCTCGAAGTGCCCATGACTACACTGTATCGCCTGCCTTCGGTGGGTGAGCCAGTCACGCTTCACACCCATCTGGTGGTGCGTGAAGATGCGCATCTGCTCTACGGTTTTGCCGAAAAGCGCGATCGCGAACTGTTTCGGGAGCTGATTCGGCTGAATGGTGTCGGGCCTAAGCTTGCCTTGGCCCTTATGTCCGGCCTTGAGGTGGATGAGCTGGTGCGTTGTGTCCAGGCGCAGGACACCTCGGTGCTGGTCAAAATCCCCGGTGTTGGCAAGAAGACCGCCGAGCGGCTGTTGGTCGAGCTGAAGGATCGCTTCAAGGCCTGGGAGACCATGCCGTCCATCGCTACCTTGGTGGCGGAACCTCGGGGGGCTGTGGCAGTCTCAAGCGCCGAGAGTGATGCCGTCAGCGCGCTCATCTCCCTTGGCTTCAAGCCCCAAGAGGCGAGCCGTGCCGTAGCCGCCGTACAGGAAGACGATTTGAGCAGTGAAGACCTAATCCGCCGTGCACTGAAGGGAATGGTCTAACGTGGTTGCTCGAGCTTTTTTTGCTGGGTTGCTCGCCACGTTGGGGGCGCAGCGTTATTCGCTTCCCTGCGACCGCGGCGATTTGCCCGTGTGGTGTCTGATCTCGCAATCCATCTGCGCTCTGCCTGATTCGGAGTGCAGCAAGGGTGAGCGGTTATGATCGAAGCTGATCGTCTGATAACTGCGACCGGTCGGGACCGCGAGGAGCAGTTCGACCGCGCCATCCGCCCGCTGAGTCTTGCTGAATATATTGGTCAGCCGGTGGTGCGTGAGCAGATGGATCTCTTCATCCGTGCGGCGCGTGGGCGCAAAGAATCGCTGGATCACACGCTGATCTTTGGTCCGCCAGGGCTGGGTAAGACCACGCTGGCCAACATCATCGCCCAGGAAATGGGTGTCTCGATCAAAAGCACCTCAGGCCCTGTGCTTGAGCGGCCGGGTGATCTTGCGGCGTTGCTGACGAACCTGGAAGAGGGTGATGTCCTGTTCGTCGACGAGATTCATCGACTGTCGCCGATCGTGGAGGAAGTGCTTTATCCCGCGATGGAGGATTTTCAGCTCGATATCATGATCGGTGAGGGCCCCGCGGCACGCTCGATCAAACTCGATTTACCACCGTTCACCCTGGTTGGCGCGACAACGCGGGCCGGCATGCTCACCAATCCTCTACGCGATCGTTTCGGTATCGTCCAACGTCTCGAGTTCTACTCGACGGCTGACCTGGCAACGATCGTAACTCGATCAGCCGGAATCCTCGGTCTAATTATCGAGGCGGAAGGGGCTGTTGAAATCGCCCGTCGCGCCCGTGGTACGCCGCGTATTGCCAATCGCCTGCTCCGTCGGGTGCGTGACTTCGCCGAAGTGCGTGGTAATGGCGAAATCAGCCGCAGTACTGCAGACCTCGCGCTGAACATGCTCGATGTCGATGAGCGCGGTCTGGATCACCAGGATCGCCGTTTGCTGCTGACGCTGATCGAGAAGTTCGATGGCGGTCCGGTTGGCATCGACAGCCTTGCAGCTGCTATCAGCGAGGAACGTCACACCATCGAGGATGTGCTTGAGCCCTATCTGATCCAGCAGGGTTACATCATGCGCACCCCGAGGGGGCGCGTCGTCACGCGTCACGCCTATCTGCATTTTGGTTTGAATTTGCCAAAACGCTTGGGCGATACACCGACTCCCGACCTTTTCAGTGGCGACACAGAGTGACGAAAATTTCTTTGTTTTACCCGATTGGCAATTGCAGGGCCTGGCACTAGTATGCGCGCGGAATCACAAGCTCAATTGTTCTCCCATCGGTGTCGCGTGTATTACGAAGATACCGATGCGGGTGGCATCGTTTACTACGTCAATTACCTAAAGTTCATGGAGCGGGCCCGTACCGAGCGGTTGCGTAGCCTGGGTTTTGCCCAGTCGCAGCTGGTTGGTGAAGACCTGCTTTTCGTCGTGCATTCGAGTGAAGCGCGTTACCACGCTCCGGCGCGTCTGGACGATGAGTTGCTGGTAACAGCCGAAGTGGTCGAGGTGAAGCGTGCAAGCCTGCGTTTTAAGCAGCAGGTGCGGCGAGCTGAAGATGATGTACTGCTCTGTGAAGGGCAGTTCGTGGTGGCCTGTGTGCGCACCGAGAGTTTGAAACCCCGTCCCATTCCCGAGCTGCTTCGTGTCGCTTTCGTCGGGTCGGGTCTACCCCCAGCAGGAGAGTAAGCGTGGAATCCAACGTCGATCATATGTCCATGTGGAGCCTGATCAGCAACGCCAGCTTTGTGGTTCAGCTGGTCATGCTGATCCTGGTAGGCGCCTCGGTGACTTCATGGATCTTGATTTTTCAGCGCGGCAATATGATCCGAGCTGCCAAGCGTGCGCTGGACGCTTTTGAGGAGCGTTTCTGGTCGGGTATCGACCTGTCCAAGCTCTACCGGCAGGCCGGAAGCAATCCGGACCCGGACTCGGGCGTCGAACAGATTTTTCGGGCAGGTTTCAAAGAGTTTTCCCGCCTGCGTCAGCAGCAGGGCGTCGATCCGGACGCGGTTATGGATGGTGTGAATCGTGCGATGCGAGTGGCCATCTCTCGCGAAGAAGAAAAGCTCGACCAGGGCCTGCCGTTCCTCGCAACCGTTGGTTCGACCAGCCCTTATATCGGCCTGTTCGGTACCGTGTGGGGCATCATGAACTCCTTCCGCGGGCTGGCGCAGGTTCAGCAAGCTACCCTAGCCACCGTTGCGCCAGGTATCGCCGAAGCATTGATTGCCACGGCAATCGGGCTTTTTGCGGCAATTCCAGCGGTCATCGCTTACAACCGCTTCGCGGCGCGTAGCGAGATGCTTATCGGTCGTTACTACACCTTTGCCGACGAGTTCCAGGCGATCCTCCATCGCAAAGTTCATACCTCCGAAGATTGAGGCCCGCTGGCCATGGCAAGAATTCGCAACAGACGCAAACCCGTCGCCGAGATGAACGTAGTGCCGTACATCGACGTGATGTTGGTACTGCTAGTGATCTTTATGGTGACTGCCCCGATGCTCAATCAGGGTGTGAAGGTGGACCTGCCAAAGGTCAGCAGCGAAGTGCTGCCTCAGGATAACGATGCGCAGGTCCTGACAATCTCGATCAAAGCCGACAAGACCTATTACTGGAACATTGGCAGCGAGGTCGACACCGATACCGTTCAGGACAAGGCGTTGACGCTCGAGGAAATGACCAAGGCGGTCACCGCGATCATGAACCAGAACCGCAGTCAGGGTAAGCAGATCCAGGTCTTCGTGCGAGGCGATAAAGCCGTGGATTACGGTTCGGTAATGGCGGCGATGGGCGGGCTGCAGGAAGCGGGCGTGGGTAACGTCGGCCTGATTACCGAGGCGCCTTGATGCAACAGCCGGATCGTTCGCGCTCTGAGAGTCTCTACTGGCCCACCATTTTGGCGGTGGGCCTGCATGTCATTATTTTTGGGATGCTCTTCGTTAGCTTCGCCATGACGCCGGAGCTTCCGCCGTCCAAGCCTATCGTCCAGGCCACCCTGTATCAGCTCAAATCCCAGAGCCAGGCCAAAGTACAAACGAACCAGAAAATTGCGGGCGAAGCGCAGAAGACCGCTGCTAAGCAGTATGAAGCCGAGCAGCTGGAGCAGCGTAAGGTCGAACAGCAAAAGCAGGCGGCCGCAAAAGCTGCGGAACAAAAAAAGGCTGATGAGGCTCGAAAGGCCGAGGCAGGCAAGGCTGATGCAGTGAAGAAAGCCGCCGAAGCCAAGAAAGCAGATGAAGCAAAAAAAGCCGAGCAGCTGAAGCAGGCGGAGATAGCCAAGAAAAAAGCGGCTGAAGAAGCGCAGAAGAAAAAAGCCGCCGAGGAAGCGAAAAAGAAGGCCGCTGCCGAAGCGGCGAAAAAGAAAGCTGCAGAAGAGGCGAAGAAAAAAGCGGCTGCTGAGGCAGCAAAGAAGAAGGCCGCCGAGGAGGCGAAGAAAAAAGCCGCAGCCGACGCTGCCCGTAAGGCTGCTGAAGACAAAAAGGCACAAGCATTGGCCGAGCTGCTTTCGGATGATACGGAACGGCAGCAGGCGATGGCTGATACACAGGGCGACCAGACCGCGGGCAATTTTGATGATCTGATTCGCATGCGGGCTGCTGAAAACTGGACTCGGCCACCGTCGGCGCGAAATAACATGTCGGTAACGCTACGAGTCAACATGCTGCCGGACGGCACCATCACCGCTGCGACTGTTTCACGTTCCAGTGGCGATGCACCGTTCGACAGCTCCGCAGTAGCGGCAGTAAAGAATATCGGTCGGCTGACCGAGATGCAGGGGCTCTCTGCTCAGGATTTTCAGCCGTATCGTTCGTTCACGATGACGTTTACGCCTGAGGATCTTGCGTTGTGATCAATTACCTTCGAGGTTTCATCGTTCTTCTCTTGTTTGTGCTGGGTAATGCCACAGCCCAGGAGAAGAACATCGTTGTTACCAGCGGCGCGGACCGGGCGATCCCGATCGCGGTGGTGCCGTTCGGCTGGCAGGGTGGCACTGTCCTGCCTGAAGACATGGCCGAGATAATCGGCAATGACATGCGCAATTCCGGAATATTCCAGCCGATTCCCAAGCAGAACATGATCAGTCTGCCCTCTCGTGGCACTGAGATCATCTTTCGTGACTGGAAGGCGCTCGGCGCGCAGTACGTCATGGTCGGTAGTATCACTCCGGCTGCCGGCAAGCTGCAGATCCGCTACGAGGTGTACAACGTAGCCACCGAACAGCAGATCCTGACTGGCACTGTGGGTGGTTCCCAAGACCAACTGCGGGACATGGCGCACTACGCGTCCGATCAGGCTTTCGAAAAGCTCACGGGCATCAAAGGCGCATTCTCGACCCGTCTGCTGTATGTCACAGTCGAGCGTCTTGGTGGGGCCAATACTCGCTATACCCTGCAACGCTCCGACTACGACGGTGCTCGGGCGGTGACCTTGCTGCAATCCCGAGAGCCCATCCTTTCCCCGCGTTATTCGCCGGACGGACGCCGTATCGCCTACGTTTCATTTGAGCAGAAGCGTCCGCGCATCTTCATGCAGCACATCGATACCGGTCGTCGCGAACAGATCACCAATTTCGAGGGGCTCAACGGTGCTCCGGCATTCTCGCCGGACGGCAATCGCCTGGCATTCGTGTTGTCCAAGGACGGCAATCCAGAGATCTATGTGATGGACCTCGGCTCGCGTCAGTTGCAGCGTCTCACTGACCATTATGCGATCGACACGGAGCCATTCTGGGGTGCTGATGGCAAAACCATCTATTTCACCTCAGACCGCGCCGGCAAGCCGCAGATCTACAAGCAGCGTCTTGGCACCAATAACGCAGAGCGCGTTACCTTTGTGGGTAACTACAACGCTAACCCTAAGTTGTCGGCCGATGAGAAGACGCTGGTCATGATCCATCGTCAGGAGGGTTACACGAATTTCAAGGTCGCGGCGCAAGACCTGCAGCGTGGCAATCTGCGCATCCTCTCCGAGACAAGTTTAGATGAGTCGCCCACTGTTGCGCCTAATGGCACCATGCTAATCTACGCGACCCGCCAGCAGGGCCGGGGAGTCTTGATGCTCGTATCAATCAATGGTCGAGTTAGGCTCCCGCTTCCTACTGCTCAAGGCGAAGTCCGTGAGCCATCGTGGTCCCCTTACCTGAACTGATGCGGTATCAACGCTTTATCTAACCAAAACACACCTGGGGTTGTTACACATGGAAATGCTGAAATTCGGTAAGTTCGCTGCGCTGGCTCTGGCTATGGCCGTAGCTGTTGGTTGTTCGTCCAAGGGCGGCGACGATTCTGGCGAAGGTTCCTCTGCCATTGATCCGAACGCTGGTTATGGTGCCGATAGTGGTGCCGTTGACGGCAGCATGAGCGAAGAAGCTGCTCTGCGCGCTATCACTACTTTCTATTTCGAATACGACAGCTCGGACCTGAAGCCGGAAGCCATGCGCGCTCTGGACGTTCATGCCAAGGATCTGAAGTCCGCTGGCAACCGCGTGGTTCTGGAAGGCCACACTGACGAGCGTGGTACTCGTGAGTACAACATGGCTCTGGGCGAGCGTCGCTCCAAGGCTGTTCAGCGTTACCTGGTTCTGCAGGGCGTATCGCCTGCACAGCTGGAACTGGTTTCCTACGGTGAGGAGCGTCCGGTTGCCATGGGCAACGACGAGCAGTCCTGGGCTCAGAACCGTCGCGTTGAACTGCGTAAGTAATAAGCCATGCTCAAGCACCGTTATGCTCTGACGCTTTTTGCACTTGGACTGCCGCTGTTTGCGGCGGCCCAGGTTCCGGTAGTGGACTACGACTCGCAAAACCAAAGTGGTGCGGCTGGGTCGGGTTATTCAACCGGGGCGGATACTGGCGGTGCCTATGTCGGGGGCGGAGCGTCAGCTCCGTCTTCGGCGCAGGGCATGCTCTTCGTGCAGTTGCAACAAATGCAGGAAGAGATCGCGCAATTGCGCGGTATGCTCGAAGTGCAGCAGAACGAGATCCAGCGCCTGAAGCAGGAAGGGCTGGAGCGTTATCAAGATTTAGACCGTCGCTTGTCGGCTGCCTCTTCGGGTGGATCGACCAGCCAGAATTCTTCGACCGCTGGCGCAATTGACGCTAGCGGGGCCGCGCAGGCGCCCACAGGCACCTCATCAGCGCAAACGGCGAGCAGCCAGTCAGCTGATCCTGAAAAGGAAAAGCTTTATTACGACGCTGCATTCGATCTGATCAAAGCAAAGGATTTCGACAAAGCCAGTCAGGCATTTGCCGCTTTCCTGCGCAAGTATCCCAGCAGTCCCTACGCGGGTAATGCCCAATATTGGTTGGGTGAAGTGAATCTCGCCAAAGGTGATCTGCAAGGTGCCGGACAGGCATTCGCCAGCGTCAGCCAGGCGTATCCTCAGCACAACAAGGTGCCCGATTCGTTGTACAAGCTTGCGGATGTCGAGTTGCGTATGGGGAACCGTGACAAGGCCAACGGGATTCTTCGGCAGGTCATTGCCGATTATCCAAACAGCTCAGCTGCGCAGTTGGCTCAGCGTCAGCTGAATCGATAGGCCATCCCTTGCTTCTGCTTCAAACCCGCCCCTCCGGCGGGTTTTTTCGTTAGAATCGCGGCCCCTTCCCGCAACGGAGGCGGATGGCCTGTTTAGCCGTTACGCCCGTGGCTGATATGCACCATACCTTGCGAATTACCGAGATCTTCCATTCGCTGCAGGGCGAGACGCGCTCCACTGGCCTGCCCACTGTGTTCGTCCGCCTGACCGGCTGCCCGCTGCGCTGTCAGTACTGCGATACTCCCTATGCCTTCGGTGGCGGCGAGGTCATGTCGCTCGATACTGTTTTGGCACGCGTCGCCGCGTATCGACCGCGGTACGTTTGCGTCACGGGTGGTGAGCCACTGGCCCAGCCGAACTGCATACCATTGCTTAGGCATTTATGTGACGCCGGCTACGAAGTTTCTCTGGAAACCAGTGGCGCTTTGGATATCTCGGCGACTGACGTGCGGGTAAGTCGGGTGGTAGACCTGAAAACGCCAGGCTCGGCAGAAGTGGCACGCAACCGCTACGAGAACATCGGTCATCTAACGCGCAATGACCAAGTCAAGTTCGTGATCTGCTCGCGTGAAGACTACGATTGGGCAGTGACCAAGCTGATTGAGTACAGGCTAGAAGCGCGGGCGGGTGAAGTGCTTTTTTCACCCAGCCATGGGCAGGTAGGGGCGCGGGCGCTGGCCGACTGGATTGTCGCCGACAACCTTCCGGTGCGACTGCAGTTGCAGCTGCACAAAATTCTCTGGAACGATGCGCCTGGGCATTGACTGGTCGCAGAGGTTTTCGACGGGCTTTAATTATGACTTCCAAGAAAGCTGTAATCCTCTTGTCCGGAGGGCTCGATTCGGCGACCGTGGTCGCGATGGCCAAAGCTGACGGTTATGCCTGCTACAGCATGAGCTTCGATTATGGTCAGCGTCATCGCGCAGAGCTGCAGGCTGCGGAGCGGGTGGCTCAGCACTTGGGCGTAGTTGAGCACAAGGTGATTGGTATGAGTCTTAACGGGATCGGCGGATCGGCTTTGACCGATAGCAGTATCGCCGTGCCTGAAGAGCTAGGAGAAGGAATACCTGTCACCTACGTGCCGGCACGCAACACCCTGTTTCTTTCGCTGGCATTGGGTTGGGCTGAGGTGCTGGGCGCCCGGGACATTTTCATTGGTGTGAATGCAGTCGACTACTCAGGCTATCCAGATTGTCGTCCGGAGTTTGTCGAGGCTTTTGAGCGGCTGGCCAATCTCGCCACCAAGGCGGGTGTAGAAGGGCGCGGGTTTTCCATTCATGCCCCGCTGCAGGACCTAAGCAAAGGGGAGATCATCCAAGCTGGCGAGCGTTTAGGTGTCGACTACAGTATGACCGTTTCCTGCTATCAGGCAGACGAAGATGGGCGCGCGTGTGGCAAGTGCGACAGCTGCCGATTACGTGCGGCCGGCTTCAGCGAAGCTGGTGTCCCTGACCCTACACGCTACAAGTGATTCAAAAAAAACTTGATTTACTCAATCAAATCAGTATCATGCGCTCCGCATCGGGTCGTTAGCTCAGTTGGTAGAGCAGTTGGCTTTTAACCAATTGGTCGTAGGTTCGAATCCCACACGACCCACCAAATTCCCTAGGGAACGAAAAAGCCGGAGGCCGAAAGGTCATCCGGCTTTTTTATATCCGCAGTTTATAAAGCTATAAGAACGAGCGTGCGACACGGTTATTAAGGTCAATTCCTCTACGACCTTGGTATGTGACCCGAGCGTCTTTAAACGTACTAGACTGCCATCTTCCGATTTCTCAGTGGTTCGAGGCTCAAATGTATTCTGATCGCATCCGCTTGTCCTCCCTGCATAGCAAGGTCATGAGCGCCGACGAGGCCGCTACTCATGTGCTCGACGGTATGACTGTCGGCATGAGCGGTTTTACCCGTGCCGGTGAAGCCAAGGCCGTTCCCATGGCGCTGATCAAGCGCGCCAAGGAAAACCCGCTGAAAATCAGCCTGATCACCGGTGCCAGCCTCGGCAACGACCTGGACGGCCTGATGGCTGAGGCCGGTCTGCTGGCTCGTCGTATGCCGTTCCAGGCAGACGCAGCGCTGCGCAAGGCGATCAACGCCGGCGAGGTCATGTTCATCGATCAGCACCTGTCGCATACCGTCGAGCAGATGCGTAACCACCAGATCAAGAAACCCGATCTCGCGATCATCGAGGCCGTTGCTATTACAGAAGATGGTCACATCGTGCCGACCACGTCGGTGGGTAACTCCGCCAACCTGGCTCTGTTTGCCGACAAGGTGATCATCGAGCTGAACATGGCGCACAACCCCAACCTAGAAGGTCTGCACGACATCTACATCCCGGGTGAGCGCCCGAATCGCCAGCCGATTCCACTGCTGAAAGTTGATGATCGCATCGGCACTGGCGCCATCCCGATCGACCCGGCCAAGATCGCCGCTATCGTTGTCACGAACCAGCCTGATTCCTATTCCACTGTCACGCCGCCGGACGACGAGACTCAGGCCATCGCCAACCACCTGATCCACTTCTTCAAGAACGAAGTCGATGCAGGTCGTCTGAGCAACAGTCTCGGCCCGCTGCAGGCCGGTATCGGCAACATTGCCAATGCCGTGATGTGCGGCCTGATCGATTCGCCGTTCGAAAATCTGGTGATGTACTCCGAGGTGCTGCAGGACTCCACCTTTGATCTGATCGACGCGGGCAAGATGGTCTTTGCTTCCGGTTGTTCGATCACCCTGTCTGAGCGCTGCAACAACCGCGTATTCGGCAACCTGGAAAAGTACAAGGACAAGCTAGTTCTGCGTCCGCAGGAGATTTCCAACCATCCGGAGCTAGTGCGTCGCATCGGCATCATCGGCATCAACACCGCGCTCGAATTCGATATCTACGGCAACGTCAACTCAACCCACGTTGGCGGTACCAAGATGATGAACGGCATCGGCGGTTCGGGTGACTTCGCCCGTAATGCTCATATGGCCATCTTCGTCACCAAGTCGATCGCCAAGGGCGGCAATATCTCCAGCGTGGTTCCGATGGTCGCGCACGTCGACCATACCGAGCACGATGTCAGCATCCTGGTAACCGAACAGGGCCTGGCTGACCTGCGTGGCTTGGCGCCTCGTGAGCGTGCGCGTGCGATCATCGACAACTGCGTGCATCCGTCCTACCGCGATGCGTTGAATGCTTACTTCGATGCGGCGTGCAAGAAGGGTGGGCAGACGCCGCACCTGCTGCACGAAGCGATGGATTGGCATACCAATCTCGAAGAACGTGGACACATGCTCAAGGGCAAGTGATGCAGAGCCCGCCGACGAAAGTCGGCGGGCTTTTCAGTTCAGGCTGATCTTTTGTTGTTTCCCCATCCGCTTTCACTTTTCTGAAAGCTTCGGCTAGTATTCCGCCCCCTTGGTAACGGCAGGGGTGAAAGGCTCGGCCAGTCCTCGCTTCATCTCTTCCTTCGCTACGTCCGTATTCTCGGCCTCGATGGCTATAATCGGCGGCTCGTACAACCGCCGTGCTTGCAGGAACCAGCGAACATGACGCATATCCCCGAACGTATTCTTGTGCAGGCTCATCTGGCGGCCAAGCAGCCCAAGCCGCTGACGCCTGAGCAGGAGGCGCAGTTGCGCAGCGATATCGCCGCCGAGCTGAAGCGGCAGAATGCGGTGCTGGTTGCCCACTATTACACCGACCCGGTGATCCAGGCGTTAGCCGAGGAGACCGGCGGCTGCGTTTCGGATTCGCTGGAGATGGCAAGATTCGGCAATGAACATAGCGCGCAGACCGTGGTTGTCGCAGGCGTCAAGTTCATGGGTGAAACTGCAAAAATTCTTAATCCCGAGAAGCGCGTCCTGATGCCGACGCTGGAGGCCACCTGTTCGTTGGATCTGGGTTGCCCGGTCGAGGAGTTCTCGGCGTTTTGCGACCAGCATCCAGAGCGTACCGTCGTTGTTTACGCCAATACGTCGGCTGCGGTGAAGGCGCGTGCCGATTGGGTCGTCACCTCCAGTTGCGCGCTTGAAATCGTTGAGAGCCTGATGGACAACGGCGAAAAGATCATTTGGGCTCCCGACAAGCACCTCGGAAACTATGTCCAGCGTGAAACCGGTGCCGACATGCTGTTGTGGGACGGCGCTTGTATCGTTCACGAGGAGTTCAAGTCGAAACAGTTGGAGGACATGAAAGCGTTGTACCCCGATGCGGCTGTACTGGTTCATCCCGAGTCGCCCGAATCGGTGATCGCCCTTGCCGACGCTGTAGGGTCGACGAGTCAACTGATCAAGGCTGCTCAGACCCTATCCAACCCGATGTTCATCGTCGCTACGGACCGGGGGATCTTCTACAAGATGCAGCAGCTTTGCCCGGACAAGCAGTTCATCGAGGCGCCGACGGCTGGCAGTGGCGCCACCTGCCGGAGTTGCGCTCATTGCCCTTGGATGGCGATGAATACACTTGAGCGCACGCTTGAGTGCCTGCGCACTGGCAGCAACGAGATACGGGTCGATCCTTCTTTGATTCCGCGAGCGGTCAAGCCGCTCAAGCGCATGCTCGAATTCACTCAGGCCGCTCGCATCAGGCAGGCTGGCAACGCCTGACGCAAGAGCTTGGACGGGTTGTGAACCTGAGTCCTGCGGCAGCCTGAGGCTGCTGCAGACTCAACGCAACATGTCCTCCACCATACGTTTTTCTTCGATCAGCTGTTTCTGCCGGGCATCAATTCGTGCCGCGCTCTGGAAGTTGTTCGAGCGACGTTTGGCGAAGTCCAACTGCTCGATTGCCTGATCATAATCCCCAACAAGTGCGAAATATTCCGCGCGGGCCTGATGCAGGCCGATGATGTTACCGGTGAGGCCACGGATTTCTGCAACCTGATACCAGATGTCCGGGTCCTGTGGCCGGGCGTCCACCAGAGCGTCAAGCTCCTGCTCGGCATCCTGCAGTTTGTTTTCCTTGATCAACAGATCAATGTTCGCCTGGCGAACCGGATAATTTCCTGGGTAAAGGTCAAGCAAGCTCTGCATCCGCGCGCGCGCGGCGGCAAGGCGGTTGGCTGTGATGTCCAGCTCGATCTGGGCAAGGTTGTAGGTGGCATCGTCCGGTTCCTTTGCCAGCAATGGCTCAAGGTTCAACGCGGCTTCCTTCAGTTGGCCACTTTTCATCTGCGCCAGCGCCAGCCCGTAGCGAGCCGCGTCGAGGTTCGGATCGTCCGCTAGCATCGCGCGGAAGCGCTTGGCGCTGACCCCGGGCGTGCTTTCGAATTTCAGGTCCATGCGGGCGCGTAGCAACTGATACTTCAGACTGTCTTCGACGCCTGTATCGGGGTATTGCTCGGCGCGGTTCTTGGTGTCGGCAATACGTGATTCGGTGACCGGGTGGGTGAGAAGGAATTCCGGTGGCTTCTGGTCGTAACGATACTGGCGCATCAGGCGGCCGAACATCTCAGGCATGGCGCGCGGGTCGTAGCCGGCTCGTTCGAGGTTGATGATGCCAATCCGGTCGGCTTCTTGCTCGTTCTGTCTCGAGAAGCGACGCTGAGACTGAATTGCAGCCGCTTGGGTCGAAATAATGGCTGCGATGCCGGCATCGCCTGCACCAGCCGCAGCGGCGACGACACCGGCGAGCATGGCCGCCATCAGCGGTAGCTGCATACGTTTTTGCGCTTCCAGCCCGCGAGCGAAATGGCGTTGCGACAGGTGGGCCAGTTCGTGCGCGAGTACCGAGGCGTACTCAGCCTCAGTCTGCGCATGAAGGAACAATCCGCCATTGACCCCAATGATGCCGCCGGGCGCGGCAAAGGCGTTCAGCTGTGGACTGTCGAGCAGCACGAATTCCAGGCGACGATCCTGTAGCTGGCTGGTTTCGGCCAGGCGATAAACGCTGCGCTCCAGATAGTCCTTCAGCAGCGGATCGGACAGCTGAGGGACCTGGCCACGCAACAGGCTGAGCCAGGCTCTGCCCAGCTGATGCTCCTGCTCTGGCGAGACGATGCCGGAGCTGGAGTCGCCGAGCGAGGGAAGGTCGTTGGCTAGTACCGGCTGGCCGATCAGGCAGGCAAGTGTCAGCAGGGTAGGGCGCAGCAATTTCATCCAGACTGGCTCTTGAAGGCGGGAGCGCTACTGTAGCCTTGTGCTCGGGTCGCTGGCCAGAGCCGGGCGCAGCTCGGTATCCTGCAGCCCTTTCGAGGAGATGAACATGATTCAACAGGGTGCCCCCGGCATGGCCTGTGACGCCGAGCTGGATGCGGTCGGGCTGGCCTGCCCGATGCCGCTGCTAAAGGCCAAGCTGGAACTCAATCGACTGGCCAGCGGGCAAGTGTTGAAGGTCACCGCGACCGACCCGGGATCGCAACGCGACTTTCGCAGTTTCGCCAATCTGGCCGGCCATACGCTGCTGCACGAAGATGCGAACGAAGGGCTTTACCGTTACTGGCTGCGCAAGGCCTGACGGCTGTTAAGGAAGGCATATGCTCAACGTGTTACGGAGTTGGATACATCGCTATTTCTCGGATGAGGAGGCGGTGGTCCTTGGGGTTCTGCTGGTAGTCGCCTTTGCGACAGTGTTGACCCTCGGTCACATGCTGGCCCCGGTCATCGCCGGCTTGGTGCTGGCGTATCTGATGCAGGGGTTGGTCGGTGCGCTGGAGCGAATCAAGCTGCCGCATCTGATAGCGGTTTGGCTGGTGTTTTTGATGTTCATCGGTCTGCTGACCGTCTGCATACTGTTCTTGGCGCCGTTGATGTGGCAGCAGGTGCTGACGCTGTTCAACGAGCTCCCGCGAATGCTAGTGGAATGGCAGTCGCTGCTGCTTCTTCTGCCCGAGCGCTACCCCCAATTGCTCACTGAAGTACAGGTGCTGCGGGGTATCGATTTCATCCGCGGCGAGGTCGGTCGTTATGGCCAACTCATGCTCACATCTTCGTTGTCGAGCCTGCCGCTGCTGCTGAGCTTGATGATCTATCTGATCCTGGTGCCGATCCTGGTGTTCTTTTTTCTCAAAGATCGCCAACAGATTAACGATTGGCTCAGTGGTTACCTGCCGCACGAGCGAGGGCTGATCACCCAGGTCGCGCAGGAAATGAATGTGCAGATCGCTAACTACATACGCGGCAAAGCGATCGAGATTCTGATCTGTGGTGTGGTCTCGTATGCAGTGTTCGCCGCCCTTGAGCTGAACTATGCGGCGTTACTGGCGATGCTCGTCGGGATTTCGGTGGTGGTGCCCTATATCGGGGCCACTGTCGTTACCATTCCGATCGCATTGATCGGGCTCTTTCAGTGGGGGCTGGGCGACCAGTTCATCTACTTGATGGTGGCCTACGCCATTATCCAGGCGTTGGATGGCAACGTTTTGGTGCCGCTGTTGTTTTCCGAGGCGGTGAATCTGCACCCTGTTGCGATTATCTGCGCCGTGCTGCTATTCGGTGGCTTGTGGGGTTTCTGGGGCGTGTTCTTCGCGATTCCCTTGGCGACCCTGTTCAAGGCCGTGCTTTACGCTTGGCCGCGCCGGCCGCCCACCCTGCCGGTGGTGGAACACGTCGGATAGTTCCAAAGACGGACGCCGGAAGGGTGAATCGGCGGGGAGCGCAGCAGACGAGGCCACGGCAAACTACAAGCCGTAGTCTCAGCATTCCCGGTTTGCTGCGATGGAGCTTGGTAGGTCGCTCGGATCAGCCCTGGTGCAATGCTTGGGCGGCCTGCAGTACGGCGTCTACATGCCCTGGCACCTTCACCCCGCGCCATTCCTGCCGCAGCACGCCGTCAGCGTCGATGAGGAAGGTGCTTCGGTCTATGCCCAGATACTCCTTGCCGTAAAGCTTTTTCAGCTTGATCACGTCGAATAGCTGGCAAAGCTGCTCGTCTTTGTCGCAGATCAGCTCGAAGGGAAAGCCCTGCTTGGTCTTGAAGTTCTCATGGGTCTTCAGGCTGTCCCGCGACACGCCGAAAACGACCGTGTCGGCCGCAATGAAGGCGTCGTGCTGGTCGCGAAAGTCCTGGCCTTGCGTCGTGCAGCCCGGAGTATTGTCCTTTGGGTAGAAGTACAGGACCACCTGCTTGCCCTTCAACTCATCGAGGCTGACCTGCGTGTTGCTGGTCGCCTGTGCCTGGAAGGCCAGCACGGGTTGGTCAACGGCTACGGACATGGTGGTCTTTCCTAAATTAAGGGTTCTGAGGGCGCCAGGGTTCGATCAACGCATCCAGGTTCAGTGCATCGGCGAAATCGAGGAACTGGTCCCGCAGCCAGCTGATCTGTGTGCCAGCCGGCAATGTGACGGTCATCGTCGCGTTGAGCATGGTGCCGCCAGTTTGCGGTGCCTCATAGGTATCGCATGTAAGGGCTTCGAGCTCGACACGATGGTCGATAAAGAACTGGCACAACTCGTTGAGGATGTCTGGACGATAGGCCGAGCTGACATACGCCACATAGGGCAGCGCCTGCGGTCGAGTCTCCAGTGCTTCGCTGCGCACCACATTAGTGGTGAACTCGTGCTTCTTGGCCAGGCCGGGCAGGGCCGTCTCCATTCGAGCAAGCGCGTCCCAGCTTCCGGTGATCTCCAGAACCAGGGCACAACATTCGCCGTGTCGGGTCAGGCGCGTACTGACTACGGCGCAGCGATTCTCGTTGCTGGCTCGGCAAAGCACATTGGTGAGCGCCATCGGGCTCCGGCCCATGGCGCTGATGACGAGAAACTGTTCTCGGGGTACTGGGGGGGTGGACATGCAGATTCCTGGCGGTGATGAATCGGTCGGCCAGCCAAGCCGAAAATGGCTAAGGGTAGCGAAAAGCGTCGTCAGAGGGAATGCGTCGGCCGAGTAAGCCAGTTGACTGTCGCGCCGGTGCTCAGTCGTTCCGGCGGTTGATGCCTCCAGCGTACTCGCAAAGCGCTCGGGAGCCTTGTACCATTACGCCTCTCTTTTTCCGGCAGGAGTGGGTTGCATGATTGCGGGCAGTATGGTGGCGTTGGTCACTCCCATGGACGCGCAGGGTGGTCTTGATTGGGATAGCCTGAGCAAGCTGGTCGACTTCCATCTCCAGGAAGGCACCCATGCAATCGTTGCGGTCGGTACTACTGGCGAAGCGTCTACCCTCGAAGTGGCTGAGCATATCGAGGTGATCCGTCGAGTAGTCGACCAGGTCAATGGTCGAATCCCAGTGATCGCCGGTACCGGGGCCAACTCAACGCGTGAAGCCGTCGAGCTGACTGAAAACGCCAAGCAGGCCGGCGCTGACGCCTGTCTCCTGGTGACGCCGTACTACAACAAGCCGACGCAGGAAGGTATGTATCTTCACTTCCGTCACATCGCCGAAGCTGTAGCGATTCCCCAGATTCTTTACAACGTCCCCGGTCGCACTGCCTGCGACATGCTGCCAGAAACCATCGAACGCTTGGCCAAGGTGCCGAATATCATCGGCGTCAAAGAAGCAACCGGTGATCTCAAGCGCGGGCAGGAGGTGCTTGATCGCGTCGCCAAGGACTTCCTCGTCTATTCCGGCGATGACGCCACTGCCGTGGAACTCATGCTGATGGGTGGCAAGGGCAACATCTCCGTTACCGCGAACGTTGCGCCGCGCGCGATGAGCGAGCTGTGTACCGCTGCTATCGCTGGCGATGCCGACAAGGCGCGTGCCATCAATGCGCTGTTGATGCCGCTGCACCAGACACTGTTCCTTGAGGCCAATCCGATTCCGGTAAAATGGGCTCTGCACGAGATGGGTCTTATACCGGACGGCATTCGCCTGCCGCTCACCTGGCTTAGCCAGCGTTGCCACGAGCCGCTTCGCGACGCGATGCGTCAGTCCGGTGTGCTGGCCTGATAGTCTCAGGCGTACTGGTTTAATAATGAAGGAACATGCATGAAGCGATTGGCCGGCCTCTCGACCCTAGCCTTGATCATCTCTGGAACCAGCGGTTGTGGCTGGTTGTGGGGTGAAGACGGATACTTCCGCGACCGTGGCAGCGACTACCTGCAGGCACAGCAGGTGCCGCCGATGCAGGTGCCTGGCGATGTCGAGCTGCGCCCGATCGAACCCCTACTGCCAATCCCCCAGCAAGTAGCCGACAGCCGTGCGACAGGCGAGTACGAAGTGCCCCGTCCACAGCGTCTTGTTGCCGCCGAAGAGGCGAGCGAATACACCCTGCAGACATCTGAAGATGCGCGCTGGCTTGTTGCTATGCGTGCCCCTTCGCAAGTGTGGGCAGCTGCCCGTCAGTTCTTCACCGATAACGGCTTCCAGATTGCTGAAGAGCGGCCTCAAACCGGTGAGTTCGTAACCGCCTGGCAGACCCGCGATCAGCTCTCGCCAGCATTGGTGCGCAACCTTGGTCTGGGTGAAGGCGAAACCCGTGTAAGGGTTCGCGTCGAGCCCGGTGTGCAGCGTGATACCAGCGAGATCTTCTTGGTCAGCGTTCAGCGCCCCGCAGACAGCAGCGCCGATGTTGCCTGGCCCGACACACCGGCGAATGCGGAGCGTGATCGTGTACTGCTCGATGAGCTGCAGGCGGGGCTGAACAACAGCACCGCACAAGGTGGATCCGCCTCGCTGCTGGCTGAGCGCGAGTTCGACGCGCCAAGCCGTGTCACACTCAGTGAAGCCGGCAGCGGCGAGCCAGTGTTGCAGCTTGATACCGATTTCAACCGTGGTTGGTCGAGCGTCGGTCGTGCTCTAGCTGCGAGCGATATCCTCGTCGAGGATTTGGATAGAAGCCTTGGCGTTTACTACGTCAATCTGGCGGAAGGCGCGGCTAATCCAGACGAGAAGCCAGGTTTCTTCTCGCGCTTGTTCGGCGGAACCCCTGACCGCGAAGAAATCGAAGCCCGCGCCGAACGTTATCAGGTACGCGTGACCGCCGTGGGAGACAAGGTACAGGTCACCCTCGACAAGGATCTCGACACCGTTGCTCCGGCTGAAACCTCGCGACGCGTGCTGAATATGCTCAAGGACAACCTGGACTGATTCTGCAAAACAGTCCGCTTCGATCAAGTCAGGCGAAACCTTTCGGTTTCGCCTGTTTCGTTTGATGACTGATCCAATCGTTGCGGCTGCGCTGTTGCGCAAGCCGGCGTAGGTTCGGCAACCGCGAGAATCGCCATGACCACTCCCAATTCCCTCAGCCTGAAGAAAATCTATTCCGGCAAGGTGCGTGATCTGTACGAGATCGACGACAAGCGCATGCTGATGGTCGCCACCGACCGGCTTTCCGCGTTTGATGTGATCCTAGCCGAACCGATCCCGGAGAAAGGCAAGATCCTGACCGCCATTTCAAACTTCTGGTTCGACAAGCTTGCGCAGCTGGTCCCTAACCATTTCACCGGCGACAAGGTCGAGGACGTTGTATCTGCCGCGGAGCTGCCTCTGGTAGAGGGGCGGGCAGTTGTGGCTAAGCGTCTGAAGCCTGTGGCAGTCGAGGCCATCGTGCGGGGCTATATCGTTGGCTCAGGCTGGAAGGAGTACCAGCAAAACGGAACCGTCTGCGGCATCAAGCTGCCAGCCGGCCTGAAAGAGGCGGCCAAGCTGCCGCAGCCGATCTTTACGCCGTCGACCAAGGCGGCCGTGGGCGATCACGACGAGAACATCTCCTTCGAGCAGTGCGAAGCCATTATCGGTAAAGAGCTTGCGGCGAAGGTGCGCGATACCTCGATCGCGCTGTACAGCGCAGCAGTCGCGTACGCAGCAACGCGGGGCATCATCATCGCCGATACCAAATTCGAGTTCGGCCTTGACGAAAACGGCGAGCTGACACTGATGGATGAAGTGCTTACGCCCGACTCCAGCCGCTTCTGGCCTGCAGACAGTTACGCTGAAGGGAGCAACCCGCCGAGCTTCGACAAACAGTTTGTCCGCGACTGGCTAGAATCCACCGGCTGGAACAAGGAGCCGCCAGCCCCGCCTGTTCCAGCTGATGTGGCCCAGAAGACTGCCGACAAATACCGTGAAGCGCTGACGCGCCTGACCAGCTAATTGGAGGCGACCGGGCGGGGCTGATCACTGCAGCCAGCCTGGCTGTCGCGATATGGCGCCGTTAAAAAATCTGAGCAGTTGGGTTAGACAAAACATACCGAGCTGTTATGATGCGCGCCGCTGGAGAGATGCCGGAGTGGCCGAACGGGACGGATTCGAAATCCGTTGAACTGGCAACAGTTCCTAGGGTTCAAATCCCTATCTCTCCGCCACTACATATAGCCTAAGCCCCCGAAACTCCTAAAGTTTCGGGGGCTTTTGCGTTTCTGCGGTTTGTTTCCGTCACCGCCTTCACTTTGCACCCACGCCTGGGCGATCGCTTGCCCCGATAGGCGCCCCGCACCGACGATGTCACTTTGGGCCGCATTCGATAGGGGCGGCAACTAGTGAGGGCGTATAAAAACCCCTGTTGGCATTTGCACGGCGGATCTCAGGGCGCAGGCATGCTGCCAGCGTTAACGGGTCCGCAGTGATAGGGGCCGCTTGCAGCATCAAGTGCTAATACCGTTCTAGGCGAAGGTGTGATGGTTGCCCCATTGGAGTGTTGTCGGGCGATGAACCATTGCGCGGCGAATGGTGCGTTCGCCCCTTGTTTTATCGGAATGCAGGTTAATTCCGCGATACCGGCTGGTGGTCATCCAGGTGCCGCAGACCGGGCTGGGTCCTGTTGTGTGCTGATCAGCTTATTGTTTAATCGCTGCGGCTTGAATGATGCGTCCATACAGTTGCTCGAGGTTTTGCCAGGCAGTGGCCGTTTGAGCGCTCTGTGGCCCGGTGAGACTGTGTGTGACCGCCGCCGAGTGGCGAAGCAAGGCGAGCGCTTCGTTCAAGCGGCCTCTTTGCATCAGAAAAATGCCTAGATTGGTGCAGCTCTCCGCGACGAGCAGATGGTTTGTTCCCAGCGTGTTTTCACGCATGGTCAGCGCCTTGCGTAGCTCGCTCTCTGCAATCTCCAGATCGCCGGTTCGGCTGTAAAGCACGCCTAGACGGTTGTGTACATCCGCAACCCCTGGCGACTGCGACCCTTGCAGCTTTTGCCTGATTTCCAGCAGCCGGAGCAGTAGCTTTCTCGCCGCTGCATATTGCTGTTTCTCGGTGAGGGCGGTCGCCAAATTGAGCAGCGGGCCAGCCAATCGGACCTTGTCGTTAGGTGCGGTGCGCTCAAGCATCGATATGGCACTGCGGTAGTAACTTTCTGCCTGATCGGGTTGGCCGTTGCGCTGGCGCAAAATCCCCAGATTGTTGTAGGCGATAGCCGTTGCCGCTGACCCCGCCGGGTAGAGCCGCTCAAGTATGGCGATCTCTTCGCGGAACGAGCTTTCAGCTTTCGCTGCGTCCATCTGTGTATAGAGCATGCCCAGCGCGTGATGAGCCTGTGCCGTGGCTTCGGAATGGGGCCCCAGACTGCTTTGTCGTAGCTTCAGTGCTCGCAGCAGCAGCGGCTCCGCTTCAACAAGCTTGTTCTGGAGTTTCAACGAATCGGCAAGCTGATGCAGCGAAATGGCTTGCAGATGATGATCGCGCCCAAACGCCTTTTCGCGCGCCATCAGGCTTGCTCTGTACTGCGCCTCGGCCTCTGCGTACTGCCGCCGAAGCATGTACAAGCTGCCCAGGTTGTCATGCGCGCGTGCCAATGCTTCCAACTCTGCCCTTTGGCCACCCTTGGCCGCCTTCTGCTGGGCGCTTAACGCTGCGCTACATACCGACGGCGCCTGGGCGAGGTCCCGCTTGCGCAGTAGCGACTGGCACTCCGCGCTCGTCGCGAATGCCGAGCTGCCGGTCAGGCCCGCGAGTGCTGCGAGTAGAGCAGTCGCCAGGCTCATGCGGAACGACCTCGGCCTTTTATCTTCGCTGACCGGCCAGGAAACCTTGGAGCCAGCAGCGTTAGCACTTGTTTGTGAAGGAGAAAATCGCCGCATCGAGCCGAAACCTAGCATTTTGATATCTTTATGAGATTAGAGTGATGTCTTTGAGTCATCAGAAGGATGTTGAAATGATGACTTTATGATGCCATATTGATGGCTTAAGCCATCATCTTTTCTGTAGTCAAGGGACCCCTTCATGCAAAAGCGTGCTCGTAAGTGCAATCTGGAATGCATCTCTCATGTGACCCTCAGCCGCAAATCGCTGCTGGCTTGTACGCTGCTGGGGATGCTGGCTGGTAATCAGGCGATGGCTGAGACGTTTACTGATGTCGGTGGCACACCGATAGACCAGCCTGACGTTACTAGCATTTTTATCAATGACACCGTCGGCGGCGTCCCTGATATTGGGAATGAAATTAGCCTTGATGCCGCGGAAGGTTCTATTCTTATTCTCGATGGTACTAGTGGTAATACCACCTCCCTTGGCGGCGCCCAGAGCAGTTTCGGCGGTAATGTAGAAGTAATCAACGGAGGCTCACTTTCTGTCGAGGGGAATACCTCGGTCGCCACGTTAAAAGCCACCGATATCACAGCTGACAGTGTTACCGCCGCTGCAATAAACGGTACTACTGTTAGCAGTGCAACAATCGCCAATACTGGCTCTATTACTTCGGGCACTATCAACGCAACCACCATCACTGGCGGAACTATTACCGGCTCACTGGATGCTGCCGGCGAGAAGATTACCAATGTTGCAGCGGGTACAGCTGGTTCAGATGCAGTCAATTACGATCAGTTGCGCGCTGTGCAGAATAGCTACAACAACCAGTATGACGAGTTGGCTAGCCAAACAAATGCTCGCTTCAATGCTGTAGACCGCCGAATCGACAAAGTCGAAGAAGTGGCCAACGCGGGTGTTGCGTCGGTTGCTGCGCTGGCTGCCATTCCTGCACCGGCTTATGGCAAACGCTTCAGCGTAGGCGCCGGTCTGGGTAACTACAGCAGCGAAAGTGCTGTAGCCGTTGGCTTCCGTGCAGCCATCACCGAGTCCACCTCGGTTACAGCGGGTGTGAGCCGTAACACTGCTTCCAAGACCGCCGCTAACCTTGGCGTTGGTTATAGCTGGTAAAGCACGTTTCAGTTAGGCGGTCAGGCGTTGTCTGGCTGCCATCAAACTCAAACCTTATGAATCTTGTTGCCCTTTCCAGTGACGGAGAGGGTGGAGAATGACATGACTGTGACCCTAAGCAATATCAATGCTTTTACCGGTGCCACTGAAGATCAGCATTACGCTATCAGTTACTCTTTGCTGAAAATCCGTGCAAATGAGTCGTCTAATACTGATGGTTTCCTGCTCTCCGATGGCGCAGGCGGCTCTCTGTGGTACAAAGATACGGCGGGTGAGCTTACTGCAGTGAACTTCACCGCAGGCGATGTGGTGCTTCGTAGTGCCGGCTTGTACATTAACAATGTGTTGGTGACTGGCCCCGATGCCCGGCTTTACTGGCTAAACGATGAGGCCGTGCAAGGTGGCAATGTCGTTGATGCGTTCGGCGTCGAGGCGGTGGCTACTGTCAGCGGTACTTGGGGTGGCAGTACTGCGCCTACCTATGAGAGCAGCGGCACTCCCGTGTCCGTAAAGTTCAGCAACATCACGCCTAACAATGATGCCCCTGTAACCGCTCCGGTTACCCTGGCAGCCATCGCTGAAGACAGCGGTGCCCGGCTGATCACCCAGGCCGATCTCCTTGCTCAGGCGAGTGATCCTGAAGGCAACCCGCTCACTGTGACTGGCCTGGCTATCACCGCCGGCAATGGCAGCCTGGTCGATAACGACAACGGCACGTGGACTTACACTCCGGCTCAGGACGACGATACTCAAGTCAGCTTCGCTTACGTCATCTCCGACGGCGCGCTGACCACTGCTGGTACTGCCGCGCTTGACATTACCCCGGTCGATGAGAACGCCACCAATCAGCCCCCGGTAGTTGCTACCCTGCTGAATGCAAGCGCAAACGAAGGCCAAGCCTCGTTCTCTCTCAACCTGCTCGACGGCGCTAGCGATGCGAACGACGACCTCCTGTTTGTTACCAATCTAAGTTTTACGATCAACGGCGAGCCAAGTGATTTGTTGCCGCCGGGCTTCAGCCTGCAAGGCGATACGCTTAGTGCAGACCCTGCAAGCGAAGCTTTTGACAATCTAGCCGCAGATGAAAGCCTCACCGTCGTGGTGAACTACACCATTGACGATGCCAACGACGGCACTGTTGCGCAGACTGCAACGGTGACCATTACTGGCACCAACGATGCTGCTGTCCTGTCCTCAGCTTTGGTTGAGCTGGTCGAAACCGACGCGATCCTGAGCACCGGTGGCACGCTGACCATCTCTGATGTCGACAGCGACGAAACCTTCGTTGCCCAGACCAACGTTGCAGGCGACTACGGTGTGTTCAACATCGACGCCGGCGGCGTGTGGACCTACGTGGCCAATGAAGCCTTCAACGGTCTGAACGTTGAAGACACGCTTACCGATACTTTCACTGTTGCAGCTGCTGACGGCACGACCACTACTGTGGAAGTGACTATCACTGGCACCAACGATGCTGCTGTCCTGTCCTCGGCCTTGGTTGAGCTGGTCGAAACTGATGCGATCCTGAGCACCGGCGGCACGCTGACCATCTCTGATGTCGACAACGCCGAAACCTTCCTTGCCCAGACCAACGTTGCAGGCGACTACGGTGTGTTCAACATCGACGCCGGCGGCGTGTGGACCTACGTGGCTAATGAAGCCTTCAACGGTCTGAACGTTGAAGACACGCTTACCGATACTTTCACTGTTGCAGCTGCTGACGGCACGACCACTACTGTGGAAGTGACTATCACTGGCACCAACGATGCTGCTGTCCTGTCCTCGGCCTTGGTTGAGCTGGTCGAAACTGATGCGATCCTGAGCACCGGCGGCACGCTGACCATCTCTGATGTCGACAACGCCGAAACCTTCCTTGCCCAGACCAACGTTGCAGGCGACTACGGTGTGTTCAACATCGACGCCGGCGGCGTGTGGACCTACGTGGC